>Ga0310912_10000692_pt1 | contig 17289 bp, 12 predicted proteins | sample GREbulkMGOX080_FD_203443 | JGI IMG/M metagenome (GOLD analysis project Ga0310912, IMG submission 203443) | Lab enrichment of tropical soil microbial communities from Luquillo Experimental Forest, Puerto Rico - GRE.bulkMG.OX080 | ecosystem: Environmental > Terrestrial > Soil > Tropical forest >...
GGCATTCGGTGCTGTTAGACAAGATCGCGAAGCGAGTCCAAGACCCGCAGGTCCTGCATCTCGTGAAGCAGATCATCAAAGTCGGAGGAGAGATCGGGGTCCCGCAAGGGTCCGAGAGAGCAATACCAATAACGACCGTGTCGATCAGGCCATGAGGCTATGGGCGGCCTTTGTGTGTGTTCCGGTGCAAGTGCGCCTGCGTAGGACTGGAAGAATCCTGTGCTCGGGCGGTGTGAGCATTTGCACTACAGAAACGACCAGGACTGCCGGCTGTCGTGAGCAATCGGCCGTTCAAGGGCTCGTGCACATGACAATAGCTCAGCCGTGAACTGTCTTTTTGGCGATGAGTTTGACCGTCATATTACTCTGATCGCTTTGTGGCGAGAGGACAACACATCGGGGGTTTAACTCCGCAACTAGACAGCGCCCCACCTGCGGGCGCGGATTTATCCAACCAGCAATGCGTCCCGTTTTCAGTATCGAAGAGTGTACAAAGCCACGGGCGATGAGGCTATGGGCGGCCTTTGTGTGTGTTCTGGTGCTTTGGCAGTTGGCCTCGACTGCTCTTATAGCTCGCGGGCTTGCCCTGACCCTAAACAGCGACCTCATCAGTTTTGTCCTGATGCTGTCAGCGGCGCTTATGTTCCTGAGAAACGCGGTCACAAGCACTGGCCGCCTTCGCCTTTCCTGGTATCTGCTCGCTGCCTGCTGGGGCACCAGAACTATCGTCCAGCTTATTTGGATGTATTTCGACATAGTGCTGCGACAGGAAACGCCGAATCCGTTTGTGGGAGACATCCTGCTGTTTCTGTCCAATATCCCAGTTTTGGCTGCACTGCTCTTGGAAACGCAACAGGATTCGCCCGATTGGCAGAAGCCCCAGGAAAGGGTTGATTTCTTTCTGTTGCTTTTGTGGTGGCTTTACCTGTATTTGTTCTTCGTCATTCCCTGGCAATATGTTGTCTTGGACCCGGGTCGCTACGGTTCCAGCTATGACCGACTTAATGGCCTACTTGACCTGGTGTTGCTCTTGATGTTGGGTTTGGCGACACGGCAGGCATCGGGAGGCTGGACATGGTTCTACGGCATCTTCTTCTCCGCCCAATTATTCATATCCATTAGCGGTTACGTTGCCAACTGGGCCATCGACCAGCAGAGCTATTATCCTGGCAGTATTTACGACTTGCCTTACACCGCTGCTCTGGCGGCGTTTACGGTGGTCGGGTTACTTGGCGGGGCGCTATCGGCCACTGAGCCGGTCGCGAGCATGCGGGTAAATAAGCTTCCTCTGACCAAGCTTGGTGTATTGGCCCTCCTGTCATTACCTGTAATCACCGCCTGGACAGTTCTGTACCAATCTGCGCCACCGCCCGTCGTCCAATTCCGGCTATTGGTGGTGCTGGTCACAATCTTTGCGATGACGCTTCTGCTCGTCAGCCGGCAGTCACAACTAGCACGCGAACTCGCCCGCGCGGCTGACGTCCTCCAGGAGGCTTCGGTTACGGATCCTCTAACCGGGGTCAGAAACCGTAGGTTCTTTGAGGCTGTAATACCCGGCGACACGAGCAGCCTTCTGCGCACCTATGCTTCGTCCAGGGAAAGCCTTGGTCGCGAGCTGATCTTTTATTTGCTGGACCTCGACGGCTTCAAGGAGGTGAATGATCACTATGGCCACACCACGGGAGACAAGCTCTTAGTAGAGGTAACGAAGAGGATCAGAGCAGCGATTCGGGAATCTGACATCCTGGTTCGATGGGGCGGTGACGAATTTCTGATTGTGTCCCGATACTCTGATTCGGCCGAAGCAGAGACAGTTGCATCGCGAATACTCACTGCGGTTGGTGATCCGCAGAGATACATCTCAATCGGCGGGCTTCAGATTCCCCAAACGTGCTCGATCGGCTGGGCGGCTTTCCCCTGGGATCGCCAACAACCTATGAAGGCATCGGTAGACGTGGTTTTGGCTCTTGCGGATCGTGGCCTGTACGAAGCAAAGGTAAAGGGGAAGAATCGAGCAGTCGGGGTCTCACCGTCGAAGAGCAGTAAGTTCGTGTTGACTTTGGCTGACGGCGATCAACTCTCTACTTACCCAGTGAAAACGCTGAGCGTACTCGGCCCAACACAGTCTGGGGGGCCCTTTGCAAGGATATTCCAAGGCCACTTAGAATCCGGCATGACCAGTCCAGGCCCGATAGGGGTGTGAATAGATGATCTGGTCCACGACCGCACATTCCACTAACTGGTTCCAGTCGTAGGTAGCCCAAGGCTGTGCATCGCGGAACAAGAGTAAGTTGAGGTGTGCCTGAAACCTGGCCACCTGATCGCCCTGCTTATTCGACACCGCTTAAGTCGGCGGGGCCCTATTTTGTAAGACCATGCGGATTGACATGCTTGGACTCGGCCACGAGATCGTGGTGTCCACGCCCCAGCCGATCACCAATCTGCAAGCATTGCAGACAGAGTCAATTGTGCCGTCGCAGTTCCATCGTCGGGAGAACGGAAGTCCGGGGGAAGTGCGAAAGGTAAAGATCTGGGATTCGGGTCCCCCCGAGTTCTCGGTGCGCAGCCAACCGTTTCGGGCGCCTGATCATCCGCCTGGAGCTTTTAACTGGTCCAAATTTGCGGTCGCGAGCCGCTTGTGACTTAAGTCATCGCTGAGCAGGTTCCACGCTTCATACCATGTCTAAAGAGGAGTCGGCTTCGGCTTAGCGGATTGGAGGGGTATCATCAGTGGCAAACAAATGGATGCCAGTAATTCTGGAGAGTGCGTGTACTGGCTGTGGACTGTGCGTGGAGGCCTGCGGTCCTAGGTCGCTTGCGATGGACAGTGGACTCGCGGTACTGGCTTTCCCTGACACTTGTGGGAGTGAGGAACACTGCGTCTCGGCATGTCCGGAAGATGCAATTCAGATGCGTTGGCTGCCGTTTTCAGGAAACAGGGATGTTGGCCGTTGGAATACTGAAAAAGCCTACATCGGCGATCAATTGAGTTGGTCGCTCAAGAATCGCACACCTCCGCCTCCTGAGACCGACACGGTACAAAGTGGTTCATAAGATTGTGAGCGTATCGGAGCGCGAAACGAAGAACGATGACTTTTGACACGCTCGCTCGACATTTCGAGACCTTATTGCCAAACGGCGTGAAGTTGAGAGTTGGATTAGAACAAAGTGGAAACATACAAATTGTCGGCCTTCGACTTCATCCCTCTGGCAAAAGTCACTGCGTATTAAACAATTCAGCTCTATTGTGCGCACCAAATAGGCCCGCAAGCCGGAGCGTCGGGCCACTAGGGGATGAAAGGCGCGGGTTTGGTGAGCCCCTCTGTGTATTTCGGAGTCGAGTGCCGACGGCGTGACAATCGGATTCACTGGCCGAAATCATCTCCGGGCCCAGAATCTAGTGGTGGTTCTTTCGCCGTGGTCCACCGTTCGAAGTGCGCTGCAACAAATGCGGCTTTTCCCGAGCCTACCGCTATAGACACCTAATCGTATTCGAGGCACACACAATGGAGAATTTTGAAATGCACTGGGCCTTTGAGAACGTGTGACTTGGGCAACGCGCTCACACGCGCGGCTGTGGTCAAAAGAAGGAAAGTGGCACGATCGAATCAGCTATGCCGGGTTCTTCGTCTCCGCTTCAAGGGCATTCAGATCTCGAATCAGCACGGTCCGGCCATCGACCTCAAGCACTCCTTCCGCCTGCAAACGGCTGAGGTTCCGTGATACGAGTTCGCGTACAGTCCCAATCTGCGCCGCGAACTCCTGGTTGCTGGCAGGCAGCAAGATTTCTATGCTGCCATTCTTGCGTTTTCCTTCCTTTCGAGCTTGCCGAAGCAGAAATGATGCCAGCCGATGTCGCACCGTAGTGAAAGACAGCTCCTCGATGATTCCAACGAGGCGCCGCAGACGCGCACCAACAACGCGCAAGACTTTGAGCGCCACTTGAGGATGAGCCAAACAGAGCGCGTGGAAATCCTGTTTACTGATGAACAGCAGCGTGGCCTGATCAACGGCGGCTACCGAGGCGGGGTAATTGCCTCCATCAAACACTGGAAGTTCGGCTACGGAACTGCCAGGCCCATCCACGCTGAGCACGTGCTCGCGCCCGCCGGACGAACTCTTGAAGATGCGCACGTGCCCCGATTCCACAACGTACAAACCCAGGCATGGCTCATCCTCACTAAAGACGATCTCACCCGCCGCATAGTGACGCGGAACCGCGCGTTGTGTGAGAAAAGCGAGCTCGTTCTCGGCCAGCCCTGAAAACATCGGGACTTTCGCGAGCGTCTGAGCATGGTTGACCTTGGTTTCCAGCATGCCGTTTATTGTACGAAACCATGGCAAAAACCCAGACGCTGGGTTGCCGGGCCGTCAAGGCTTAAGGACTGGGGCCGGAAAGGGCATTGTCATCGCCGCCATACGACCGGGCGCGCTAGGCTGCGGGCGGGATGCATTCAGTTACCGCCCGCTACGGTCTTTCCCGCCACTTCTTCACGCGCCCGCGCCAGCTCCGGCCGGTCCGACGTTGCACCGGCGCAGTTCTTCACCAATTGAGCATAGTATTTCTGGGCTGCCGCGGGCTGCCGCGCCATCTGCGCTGCTCGAGCAGCGCCATACAGTCCGTTGAAGCGATCGGGGTCGATCTTCATCGAGTGCTCGTACTCGGCGAGTGCTTGCTGCGGATGGTCGGATTCGAGCAGAATGTCCGCCAGCATCTCGCGCGCGGGAATCTCCACTTCTCCCTTGCCGTATTCGTCCTGCTTGTCGGCAACGCTGCGCATGATCTTCGCCGCATCATCGTTCTTCTCCTCGGCAAAGGCGACCCATGCCCGAATCTCATCGCGGCCGGTGTCCATGTACTCGGCGATATAGGCGTCGGGACCTTTCTTCACCTCTTCCACCATCGCGTCATAGTGTGCAAGGTTCTCCTTTGCTGAGGCCGCATCGTGCAAGTGCGCGCCACCTATCGCGCGTGCCCAGTAGATGATGGCGACATTCTCCGGCTTTGTGGCCATGCTCGGATCTAATGATGCAGCCTTATTCCAATGCCGCATCTCGATCTCGTAAGTCGTGGCGAATCCCGCCCGCGCTATGTCGAGATATTCGTGCATATCGTGGCCTGCCATCGGGTCCATCGTCTGCACTTTGGTGACGATGGCCTTCGCCTTGTCGTCCTCGCCCACTTGGAGGTACGCGTAGTTCAGGAAGTCCATCGCATGCAGCTCATGCCCATACGAGCCCGACGCCTCAGCGGCCGCTACCGACGCCAGGTTCGCATGTATGTCTTCCTGCCACATGCCGAGCCGCGCGAAGATGTGTCCCGGCATGTGCGCGGCGTGCGGTGCCGACGGCGCGATCTCTCCATAACGCTGGGCCGCCTTCAGACCTTCGGCTGCCATCTGTGGGCTGTCGCAGCTATGAATGATATAGTGCGCCACCCCGGGATTGTCCCCCACAATCGCAAACTGCTCGTTCAGCACCGCTAGCGCCTTCTTCTGGTTGGTGAAAGTGGTGTCCCGCGGCGGCGCTGCTGCCAGCAGGGACAGCGCATAGTACGCAGCTGCCTCATGATCCTGCGGATAGGTTTCGTGCAGCTTCGCCATCGCTTTCGAATATGCCCCTACACGCGTTTCGAAACTTGCGTTCGTGTAGTTCTGGTAGAACTGCGCCAGGGCATTGATGTAGTCACGCTCGCGCTGCGTCTTCGCGCCGGCCTTCTGCGCCTGCTGCACCAGAGCCAGTCCGCGTTTCAGCGTTGCCTCATTCGGACGATCCCAGATCTGGTGCCACAGGCTCATCGCTTCGCCCCAGTAGGCCATCGCACACGTTGGATCAGCCTTCACGATCTCCTGGAACTGATGCTCCGCCCGGTCGTACCAGAAGTCGTGCAAGAGTGCGATTCCCCGATTGAACGTCGCCTGCTGCGAGGCCTCACACGAGACCGGAAAGTCCACCGTGCCAAGCTTCTCCCCGCGTGTGGGTTGCAGCTGCTGACTTGTGGCGGCGATGACGACTGCGCAGCACAACGCCACCTGTAGCAAAACCTTGGTGTGTAGTTCCATGAGTCACCCCATGATGCTGGCACGAAGCATAGGGTCGATAGGGGCACAAGTCAACTTTCGGGCGAACGTGGTCGGTGATCGCAGAAGGTCGGCAAATTCTGGTCCCAACCGGCGACTTGAGGCAAAGGCTGTGGCCTTGCTCCTGTTCTGTGGGACGTTCGTTCGGAAGTTAGTTGAATCCTGGGATCCCGGTAGGGATATCACTCGCGTGATACCCCCCGGACGGACCCGGAGGGACGCTGATTAGCGCATCCGGTTCTTATCTTGGATGAGTAGCGGCAAAGCGGACTGCGGGATAAGGATGGAGCACACGTGGTCGAGGAATCCATCGGTCACCCAGCTTGAGCAATGCGGTTCCAGGGCACGCGTTGTTGACTCCGGCGACACAAGGTGTGCCACCAGAGCGCAAGCAACCGATACCGGAATAGACTCAAACTGCCGATGTTTCCAGGTACCGCGTGGTAGTTGAAGTAGCCTTGCACGATTGTCTTGAGCCATGCGCCAGTTTGTCGCACCGGATCGTGCATGCGCTGACGGAGCTGCTGCTTACTCTCTCGCAGTTTGCCCCGCATGCGCTTGCGGATCGTCAGGCGCCTCACCGCGAATCGCCCTAGTCTGTTCTTCCCACCGATGTGTTTGAAGCCCAGAAAGTCAAGCGTCTCCGGCTTACCTTCCCCGCTTCGTTTCCGGTTCTCTTCGGCAAACCGCCCGAATTCGATCCGGCGCGTTTTATCTGGGTGGAGTTCCAGGCCGAACTTGCTCAATCGTTCCCGCAAATTCACCAGGAAGCGATCTGCATCCGTCTGGTCTTGGAAGCCCAAGACAGTGTCATCCGCGTAGCGGACGACCACCACTTCGCCTCGCGCCGATTTCTTGCGCCAGACGTTCACCCAGAGATCGAAACAGTAGTGCAGGTAAATATTCCGAAAAAGCCTTTGACATCGGCGTCAAGCACGTAATTCACCTTCTTCTTCAAGAGCGCATACGACAGCCCATCCAGCGCATCGTGCTGACTGCGCCCCGGGCGAAAGCCAAACGAAAAGCCGAGAAAGTCCTCTTCGTAGATCTGGTTGAGGATGGTGACCACAGCGTACTGGACGATCTGGTCTTCCAGAGCCGCTACCCCAAGTGGACGTTGCCGTCCGTCCTCTTTCTCGATGTACACTCTTCTCGAAGGCAGCGCTCGGTACGCTCCCCGATGGACCCGGCTATGAAGATCGACTAGCCGACCCTCAATCCCGGTCTCGTACTCACCCCAGGTAACCCTGTCCACTCCAGGTGCGGCTTTCCTCTTCAGCGAGTAGAAGCTCTCCTGTAGCAGATCGACCGTCAAATGGTGGAGCAGAGCGGTGAACTTCATCTCCTTATTTTCCCTTGCTGCTTTCCGCACGCCTGCCAACCCCTGTGACACGCCCTTCCCGCTCTGCGTCGGGTACGTGTTAGGTTGCCTGGCGTTCTCCTTGATCGACGGCCTTCCCTCCCCACTCTCCGCTGACGGTATTTTGTCTTTGTTCGAATAGTTCATAGGTACTATGCCACCCTGTGACTCCTCGGGGACGTACATGTGGGCCGTGCGGCTTTCGCCTTCTCCTACCGTCCTGTTACCTGGTTTGGCAGCAGGTGTCTCCGAGGTCTCCCGGTTCTCGTGCTGAAGTTTCTAGGCGTGCCTGGGGTCTTCGACTACGCCGGACCGGACAGGAACTCGCGTTATCGCTCCTGTTCGTGTTGCCTTCCGCCCATTACAAAGTCGTCGGCGTCCGGATTTACAGTTTACGGAGCTGAATACCCACCCCGCCTATACCCCTGTTTACGCTTCGTTGTGCACCTCGCGATGCACAACGCAAAACTCGGGGCCAAGCGGATCGCTAGTCCTTTCTCGTGAGGATTCTTCCTCCTCTGCTTCATGCCGGTTTATCCCGGCGCACTGCAATTGACTGTTGATCCACTTCGGTCGCCGTACGTTGAGAACTTTGGTGATTGAGGCTTCGGGAAAAGGTTACTTCCATTATTTGTGTAAATATCCGCGGCCATGTTGAGGCCGTGAAACGGAAACGCAGGTGAAGCGGTTGTTAACCAACAGCTTGCTTTCGTCCGGGTCCACGTGGATTAGAACCCTTTGCGCAGTCCGTCCCTGGCTGCGGTTGCCGGTCGCTAAGTAACGGTGGTCCAGATGCGGATGCTCCCGGAGGTGAATCGAACTCTCACGTCCTGGGTCCATGCGGATTTGGAGGTCGCCGGCGTGGTTGATGTTCTCGATGGTGCCGAGCTCGCGGTATGCAACATGCAAGTCCTTCGACTGCACCCGGTCGCCTTCGGAGAACGCGCGCTCTACTTCCTGATACGCCGCCACACCCGCGAGTCGGCGCGGATCGTAGCTCTGATGCTCGCCGTCTTTGCCCTGTTGAGTCGCCGGCTGGATTAGCGCTTGAAGTAATACGTCCAGCTAAGGCCGAAGTAGGATTTCAACGGAACCCCTACCACTCGCTCACACGGCGCGGGTTCATTGGAGAGCGCGACCACTTCGGTGGTCTGTCCCGTATAGCCGCTGGCAATCAGGAAGTTGGCTGCGATCGACATCCGGTTTTCCCCAAAAGCACGCAGGACAGCGCCGCGAATTTCGTTGACGGGCACACCGGTAAATCCGTCGCCAAGCGGTTTAGCCTTTACGAATTCGTACTCGCCACGCAGCCGCAGATGCCACGGCAACTGGTTCAGCGAGGCGAGGGCGTCAACTATAGTGCGCGGTGCTTCGGGCACTGGCAGACCAGTAACTGCGTCACGCGCGTCAGCCTGCGCGTAGGAAACATACAGGCTTCCACGAGAGAAGTTCCGTTGTGCCGAAATAGCAATAACGTTATTGAGCGAGGGACCCACAACCTGCTGCAGCCCAGTATCGGGGTCGATCTTCGCCAACTCCAGCGAGTTCGAGACGCGCCGCAGGGTCAGGTAAAACTGCGTCTGCTGGATGACCTTCGATAGGACAAGTTGATATGCGCGAGAGGGCGCAAGCAGTGTCGGTTGGTAGGTGCCGTTTCCGATACGCGGATCGTTCGTGTGAAATGCCTCTCCGTAACTGAAGGACACAATCGGCAGCCACCATCGGTCCGGCGGCAGCAGCGTGAGCGTGGCTTTTGGCAGCGTCAGGGTGGCCAGCTTGTCAAACGAGTTCTGCGGATTGATGAAGTCCTGGTTGTTCACCCAGACCTCTTCCTGGCGAACACCGAAATTGAAATGCAAATATCGGCTGGCTGTTCCGTCGAGGGATGCAAACGGCTCGACAAACGATAACGTCAAGTTGTTGCTGGTCACCGGTTGGAAGATGCCGTTGTTGTCGATCTTTTTGAGGTCCAGCTTGCGCGGGGCGTCCCGGCGCAAGTCGACACCGGCCATCACCGCCAGCCAGGAGCGCACGCTCTGGATGTACATCGCCTCTCCGCCATACACGTTGCGGGTCTCGCTCTGCTGGATCAATCCGTCGCCAAAATTCGAGCGCAGCTGCAAAGCATAGTTGCGATAGAAGCCCGAGAAGGAGAGCTGCCGCTGTTGACTCAGCTTCCAATTGTCGGTCGCGACCGCCAGCAGGGTGTGCGTGATGTCGCGCTGGCGGTTGTCGATGGTGTCGCCGGGAACCGGAACAGCGATGGGAATCAGACCAGGAATGTAGGAAAAGCCATAGTAACCAACACCAAACAGTGTCAGGTCATGGTTGCCAAGGTGGTATTCGCGAAAGCCGTTGAGTTTATACTGCTGCCGGTGCTCCAGGCGCGTAAGAAGGCCGTTGCCGAAGGCAAACTCACCAGCGATCCATGCGTTCGTGTCGGGATTCGTTGGGCTCCAGCCTGCCATGATGTCGGCGTCGCGATAGTCGCCCGTGAGCTGGTAGAAGCTGTTGAAACGTGGCCGTGAGAGGTAAGCCGCAGCCACATCGATTGAGTTGTTCCCTTCCCGCACATTGAAAGCGGCGCCGTCCACATCGACTGATTCGATGGTCAGCGGAATCAGCATATTCGGGTCGGCATAGCCGTTGCCGTGGGCATTCGCGGGAAGATTGTTGGGATAAAGAAAGTTTCCGATCTGAAAGTACTGCGCAATGGGCTCGCCGTGATCGCCGGCAACGCCAGGGGCAAAATACTGCGGCGCCTTAATGCCTCCGGAGGCAGTCTCGATCGGCAAGCCCGGAATCGAAATTGGCGCGCCCGGACGCCCGGGATTGGCGTCCAACACCTCATCGTGTACCACGATGTTCTGCGAGGGATCGGGAGTGAGCGAAGACGGAGCCGAGGCGACTACCGTGAACGACTGAACAGTATTTGAGATTTGCTGAAACTGAACCGTAACCGACTGCTGTTGTCCTCCCGAAACCGCTACATCGACGATGACGCTGAGGAATCCGTTGGCTTCAGCCGAGATTTGGAACGAGCCGGAATCAATGCGGTCGAACACAAATTCACCTTGCGAATTGTTGAGGGTCTCGCGAACTGTGCTCCCGGCTGCGTTCAACAGCGCAACGTGAGCGCCTGGGACAATCGCGCCTTGTGGATCAAGTACTCGGCCCGAAATACGACCCACCGGTGGCTCGGCTGCCAAGCTTACGCAAAGAAGGAGAGGAGCTAACCAAACCAGGGCAACCCACCACCTCGCTCGAACAGAGATTGGATTTGGCGCAAGCACTCGGTTGGCTCCAAAAGCAAAGGGATCACTGCTGACGAGTGGATACGGTTGCCCCGTTTTTAAGGACGGATGTCACCTTTCTGTACGAGCAGGAGCGTCGAAATGGATTTTCGAACCTACGGCTCCGCCACAATCCGATATAGCGCCGAGGCATGCGGGCGTAAAGTGATCTTCAGGGCTTCCGCTGTACCCAAATCTTTCGCCTCCATAGGTCCTGGACCGCGTAAGTGCCTTTTGGTAGCTCCAGTCTTGTCCAGTGGTAAGCCAGGGATTGCGGGGTATTGGCCAGATTGAATGCTGCCACTCATGGCCACACCTCAGAGGCGCATTGGGGAACAACTGCTCTACCGATATCCACGATTCACCCATAAACTACAAAGATGGAAGCGCAATCGCCACTGTGGGGGGCGACGGATCAGATAGATCGGCTTGCCGAGCTTACCGCAAGCAGGTCACAGGCCGGCAAAGACGCGCCGTTGCGGCGCGACGTGCGATCACTGGGCATTCTCCTCGGCAGAGTGCTGAGGGAACAGGCTGGGCCCAAACTCTTCGGCACTGTAGAGCGTTTGCGGCGTTTGCTGATTGAGCATCGCGAGCAGGCGGCGGCCAACGAGGGTTGCGATCGAGCCACCCTGCTGCTGAAGCAAGCGCGCGCGACGGTCGCCGCGTTAGATCTCGATACCGCCTATCGCGTAGCTAAAGCCTTTGCGGCCTACTTCGAACTCACCAATCTCGCCGAAACCAATCATCGCAAGCGCCGTCGGCGGGCAGCCGAGTTGCACGCTGACGAGCCTCCCCTGGCTGGATCGTTTCGCGGCACCCTGCTTCGCATGAAGGAGGCCGGCATCGGATTGGAGCAGGCGATGGCAGCGCTGAGCGAAATCGAGGTCCAACCCGTGTTTACTGCCCATCCTACGGAAATTACCCGGCGCGCCGTGCTCCTGAAGCGGCGTCGCATTGCGGCAGAGTTGGAAAAGCTTGATCGGCTTCCACTTACAGACGCTCAGGCATCGAGTTGCGAAGCGGTGATCCTCGGCACGATCACGGCGCTTTGGCAAACCGATGAGGTTCGGCTGCAACAGCCAACCGTTATCGATGAAATTCGCACCGGAATCAGCTATTACGTGATGACTCTATTCGAAGCGACCGAAAGAGTATACGAAAGCATGGTTTCTGCTTTTCGAGATGTGTACGGTGCGGAGGTGGCCAGTATCGACCTGCCCCTGTGCCTGCGCTATGGCTCGTGGATTGGCAGCGATCGAGACGGCAATCCATTCGTCACTCCAGAGAGCACCCACAACGCCCTGGAGTTGGCCCGGGCAATGGTGTTGGCACATTACATTCGGGAGCTGGGGCAGATCGTGCGACAACTGACAGTCTCGACTCACCAGGTGCCGGCATCAGCTGAATTGCTGAACCGCCTGGAGAAGTACGAAGTGGAGATTGCTGCGCCAAGTGCTGAATTGTCGCGCACCCCGCGGACCGAAGTGTACCGGCGGCTTTTGCTGATGATGGGCGAGCGTCTGCGGCTCTCGCGCGAACAGAAGTCGCACCCAAACGCATACCAATCGGCGAACGAGTTCCATGACGACCTGATGACCATCCGGGGTAGCTTGTGCAAGGAGCACGGCAAGAGGATGGCGGAGGAGCTGCTCGATCCATTGATCTGCAAGCTGCGGACGTTTGGCTTCCACCTGCATACATTGGATATCCGGCAACAGGCGCGCGTGCACCGGCAAGCGCTGCAAGAAATCACGAGGATCAGTACCGCCAATATCGCCGCAGCTGATTTGACCGCCCTTTCGCCGGCAAGTATCGAACTGCTCGACACCTTCCGCACCATCGTAGAGGCCAAGAGTCAATATGAGCCCGAAGCAATCATGCGCTACATAATCAGCGGTGCAGAGTGCGAGGAAGACGTCTTCGGGATGCTCCGGTTGTGTGCTTTGGTAGGACTGCGTGCTGGGGGAAATGGAGAAGATCCCGGCCTCTTGCTCGTTCCGTTATTTGAATCGATCGACGCCTTGCAGCGTGCGCACGAAATCATGCGTCAGGTCTGGGGGTCGCCCGAATACCGATCGCTGCTGCCCTCGTGGCATGGATGGCAGGAGGTCATGCTGGGTTACTCCGACTCAAACAAAGACGGAGGCATGCTCACCAGCACGTGGGAGCTGCACAAGGCGCATCGCGCTCTGCATCAAGTGGCGCGCGAGTGTGGCGTTAACCTGCGCATCTTTCATGGCCGCGGTGGTACGGTGGGCAGGGGCGGCGGACCAACGCACTCGGCAATTCTCGCACAGCCGATAGGCGACTTCACGGGACGCATTCGGATTACCGAGCAGGGCGAAGTGCTGAACTGGAAATATTCCGACACGGCATTGGCGGAATGGAACCTCGAGATCCTGATCGCCGCCAGTCTTGGCGCCTATGTGCGCCCGACAACCAAGGCGGACGAGGAAGAATCTCGCTGGTCCGGCGTCATGGAGCAACTCTCGAAGTCAGCCTTCGCTTTCTATCGGCAGAACATTGCCGAGAACTCGGAGGTCTTGCGCTATTTCGAGCTGGCAACGCCGGTCGATGAGATGGACCTGGCGCGCATCGGCTCGCGCCCGGCGCGCAGGGGCAGCACTCGCAATTTGGAGGATCTGCGCGCAATCCCCTGGGTCTTTGGCTGGATGCAGAGCCGACACGCCGTTCCCGCGTGGTTTGGAGTGGGACACGCTTTGGAGCAATTCACCGCCCTTGGCCCGCAGGAAGAGCAGAGCCTTCGCGACATGGCCGCTGAATTTCCGCTATTTTCCGACATGGTGCGCAACATCGAATTGGCCATGGCGAAAGCCGATTTCTCCATAGCTCGCCTGTATGCGTCGTTGGTCGATGACGCTTCGCTACGGGAAGGCGTGTATGGCATGTTGCGCCAGGAATTTGAGCGGTCACAGCGGATGATTCTGCGGATCACCGGCCAGAAGGAGTTGCTCGAACGAAATCCTGTGTTGTCGCGCTCGATTCGCCTTCGCAACCCTTATGTCGATCCCATGAGCCTGATTCAGGTCGAGTTGCTGCGGCGAAAGCGTACCGATAAACCAAGCGCCGAACTCGACTACGCCATAGGAACCACCATGAATGGCATTGCCGCTGGCCTGCACAACACGGGCTGAGCGGGTCGTGGTTCCCAGGTTGTGGCCTCGGCACAACGAGGGCTGCAAAACCTCTGTCTGCAGCAAAGCCCATACCGCGACACCGCTTAGAACAGCCTCCCGATGCGGAAGAAGAACTTAGCATGACCGGAGTTGCCATAAGCGCCTCCGATTGCAACCGGCCCGAACAGCGTATTTACCTCAAAAATGCCGGCCGCATCGCCCACAACTGTCGGCAGATTGGGAATTCCGTACGCCTTCCCCACCTCGGCACGAAAGTTGAAATACAGCTTCCCCCCTAGAAAGGGTGGCAGTTGCGACAGTGAGCGCAAGAAGCCCGTCTGGAATAGGAAGTACTGGTCCGTCAGGATCTCATTAATACCCCAAGCGGAGAGCCGAACCGTTCCACCGAGAGAGAAGGGAGGAAGTCCGGCGTTATACCCGTAGGTCGTGCCGCCAAAGGCATTTAAGTAGAGCGACGTCGTTGGCTTTATCGGGAAATAGTTGAAGGAAGAAACTTCGGAAAGCGGGAACCCCTTCGGTGCTCCGGGGTTCGCGTTGTAATAGTCAGAATGGAAAAGCAGATAATTTCCGGCCGTCGGAATGGCGTTCGAGTTCTGCGTATCCAGTACGAATTGCACCCGAGTAAAGCCAAATGAGCCGGAGAGATTCGGGAACTCAGCCGCACCGATCTGCTTCTTGAAGTTTTCCCGGCCTCCCTGATAGCCGGCCTGTAATTGAGCTGAACGGCCAAAGATGTAGCCCACATCGACGCCACCTCCGTACGTCTGCTGCCGGTAATCGGCAACCAATGTGTTGCCGTCGTAGAGAGGGAAATTGTTGGTGTTGGCGTACGCTTGCGGCGCAATGAACCAACTGCTGTTCGGCGTGAAGGGGTGAAAGTACTGGGAAAGGATACCGTATTGCGATCCCAGAATTACGTCATTCCGCCACTCTGAGCGGAAGCCACCGATGTCCATAAATGTGACCCGCGCGCCAACGCTGAACGTAGGATTGTTGTACTGCGAGCCATCGATCAGAATCAGCGGGCGAACGATGGTTCCATACTGTTTCTCCTCGGCGTTGATTAACAGTCCCGGCTGTCCATTGCGAGTCGTCATCTGGTAAGTCACATTATTGAAGCGACCCAAGCCTTGCAGGTTCAGAATCTTCTCCTGCAAGGTCGCCGGATCGACGGGCTTGCCGTCCACACCGGTGAACTCCTCCTCGATGTCTTGCTTGACTCCTCCGGTGGTACCTACCACTTCTACAAATTGCGGCAAAGAAGCGGTTCTCCGTTTGGCCTGGCGATCGGCAATGTATTGCTGCCAAGTGGCGTCATCCACTGAGAGCGTTGCTAGAATTGCGGCTTTCGCAGCGGCGGCCTCGTAACCCACCTTGATGATCGCATCGGCCTTGTCGTAGTCCATCGCGGTGTACTTATCGAGGGGCACGGCCACCACGATGTCAGCCATTTCCATGCTGCGCAACTCGTTGGCTGCGATCACAGTTGAGATCGATTCACCCACCACACCAAACGCAGACAGATACTCCTTGGGCTGCAAGGGAGCGACTTGCAGGTGAATTGCCAGCGTCAGTTCGGCGCCCATGTCCTTGGCCACGTCGACCGGCAGGTTATCGAGCAGGCCTCCATCGGCAAATACCTGCCCGTCGGCCCGAACGGGGGCGAAGATCGCCGGCAGGGACATGGTCGCCCGCAGAGCAGTCGCCAGCGATCCGCTGCGAAAGACCCACGGCTTGTTGGTGACCAGATCGCTGGCAACGCAGCCGAATGGCGTGGGAAGATCGTTGAAGGTGTTCATGTCCGAATACGGCAACGCCACCTGGTCGAGAATGAACGAGACTTGCTGTCCGGAGTTGAATCCCTCGGGCAGACGAAGTCCCTCGTGGATACCGAATTCCAGCGAGCTGGGATACAAAAGCGCATCTTCTTTGCGGCGGAAGGCGAGATCCCGAAACGGCGTTTTGCCGGCGAGAACCAGGTCCCAGGGAATCGTCTTCACCAAGTCGCGAACTTCGTTGGCTGAGTGACCCGTCGCATAGAATCCACCGACGAGCCCACCCATGCTAGTGCCGGCAACATAGCTGGCGGGAATATGGTGCTCCTCCAAATATTGGAGTACGCCGATATGGGCCAACCCGAGCGCCCCTCCACCTTCCAGAACCAAACCGACTTTCGGATATTGCTTGCCGGAGCTGGTTTGCTGCGGCAAACACGGCAGCGCAGAAACAACAACCAATAAGACTGTTAGCGCGCAATTTCTGTAACGAAGGCAACATCTGACACGTGAAACAAATTCCATGGCAACGCCTGCCTGAGGTGCGGTGGCACCAATTCATCCGGCCTTCCCTTCCGACACTTCGGGTGCAACGAAGAGCGCGACACCACTGCCGTGGCTGGGCGCGGGACCCGGCAATTCGTGAGGGGTAGGGATACCTAAAGACTACGAGTTTGAGCGCGAACTTGCCAGAGGCGCGCGACCGCTGAAGAGTGGCATTTTTAACAACCGACAGACCAACGCCTTTTTCGCACAGCAGATGCAAAACAGCGAGGAACAAGCGACGAACCTAGGGCAATTGGCTACAATGGGGCGTCGCCACGAGAATCTCGCTGAGAATTCTGGGCCATTGAAGAAACTGTCGCACCACCTTTCGGCATCGTAGTTCTGAGCCTTGGAATCGCAGCAGTGATTCGCCAATACCCCCTCCACCTGTGCGAAGCTCCAGAGTTTGCCGAATGCGACGTGACAAGAATCCGTGAAATGGCAGCCGAATGCTGCCCAGACGCTGTCAGCCAAGAAATGAATGAGGAAAGAGAGGCCAACCTTGTTGAAACGTTCCGCTCCCTTCGTATTTGCTTTTCTTGTTGTGGCCGTCAGCGCATCTCCAGCAGAACAGGTGGCGCTGAAGAATGGCGATCGCCTCACCGGGACCGTTGTCAGCATGGATGGCAAAAAGCTGGTAATCAAGACGACCTATGCCGGCGAAGTCTCTATCGACTGGGCCGAAGTCAATCGTTTCTCGTCTGACAATCAGCGCCTCGTGGTCACAAAATCCGACCAGCAGCTTGTGACGGGAACGGTGGCCACCGAAGGCGCCAACCTGCTGGTGACCACGCCGCAAGGGGTGCAAACGATGCCCCGAACTGAAGTAGCTGCTATACGTTCACCCGCCGATCAACTAGCCTATGACGAGTCACTGCATCCCGGAATGCTGGAAGGCTGGGCCGGCGGCGGAAACTTCGGTTTTGCCCTAGCACGCGGCAACAGCCAGACGACGAACGTCGCGCTGGGCTTCAATGCCGAGCGAAAAACCGCGAAGGACGCTTGGATAGTGAATGCAGCTTCCTTGTACTCGCAGGACAACAAGCTGAACGCCACGACTGCGAACTCCTTCCT
>Ga0310912_10000694_pt1 | contig 17277 bp, 14 predicted proteins | sample GREbulkMGOX080_FD_203443 | JGI IMG/M metagenome (GOLD analysis project Ga0310912, IMG submission 203443) | Lab enrichment of tropical soil microbial communities from Luquillo Experimental Forest, Puerto Rico - GRE.bulkMG.OX080 | ecosystem: Environmental > Terrestrial > Soil > Tropical forest >...
ATTGTTGCACGTCTTCAGCGCGCGCGCCGCCTACCTTCATGTGGGCGCGCTTTTTGGAACCATCATGACCCTCAACGTGTGGGAAAGGATTTTACCGGCGCAAAGAAAGATGATCGCGGCAGCCGCAAAGGAAGACGCGTTTGACGTCAGGCTGAGCGCGCAGGCCAAGCTGCGCTCCAAGCACAACACGTTTATGGCGGTTCCGGTTGTTTTTCTCATGATTAGCAATCATTTTCCCGTCGCGACCTATGGGAACGCCCATAGTTGGGAAATCCTGCTCGCTCTTGTTTTGATCGGCTGGACGGCCTCGAAGGTCGTTCGCTCGGCTTAGAGTGAGAGGGACATCGGCGGTTCGAGAACGGATCTTCGTGCAGAGATCAATCAACCCGGTAACTCTCGCGAGCGAAGCGATTGCGCGGTGCCAAAGGCTGACTCGCTTCAGTGAGGATGCGAACGGGCTCCGGCGAACGTTTCTTTCGTCCCCTACGCGTGATTGCCATGCGGAAATCACGAGCTGGTTGACAGCGGTAGGAGCAGGAGTCTCGGTAGACGACGCAGGAAATTTGCGGGGCTTCTATCCCGGCGCGCACTCTCGAGCGCCTCGACTTCTCATCGGATCGCACCTTGATACCGTCCCAAACGCTGGAGCCTACGACGGAATTCTCGGCGTCGTCTTGGGCGTCGCTTTGCTGGAAAGCCTTGAAGGACGAAAGCTCCCCTTTGGAATCGAGGTTGTCGGCTTTTCCGAGGAAGAAGGAGTGCGCTTTGGCGTTCCGTTCATTGGCAGCCGCGCTCTGGTTGGCAGACTGGATGCTGAACTCTTGAAGGTCCGGGACTTGAAGGGAATTTCCGTTTGGACCGCCATTGAAAACTTTGGATTGAATCCGACGGAAATTCCCAATGCCGCAATAAAGAATGATGTTTTGGCCTACCTGGAGTTCCATATCGAGCAGGGGCCTGTCTTGGAAACACTTGGCCAGCCGCTTGGGGTTGTCGAGGCCATCGTTGGACAAACGCGCCTGGAGATTCGGTTCATCGGCCAAGCCAACCACGCGGGCGCCACACCGATGAATCTTCGACATGATGCGCTCGCCGGGGCAGCCGAATGGATTGTGGAAGTGGAGCGAGTCGGCCAAAAAGGAGCGGGACTGGTAGCGACCGTTGGGCAAATCGAAGCAATACCGGGAGCGAGCAACGTTATCGCATCCGAAGCGCGCGTGACGCTGGACATTCGGCACAAGTCTGACGACGTCCGGTGCCGTGCTACGGATCTTCTCCTCGGCCGCGCTGAAGAAATTGGCGAGCGGCGAGGCTTGTTGCTGCGAAAAAACCGACTCATGAGCCAGCCGGCCGTTGCCATGGATCCCTTTCTCACCGATCAAATCGAGCGGGCAATTCGGAGCACCAACTCGCTTCCTCATCGCATGGCGAGCGGAGCGGGGCACGATGCCATGATCCTGGCGGAGAAGGTTCCGGCGGCAATGGTTTTTCTGCGCTCGCCGGGAGGTATCAGCCACGATCCGGCTGAATCAGTGAATCCGCAGGACGTGGCTTGCGCGCTTGAATGCGGAATGCACTTGCTCGAGCAACTGGCTGGGTCACCGGAATTTCTGACGAGGATTTGCCGTGCATAATTTAGGCGAAACGCGCAGTTCGCATCAACGCAATCATTTGTTGCTGACCCGGGACACGTTTGTACGGACGACGCTGCCGGGAATGAAGGACGCTTCCGCCATCGTGCACGTTGGTCCCGCTTTGGGAGCAGCGTTCACGGAATACTCGGTCGAGTTTGAGCCACAGGGCGAATTGGGACCCGCGCCGGCAGAACGGTTTTTGTACGTCCTTGAAGGAATCATCTCACTGGAAGCCGACGGAACGAGCCATGAGCTCGGCGCGCGCGGCTATGCGTATTTTGGCGAAGAGCTTGCGCATCGCGTGGTTGCCAAACAAAAAAGCCGGGCGGCGGTCGTCGAAAAGCAGTATGTGCCCGTCGCCGGTGTCTCAGCGCCGCGCTTGCTAGTCTCCAACGAAGATAAGATTACCTCCCACGCGCTCGATGGCGACCCGGACTTGCAGGTGAAATGCTTGCTGCCGGACGAAGCGCAATTCGATTTCGCCGTGAACACGATGGTGTATCAGCCGGGCGCGGCGCTGAGCATGGTCGAGATGCACGTGATGGAGCACGGCCTGCTGATGCTCGAAGGAGGAGGCATCTACCGGCTCGGCGACGCTTGGTATCCAGTGACAGCCGGAGATTTTATATGGATGGCACCGTGGTGCCCGCAGTGGTTTGGGGCCATCGGAAAGAAGCCGGCAAAATATCTGATTTATAAGGATTGGAACCGGCATCCTCTGACGAGCCCACGGCGATGAATCTCGAAGTTGACGGAGACCGCCTGAGCCGAGAGATCGAAGAGCTGGCACGCTTTTCCGATGCGGAAGCTCCGGCGGTAACACGCATTGCTTTTACGCCAACGGATTTGCGCGCGCGGACGTGGCTCATCTCCCGATGCCAGGAAGCTCGGCTTGCGGTCCGGCAAGATCCCATCGGAAACATTTTCGCGCGATGGACGGGCAGCGATGCGGCGGCGGCGGCCGTCGGTACTGGCTCGCACATCGACGCAATCCCGAATGCCGGCAAGTACGATGGCGTCGTCGGCGTACTCGGCGGTTTGGAGGCGATTCGCACCTTGGAGCGCGGCAGATTCCGCCCGAAGCACTCGATTGAGTTGCTGGTTTTTACATCCGAAGAGCCAACGCGGTTTGGAATCGGATGTCTAGGAAGCCGGCTGCTTTCCGGGACTTTGACGGCCGAAGCCGCAAGAAAATTGATCGATCAAGATGGCGCATCGCTCGAAGAAGTTCGACAAACGGCCAGGCTGGGAGGGGTGCTCGAAGAAGTAAAGCTGCCAAGCGGCTATTACCAAGCATTTGTCGAATTGCACATCGAACAAGGCCCGCTGCTCGAACAGCAAAAAGCTCCCCTTGGCATAGTCACGCGGATAGCAGCTCCGGCAAGCCTTCGTATTACTGTGGAAGGAGCGGGCGGACACGCAGGCTCAGTGCTGATGCCAGACCGGAAAGACGCCCTCTGCGCGGCGGCGGAATTGATTCTGGCCGTCGAAAAAGCTGCGCGAACCAGCGGCGCGACCGACACAGTGGCAACCGTGGGCATTTGCGAAGTGTTTCCTGGCGCCGTGAATAGCATTCCCGGCCGGGTAAAACTGGCCGTTGATCTGCGCGATACTGATCTCAGGCGTCGTGATCGAGTGATGTGGGCGATAGACGCTGAGATGGAACGGATCGCCGCAAAGCGGCAAGTCTCGAATCACTCGGAGGTTGTGAACGCCGATGCGCCGGCGGAATGCGCGCCCGCGATTATCGAAGCGCTTTCCGCGTCCTGCGCAAAGCGCGGACACAAGTTTATCCCCATGGTCAGCCGGGCGTACCATGACTCGCTTTTCATGTCGCGCATCGCCCGGGCGGGAATCCTGTTCATCCCGTGCCGCAATGGATACAGTCACCGGCCCGACGAATACGCTTCTCCCGAGGACATCACCCGCGGTGTAAGGGTTCTTGCGGAGACGCTGGCGAGACTAGCAGAATGAATCCCCCAGGTCGATGCTTTCCAACGAAGTTAATTCTTCGCAGGGGCGGTTACACGCAGAGACGCGCGAACCCTTACATAGCCGGGCTTGATGACGGAATAAATGAACTCGATACGTTTGTCGTACGGGAGGAAAGCGCTTTTCATGGCGTTGATGGTGAGCTTCTCAAAGTCGTCGAGCCCCAGGCCAAAGGTTTCCGCCGCTGCCGCAAACTCTTTGGACATGGACGTGCCGCTCATCAAGCGGTTATCGGTGTTCAGAGTGACGCGAAACTTGGCCTGATAAAAGACCTTGAAGGGATGTTCGGCAAGGCTGGGGGCAGCGCCGGTATGGACATTGCTAATGAGGCAGATTTCGAGGGGAATGCGTTTATCGAGAACGTATTGTGCTAGGTCGCCCAGTTTAACGGCCTTGCCGTCCGCTAGGGCGATGTCATCAATTAAGCGAGTACCATGTCCAATGCGGTGCGCTCCGCAGTATTGGATGGCTTGCCAGATGGATTCTTTTCCAAAACCTTCCCCGGCGTGAATCGTGATATTGAAGTTTTCGCGCTGGATATAATGAAAGGCGTCCACGTGCTTCTTGGGAGGATAGCCGCCCTCTTCGCCGGCCAGATCAAAACCGACGACGCCACGCCCGCGGAAGTCCACGGCCAGTTCCGCCATTTCCAAGGAAACGTCCATATTACGCATGGCGCAGATGATGAGGCTGGAAGAAATGCCAAAGTCCTTGCGGCCGCGCTCCAAACCTTTCAGTACGGCGGAGACGACTTGCTGATGGGTCAGGCCCTTCCCGGTGTGAAAAACCGGGGCAAAGCGAGTCTCAAAATAAATCACACCGTCACGGCTGAGATCTTCCGCCTGCTCGTAAGCAACGCGCTCAAGCGCTTCCTCGGTTTGCATCACGGCGATGGTGTGGGCAAAGCCTTGGAGATATTTCGGCAGGCTTCCCTGGTTCGCGCCCTGGTGGAACCACTTTGCGAGTTGCGCGGGATCCCGGCTGGGAAGCTCGGTATAGTTGTTGCTCTTTGCCAGGTCAATGACCGTCTCCGGCCTGAGAACTCCATCCAAATGCTCGTGCAAGAGAACCTTGGGGAGTTTCTTCAGGATGGCGGGTTGCAGTTCCACAGCAGCCTCCGCGGTCTTGATTCGCCGCGATCAAAGCGAGAATAGCAGGTTGCCCGGAGAAATTCTCGCGCAGAGCAGAATTCAACTTTAGGAGTACAGCCGTTGGGCTCGCCGGCGCATTCTGACAGTCGCCAGCACATTGGGCAGCGACGATTTTATCCGCCCTATGGGCAACAGCTTTTCGTCAATGCGTGACACTCTCGCTAACATTCTGGGCGCAGAGTGGATCTGGCTGGAACGCTGGCAAGGACGCTCGCCGAGAGCTTTGCCCGAAGCCGAGACCTTCCCCACCGGTGCAGTCGCTGGAATCGAGATGGGAGGTGTAGAGCATGACCAGATGCTTTTTATCGAGGCACTCACGCCACAGCGCCTAGGCGAAGAGCTGAGTTACATCAACCAGAAGGGCCAACGCTATTCCTATCCGCTCTCCCACCAGCTGGTCCACGTAGTCAACCATTCGAGCTACCATCGGGGCCAGGTAATCACTCTGCTGCGCCAACTCGGCGCAGAAACCGCGAGCACGGATTTCCTCGCGTATTTCGACGAGAGGCCAAAATCTCAACGGTGAAACTGTCCGGTATCTCCACGCAGATGAATGTGGTTCCAGGTTCCACTACGAACTTCTGTGGATCGTTTGGGCTCCCTACAAGATGCCGATACTTTGCAGCAATTGCGTGAAGCGCGGCTCGGAGCGCAGCGGATCGGCAATGGGATCCACGCCGAGGTACACGAGGCGGTCGTTGCGTTCTTGGTAGGCACGATCGAGCCAGTCCATGGCCGCCGCCTTCTCCCCCAGGCCGGTGTAGATCGCCGCGAAGTACAGCGACGAAACATAGCGGGTTTGGGCGAGGCACTGGAGTTCGGCGAGAGCCTTGAGGGCGCTCGCGACATCACCCGAGACAGCCAGCGCGTGTCCGTACAAGGCGATCATGACCGGCCGGTCGCTTGTTAGTTGTCTCGCTTTGGAGAACTGCTCCAGAGCTTCGCCATACATCTTCTTCTCGCGATAAGCAGAGCCGAGCCAAATATAGGCCAACGGGTAAGTCGGATATTGCTCGATGCTGCGATGTGCCTGGTCAATTGCCGCGTCATAGTTCCGTGCGTAGTAGTGAATCTCGGCGCGGACAGAGTTAAATAGCGGCGAAACCGGGTCGAGTTCAAGCGAGTAGGAATTTGCCTCGAGGGCCTGCGACAAACGGTTGCGCACAATGCAAAAGTGGCCGTACCAAAGATGTGGGGTGGGATCGTTCGGGCCGAGGGCCACGGCACGCTGAAACTCCCGCTCCGCGGTGTCGAATTTCCAGTCATAGCTCAAGGCCACGTTGGCGAGCACGGCGTGGGCTTCGGCAAGCTGAGGGTCAAGCTGCAGCGCGTGCTCCGCGGCTTCGCGCGCCTTCGGCTTGGCTTCGGATGGCGGTAACTCGTCGTAGGGCACTCGTCCGAGCAAGGCGTAGGCACTGGCAAGGCCGGCGTACGCGAGAGCACATTGCGGGTCCTTTTGGATGGCTTGTTGATAGGCTTCGATACTCTTGTGCAGGTCGCCGCGATTGGTCCAATAAAAACGGCCGCGGAGATAGGCATCGTAGGCATCGGGGTTCAGGATGCGCTTTGCGATAGCTCCGCCCCTGGCACTGGAGGGATTGAACGCGAGGCGAATCTCGTGGGCCACTGCTGTACCGACATCGTCCTGTACGCCCAGGATGTCGTTGAGGTCGCGGTCATACTTGTCTGCCCAGAGGTGCGTTTGGTCGCTTACCTGGATGAGCTGGACGTTGATGCGCACGCGGTTGCCTTCACGGCGCACGCTCCCTTCGAGGACATATTGGACATCGAGAGCGCGGCCAATCTGGGCGATGGGCTTGCCGGCGAATGCGCTGGAGGACGTGGCTGCTATTACGCCAAGGCGCTGGGGGTCGAGATTGCCAAGCCGCGTAATCATTTCGTCGGTCAGGCCGGCGCTGAAGTAATCCTGTCTGGGATCGCCACTGAGATTACTGAAAGGCAGGACGACGAGCCGTGTTTTCTCGACACGTTTGGAAGGGAAATGCCACTTCGTGAAATAGCCGCTGGAAGAAATATCGGCGTTATCCGGCTCGGGCTCAAAGGCGACGTCGGCTTCGGGATCGTCCGCTGGATGGCGCTTCTTGAACCAGTCGTCTAGTTCGCTTGCGTAGGCGTAGACCGTGGAGCCCTTCTTGTGTTCGTGGCGGTGGACCGGAAGGCCTTCGGTCTTCTCCCAGCGCTGCACGGTGCGAACTTCCCTGCCTAGATGGGTGGCAATCTCCTTCCATGAAGCGAGTTTTTTGTCTTGAAGGTGTGACCCTTCGGCCATGAAAGGTGTTCCACTCCAAACATAAGGGCGCCCAGGCTGCGGATTTCCGTGACTGGATTATAACTCAAATGTACACAGAATCGGAAAAGGCGAAGGCACACTAGCGTTGCCGTTTTGGCACAAAAAGGGTACGCGGGGAACCCACCATCGATCCGGTCGCCTCGATGCCCACTTGGACCGGGCCTGCTAGAGGGGAATAGAATTCCCGCACCTAGCTGCCTTCGTGCACGAAAATTTTGTTTGTCACCCCCCGCTTGAGTATCGAATATCGCCAGTGTTTGTTGCCGTGAAACAGTCTACTTGGGCCGTCGCGAGGCCGGGTCGCTATGACGTTAACTGGAGATATGGGGGCTAGTCCAAACCAGGTGGCCGTGGCCTTCGAATTAAAGATACCGCGCTACCTGGGCACTAAATGTCAGAAGTGCGGGAAGCGACGCCATAGGCGAGCTGCTGCGCAGCACAGTCTCTTGCGGCGAACGATTTCGCGGAGCGCTTCTTAATGCGCGACCGGAGTGCAATCCTCGGCCGGGGGCGCTGCAGGGACCATCAGAGTATCGAGCGACGGCGAGTGCTCGAAGTCAAACAAATCCTCAAGCGTATTGGCGTACTGATCGCGTCGAGTCAGATGCGGTCGCGCGTTGTCGTCCCCCTCACCGTTCGTTTCGTTTTCATCCGCGCTCAGGAACCTCTTCTCGATCAACGCCAGGAGCGAAGTGTGGTCGCCAACGGTGTGCGAGACGTAGTGCGGCTTGGAGAACGGCGAAACAGCCAAGAACGGGACGCGCATTCCTAGCTGATCGAAACTGGCGCATTGCTCCGGGAACGGGCCCGTCGGATTTGCCGCCAGTGCTGGGCAGAGCGCCTCGGCAGCTTTTACACTCGTGTCGCTCACGCTAACGAAGTTGGCTGAGCACTCCGCTCCTCCACCGGGTTGCAGGCTGAGGGGCACGTTCGATAGATCGGCGCATTGCCCCGGCGAAATTCCATCCGGAGTCCGAGCATGGCCCTGCGGCGCTCTCGGCGGCCGAGCATGATCAAAGAAACCGCCGTGTTCGTCATAAACGATGAAAATGATGGAATCCTTCCAGTTCGGGCCATTGCGGACAGCCGCAACCACTTGCGAAACGAAAGCCTGGCCCCTCTGGATGTCAGTCGGCGGATGTTCATCGTTTTCATACTGGATTCCGAAAACCCCGAAATTGGGATCCACGAACGCCACCTCCGGCAGCGGACCTGCCCCTGGCACTCCGGCAGCTTGCGCCAAAAAAAGCTGCAGCGGCAGGAAGTGTGGGTCAGCCCCAGTGGCGCTGAACAGCCGGAAGCTGGCTCCTTGCGGCAGGTCTGAAAAATAGTCGGCCCACGTTACGTTGTGCTTGTCGAGCAAGTCGAAAATCGTTCCGCTGATCGGCTTGTAGCCTCCAGGGGGCGGAAACACATCATTTGTGGTCAAATGGCCAAACGAGGTAGCGGCCAAGAGATAAGAACGGTTAGGAAACGTCGGACCGAGCAGCGAAGAGAAGTACCGGTCGCTGATCGCAAATTTCTGGGCCAGATCATAGTAGAAGGGGATTTCTTTTTGGTTATAAAAGCTCATGGTCTGGTCTTCGGTGGGGCTCTCCACGCCGTTGTCGAGCTGTTCAGTCAGATCGCTCTGGCGCACGAATCCATCGGCTCGGAAGTCCCCCAGCGCATCGTTCGGGTGCAGGAAGTTGGCCTCTTTGTGCGTCCCCAGCCATTCATGGTCGAGGTCTGGGGGGACACACCGCCTGGAATCGTGAAATGCGAAAACGGAATGGCCGCTGTCGTCAATGTTGGAGTTGAAGCAGTGTACCTCGCCCGAAGCATCCACCGTACACGACAATCCGTCCACGCAGCGATGGTCGCCTTCCTGGCACGCGCCGTGCCCGTCGTGATCGACTCCGGCGGGCGTGTGATAAGGGCTGCCCGGCGCGAAGGCCAGCGCCCCAAAATAGTTGTCAAAGGAGTGGTTTTCCTGCATCACGATGACGATGTGCTTCACTTTCTGCAGGCCGTCTTGCGCAAACGCCGGTCTCGGTCCGAGGTGAAAAATCAGTCCAAGAAGCGTGCTGAGCACGAAGCGCGATGTTCCACGCATAGTACATTCTCCTTCCTCGTTACGGGCTATCGGTAAGGTTCAAGTGTACTACTGGCCGCCAAAGCTGCTGTCGTAATCGTTCGTACGCGGCGCGGCATTGCCCGCGAGAAGCAAAACCATTACCAAGACTGCCGCACCGGGGCGGAATACCGACCTTGGTAGGACCATGGTCGTGCTCCTCCAGGCTGCGTCAACATCCTCCGCGGCCAACTATTGGGGGAGGCAATTCTTCGCGCAGCCTCGAACTCTGGCTATTGTCGCCCCTGCTTGCCGTCAGGCAAGCGACTACATACGTCAACATCCCCATGACGCCTGAGTGTCGCGCTTTGTCGCCGTCGTAGACCGCCGGTTCGGTGCGCTCCCGACGATCGTCGGTCGCTTGGACGAAAAATGCATTAGACCGTTATACCGTTATCGGGGCCCCAACGAGAATTTTGTTCTCGTTATCCTTTGGCGGTGTCTCTGGCTTCTGCCTCCCGGCTCCTGGCTCCTGGCTTCCCAGGGTATCAGGGGCGGAGCCCCTGGCTAGTTAGCCGTAGAGGTGGCCGCAGTTAGCTTCTCGATTCTCGATGCGAACCGCCACGCGAGATAACTCGTGGATGGTCAACTCGTTACGCCGCGTGGGTTTGACCGCAGTGAGCGACCCCGACTGGAGACGATTCCTCTGACTGTTTCATTCTCAATCATCGGCAAACCGGACATCACGCCATTGGCTAGTTCATCAGGCTGGAACTTGAGAGCAATAAAGCGGTCGAGCCGCATGTCCTACGCCTTGTAAACCACACCCATGCCACCACCACCGAGCTTTTCGAGGATGTGGTAGTGGGAGACGGTTTGCCCGAGGAGTGACTCGGACTCGGCCATAGTGCGGTCATCTTAGGTTGCGGTCTGAGGTAAGTCAACGAATCTGCTGATTTGCGCGTCGAATCCAGCGTATCAAGGGTGCGCGAGGTTGTGACACGTGCGCGTTTCAACCATGCACACAGGCTAGCGGGGCAGACCGACGCGGCGGAGCAAGTCCTGAAAGCGCGGGTCGGAGCGCAGTGGGTCGAACGCCCGCTCCTCTGCGAGTACAGTCATCACGTCAGAGCGCTCCTCATAGGCCGTGTGGTGCCTCCGTCCATGAGCATTTTCATCCCCAAGAAGAAGTCTATGAGGTCATCGAGGCAACTACACGCGCTATGGCGATGTGCGCGATCTATTGCCTCGGGGCGGCTGCCACCGAGCCTGCGTCACCATTTTCATTAAAGCGAAGCACGTGACGGTTCATTCACGCGAAGCACGAGACGGCACAGGAATTTCCGATTCTCATATCAGCCCTATATAACTTTATAGGTCCGGGTGGAATTCATCATGGTTTATTTGCCGTTGATAAAATAAGCCCCTCCGCTTCAGCAGATTGACTTTTCGTGCCCGGTTAGTTCCTGGCAATGATCTTGCCTTCCTAGTTCACCCTATGTACCTAGTTTTGCCGTGCTAGGGGAGGAGTCTAACATGTCGCCTAACGAGAAAAAGTGGGTTTATGGGATCGCCTGGATCCTTTTGGCGATTGTCGCTGTATTGCCGGCGCGTGCGCAAGATGTAGCTTCGCTGACCGGCGTTGTTACCGATGCATCCGGCGGCTCGATTTCGGATGTGCTGATCAAGTTGGTTGATAAGCGAACCGCCGCCGCACGGATCGCTCACACGGGGACGGACGGAAGCTACCTCTTTGCCAAAGTCCCTCCCGGTCCAGGCTACACGCTCACGGCAATGAAGGATGGTTTTCAGACGGTAACCTTCGCCGACCTCTATCTGCCCGTCGCCCTCACCACTACGCGGAATATTCGGTTGGAGGTCGGACTCGTGACCCAAACGGTAGTGGTCAAATCGGAAGGATCGATAACGCTGAACACCACCGACAGCACCATCGGCAACAATGTTGACCTTCGCGCCATGCAGGCTCTGCCCAATGAATTTCGCGACAACCCCTCGCAGCTGTTGCGACTCGAGCCCGGAGTGGTGAGCGCGCAAAGTCCCAGCGGGCCGACCGGAGCGAACGATCCCAGCGGGAGCCGTGATGGGGCGGTGGCCGGAGCGCGTGCCGATCAGAACAATATCACCGTGGATGGCATTGATGCCCAAGACTTCGCCATCGGACAGGCGTTTGCCTTGGTGGCTCCGGTGCCGGTCGACGCCATTCAGGAATTTCGCACCGAGGTCGGCAATCCACTGGCGGTGAACGGCCGCGGAAGTGGTGCACAGACCTTGATCTCTACCAAAACCGGAACCAACACCTGGCACGGGGCCGCCTGGGAATATCATCGCAATACCGTTACCGAGGCCAACCCGTTCTTCAACAACAAGGCCGGTGTTCCCCGCCCCACTCTCATTCGTAACCAATTTGGCGGCAACGTGGGCGGCCCCATTTGGAAAGATAAGCTCTTCTTTTTCTTTGAGTACGACGGGAGAAGAGACGCCTCGCAGTTAGGGACGCTGCAAGTTGTGCCCTTGGATAGCTTCCGGGCCGGCAGCATCGCCTATATCAATAACAACCCGGGCTGCGGCCCGACTAGCCGAGTCACATCAGCACCGAACTGCATCAGCTTCGCAACTCCCCAACAACTCGCCGCGTTCGACCCGTGCTCGACCACCTCCTGCGCGGGAGTGGCCGGCTTTACCGCTCCGGGCTTTAACCCGGCGATTTTGCAGCTTATCAACAGTCGTTATCCCCATGCCAACGACCTCACCCAAGGTGATGGCATCAATACCGGTGGCTTCCGCTTCAACGCTCCTGCTCCTCTTTCGGAGAACATCTATTGGACGCGCGTGGATTACAACCTGACGAACAAGCAAAAGATCTTCACACGATTCAACTTCAACAACTTTGACAGCACCGTGCCGGGTATCCCTTCGATCCAATTCCCCGGCGACCCGTTGACGAACCTGGAGAACGGGCGGGATCGTTCCTGGGCCATCGGGCACAGCTGGGCGTTCAGCGCCAATAGCGTCAATCAGTTCGTCTACGGCGAAGCGCGCAATGACCTGGCTTTCCCCATCCCGTTTAACCCCGCCGGCACGGTCTTTCCTTTGAGCTGGTTTCCACAGACCCTTTTGGTGAATCCGTTTGCCCGCCAGTCCACCCAGGCGCGCCTGATCCCCATTCCTACTTTTCGCGACGACCTGACCCTGATTCGCGGGAGGCACCAGTTCCAATTGGGTGGGGTATGGAAGCCCATCCGCACGCGCACGGAACTGGTGAACGACTTTGATTTCATCAATGTTGGCATCGGGAATGCTGTTACCACCCTGCCAGCCTCCTCACGGCCCGACAATTTGCTGACCGACCCAGCTGTGGACCCCGGGGGGGTGGCGGCGGCCAACTGGGACGGCTACTTCGCCGGGGCCCTGGGGCTGATCAATCAAGACCAGAGCGCCTTCAACTACGGCAAAAGCGGCAATGCCTTTCCGCACGGAACCGGCGAGCGTCGCGACTACCGCTACTACAACTATGAAGCGTACGCGCAGGATACCTGGAAGCTCCGCGCCGACCTGACCCTCACACTCGGACTGCGATATCAGTACGATTCCGTACCTTACGAATCGAACGGCTATGAAGCCACCTCCGTCAACACCAATCTGTCCGAGCAGTTAAGCGCGCGCGTCCACAACGGTTTGAATGGGATATCGGGGACGACTGTGACGCCATTGTTGACCTACACCTTGGCCGGCAAGGGCAACTCCGGGGCACCTTCCCTCTACTCCGGAGACAAGCTCAACTTCTCTCCCCGGTTAGCTCTGGCCTGGAATCCGAGTTTCCACCAAGGTTTGCTCGGGACTGTGTTTGGCGACCGCAAGACCGTGCTGCGCCTCGGAGTTGCGCAGATCTACGATCAGACCGCTTTGAGCTCCATCAATTTTATTCAAGATCAGGGGAGCTACTTGTTTGGCAACGTCAATTCCGTTGTTTTCCAAGGATTGACGCAAGATCCCCGGTTTACCGCCATCAATGCTCTGCCGTTCAGTCTTGCGGCCCCACCCTTCGCCAACCCGGTAACGCCAGGTACGATGGGGAGCGGAAGCAATCTGGTCGTCAGTGGCGCCATGAATGGCTTGTTTAACTACACCATTGACCCGCACTTTCATTCGCCTTATGCAACGGTTTTCTCGTCCGGCGTGCAGCGCGAACTGCCCGGCAACTTCCAGTTAGAGGTCGATTACTACGGGCGCTTTGGCCGCCGCTTGTTCAGCCTGCCCGACGCTGGCCAGATTGTAAACTTTGTCGATCCGGCCTCCCAACACAGCTACGTCGGCGACGTCACCACCCTCGAGCAGGAAGCGCGTCAAGGTGTGAATGTCGCCAGCGTGGCCCCGCTGCCCTTCTTCGAGAACCAAGGCGCGGCGGCCTTGGGCGCGCCTTGCACCAGCGTTCTCCCCAACTCGGCATCATGCACGCAATTTATTTATGCCAACAACAACATTCCCTTAACGCAGGGGAACCTGTTCGCCATAGCTTTTTTCAACACCTTTGTGGGGCTGGTGCCGCAAAATGTGGGGTTGCCGGCCCAATTTGTCGCGAACATTTACGCGGGCAACAAGGGCTGGTCCTCCTATAACAGCCTTTTTGGCACCCTGCGCAAGCGCCTTTCCCACAACTTGCAAATGGATTTTAACTACACCTTCTCGCATTCCATTGACAACAGCTCGATTATTGCCAACAACGTGGGCAACCCGGCCGCGGCCTCCTCCGTGCCCTTGTGTGACGCCACTAACCTAAGCGTTTGCCGCGGCAATTCCGAGTTCGACGTCACCCATCAGGTCAGCTCTAACTTCGTATATGATCTGCCCTTTGGCCGCGGTCAGGCGATCGCAGGAGGGTCCGCACGCTGGCTCGATGAAATCATTGGGGGCTGGCAAGTCAGCGGAATCGTGACCTGGCGCACCGGATTGGCCCTGCCGGTGTTGTCGGGAGTGAATACCACAGGCGCCACGGTCGACGCTCTGGCCATCTTCAACGGCAACCAGAGCGCCGTCTCCCGTCGCATTCACACCGACACCCAGAACAACAATCTGATCCAGTTCTTCGCCGATCCGAAGGCCGCTCTCGCCGCGTTCTCTCCGGTCACCGGCGAGCAGGTCGGGAATCGAGATATCCTGCGAGGCCCGCACTTCTCGAATGTCGATTTGGGGCTGAAGAAGAACTTCCCGCTCTACGAGCGCTATCGGCTGGAGTTTCGCGCCGATGCCTTTAACGTCTTCAACCACCCGAATTTCGCCTTTCCCAACACCAACATCAACAGCCCGAACTTCGGCGTGATCAGCGAACTGGCCGGCCAAGAAGCCGCGCGCGTGCTGCAATTTTCCTTGCGCTTCGATTTCTAGCCGGGCGCCGGGAGGAGCTCTTCTCGAGTGGGAACAGCTCTCGGCCGCCGGTCGTTAGTCTTTGTTGGCCAGCAGTCAGTCCTTTACTTCTTGCAGCTCCTTTGTCTTGCGCTCATCGACGTCCGGGAAGGCCAGGTCAAAACGTGCAGCGCCTCGACAATGGCCGCGGCGATGACAATTCGGGCAAACCATTTGTGGTCGCCGGGCACCACGTACCAGGGGGCGTGCTTGGTGGCCGTTTCCTGAATCAGGGTCTCGCAGGCTTCCATGTCACCGCCCCAGAAGTTGCGCTAAGCTCTCATTTGGGAAACTTCATCATGTAATAGCGGTAATGCTCTGGCACGCGACACCCTGCTCTAAGCATTGGACGAAACATAATCCATGGCTTCCTTGAAGAGACCCAAATGCTTCTTTGCTTCAGCAGCATTTTTGAAGCGAATCACCACCCACTCCTTCATCGTGCGCTTCCCCATGACGAGCAAGGATGCGCGTCGAGTTTTCAGAAGTGCCTTCACCGTTTCAGGCGGAAGTTTCACGACAACGCCGTCGCCCTTGGTGAATGCGAAGACTTTCTTTCGCACAGTGAAGTTCGTGGAGTTGAACTTCTGTCCAACTGCGACGCCGGGCAGCTTCTGGAGCATCGAAACCAGAACCGGTGAAACTTCGCTCTGCATATCAGCTAATGACCTTCCCAGCTTAGAGCATCTGCTTCATCTTCTTCACCCGGCGAGTGCGGGCGTCTTCCTGCACTGGCTGTGGAATACCACCCGGGATACTGATTGAGGAGCAATGGATTGATGCTCCCAGAAGTCTGGGATTGCGCGGTTCGTGTGTTGGCGGAGCTGGTTGACGGACCGTGGGCTTCCATTTCGGAAGCTATGCTAACGCAATTCCTCTCGAAGGTCAGTCGGCGCTGGCCGTCGCGACCTTACGACCTTCGCGTCCTGCAATTTTGTGCTGGAAGTCGTCAGGACCCGGCGCCCACGTTGTTAGCCCTATCGCGATTGAGCTCAACATTGAGAAAAGCAAGTTTACCGGCGAGTGGGATATTGAAGCGTACGATGGCGATGGGCTAACTTTCAATACTCCCGCCTATCAAGACACTCTCAGCATGAAATTCGATGGCAGGGATTACGAAGAGAAGGGTCCGAACGTCGCGCCCAGCTCCGCATCGTCAGGCAAGCGCGTGAACTCGCACACCCTGGAAGTTACCGATAAAGTGAAGGGCGAGGTGATGGACCACACGAAGTTCGAGGTCTCTCTTGATGGGAAGACGCTGACGCTCACGATTCGCGAGACAGGCCAGCCAAAAGCCCAAACTATCATCTACGACAAGATGTAGGTCTCGCGGCAGCGATCGAGTTCGTGAAGACGAGCACACCAACAACTCGCTCGGCATTTCGAAGCTGCTTCCTCTTTAGCGGCGGTCGCTCATTTGTTGAGGTGCCGACGCGCCAAGGCAGCGGCGCATGACAGCTACCACCCGCTCCCAGGACGTGAAGAGGAAGTCCATGTGAGTGCCGCTGACATTCACCGTCTCGACGTTGGAAAGCTCCACCTGGATACGTTCTCTAGATGCGTTTTTGACCCCATGTAATTCTGTTCCCAGGCGAGAACATCCGCGCGCAGGGCTGGGTCGCCGTTGTGCGTATTCTACGGAAGTCGACTCCAGCGCCCCGGCTCGCTTCCGTTTCCTGAACAACGCACTGCTCAGCACCCACTTCAGCATTGCCGACGATACTTCCAGAATGTGGTCGGCGCCAGCGTGGCCTCCTGGGTTGCACCAGTAAGCGCTTGCCATAACTAAATTATGTCGATGGCGATGAGAGTAATGTCGTCGTGCTGAGCCTTGGAAGCCGGTTGCCATTGACGAATCTCCGTGAGCAGTTGATCCAGCAACTCAGAGGGCGGCCGCGACTGATTGTTACGAACGACTTCCTCAAACTTAAACTCGCCAAAGGATTCGCCGAGGGCATTTTCGGGCTCACTGACGCCGTCAGTGTAAAGCAGGAAACGGTCACCTGGGAGGATGGCCATGTCGTAAAGAGGGTATTCGGACTCCGGAAGCACCCCGAGCAGCAGACCATTGCTTTCGACGCGATGTAGCTCACCTTCGCGCCAGTGCAGAAGTGGCGGATGCCCGGCGGCCGAGTAGAGCGCGGTGCGATTTTCCGTGTCGACCCAAAGATAGGCCGCTGAAACGAGTTGCGGACCGATTTGTGCCGCAAGGACACCGTTCAACCCGCGCAACACCTCTCGCGGGTCGCGTGCATACGGCACGAGGGATCGCATCGCCACCTTGATCATCGCGGCAATAAGCGCGGCCGGGATACCATGTCCGGTGACGTCCGCCACGAGGAAGCCAATGCAGTTGTGATCCACGGGGATGAACTCATAGAAATCGCCAGCGACTTCCGTCATCGGACAATAGGCCGCTGCGACGCGAAGGTTCTTAATTCTGGGACTACCACCCGGAAGAATGGAGGTTTGAATCTCATGGGCAATCGCGAGTTCGTTTTCAATTGACAGCAATCGGCGTTCACTGGCCAATACGATTTGCACACCGACATACCCAAACGAGAAGAGGAGAACAGCCAACCCCAATGAGCCGGTCAAGCGCGTAGTCGGTGTGTGGTAGTGAAGGAGGCGCGATAGGCTGAAATATAGGGCTTCCGCGGCGAAAACGAGCGTGCCGACGATCATGACAGCGCGGTTGGGAAGAGCCAGGAACTT
>Ga0310912_10000697_pt1 | contig 17250 bp, 17 predicted proteins | sample GREbulkMGOX080_FD_203443 | JGI IMG/M metagenome (GOLD analysis project Ga0310912, IMG submission 203443) | Lab enrichment of tropical soil microbial communities from Luquillo Experimental Forest, Puerto Rico - GRE.bulkMG.OX080 | ecosystem: Environmental > Terrestrial > Soil > Tropical forest >...
CACCGTCTAGCAAGGTTTGAGCGTCGGCGCATCCGGCGGCGCAGGTTACCGAATGGCCCACCGAACGCAACGTCTCGGCCATTTGTGCCGTGGCGAAGCAATCCTCTTCGACAATCAAGATCATTGCAGGGCCGGCATCCTGAGCTGCGGCGATGTCGCGACTGGCGAACCGACCACAGACCTCTTCCCGCAAACGCCATTCTTCCATCATCCGCTTCAGCCGCGCCAACGAGCGCACGCGTGCGAAGAGGGCGATGTCGTTCACAGGCTTGGTCAGGAAATCATCGGCACCAACCTCAAGACCACGAAGGCGATTGGTGACATCCGACAAAGCTGTCACCATGACTACTGGAACGTCGGCGGTCCGCGGATTGGCCTTCAACCGTCGGCAAACCTCGAACCCGTCCATGCGTGGCATCATCACATCGAGCAGGATCACGTCCGGCAGTTCGCTGTCGGCAATCTGCAAGGCGGCCCGCCCGTTGTATGCCGAGAGAACGTCGAAATATTCGCTCGATAGCTTGGCTTCGAGCAGCTTTACGTTTGCCTCGACATCGTCGACAACCAGCACTCGGGCAGACATGAGCTGTTCGCCGGCACCCGGGTCGGAAAAAGGGCTCGCGTCAGGAGAGGAAACGCTCGACAGTGCTAAGAAAGCTAGCCACCGAAATCGGCTTTGCGATATAGGCCTCGCAGCCGCCGTCGCGGATCTTCTGCTCGTCCCCCTTCATTGCGAAAGCAGTTACCGCGATGACCGGGATCGCGCGGAGATCTTCATCCTTTTTGATCCATTGGGTCACTTGGAGACCGGATACTTCAGGAAGTTGAATATCCATCAGGATTAGATCGGGGTGATGTTGTCGAGCGAGCGCAAGCGCTTCGATGCCGTCCCTCGTTTGCAATGTACCATACCCGTGTGCTACGAGGAGATCATTGAAGAGCTTCATATTGAGGTCGTTATCCTCGACAATTAAGACCTTCTTCCGCATCAGCGGATTGGGGTTCTCGTTCGATTTCGGCACTTTGAGCGTCATGCTTCGGCGGCCTCGAGAAAAGTGCTGAAATGTCGGCGGAAGGATCGATCGCGATCCCGGTGACCGACTTTCCGCCGTGGTTATGTTGGCGGGTTGTAAAGGATCGAACTTAACAATCCGTAACCGCCCTCCTTCCAGGCTTAATGAAAGTGCAGTGCCGATGGCAGCCGATTACGCATCGGCATCGATCTTGGCGGCACTAAGACTCGAAGCGGCCGCTGTTGGCCGAACTGGGGCGGTTTGCGTGCGGCGGCGGATCGCGACGCCCAAGGGAAATTATCGCGCGACAATTGAAGCGATCACAGCCCTCGTAAGCGCGATCGAACTACAGATCGGCGAAATTGTGCCCGTGGGGATCGGCATACCGGGAACGATTTCGCCGATCAGGGGATTGGTGAAGAATGCCAATTCCACCTGGCTGATCGGTCGCCCACTGCAGCAGGATCTCGAGACAGCGTTCGGCTGGCCAACTCGCCTGGCCAATGACGCCAACTGCTTTGCTTTGTCGGAGGCCACCGACGGTGCCGCGGTAGGCATGCAGACTATCTTCGGTGTCATTCTCGGCACCGGGATCGGCGGAGGGATTGCGCAAGGCGGACGGATCCTCCTCGGCGCCAACGCGATTGCCGGAGAATGGGGCCACAACCCGCTGCCCTAGCCGACGCCGGGCGAGATCCCGGGACCGGCGTGCTATTGCGGTCGGTCGGGCTGTATCGAGACTTTCTCTCCGGGCCCGCGCTTGCGGCAGATCATCGTCGTCACGGGGGACGAAGCCTGCGTGCAATTGAGATCGCCACCCTTACCACGCGCGGCGATGCGGAATGTGCCGCGAGCCTCGGACGCTATATGGACCGTCTAGCCCGCGGACTAGCCTCGATGATCAACCTGATCGATCCGATGCGATCGTGCTGGGAGGCGGTCTTTCGGGCATAACGGCGCTGTACAGGCAAGTTCCTCGGCTGTGGGAGCAGTACATCTTCTCGGATAATGTGGCTACTCGCCTGCTTCCTCCCGTTCATGGCGACTCGAGCGGGGTGCGCGGCCCTGCTTGGCTGTGGCGCGAGGGGGAGGAAGCATGACCGCGCTGTGCCGCGATTCCGGCGCCCTCCCCAGCTGGGCAAACCCGTGCGAACGGTGCACTCTGTGCGGTTCGCCGTGCCAATTCGATCATGCCTCGTTTCACACGCTATCGATCGCCCGCGTCGAGTGTGAGGCCTTTTGCGTCGCGGTCGAAAAACACGGTACGCGCCGAAATGCCGTCAGCAGTTTGGTTTAGCGAGCGGCTCGATATCATCCAGCTTGGCGCGGATCGAGTACTCGCCGTAGTCGATCAACATATCCTGCGAAACTCCGTTATCGAGAAGGCGCATGCCGAGCTCGTAATCCGGCTTTTCGACGCTGGCATCCACCGGAAAAAAGGCAAGCCGGATGCGCCAGCCCGGCCGCTGCAACAAAGGACTGAGCCTCACTGCTGCGGGGTCCGCGGTGAGCTTAACACCAATCGCCGCCGACACCTGAACTGCGTTCTCATCGGTGGCGCCGTCGAAAACCTGGCGCGAGAGAAAGTTTTCTCCCTCACGGGCCTTATCGATCAGCAAGATCGTATGCGCGCTGGGAAACAGAACCCCGGGATCGAGCTTTAGGGTCTGCGGTTTCGGCTTCGTGAACTCGGCGGTGCCGGCCTTTCCTGGAGCATCGAGCTTCGCCTCACCGCGGATGTCCTGGTCGATCTCGCCGTTTCGACTCTGCCTTTGGTTAAAGCGGTATCGCAGCCCATCCTTCGACTCCCAAGTCACAAAGCTCGATACGATGTCCACATCCGGCGTCTCGGCATAACGAATCTTCAGCCGATACCGTTGCTCGATTGTCCAGCCGTCGCAAGTCTCGCCCCATTCGTAGTCCATTGTCCCGCGTGCATCAACGACGCCCGAATCGCTTCGGGCAGAACCCAAAGTCATCGAATAGAGTGCCCGGTGCGGCGCGATCTCGGCACCGCCAGCCACTGTCGCCGCCCCTGACGCCAGCCCCGTCACAACGACAAACGATACGATGGACCGATTGATCATAGACACGATACTCCCAGGTCGGTACCGCCAGACAAAGGCTCTCGGTACCAGCCTGCACATGATAAGCAATTCTCGTTCCCGACGATCCCCGCGCAAACTCTACCGCGCCTCGGCTGGAAACTCTCGATCAAACGGCGATCGCGCACCGCTAAGGGCCTAGCGATTTGCCCTTCTAGCGAGCGGCAAATCGAGCCGGATATGGAGCTCTCTTAGGCGCTCCTGCGAAACCGGTGCTGGGGCCTGCATCATCAGGTCGCGCGCCTGCTGGTTCATCGGAAAGGCAATCACCTCGCGGATGTTCGGCGTGTCGGCGAGCAGCCTGACGATGCGGTCGATGCCCGGGGCAAGCCCGCCATGCGGTGGCGCGCCGTAGCGGAAGGCGTTGAGCACCGCGAGGAAACGGGCCTCGACCTCGACCACATCGTAACCGGCGATCCCAAAGGCTTTGTACATGATGTCCGGGCGGTGATTGCGGATCGCACCGGAAGCGAGTTCGACGCCGTTACAGACAATATCGTATTGATGCGCAAGGATCGACAGCGGGTCCTCTGTTTCAAGCGCCTCGAGCCCGCCTTGCGGCATCGAGAAAGGGTTGTGACTGAAGTCAATTTTGCCGGTTTCCTCATTGAGCTCGTACATTGGAAAGTCAGTAATCCAGCAGAACTGGAAGTCGCTCTCCTTGGTGAGACCGAGTTCGCGCCCGATCTTGAGTCGCACATCGCTTGCAAACCCTGCAAAGCTCTTTGACGCGCCGCACACGAAAAAGACTGCATCGCCGTCATTGAGCCCGAGCTTGGCGCAGATGGCGGCGGTGCGCTCGGGGCCGATATTGTTGGCGATCGGCCCGGCACCCTCGCCGTCGCGGACGAAGATGTAGCCGAGCCCGGGCTGCCCCTCGCCCTGTGCCCACGAATTCATCCGGTCGCAGAAGGCGCGGTTGCCGCCCCCTGGCGCCGGGATCGCCCGCACCCGTACGTCGGGGTCGCCGGCTATCATGCCGGCAAACACGCGGAAGCCCGAGTCCCGGAAATGCTCGGTTACGTCGTCCATGACGATCGGGTTTCTCAGATCGGGCTTGTCGCTGGCATAACTCAGCAACGCCTCGGTATAGGGGATGCGTCGGAACGGCGCGGGGCTGACCTCGCGGCCGCCGCCGAACTCTTCGAACACGCCGCGCAACACCGGCTCGACTGCGGCGAACACATCCTCCTGGGTTACGAAAGACATCTCCAGGTCGAGCTGGTAAAACTCGCCTGGTGCGCGGTCGGCGCGGCTAGCTTCGTCACGGAAGCACGGCGCGATCTGGAAGTAGCGGTCGAAGCCTGCCACCATGAGTATTTGTTTGAATTGCTGCGGCGCCTGCGGCAACGCATAGAACTCGCCCGGGTGAAGCCGGCTCGGCACGTAATAGGGGCGCGCCCCCTCGGGCGAGTCGGCGGTTAAGATCGGTGTTTGGAACTCGCTGAAGCCTTGCTGCAGCATCCGCTGCCGAATCGAGGCAATGACCTGTGCTCGCAGCATAATGTTGGCATGCATTCGCTCACGTCGGAGATCGAGAAAGCGGTAGGTCAACCGCATGTCCTCGGGCGTCTCGGCCTCGCTGTTGACCGGAAAGGGCAGCGGTTCGGCTGCTGACTGAACCTCAAGTTCGCCGATGACCAATTCCACCTCGCCGGTTGCCAAGTTCGGGTTGACCGTGTCGTCCGAGCGCGCGGTGATCCGACCAGTCACCGTCACCACACTTTCGAGACGGAGCGCATCGGCGGCCGGGAACAACGGTGAGGACACATCGATCATGCATTGGGTAATGCCGTAGTGATCCCGCAGATCGATAAACAGGAGCTGGCCGTGATCGCGTTTGCGATGCACCCATCCCGATAGCCGGGCTGGCCGACCCGCATCGGCAAGGCGGAGCGCTCCGCAGGTATGGGTCCGATAGGCGTGCATCGGGAGGGGATCCGAAACTACATTCAAATAGCAGAACACGGCATGGAAGAGCTGCGCTTGTCAAGCCGCAGCCCATGCAAAGGACAGGGGTGGTTGCGGTCTTCCGGCTTCGATATACAACGCAATTAATGACGCTGATCACCGATACTGCGGCACTGGCGCGCTTTTGCGCCGAGCAAAGGGGCACGAGCTTTGTCGCGGTCGATACCGAGTTCATGCGCGAGCGCACTTATTGGCCGATCCTGTGCCTCGTGCAGGTGGCGGGCCCGATCGAAGCGGCGGCGATCGACGCGCTCGCCCCGGGGATCGACCTGACACCGCTGCTCGCCTTGATGGCCGACGAGAGCATTCTCAAGGTGTTCCACGCTGCGCGCCAGGACGTCGAGATTTTTTACAACCTGTCGGAAACGGTCCCGACACCGCTCTTCGACACCCAGGTCGCAGCGATGGTTTGCGGGTTCGGTGATGCCGCGAGCTACGAGACATTGGTCAGCAAGCTCGCCCGGACCTCGCTCGACAAATCCTCTCGCTTTACCGATTGGTCGCACCGACCACTCACCGAGCGGCAGGTCCGGTATGCCCTCGCCGATGTGGTGCACCTGCGCACAGTCTATGAGGGGTTGCAGCAACGTCTGGCATCGAACGGCCGGGCTGGCTGGTTCGCCGAGGAGATGGCAGGGCTCGCTGATCCCGCGACGTATCGGAATGATCCGGGCGAGGCTTGGCGGCGTTTTCGCCTGCGCGGCCGGGTCGATTCGCGCTTCTTCGGCGTCCTGCGCGAGTTGGGGGCGTGGCGGGAAACCGCGGCCCGGCAGCGCAACCTGCCGCGCGCCCGCATCATGCGGGACGAGGCAGTGCTCGAGATCGCCGCGCATGTTCCGAAAACGACCGAGGCGCTCGCCAGAACGCGGAGCCTTGCAAGGGGCGTTGCCGAAGGCAAGCTGGGCAATGAGATCCTGGAGGCGGTGCAACGCGGGCTCGCCAATTCAAAGGCGCTGGAGGTGCCAGCGCCGTCGAAGGCGGACGCCCGACCCGGCCTCGGTCCGCTGATCGAACTGCTGCGGGTGCTATTGAAGCACAGATGTGAAGAGCATCAGGTTGCGCAAAGGCTGGTGGCCACCGCCGAGGATCTCGAAGCGATCGCCGCGGACGACCGGGCGTCTGTGCCGGCGCTCTCGGGATGGCGCCATGAGATATTCGGCAAGGACGCACTCGCGCTGAAGCACGGCCGGCTGGCATTGACGGTCCGAAAAAACCGGATCGCCCTGGTCGAGGTTGGCGAAACCGCGCGATGATCGGGGTTCCGCTGCAGCTCGCCCGGTCGCTCTTCCCTGCGAAACGGGAAAAATACCGGGAAAACCACGATTTCATGCCCGAAATTGGTCGAATCTCCGCACACGGTGGGCTACAGATCAAATACTTGCGCGATGAATTCCCTATGCGGGCGAACAGGGAATTAATTCAGGCGAACAGGGAAGCAAAATCGGCCTAACACGGAAGCATCAGGGACGCGGCAGGATTATCGCGCTGGCTCGCGGCTGAGCCCGTTCGCGGCCAGGCCGTCGAGATAGGTGCGCCAGCGCTGCTCGTGCTCGACGCCGAGCTCGTAGAGATAGGTCCAGGAATAGATTCCGGTCGAGTGCAAATCGTCGAAGGTGATGCGCACCGCGTAGTTGCCGACCGGCTCCAGCCCGATGATCCCGACATGAGCGCGCCCGGCGACCAGAGTCTTTTGCCCGGGGCCATGCCCCTGCACCTCGGCCGACGGGCTCTCGACCCGCAGGTACTCGGCCGGAAGACGAAATCGGGTGCCGTCGTCGAAGGCGACCTCGAGCAGCTTCTCCGCCTTCTTCAGGCGCAGCTCGACCGGCCAGCGCGTCGTACCGCCCGTGTTCATCCGGCCTCCCTCAAGGCGGCGGCGAGGGCTTGGTTGGCTTCTCGTCGTCGCGCAACCGCCGCGCCTCATCGACCAGCATGATCGGGATGCCGTCGCGGATCGGGTAGGCGAGCCCCGCCTCCTCGCTGATCAGCTCCTGCGCTTCGCGGTCGTAGCGCAACGGCCCCTTGGTCAGCGGACAGACCAGGATCTCGAGCAGACGTGGGTCGATTTCGTGGGTCGCTTCCATGCCTGCCTCCACGGGCTTCAATCGTCCGGCCTCAATGCCGCGCGCCGGGGCCGTCGCGCGACCGGTCCATCGCCGCCATCTCGATGATCGCGGTCAATAGCTGCGCGCGCTCGTCGAGGTCGGGCGCCTCGAGCAGCGCCTGCTTCTCGTTCGGCTCGAACGGGCAGATCATCGCGATCGAGGTGACGAGTCTCTCCCCCGGCACGGAGGTAATCGCACCCCAATCGGCCTCGATCCGATGATGCTGGAAATAAGCCCTGAGGCCGCGCAGCAGCCGGTCACGGTCGAAGTTCGGCTCGTCGTCGCTTGCGAGATCGCGGGCGAATTCGCGCCATTCCGGCACGACCCGCCGATAGCCCTCCAACAATGGCAATTCTTCGCGGGTGCGGAACCGGCTGATGCCTGTCAGGGTAATTAGAAAGCGCCCGTCATCGGTCTCGGAAAACGAAGTGATGCGCCCGGCGCAACCCGTCGGGTAGACCGGCGGATTGTCTGCGGCAACCCGCGGATCGCTCGGCTGCACCATGCCGATCAGCCGTTCGCTGGCCAGCGCATCGCGGGTCATCGCCAGATAGCGCGGCTCGAAGATGTTGAGCGGCAGCCGGCCGCGCGGCAGCAGCAGCACGCCGGTCAGCGGAAAGATCGGAAGAATCGAAGGGAGCGCGGTTCCGCCAACCCGCTCGCTCATCGCGTATCTCCTTCAGGAAAACATCTGCGCGGAGAGCCGCCTTCGGCCGCTCAAGGTCAACGGATCGGTCGGTCCCATCGCCTCGAAGAATTTGACGAGCTGCTTGCGCGCAGCCTGTTCGTTCCACTCGCGATCGCGCTTGAACAAGGTCAACAGCTCGTCGATCGCAGCTTCGCGCTCGCCGCTGCCGAAGAGCGCCGTGGCGATCTCGAGGCGCGCCTCGTGATCGTCGGGGTTCGACGCCAGGCGAGCGCGCAATTTGCTCGCCCCGGCCATGGCTTTCTGCGCGTGCTCGGCGATCTCGAGCGCCGAGCGTGCCGCGGTGATCTCGGCGTGAGCGGCACTTTCCTTCGGCACTCGGTCGAGGGCCTGGCGCGCCTTGGCGAGCTCGCTGCGCGCGATCATCGCTCGGACGTTGCCGGCGAGCGCTTCGACGTTTGCGGGATCGCGCTGCAGGATCTGCGAATAGAGCGCCCCGGCACTCTTATGGTCGCCTGACTGCGCCGCCTGCTTGGCGATCGCCAGGGCTTCTTCGACCGGCGAGGGGCCACCTTTGCCGCCGCTCACGCGCTGGACGAACTGCTTGACCTGGCTCTCGGGCAGCGCCCCGACAAAGCCGTCGATCGGGCGGCCGTCCTTAAAAGCATAAACCGCCGGAATCGACTGGATCCGCATCTGCTGGGCGATCTGCGGGTTTTCGTCGATGTTCAGCTTGACCATCCGGACGGCGCCATTGGTGGCACGGACGGTCGTTTCGAGGATCGGCCCGAGCTGCTTGCACGGGCCGCACCAGGGCGCCCAGAAATCGACGATCACCGGCGCCTCGAAGGAGCTGTCGACCACCTCGGTCATAAAGGTCGCGGTCGTGACGTCCTTCACCGCGGCCGGCCCGGCACCCGCGCCGCCGCCGATCAAAGCTTCGCTCGGCATCACTCTCCTCGTTAGGGTTTACCGCACAACATGATGGCACGCCTCGGCGAAGGCAAGCGTTAGCAGGCGAGGATGGCAAGCGAACGGCGTTGTCAGTCCGAAGCGGCCGCCGGCTCGCGCTCGATGCCGGCGAGGTCGACGATGCGCGGCTCGTGCCGGCACGCGGCGATGAAGCGCAACAGATCAGCGGGTGCCACCGCAGTGGTGTGATCATTCGCCAGTGGATGGTAGTTGAGCGGGTCGTGATCGAGCATCGCCGCGTCCAGGATGGGCGTGACCAGACCTTCGACATCGTTGACCAGGGCGAAGGGTGTCACGCTGCCCGGGCGCACTCCGAGAACCTGGAAGAGGTCGGCTTCACCGCCGAACGAAAAGCGCGGTGCGCCGAGCCGCGAAGCGAGCTTCTTGAGGTCGATGCGGCGCTCTTCCAGCATGACCGCGAGCCAGAACCCGCCCTTCTTGTCTTTTAGAAAGAGGCTCTTGCAGTGACCTCCCGGCAGGCTGCCGCGCAGCGCCGTCGCCTCAGCGACGGTGAAAACCGGCGGATGCGAGTACGTCCGATGCGCAATCCCGAGGGCATCGAGACGCGCAAAGAGATCGTCCGGGGTCAGCGGCGGCGTGGCCATGGCCAGCTCACGATGCGGCCCGAACAGGGGGAACGCAAGCCTTGCAAAGCCGGTCTCGGGGACTAAGATAGGTGCGCTGCGGGCCGACCCGCCGCGGCCGGTGCGGGTGTAGCTCAGGGGTAGAGCACAACCTTGCCAAGGTTGGGGTCGGGGGTTCGAATCCCCTCGCCCGCTCCAGACTTTCCAATAAACACAGTAGTTTGCGCAGCCGATCCTATCGGCTGCGGTATGCTGTCGCGAGCAGGTAAGCGCAGGGTAAGCAGGAGAAGATCGGGGTCATCTACTACTTCCGGCTTGCCTCGGCCTCGACTACGCGCCGCAGCGAGGCGCGGCACCAACAAATGTCTCGACCGAAAGCAGGACGCCATCTCGGATCGCGCCGCCTTTGTGTCGGCCGAAGAGCTTCACCTCGACGCTCAAGGACGGCTCGATTGGAACAGCGCGATCCTGGTCGGCCTGCCCGGGCGCTATCAAGGATCGCCCACAGCCCCTTACCGGGGAACCTGAAGCGCACCTGATCGGGGGGACTGAGCCCGCCCTGGGTTTCCTCGGCTACGTGTAGGACTTCCAGCCAGCCCGGCCCCACTCCTGAAACCCGGTAATCACGAAGGCGTCCATGGTGTCACATTTCGTTTTCAGCCAGTCCCGCGATGGGCCGCGGGGGTAGTGCGATCCGACCCGCTTGGACACGATCTCTTCGGTGCCAACTGCTCGGACACGCTCGAACAAACTCGGCGCCGCGCCCGGTCACGTGGTCGACGTAGGCCAGCCGCGGACAGCCGGCATCCCCGAGAACGCGCCGGAGCAACTCGTTGCGATCCTCAATCGGGCAACCGCGCAAGTCGTGGCCGTCCAAGTGCGTGAGGTCGAAGGCGAAATAGGCGAGGCACTCCGGTGGCGCTCGGCAATCGCGTCCTGCACGTTCTCGATGCTGCGCTGATCGCCGTGGCCGACAAGGTGTCTGCTCGGATTGCCTACCTCGACGGCCGAGTTCTCGCCTTCTCTGACCTGATCGGACGTGCCGCCGCCTGGTTTGACGCGCTCGCTACACATGTTCCGCGGGCAGCACAGAATCGGCGTACTGGCAATGGCGCGCTGAGAGTGCGCGCGGCCGAGTTCCTCCCGGGCGTGTTCCGAAAGCGGCTCGGTCAGCCCCATCACGCTCGCGTCGCGACCATCGCCACGATCGTTTCCGGGATCAAGACCGACGCGGTACGGTCTTGGCATATCCCACGACGCCTGATCCGACAGACAATTGACGAGGCGATAGAGCGCGGCCTGATCGAGGAACGCCGCAGCGGGTGGCGGCTGTCCTATGCGAAGTCGATGCCGAACACGTACCGGCTGACGTTTCGGCCGACTCGAGAAGGGACTCCACCGCAATGGAAACCGCCGACAAATGAATGGCGGCGATATCGAAGTCCCAAAAACGTATCGAACGGCTCAGAAGTGGCACCGGGTAAGTACCACAACGTGAACCGTCTCCAGCGCTCATCGGTGCCACATCGTGAACTCGTGAAAGTGCCACATCGTACACCCCCTTCTATATTTCGGGCGGAGGGCGGGGGTGAGGGGCGCGGCGTGCGCAGGTCTAGGAGCTTGCCCGACGCCGGGAATAAGCTGTCGTGAAGATCCCGGAGGCTCAGGGCGCTGAGCCGACCTCGGCGACGATCTCCTGCCGTTGGTGCGGCCGAGTTTTCATGCCTCGCCGCGGCGGCAGTGCGGGGAAGTTCTGTTGCGCAAGGCATCGAACCTTGTTCTGGACAGCTTGCCGGAAATGGGCCGAGCGCGCTGTGTCTCTCCGGCTGCGCTGATCGAGCTGCGGAACAATGGCAGCTGTCTGATTAGCCTTCCCGAGCTGTTCTGGGATATGGAGAATCCTGGACATTACCTGCGGCGGCTCAAGTCGGTCGCCGTCACGGTACCCTGCGTGGTAGGCCCTTATGGAGGCGTGTCGCTGACGCTCAGCCTTCTCGACAATCATATTCGCATTTCGACCGATCAGGGTGCCGGCTATCCGCGAACGGCGGGGAGCGACCCGCGCTTTGTCGACGACCCCGGTGGTACAGGCGAGATCGTCACTAGCAGCGCGCAGAACGACAGCGGGCTCTTCGAGCTCAATCTCGACGACGAGCGCTATTTACCGTTCGAAGGCGCGGGTCTGATCGCCAACTGGCGCGTGACGCTCAACAACGTATATCCGCAGTTCGACTATTCGACCATTACCGACGTCGTGCTGCATATCCGCTATACTGCGCGCGACGGCGGCGGCTCTTTCGCGGGGGTGGTAGAGAGTGCGGTCAGGAGCCAGCTCAATTCGATCGCTCTGGCGGAAAGCCGCAAAGGCCTCTATCGGATGTTCAGCGGCCGCCACGATTATGGCACGAACTGGGCGCGGTTCCTCAATCCGGGCGCCGGCAACGATCAGATTCTCACGCTTGACATGGCGCCCGATCGGTTTCCCTTCTACACGAGCACCATGGACATCAAGGTCTCCGGCATCGACGTCCTCGCCAAGACGGCGGATGCGTCCGACTATACCCTCGTCATCACGCCGCCGGGCGGGGCCGCGCAGACGGTTACTTTCTCGGCGGACGCAAGCCTCAACGGCGTGCACCACTGGAGCAACCCCAGCCTGTCGCCGAAAGTCGATCTGGGGCGAACGCCAACGCCGGCCGGGGCGACACCGCCGACCTGGATGCTGAAGCTCAAGAAAACATCGGCGGCCGACTTCCAGTCCCTGACCGCCGGCGATCTCGACGACCTCGTGCTCATCGTCGCTTACGAGGCATCATGACCGTGACCGAGGCAGACATCCGCTGGCTCGTCACGCGGATCACCGCGCTCCATGACACCGATAGAATCTATTTGTTCGGGTCACATGTACGGGGTGAGGACCACGGCGCGAGCGATATCGACCTCCTCATCATCGGTCCCAGCCGTATACCGCGTCGACATCGCGGCAAAAATGTTGCAGCCGCTCTGCGGAGTTTTTCTAGTAAGTTCGACCTGCTCTTCTTCACCGCCGAAGAGCTCGATGAGGAGCTGGCCCAGCCACTCTCGTTTCTGTCGAGCGTCCTCCGGAACTCGCGTCTTATCTACGATCGCCGCGATGAGCCCCCGCTTCGTATTGGGCCACCGAGCTGAAGCGAACGAAATCCTCGTGTCCGTGTTTGGTTGGCTCACCGAAGGCCTCGACACAGCCGATCTGCAAGACCCCCAAGGGGTTGCTTGCCAAGCTTGCGCGAGCCGTTTGGCCTTGCACGAACCGACATCGATACTCCTTCAAAGGCCGGTTATGGGAGAGAACAGGAGAAAATATGCTCAGTTCGAGGTTTACCGCCCATGCCCCTAAGCGGATGTTCGGCTAACCCCGCTTGGTCCAAAAAATGGTAAGCCGAGTGACCCCGTCTGCGCAACGGGTGTGCACCGTTGCGGCAATCCGAGGAGATAACGAGAAAGCGTTCGCCATCGAACATCGCCGCGGCCAGAGTGAAGACGAAACGTACTGCGGAAAGTAAGATCTATTAGCGTATTGGCCCCTCACTTACAGAACCCTCGAGCGGGTTCGGGATGACTTCGACCGCGGCCTTCAGTGTCTCGAACCACCGCTTGCCATAGCCAGCATGCGCCCCCTTGCCCGCATGGCCGAGAATGTAGCGCTCGATATCCTCTTTGACTGCGGGTGATCCATCCGGCAGCCGGGTGTTGCGCAGATAGGAAGTCGCGGTGTGCCGGTGCGAATAAAACGGTTTGTTCGGGTCGGTGATCTTGACGACGTTGCGTAGCCAGATCGAGCACTCGGTCGTTACCTTGCTGGCTCGCTTGCCATAGGTGTCGAGCGGCACGTTGGGGAATAGCGGCCCGCCCATCGGTAATGATCTCCAATAATCAAGTAAACCCTCATCGAGCAGCGCCCCGTGCAACGCGAGCTTGCGTGTCGATACCTTGGTCTTGAGCCGCTGATCGCGCGAGCGATGCTTTCGATGGATACTCATGACCCAGATCCCATCGATACACTCGATGTCGAGAGTGTTGGCGTCGGCCACCTCTGAAGTTCGCGCTCCAAGGAAGGAGCAAACCCAGTTAACCCAGTAAACATGCGGCTCGGCCTTACGAGCCAGGATCAGGATCAGCTTGCGTTCTTCCGGCGTGAAATCGTCGCGCTCGTTCCTATCGCCAGCACTGTATTTGATGCGGGCCATCGGATTCGTCGTGATGTGCTCGTTGTCGAACGCGTAGGTGAACAGCGCCTTCAACAGCTTGAGGTGATTCAAGATAGAGCCCGATGACAGATGGCCTTCGTCGATCATCGCGTCGCGGTAATCCCGGCAGTTCTCAAACCCGACGCGCGCCATGTCATCGTGACCGAGCCATTCGGCGAACCGGCCACACTTTGCCTCCATGTCCTGGTTGCCCTTTTTCGGCGCGTTGGTCTGTTTCGCCCAAAGCAGGATGATCCGATCAAAGGGTGCCGGTTTGGTCTGCGTCTCTGGTAGTGCCAGCGCCGGGTGTGGTGAGAAAAGACGCCCCTCAGGTGGAAATCGGTTCTGGTCGCGGTGGTCGGCGCGATAGCGCGTGATCCAATCATACCCATGGGGACTTTCTGTGATCGAAGCGGCGCTGGTGATCGCAGCCTGGAAATCTGCGATCCATGCGACGGCCAGCCGGTTAGCCTCACGCTCATTTCCGGTGCCGAGCGCTCGCGTCAGATTGGCCTTGCCGGTATGGGGCGGCGGCAGGTACGGCCGGAGCTCCGGAGGCACCACGATCCGAATGCGGTATTTTCCGTTGACGAGTTGTAGATACGGCATCGCTCGCATCCTTGTAAAACTCCCGTGTTGGACTCAAACCTGGACTCCCACGGGATCATTCAAGGGTGCAGAAAAGCTGAAGTTGAGGTTATCTCTGGTGCCCGATGGTTAACGCTACGCGGTCCAGCCGACCACCACGAACTCCTCGCGGTTCAAACATTTGGTTTTGAGCCACAGGCCCCGATTGCCGGGAGCGTAGGGCGTATCGGCGCGCTTTGAGACGATGCCTTCCACTTTCAGGGCGCAGGCCTGTTCGTAGAAGGCCCGCCCGCGACCGGTCTGATGATCACTGTATTGCAGCGTCGAGTTCGCCTGCGACAGGAGCGCATGGAGACGCTCCTTCCGCTCCTTGACCGGTTTCGCGCTGATGGTTTCGCCGTCGAGGTGGAGCAAGTCGAACAGAAAAAAGATCAGAGCGGCGGCGTTCCCCGTATCCGACGCGTTCTGGATCAGGCCGAAGGAGGTCGTGCCGTCGGGCCCGACGCCGCAGAGTTCGCCGTCAAGATAGGCTTGCCGCGCCGGGATCTTCGCGAGCGCCGCGGCGATCGCCGGGTATTTATGCGTCCAGTCCAGCCCGGTGCGGGTCAGGAGCCGGACCGCGCCCCGGTCGAGCCGGGCGTGCATCCGGTAGCCGTCGTATTTGATTTCGTGGAGCCACTCTGGCCCATCCGGCGGCTGGTCCACCAGTCGGGTGAGTTGCGGTTTTACCCAACCCGGCAGCGCCACCTCGTCGCGCTGTCTTCCGCCGAGCGGTCGCGAGATGTCTTCAGGTCCAGTCACGTTAGAGCAAACGGCCGAGATGAGGTAGATTGCCGACCTTCACCAATCTCGTGCGGAACGGCCAGATCGCGCCGAAACAGCCGTTCGCCTGTCATGGTCGAGCGGGTCAAACCAACCCGAAGCGGACATTCACGACCTCGTTCAGCCGAAGCCGGTTTTCGTGCTGTCTGTGAAATTTCGTACCCCGCCAGGCTCCTCGCGATACCAACCTCCGCTGATGAGCGGTTGGTTGAACGGGCTCGGCCGTTCCCACCTAACGGCAGGCTCGGAGGCGGAGACAGTTTGTTTTAGTGCGACCGAATGCCTGCAGTTGAACCGCCATCAACCGGCAGAGCAACACCGGTAATGAAACTGGCATCGTCCGAGAGCAGGAAGGCAATCGCCGCCGCGACCTCTTCGGGTTGACCTTCGCGACCAATGGGATGAGCCGAGCGAATCCGCTTCACATTTTCGGGGTCCTCGAACATGGGCGCCGTCATCGGCGTACGGATCATCCCCGGCACGACGGCATTGATGCGGACGCCGAGCGGCCCGAGTTCCAACGCCATCGTCTGGGTGATCCCCACGATCCCGTACTTGGAGGCTGAATACGGGAGGCGGTTGGGCACGCCCCTGATCCCGGCCGCAGAGCTGAGGTTGACGATGGCCGCTTGTGTTTGCGCTTCCTTCACGGCACGGGCAAATGCCTGGCACATGTTGAAAGTGCCTTCGAGGTTGACGGACAGGACCTTCCGCCAAACCTCGGGATCGGTATCCAGAACGTTGCCGACGCCCCGGATACCGGCGCTGTTGACCAGCCCATAGAGTTTTCCAAACCTCCGAACTGCTCCGGATACGAACGCGGCCACCTGGTCTCGGTCGGAAACGTCAACGCCGACGGCATAGATCTTTTCGCTGTCCCCCAATTCGGACACGATCTTGTCGACCGCTTCTTTGCGCAAATCTGCGGCGGCGACCGACGCGCCTTCTGCGAACAACCGCCGGACACAGGCGGCGCCGATACCGCTGCCGGCGCCGGTTACCAGGATGCTCTTGCCTTCAAAGCGTTTCATTCAAACTCTCCTTAGCGATGTTTCCTTAGGATAGCCGTGCGGAATGAAGCCGATGGTCTACGGCGCTACGGGGAATTAGCCGGCGAGGATGCCGCCATCGACTGCCATGGCATGACCCACCATGAAGCTCGCGGCCGGGCTGCAAAGCCATACCACGGCAGCGGCGATCTCTTCCGGCTCACCGAAGCGTCCGATCGGTTCTTGCGCCACCATCCGCCTCAGGATTTCTGAATCGTAATTCTTGGTGACGAGGACGGCCATCGGCGTGTTGACCATTCCCGGGCAGACCGCGTTGATGCGGATGCCCTTGTCGGCATAGTCGAGAGCGGCGCTCCGCGTCAGACCGATCACCGCGTGCTTGCTCGCGGAATAAGCGCTGCGCCCTTTGGAACCCTTTAAGCCGCCGATCGAAGAACAGTTGACGATCGCGCCGCTTCCCTGCGCCATCATCTGGCTAAGTTCGCCCTTCATGCAGTTCCACACGCCTCGCAAATTGACGTTCATAACCCGTTCGAATTCGGCGTCGCTGGTTTCCAGTAACGCGGCAGCCTCGGAATTCACGCCGGCATTGTTGAAGGCTGCATCGAGCCGGCCATAGGTGCCGACGGCGCGCTCAATCATCGTCTCGACCTGAGCAGTATCCGTCACGTCACAGGTGACGCTAATAGCGTTGTGGCCGGCCGCGATCAGGTCCTCGGCCGCTTTGCAGATCATCTCCTCGTCGCGATCGCCAAGGATCACGGACGCGCCAGCCTTAGCGAAGGCCTGTGCAGTGGCTAGGCCAATGCCGCCGCCAGCTCCGGTGACGAGTGCCACTTTTCCATCGAAAGCTATAGTCATCCGACCGTTCTATCGAATCTGATGCCGATTATCGCGGTTCGAGCCGCAGCGTGGTCGGTAAGGTTTCGGAACGCACCATCTCCTGGGCATGACTGCTCCGCTGATATTTCCTCAGGAATTCGCGGCTGGCCCGGGCGATCGCAGCTTGGTCGCTTGCCGGGAGCGCCCGCACCGGCAACCTGCGGCCGGCAAACTCCAGCGTGGCCGGCCCGCCCGCCGCGAGGTCCCTGTACCAACGCCCCTTGGCGCCGCGCCAGGAACGCACGAAGACCTCGTCGTCGGCGATTACCACCCAAATCACGACCGCACTCTTGGGGTGCTTCTCGGTCCGGATCGCGACCTCCTGC
>Ga0310912_10000712_pt1 | contig 17106 bp, 18 predicted proteins | sample GREbulkMGOX080_FD_203443 | JGI IMG/M metagenome (GOLD analysis project Ga0310912, IMG submission 203443) | Lab enrichment of tropical soil microbial communities from Luquillo Experimental Forest, Puerto Rico - GRE.bulkMG.OX080 | ecosystem: Environmental > Terrestrial > Soil > Tropical forest >...
TTCAAATCCGCATCCCACACTTTGAGCGACAAAGATTTTGCCGCTTTCGCGGAAATCACCGGCGATGCGCATCCGCTGCATTACGATTTCGATTATGCGCGGGCCAAAGGCTGGGATGCGCCGATCGCGCACGGACTTCTGCTGCTCAGTCTGTGCGCGCTCGGCGCCGCGCCGATCAGCCGCGAACTCACCGAATCGATGGTGGCAATGCTTGGCAATGACGTGCGCTACAAGCGGCCGGCGTTCATTGGCGACACTGTGACGCCGCAATTCACCGTGGTCTCGGTCGAACCCAAGACTAACGACCGCGGCATCGTCCGGCTCGCCGTTACACTTTACAATCAACGCAACGAGGTGGTGCTCGAAGGCACGCACGTCCTGATGCTGAAGCGGCGCGCCAGTGTGAAGTAGGATTCGCCAACTCCGCTCGCCCCTGCGAAGGCGGGCTTCTTGGTTAGATCACGATCGCGCGGCAACGCAGCTAGGCCAGCAGCGATCGGCAGATGCGCCCGATCAGCCACACTAGTGCCGCGGCGACGAAGGCGAAGATTCGCAGGATCGGGGCCCCTTCCGCCCAATTGATGAAAAAGTCGGCGACCGCAAAAATCGCGATCAGCACGGCGACAGTCGTCGTCAGCCAGTAAATAACGCGGCCCGCATTAAGCTCGGGTTCCCACCGCGCATTGTTATCGTTTATCCAAGCCATCGCTTCCTCCCTTGAGGAAAGAGCGGGAACCGATCTTCGCGCACTCCTGGTGTGGACCGGCTCTCGCATAAGAAAAACGCTTAACGCCGGTCTTGGTTCAGGGCCGATCACGGGCTGCAGGCGTAGCGGAAATGCCGCGCACCGGAAATTTGCCCCGCAACAATAGAACCGTGCAAAGTCGTGCGAAGTTGCGGCGTGCCGCGATGCCACGACTCAGAACAGTGCCGGCACGGTCGCGACCGGAATGACGCCGACATAGACAATGCCGTCGGTGACACGCAGCGGCAGCTTGACGGCCGGCTTTCGATTGAGCTCGGTGGGCTCGCCCAATTTCTTGATCGTCTCGATCAAGCCGGCATTAGCGCCTTCCCGCACCGCTCCACCCAAGCCAGGCAGCAACCGATCGAGCGCGCTGAGTCCTTGCGCTGGTGATCCGGCGCCGCCGGTCAACCGATCGACGCCTTGCCCAATCAACTGATCGACGCCAATGAGCGGCACGATATTTTCCACGCCGGCTACGGTGACGCGAAGCTCGCCTTCAAGCCGGCCATTGCCGTTGATCGTGAACGTCCCCGCGCCGACCACGGCAGCGTCGGGTCGCTCGAGACGCAGTGATTTGATTTCAATGCCGCCGCCCGCAGCTTGCATGTCGCGGAACAGGACGGGCCATGGCTTGGGCAGGAAATCCTTAAAGCCCCGCATGACGGCATCGATCTCGCCCTGGAGCGGCGCGGCAAGGAGCGGATGGAAGCTCGGCGCCAGTGCCGCGGTGAAACGGCCGGTCGCTTCGATCACGGGATTGCGCCGCGTCGAACCTGAAATGATGCGGCCGTCGACGTCGAGGCTGTCGGCCTGAAAGATCATGCCGGCGCCCGCGCCGGCGGTGCGGTCGAGCCGCGGCTTGGAAAGTGCAATGGTCACGCGTTCGGGCTCGGGCGGCAGCCCAAGCAATGCAAGCTGCGCTCGCGACCAGTTGGCGATAAAGATCGGCCCGTGGTCCAGTCCTTGGCCCGGATCGGCCAGCGTCACCGGCGCACTGATTTCGCCATTCAACAGCGTCGGACGAAACACCTGCGCCGAGAACGTAAAGTCGTGGGCGCTAACATTGAATGGCGGACGATTGCTGTTGAAGGCGGCGGCCGCCTGGTCGCAGCGGATGATGATTCCGAATGGGAAGCCGCCGATCGACTGCGAGCCGCACGCGTAGACGCGGCCAAGCGCAGCCTCGCGATCGATCCAGCCGGACAAGGCCTCATTGGCGATCGAGGCGGCGTAGGACCACAGCGCAGTCCAGCCGATTGGCAGCGCCACGATTACGGCGGCGAGCAGAAGAAACCGCCATAGGCGCCGGGGAACGCCGTGCCGTGGGCGGGCAGGTTGCCGCGCCGGTCGCATCATGCTCAGCGGAGATTGCCCAGGCATGCGGCTTCTTTCTTCGCCTCCGGTCGTGGCATTTCGAAGATGAATGCCTTATGGCTGCTATTTCCGGCCGCTGCAAAGTTCGGCCATAGTTTCGCGCGACCTCGCTGCGCCAAGAACGCAAAAACCCCAAAACGCCAAGAACGCCAAAACGCCAAGAACGCCAAAACGCCAAGAACGCCAAAACGCCAAGAACGCCGAAACGCCAAGAACGCCGAAACGCCAACCACAATGATTAAGACCGCCACGCACGATAACGAGGATCTGTGGGTTTTCGCCTACGGCTCGCTGATGTGGCGTCCGGGTTTTTCTTATCTCGAGCGGGTTCCGGCCCGGCTCGTTGGCTTGCATCGGGCACTTTGCGTGTTCTCGTTTTTCCATCGCGGCACGCCGGAGCGACCCGGTCTGGTGCTTGGTTTGGATCGCGGCGGAATGTGCCGTGGCATCGCCTATCGCGTGGGCGGCGCGGCGCGCGCGCAGACCCTGCGCTATTTACGCGAGCGCGAGCAAGTCACGACGGTTTACCTTGAAACCATGCGACAGATCGAACTTGAAGACCAGGCACGCCGCCGCGTGCGGGCGGTCTGTTACCTTGTCGATCGCAGCCACGTGCAATATGCCGGCCGGCTGACACTCGCGGAGAGTTTGCATCACATCCGGCAGGGCCACGGGCATTCCGGCGCCAATCGCGACTACGTGCTGGAGACGGTGCGGGCGCTTGAGGCTCTCGGCTATCGCGAGAGCGATTTGCATTTGCTGGCGCAGCAGCTCGCGGGATCAGAAGTCAGAAGTGAGAAGTCAGCAATCGGAAAGAAATCAGAAATCAGAAAGCCGGGCACCGAGACCGGAAGTGTGAGTGTTGTGCCGGAGCACTGATCGCACTCACTCTTCTCTGATTACCCGGTTACTGATCATTGACTCCTGGACCAAGCGCGTACTCGCGTTTTCGATTTCCTCTTGTAGGTGTGAGAAGAACGTCGCTCCGTCGTCTCCCGGCGCGATTGGATCCAAAAATTCCACGATGATCGTGCCGGGCAGTCGAAGCAGCGAACGGCGCGGCCAGAACAGACCCGAATTGAGCGCCGCCGGCACGCAGGGTAGGCCGGCTCTGCGATAAAGGTGCACGAGACCGGGTTTGTAGCTCGGTTCGGCGCCAGGCGCGCGACGAGTGCCTTCAGGGAAAATCACCAGCTGCCGTGGTCGTGGCCCAGCCAGCGCCTTTTGCGCCCGCGCGGTCATGCGCGACAGCGCCGCCATTCCGGCGCTGCGATCGATGGGGATGAGGCCGGCTTTCCACGTGTACCAGCCGAATAACGGAATCCACATCAATTCGCGCTTGAGAACGTAGATCGGATCCTCAAGGATGGCGTAAAGCGCGAATGTTTCCCAAGCCGATTGGTGTTTGCAGGCGACGATACAGGAGCCCGGCGGAATCCTGTCGGCACCACGCCACATCACATCGACGCCGCAGATGGCGCGAAGCAGCCAAAGACTGCTTCGCGCATAGGAGCGGATAAAGGGGCGCAGGAAAGGATAGGGCAGGAGGAGCGTCGGCAGCGCCACAATCATATGAACGAGCAGATTGGCGTAGAACAATGCGTTGAAGGCAAGCGACCGGGCGAAGATCCAGGACGATCGGGACACGGAGTTTTCCGAAAAAATAGGCTGGGGCAACTGCGCCACCGCAATCAGCTTGCCGCCGGAACCGTTTCGAATTGCATGCGCAGTTTGGCGGCGATGTATTTGAAATATTCCGACAGTACGACCCTCGTTGTCGCACTATTGGACCACCACGGCTCGACGCGCAATCGATCCGAGACGACCGGATACGGGATCAAAGCAACGTCCGGCAGCTGGTGCGACAATTCCGCGAGCGCACGCGGCATATGATAGGAGGAGGTGACCACGATCAGGGAACGGAATCCGTTCTTGATCATCCACTGCCGCGTCCCCACAGCATTGCCGACCGTGTTCACGGCCGAATAATCCAGATCGACACAGCAGGCGAGAAGGCGATTGTAATCGACCACCTGACGAGCGATATCGCCGGTTGTGGTGCCGGCATAGACGCCGGAGATCAACAGCCGCTTGCCGCGTCCGGCAGCGAGCAGCTCCAGCGCGTCGGTGATGCGCGAGTCGCCGCCGGTGAGCACGACAATGCCGTCGGCATTGCGGTTGAGCACGATTTGCCGGTCGGGCAGACTCCAAATGAAATAACCGAAGCCGCTGACAAGCAGGATAAGAGCAAGCAGTGCGAGCTTCAGCCCGATCGATCCGATCCGCCGCCTCCTCACCGCCTGTCTAAGGCTCGGCATTCGAGCGCTCCCTCGCGGTCGGTCGACCGGCGGCATTGGCTGCCTGTCGCAACTATAGCTCACCGCCGCGGGCTTATCGCATCGCTGATGGCGTCGTTCATAACATCTCGCGCCTCAATCGATATTCTCCAGGGTTTGGGCAACGGTGCGGCGCGAAGCCACCGCGGTGACGAGTGCCATCAGGACGACGACGACAAACATGGCGATATAGCCGAAAGGTCCGATCGCGAGGCTGCCGAAGAGGGCCGCCGCCTCTTCGCCCCCTGGCGTGCCCGCGAGCCAGGCATCGGCGGCTTGCAGAATTCCGAACAGCGCCATCGCACCGCCGCCGCCGATAGCGCCGCCTTTCAAGCCTAGAAGCAGGAAATGTCGCAGGAACTGGTTGGCGACGAAGCTGTCGGTCGCGCCGACATAATGCAGCACTTCAATGGTCGGGCGATTCGTCGCCATCGCGCCGCGCGTCGCAAAGGTGACCGATAGCACCGTAACGGCGATAACCAGCGCCAGAACGACCATGCCCGCCGCGACAGCGGTCTCTGCCATGGTCCGCATGCGATCGATCCAGCCGCGATGATCGTCAAGGCTGGCGCTAGGCACTTGTGCCGCGAGCGCCTGGCGCAAATCGGCAAAGTTGGGTTTCGCGCCGGGCAATAGCTTCACAGTGATAATGCGCGGGATCGGCAAGTCGCCGAGCACGAGGCCAGAGCCGAGCCACGGCTCGATCAGCTCCGCCGATTGCTGCTTTGTATAGGGGCGCACTTCGGCAATGCCGGAGGCGCCGCGCGCGATGGCGGCGGCAGCGGCCACGTCGGCGTCCACGTCACGCTCGGGAGCCGGCCGAACTTGTATCGTGACTTCGCGTGCCACATCCGACTGCCAATCGCTCGCCGCGGCGGCGACCAGCATTGCCGTGCCGGTCGCCAACGCCGCCAGAAAAGTCATAATGGCAACGACTGCGCTCAGCGACCGGCCGGCGATCGAGTCGCTCGGCACGATGGCTGTCGCCCCTCGGCGCGCGGCGCCGTCCGACACGCGGTCCCGCTCGGCCCACGATCGCGCCACGGCCTCGAGAGGCTCACTCGTAGACATGCAATCGCCCCTCGTGCAGAACCAGACGGCGCGCGTCGTACTCGTCCATCAGCGCGATGTCGTGGGTGGCAATGACGACCGAGGTGCCCAAGCGATACAGCTCGATGAACAGCCGTAACAGCCGCTGGCCGAGATTGGGATCGACATTGCCGGTCGGCTCGTCGGCGAGCAAAAGCTGCGGCCGCGCAATCACCGCGCGGGCTATCGCGGCGCGTTGTTTCTCGCCCCCCGACAGTACCGGCGGCAGCGAGTCCATGCGTTCGCCAAGTCCGACCCACTGCAACAGCTCGATGACCTCGTTGCGATAGGCTGCTTCTTCTTTGCCCAACACGCGAAATGGCAGCGCTACATTTTCGTAAGTGGTGAGATGGTCGAGCAGACGAAAATCCTGAAAGACGATGCCGATGCGGCGGCGCAGCGTAGCGCGATCGTCCTTGGTCAGCGTGGCGGTATCCTGATTGAACATTGAAATCAGGCCGCGCGTGGGCTTGAGCGTCAGAAACAGGAGACGCAGCAGCGTGGTTTTGCCGGCACCGGAGGGACCGGTAAGGAACTGAAACGAATGGCTGTCGATATGAAAGCTCAGGTCGCGCAGGACCTCCGGGCCAAAGCCGTAGCGCAAGCCGACATTCTCAAATCGGATCACGCCGTCCTCCGCCAAGCCGCTTTTGTCTTCGGCCGCAAATGTGATTCGTCCCCAAATCAGCAATTTAGCAGCGGAATCTAGCTAACGCCCGTTGGGCACGCCGCACAGGCCAGACCGGTTTGGTTTCCCATCCCTTAATGGACCGTTGTTGGGGTCCAAGCGCTAGCGTGCCACGGCGCCCCTGCGCCTGCCGATTCATATGCTCACCGTCTGCCCCTACTACTGCGCTACATCCTATGGCGTTGAAAAGGCAAGCCTGCGGCCGGTCGCAGGCCGCCCCCGCGAGGTTCGCCGCCACCGCTGCCGGTCCATATGGCAAGCAGGGCTCTCCGATACCGATAAGCTCGTCGTCGCGGCCCCAGGCTCAATCTTCGTCTGAAACGGCATAAGGCCGCGGCAGCGGAGCCGCAGGCAAACCGGGATGCGCCCGGCCAAAATCCGGTGCCGGCGAATCCTGGCCGATTTCGACGATGCCGCGGCGGATCGCCCGCGTTCGGGCGAAGTGTTCAAACAAAGCTTCGCCGTCGCCGCGGCGAATGGCGCGCGTCAAGCGCGACAGGTCTTCGTTGAAGGTGCCGAGCATTTCCAAGACCGCATCCTTGTTGGCGAGAAAAACATCGCGCCACATGGTCGGATCGGAAGCGGCAATGCGGGTGAAATCGCGAAAGCCACCGGCGGAGAATTTGAGGACCTCCGAACGCGTCACTTCAGCCAATTCGTCGGCAGTGCCGACAATCGTGTAGGCGATGAGATGCGGCAGGTGGCTGGTGATCGCGAGCACCAGGTCATGGTGCTCCGGCGACGCCATTATCTCGACATTGGCGCCGAGCAGGCGCCAAAACGCCGCGAGCTTGTCGACGGCGGCGGGTTCGGTCCCCTGCGGTGGCGTGAGAATGCACCAGCGGCCGACAAAGAGTTCGGCGAAGCCGGCGTCGGGGCCGGAATGCTCGGTTCCGGCGACCGGGTGCGCCGGGACAAAGTGCACGCTGGCGGGCAGATGCGGGCTCATGTCGCGCACGATCGCGCTTTTGACCGACCCGACATCGGAAACGATGGCGCCTTCCTTGAGTTGCGGGGCAATCTCTTTGGCGACCTCGCCGCAGGCGCCGACCGGCACGCAGACAATGACGAGATCGGCGCCCGCAACGGCGGCGCTATTGGTCTCGACCACTTGATCGGCGAGGCCGAGTTCGGCGACGCGCCGCCGCGTCGCCGGCGACCGCGCGGTCGCGACGATCTCGCGGACCGCCCCTTGTGCGCGCGCGGCGCGCGCGATCGATGAACCGATCAGGCCAACGCCGATCAGCGCGAGGCGGTTAAAGAGGGGGGATGGTTTTGTCACGGAAATCTCTGCGCAAGCGCGGCCTTAGTGGGCGTAGGCAACTGGGAAAGCTGTTTCTTCCTAGCCATCACTTCTGCCCCAAGAACTCCTTGAGCGCCGCGACCACGAGGCGATTGGCTTCCTCGGTGCCCACCGTCATGCGCAGCGCGTTCGGCAGCTTGTAGGCGGTGGTCTGCCGCAAAATCAGTCCGCGCGCGGTGAGGAACGCGTCGGCGTCCTTGGCAGTGCGCCCTTTCGCTTGCGGAAAATGGATCAGCAAAAAATTGGCGACGCTCGGCGTCACCTTTAGACCGAGTTTGCCGATTTCGGCCGTTAGCCAATTGAGCCAGCGCGTATTGTGCTCGCGCGAGCGCTCCTGGTGCTCGATGTCCTCGATCGCGGCAACGCCGGCGGCGATTGCCGGTCCGGTGACGTTGAAGGGGCCGCGAATCTGGTTGATCGCGTCGACGATGTGTGCCGGTGCGAACATCCAGCCGAGGCGGAGCGCCGCGAGGCCATGGATCTTGGAGAACGTTCGGCACATGACGACGTTCTCGGAAGTGGCGACGAGTTCAATGCCGGCTTCGTAATCGTTGCGCTGGACGTAGTCGGCGTAGGCGGCATCGATCACCAAGAGCACATGCGGCGCCAGGCCGCGATGCAGGCGTTTGACCTCGTCGAACGACAGACAGGTGCCGGTCGGATTGTTCGGATTGGCGATGAAGACGATTTTTGTCTTCTTGGTCACCGCAGACAGGATCGCGTCGACATCGGCCGTATAATCCTTCTCCGGGGCGACAACGGGTTTGGCGCCCGCGCCGAGCGTCACGATCGGATAGATCAGAAAGCCATGGATGGTATGGATCGCCTCGTCGCCATCGACGAGGTAAGCGTGCGCCAACAAGTGCAGAAGATCGTCCGAACCCGCGCCGCAGACGATCCGATCAGGATCGAGTCCGAAAGCGCGTCCAATCGCCTCGCGCAGTTCGCTTGCGGAGCCGTCCGGATAATCTTCGAGATGATCCGCCCACGCTTTATAGGCCTCGATCGCGCGCGGGCTCGGCCCGAGCGGCGTCTCGTTCGACGACAGCTTGAATACTTTCGCTACACCCGGCGCGCTGCTCTTACCAGGCACATAGGCGTCAATCTCGAGCACGCCGGGCCGCGGCTGGGGACGCATTGCAGACATTAGAAGCTCTCGTATTTGGCCATCCCGTATACGGTGGGAGGATAAATTCAGGGGACGGTATAACGGGTCGCGTGACTGCCGACGAGAGCCGAGGAGCGGATCGAGGCGCCGGCTTTAACCAAAGCCGCGGACACGGCGTCGATCGCGCCCTGCGGCGCCGAAACCAGGAGCGCCGCCCCATCGAAGGCCCGGTCCGGGACGGCAATAACGTCGGCGATCTCGGCCAGGCCGTGCACCGCGCTGGCGCTCCAGCCGGACACCCGCAGGCTCCACACCTCGGTTTCCGTCACCATGGCGTCGGCGGCCGCCCGCGAAACGACAAAGACTGGCAGCGCGGCCGGATGATCGGCGCGCTCCACAAACGGCAACCGCGCGATGATCTTCGGCGCGCTTGAGAATTCGAGCGCGGGCCACCACGGGCCGGCACCGGCGGTAGCAAAAGCCGGAACGAGGCCGAGATCACCTTTGGATTCGCTGACTGCTTCGACGACACTCGCCGCGCCCATGTGCGGCACGAAGGGAACGGTGAAACCGAAATGAAATCGCGCGGAATCGCGCATCAAAGCATCACCGGCCGAAAGGTCGGCGTGGACCGAGAACGGCGCCTGCACATAGGTGAAGGTCGAAATAATGACGCGCCAGATGCTTTCGACGGTGTCGAGCGGCAGGCTGCCGTGATGCCGCTGCACCAGCCGACGCATCATCTCGGCTTCGCGCGCCGGGCGGAACGCGGAGCCGATCTCTTCGCTCTTTTTCACCGCGATCAGCTGGTCGATGGTCTCGCCGCGTTCGATCAATAGGGCATGCATCGCCGCATCGACGCGATCGATCTCGCGCCGCAGATCGGCGAGCGTGGGTGCGGGTCTGCGCGGCGATTTCGCCATGGTTTACGTTCCGGTTTGGCCCATTTGATAGGTGTCGTTAAGGCCGAAAGCAAAGAAAACATTGACTCCCTGGAGAAGCGGCCTATTTACGCGGTTTTGACCGGCAAGTGTGGTGGATTTGAAGTTCTTACAATTAGCCGGCTAGCTCGGATAAGAACTTCAAATCCAAAAACCACACTAGAGTCAAAAATTTGCTAGTGTCCGTTCAATTCCGAAGTTCGCATTAAGAGGTGCCGCGAATACTTGCGAACTTCGGAATCGGGACACTAGCGGCGTTATTTGGAAAGCAGCTTTTGGAAAGCGACTCATGGCCGATATCGGCGCAACGCTCGATCTTGCCGACCGCACGCGCGAAGCGGACGACCCGCATTCGCCGGTGGTGCGCTTTGGCCCCGACAAGCCGCTCCGCCTCGATGCCGGCGTCGATCTCGCGCCGTTCCAGATCGCCTATCAGACCTACGGCACACTCAACGCCGCGCGTAGCAATGCGGTCCTAATCTGCCATGCGCTGACCGGCGATCAGCATGTCGTCAACGACCATCCAGTGACCGGCAAGCCAGGCTGGTGGGAGACCATGGTCGGCCCCGGTAAGCCGATCGACACCGAACGTTATTTCGTCATCTGCCCGAATGTGGTTGGCGGCTGCATGGGCACGTCAGGACCGGCTTCGACCAATCCGGCGACCGGCATGCCCTGGGGGCTCGATTTCCCGGTTATTACCGTGCGCGACATGGTTCGTGCACAAGCGATGCTGCTCGATCATCTCGGCATCGAATCCCTGTTCACGGTAGCGGGCGGTTCGATGGGCGGCATGGCGGTGCTGCAATGGGCGGCGAGCTATCCGCGCCGGGTGTTTTCGGCATTGCCGATTGCCGCTTCGACCCGGCACTCGGCGCAAAACATCGCCTTTCACGAGGTCGGCCGCCAGGCAGTGATGGCCGATCCGGACTGGCGCGGTGGACGTTATTTTGCCGAAGGCACTAATCCGCGCCGCGGGCTTGCGGTTGCGCGCATGGGCGCGCACATCACCTACCTGTCCGACGCGGCATTGCACCGCAAATTCGGCCGCCGCTTTCAGGACCGCGATAACCCGACATTTTCGTTCGACGCCGACTTTCAGGTGGAATCCTATCTGCGCCACCAGGGCATCACGTTTGTCGAGCGCTTCGATGCCAACTCCTATCTTTATCTGACGCGGGCGATGGATTATTTCGATCTCGCCGCCGATTACGATGGCGTGGTGGCGGAAGCCTTTCGCGGCACGCCGACGCGGTTCTGCGTGATCTCCTTCACCAGCGATTGGCTGTTTCCGACGCCCGAGTCGCGCGCCGTCGTGCACGCGCTCAATGCCGCCGGTGCGCGGGTTTCCTTCGCCGAAATCACCACCGACAAAGGCCACGATGCTTTCCTGCTCGATGAGCCGGAATTGTTCACGATCGTGCGCGGTTTCCTGGATGGCGCCGCCAAGGCGCGCGGGCTGACGGAGCGATGACCATGCTGTCGCGGCTCAAATACGATCTCACCATGGCGGAGGCCGCGCGCGGGCCGGGCGGTTCGCGCGTCGATTTGCTCGTCGTTGCCGACATGGTGGCGCGCGGCGCGCGCGTGCTCGACGTCGGTTGTGGTGACGGCGAATTGCTGCGGTTACTCGAAAGCCGCGGCGTCGACGGCCGCGGCATCGAACTGTCGCGCGAGGGCGTGAACGAATGCGTCGCCAAGGGTCTCGCAGTGGTGCAGGGCGACGCCGATACCGACCTGGAAGACTATCCGGACGACGCCTTCGATTACGTCATCCTATCGCAAACGCTGCAGGCGACGCGCCGGCCGCGCCTTGTGCTCGAACATATGTTGCGCATCGGCCGCCACGGCATCGTGTCGTTTCCCAATTTCGGCCACTGGCGCATCCGGCTGCAAATCTTCTTCGGCGGCCACATGCCGCGCACCGATAATCTGCCCTATGCCTGGTACGAAACGCCGAATATCCATTTCTGCAGCATCAAGGATTTCCGTGAATTGTGCCGCGCCGCCGGGGCCAAGATGGAGCAGGCGGTGGCGCTCAATGCCTGGGGCCGCCGCATGCGGCTGAAAATGCCCTGGTGGTTTTGGAATCTGTTCGGCGAGCAGGCGGTCTTCTTGCTGAGCCGGCGGAGCTAATTGCAGTCGACACCAAGCCGCAGCCTACCGGCAAGTGTTTATATTACAGTGTGTCCAGGTGACGTAAGGATGATCTGTGCAGTAGACCGCCACTGCAGCAAAATTGACACGAGGGGTGTGAGAACCGCCGAAAAAGTACGGCGGTAGGTACCCATATTCGGGATACTCCGTCACGAAAGGGAACGCCTTCTGGAGAGGTGGCGGTCATCCTGGTCCTAAACCGGTAAGTTGAAAGGAAATTATCTAGTATTTTCAACGATAGTGTAACGTCACGGCGTTATTTGGCAACGTGGCTGGCAACAGTCTGCAAATTTCGTTTCGCGGCCAATTTGCCGGCAAATCAGGTTCAGATGTGCGCAGCGGCCGGGAGTGCAACCTCCCGACCGGTGGTCGCCACGCGTCTCAGCAGCGATGGAAGGGTCGGCGCGGATCGCCGCTTCGCGGCTTCCGGAATGACGAGTGCGAACTACCCCCTGTCATTCCGCAACACGACGCAAGCGCCGCCCGCTGCGATCAGCTTCCGGCAGAGTTTCTCAAGGTAAGCGCGGTCGTCGTCTGCGATGCGGATGTTGTAGCGGAGGTCGCTGCCCATTCCGATACCGCGGCTGCGGACCACGATCGGCTCGCGGTCGCCGATCAGCGCCGCATATTGCTTTTGGATCAGCCGATACTTCGCCCAGGCCTCGCTCTCCGACCAATCGGCGGTGAGCTGCATGCCCCAGCGCGGCACGTAAGCCGCCATGCGCTGCGCCTGTTCTTTGGGCGCCAGGATCCGATTGGCGAGCCGCGTGCACGGCACGCCTTGGGGGATCGTCGTCTCCGAAGTTTTTGGCGGATTGGCCGAGGCCCATTCGTCGGCGGTCCAGCAGGTGATGATGACGACATAGCTGCGGGTCTCGTCGGGCAGCGGCTGATGGCTGGAAAGCCAAGCGGCCACCCGTCCGGGCCCGGCATGGTAGGCCGCAGCAGCAAGCCCGATATTTCCGAACCGCGCCTTGAGATCGCGTAAGTAGCGCGCGGAACTCTTCAGTGCCTCGATGAACTGGGCGATGCCTTGCGCGCCCTTGCGCGCATTAAAGCGGCCTTCCTGCCAGATCACCCGGGCGAAGAACTCGACCGGCAGTTCGTTTTCGGCGGCATCCTGTTCGAGCGCGCGGCAGATATCGTCGGGAGTCGGGGGATGCGAGTCAGGGGCGGCGGCTTGGCTCGGCGGCGCAGGTGCATTTGGCGCGGCGGCTGGAGCGGGCGCGGTCGGTGCCACCGGCATGGCAACTTGCGTGCTGTTTTGTTCACATTCGATCCGCAAGGTGAACGGCCGTGCAACGTCTCCAATGTCGGCAGCCGATAGTTGCTTGTCCGAAGGCGCGGAGTGGTATGCGATGCCTTTGGTTCCTATTAGACGCGGAGATTGCCGATAACCACGCCCAATCAGGAGGTCGCATGCACCTAATCATCATCCTGATCGTCTTCGTCGGGCTGGCCGCTATTATTATTTGGATAGCGGATTGGACGGCTGTCCCCGAAAGACGCCGTACGGCCCTCAGCATTCTCAATCGGCGTCTTGCCCGTGGCGAGATCGACAGGGCCGAGTACGAGAAGAAGCGCAGGGCTCTCGGTCGGTAAGATGGGCCGCTGTCCCACGGGGCTCGACTCTCGTGGCGGTTGTTCCTAATAAATCGGGCATGTCGTTGCGTGAGCGTACCCGCCCCGGACTGGGGATTATCGAACCGTGTTTGCAGCAATGACCAAGCCTAGCCATGCGCAAAACACTTATTTTCATCGTGATCCTTTTTCTAATCGTGGCGGCGATGTTCGCCCTAGTTCTCGTGGTGCCTATTCTCCACATTGGATAAGGTCAAAACACCGAACCAACCCGTGACGCGCAGCGCGAGTGGATAGACGAGCGAACATTGGTGAACGGGAAAGAATGCGCCAGCGGTGAAGCGCGAGGCGGAGGAGGATTAGGGACGCTATTAAATGTCAGACCAAGCTTTTCCTGTACCCCCCGAAACTGTTTCCTGCCCGAAATGCCTGAGAAAAGTCGTGGTTGCGGCGACGCCCAACCGCGTTTTTGAAACCGAGTGCGGCATTTCAGACTGCCCGATCAACAACGACCCCGAAAATAGAATCGGTGAGTTGTGGGGGACCTTGATCACTTTCGAGCTGCCTTCAGAAATTTCGCAACAGGGTCGGGTTGCGAGATTTGCCGAATGGGAGAAACGAGGCGTTGAAGCGATCAAAGCCGATCTCTTGCGCGGCGGGTCTCGATTTGTGGGTGGACCGCCCGCCGTTCGCGATCTCGCATGGGAGTGGGTTCGGAAGAGAAGCAAACATTCAAAGACCCGCGCAAGTGCAATCCCCCGAGATACTAAGTCTTAAACCCACCGTTTATGGAGTGGGTTTGGACCTCAAGGAGCTTGGACGACGAGTTCGAAGGTGGTGGCGCAATCGGAATAACGGATAGCAAGGCCACGCGACGAGGCGCGTCGGATCGCGGCGAATATCGCCAAGCTGCCGGAGCTATTGCGCCGTGAAATCTGACGGACAGTTTTGAGATCATTTTACCCGAGCGACAAACGCACCCGCACGAGTTTTGATCGTAATTCTGGCGACGGGGGCCGCTTCCGCTCAGTACGATCCTTGGCGCACCCAAAAACAAAAGGAAAACGACCAAGACATTGATCGTGTCTACCAAGGGACGATTGAAAGGCTTCCGAATCCAAAAAAAAGCAATCTGATTTGGGCCGATCCCGAGCTAACTCCATCAGGGGCGGCCACAACTCCATCAGCGGCGGCCAAGCAAAACGGCCGGAACTCTGGAACACCTCGGCCAGCAAAGGATTAGGTGCTTTGGGGGACGAGGTGTTTTATGCGCACCAACCGCTCACCAGAGGAATGGGCCGATTGGTGTATCGCCAGAAACCGAATAGCCGACGAACTTGAAGAGTACTATCGGGCGTGTACGACCGGGGAATTGCCACCTCACTTAGCCACGCTTTCAAAAAAGCTCGATGAAGAACTCCTCAAAAAGCAAAAACATTAGCGCCGTTGTCTGAACGCCGCTTCCCGCCGCCCTTGGACTGTCGAGGATGTTGGTGCCGCTTTCGTCGTGAAGGACAGCGCCGGACAGCAACTCGCCTATGTCTATTTCGAGGATGAGCCGGGGCGAAGATCGGCGGCGAAGTTGCTCACGAAGGATGAGGCGCGAAGGATCGCCGTGAACTTTGCCAGGTTGCCAGAGCTACTGAAGTCGCAGCCTCATTGGCGCTAAGGCGGTCTGCCAGGACGCACCCCTTTGCATGATCAGCCGCCTTCAGTAAGTCGGTTGCCGCTGGTTGCGCCTAATCTGGCCCTAGCTTGCGAAGCTCTTCTGTCAGCCGAACCATCAGCTCCGGTTTAATCCGGCTGTCCATGATGCCCTGATAGATGAACTGGATATGTGTTCCGGTGATCTCGCCGGCGCGGATTGCCCATTCGATCCGGATTAGATTGTTACCGTTTTCCCAGTTGTTGAGCCGTTGGGCGGAAACTCCGAGCATCTTGGCAAATGTTATCTGTTTCCAGTCCCTTGCTTCACGTAGCGCAATTAGGCGCTTTCCAACCATGCGCTGATCGTGTTCTGCCAGCCCCTTCCGCTGCACCATCCACGCATTCCCAGACGATAGCCTACGCCGTCACGCCTCCGACGGCGAAGATGCATCGCCCCAGTATCACCGATACGCTTGTGGCACTAAATGCAGCGTGAAGTGGCCAAGCAGAAACCGTTCAGCTACGTGAAATTTTCGTAATGCAACTGGTTTGGCCGCTCGCCTGCTCACAAAAGATGAGGCAAGACGGATTGCGGCGAATATCGCCGAGCTGCTGGGGCTAGTGCGCAAAGATTAACAGCCCCAGTCGGGGCTTTCGTCATTCAATCAGACACGAACAAGTGGTCGTTATAGTGCGACGCGCTCGTGGCGGTGATTAATCGATTGTAGGTCGAGCCAGCCATTGCGGCCGGGGGCAATGTTCTGCTGCAAAGCCACCCGTCAACACCAATGAGAACCAAGAGGGTGACGGCAGCGGCGAACAAAGTGACCTTGCCCATGGCGCTACCTCTGCATTCAACTCAGCCTCTACCCGGCAGAATGCAGGCTAGCTCAGTTCGCAAGTTTGGCATGTAACCTGCGTCACAGTGAATTCATCATGCGCGATGAGGCGCAGCGAATATCGCGCAGGCTACAGCGCGCGGCCGCCCCGGATCTACCCAGGAGGCAAGGCCCCGGATCGTGATCGCCCGTTACTTTTCTGTATTCCTGGCGTGGGAGACCCGGATCCTGACGTTGCTCGATGAGCCATTGGTGTTCCGCGATCCAGTCTCCCGTTACCGATCCGCCGATCCTCGAACTTTCTCCACGCTTTCGGAGACGGATGCCGTCATTTGCATCACCCGCTCGCTCAGTGCCCTGACACCGAAATTCTCGGTCGGCATCTCGGCCTCGTCGCCCTCGACAGCACGCTTATGCGTCAGTTCGTGATTAGGTTCCTCGAAGTGAGGTCGCTGGTACTTGGAGAAATCAAGCGGTCCGGAAGTCATGATTGTCCCCTTCTTTTATCCCCCAACTGATCCGATGCTACGCGCTCGTGACGTTCGTTTGTAGCCGTCACCTGTTCGCCTGTGGATATCGAGTGCGGCAGGACAAGGCAAAGCCGCCGGTTACGTACCGCCGACGGCTTTGCTGCGAATCCGCAAATGACAACTCGCCGCTTGGTCTGCCGTCTGCGGCGGGACCGTGTTTGCCGCAAGAAGGTGTTCCCACCAGCTGCGCATAACCATCTACGCCACGCTGATCGTAATTCTGGCGACGGGGGCCGCTTGCGCTCAGTACGATCCTTGGCGCACCCCAAAACAAAAGGAAAACGACCAAGACATTGATCGCGCCTACCAATCGACGATTGAAAGGCCTCCAGATCCAAAAAAGCAATCTGATCCGTGGGCCGATCCCCAGCTAACTCCATCAGGGGCGGCTACAACTCCATCAGCGGCGGCCAAGCCAAACGGCCGGAACTCTGGAACACCTCGGCCAGCAAAGGATTAGGTGCTTTGGGGGACGCGGTGTTTTATGCGCACAAACCGCACACCAGACGAATGGACTGATTGGTGTATCGCCAGAAACCGAATAGGCGACGAACTTAAAGAGTACTATCGGGCGTGTACGACCGGTGAATTGCCACCTTAAAGCTCGATGAAGAACTGCTCAAAAAGCACGAACATTAGTGTCGTTGTCTGAACGCGCTTCCCGCCGCCGTGGACTGTCGAGGACATTGGCGCGGCCTTTGTCGTGCGCGACCACGACGGACAGCAGCTCGCCTATGTTATTTCGAGGATGAGCCGGGGCGTAGA
>Ga0310912_10000713_pt1 | contig 17104 bp, 14 predicted proteins | sample GREbulkMGOX080_FD_203443 | JGI IMG/M metagenome (GOLD analysis project Ga0310912, IMG submission 203443) | Lab enrichment of tropical soil microbial communities from Luquillo Experimental Forest, Puerto Rico - GRE.bulkMG.OX080 | ecosystem: Environmental > Terrestrial > Soil > Tropical forest >...
TCACAAGCGCACCAGCAAAAGGGTTCCCCGTTAGGAGCCGGACCCGTTCAGGTCCTGCTTCGCCTGCTGATTGGCCTTCCTGGACTCGGCCTTTGAATTGTCGTGTGTCAGCAACTACAGGCTGTGACGGTAAATTCTCCGGTCGATTCCGCATCAGCCATCCGTTTCATCCGTTGGTGGGGAATGAGTATGAGATGGTCGGTCGACACCTCAGTTGGGGAGAGGACCGCGTTTTTTACTACGGCCCTGAGGGGCGCCTGAAGTCTTTTGTCGTCAACATCACAGACCTATTTCCGATTGACGCATTCACTCGAATTTCCGCCGGTCGTTCTGCGTTCCGCGTGGACGATCTTCTGGAGCTGCGGGAGCGGCTGGATCGGTGGAAGGGGGGAGAAGGAGAGGGTCATGATGTGTAAAGGGAATTGCGCCTCACATGTCAAAAGAAATCCGCCGCATAGGGCGATGGTGCGACCCAGCGGAAATGGAACTTCTTGCTCAATGAACCTTGCATTGTGTCGATATTCACCGAGATTCTCCGTCCTTAGATTTTGCTTGACATCCTGTGTGAGGCTTAATTATTATTACACATCAGAACACCACCCGAATGCCCAAACGCAGCCAGCGCGACCAGAAGGCCGAAGAACTGAAGCGGTCCGGCACGCTCAACCCCCATTCGGAAACGGTGACCGATCCCCTGTTCCAACAGAACCCCTTCTTCGATCCCCGCGATCTTCTGCAGGCCCGCTACGAGATGCTGCGACGCCACACCGCCGAGCAGATGTCGATTCTCGACGCAGCTGCCGCTTTTGGCGTTTCGCGTCCCACGTTTTATCAGGCGCAAGAGTCTTTCCAACGATCTGGACTGGCAGGCCTATTGCCAGCTCGGCGAGGGCCGAAGGATGGGCACAAGCTGAGCGCGGAAGTTCTGGACTACGTGGTCAGTTTGCGGGGGGCAGATCCCAAGCTCACAACCGTTCAGTGCGTGAAAACCATTCAAGAACGTTTTGCAATTACCGTCCACAGGCGCAGTCTCGAGCGAGCTCTGGCGCGGCGCAAAAAAAAACCGCAGGATCAAACTTGAAGTTTTCCGTTCCCGCCGATGCAGCAGCAGCGTACGAAGCGTTGCGGCCCTACCTCATCGACCCTGCGGACCAGTCCGGGGCAACCCGTGGCCCCGCCGTTTTGCTTCGCCATGGAATGTTGGCTTGGGCCAGCGCTTCGAGACAGCTGCCGACTTCTTCGCTTTCATCCAGCTCTATCAGCAGATCGCCCGTTCCTTCCGAGGTCTCGAAGGAATTGGTTCAGGTCATGGCCGGGTTGCTTCTCCATCATGGAAAGGATTGCATGCATGCCTGAACTGAAAGTCACGAACGCACATCTGGAGCGGGATGCGTATCTCTACATTCGTCAGTCAACACCTCGCCAGGTGATAGAGAACACCGAGAGCACACAGCGTCAGTACGCGCTGCGCGAGAGAGCCGTGGCGCTCGGATGGCCATTGGAACGCGTCCATGTGATTGATTGTGATCTCGGCAAGACCGGGTCTCAGGCGGCTGGCCGCGATGGATTCCAGCAACTGGTCAGTGAAGTGGCGCTGGGCAAGGCGGGGATGATCATGGGGCTCGAGGTCTCCCGGTTGGCGCGGAACTGCGCAGATTGGCACCGGCTAATGGAGTTATGTGAGATCGCCGGCGCTTTGATCCTGGATGAGGACGGTCTCTACGATCCTGCTACGTTCAATGACAAGCTCCTTCTCGGTTTGAAGGGAGAACTGAGCCAAGCGGAACTGCATTTTCTGAAGGCGCGGATGCGTGGCGGCCTACTGAATAAAGCGCGCCGCGGCGAGCTCGAGATGAGACCACCGATTGGTTTGGTCTACCTGTCGGACGGAAGCATAGGGATCGATCCTGATCGGGAAGTCCAGTCCGCCATACGATTAGTCTTCGACACCTTTGAGCGCACTGGTTCGGCAATGCAGACGGTCCGCTATTTTCACGAGGAAGATCTGCGGTTTCCTCGGCGTATTCTTGCGGGCGAGCGGAAGGGCGAACTGCTCTGGGGCCCAGCCGAACCCACCCGGATCACCCAAATTCTCCACAACCCCCGATATGCTGGCGCCTTCGTCTATGGTCGCACACGCACACGCCGCAGGCCGGATGGCAAGTCCCTCGTACTCAAAGTGCCCCGGGAGGAATGGCAGTTTCTGATCCGCGACATACATCCGGGCTACATCAGCTGGGATCAATTTGAAGCGAACCAGAAGCGCCTGGCTGAAAATATTTTAGCGTTCACCATGCGCAGGTTGGGGCCGCCGCGGGAAGGACCGGCTTTGTTGCAGGGACGCGTGCTGTGCGGCCTCTGCGGCGAACGCATGGAGGTTCATTACTGGAAGGAAAAAGAGAAGATTGGAATCAGTTACGTTTGCCAGGAAGCCTCGGTCCACCGAGGCTCGAAAGTGTGCCAGCGTGTGCCGGGCAACGTTGTGGATCGAGCGGTGAGTGCTCTCTTGCTGGAGTTGGTCCAGCCGCTGACATTGGAGGTGGCGCTCGCCGTCGAACAGGAAGTGAAATCGCGTTATGCCGAAACCGATGCGCTGCGTCGGCAACAGGTGGATCGCGCGCGGTACGAGGCTGAGTTGGCTCGCCGACGATACATGAGTGTCGATCCCGACAATCGCCTTGTGGCTGGCACCCTGGAAGCAGAGTGGAATGAGAAACTGCGCACCCACGCAGCGGCGCAGGAAGACTATGAGCGGCATACCGAGCAGCAGCGCCGCCTGAGTGAGGAAGAGGTGCGCCAGAAAGTCCTCTCGCTCGCCACCGATTTTCCGCGCATCTGGAATGATCCGAATCTCGAAGCGCGGGAGAGGAAACGGACGCTGCGGCTACTCATCGAAGACGTAACACTGATTAAAGCCGACCAGATCACCGCACACGTGCGCTTGCGAGGAGGGGCTGTGCGGACGTTGACCGTTGATCGACCATTGCCCATGTCGCGGATTCGCAAAACCAAACCGGAAGTCGTGGCGGAGATCGACGCTTTGCTGAACGAGCACTGTGATCGTGAAGTGGCGGAAATTCTGAATCGGCATCCTCATTACGGCTACGGCTACGAGATTATCAGGCCAGAGGATCTTCCAATGCTTGCCCCGGCGCTCAAGCAATGGCACGAGGAACGCAAGGAGTTGCGCGCAGCACATGCCGCGAAGCAGGGGGTGGCGGCATGAGCATCAGCGAACTCGAATCACTTCGCGCGACACTCGGCCACGATGCGACGGAACTACTGATGCGCCTTGTGGCAGTCGGCGGCCTGGGGGCGGCGGAGATCCAAAGGCTTAGGCTCGGCATGGAAGAGGATAGCTTAATTCGCACAGAGCATTGCGGTAAATGAGGCGGGCGTTTCTACAAGATCCTCGACAAGGAGGAGTTCCCGCTCGAGCCAGCCTTCAAGCAATGGCGCGAGATACCGGACGTTAAGCTATGGCTTGAAGAGCAGCATGCCGGCGAAGCGCCAGAGAACGAGCCGTACACCTGGCCGCCGATGCCGACTGAGGTAGTTCAGTGACCTGTGAGTGCCCGTTCGCGCATTGCCCGAGCCACCACGGCCCATGTGGCGCGTCCGGTATCTATGCGATCGGGAAGGCGAGCAGGCTCAACTTGTGCCGCCAATGCCTCGGTTTCCTTGCCGGCGAAACCCGGGCGGCGAAGATTGCCGAGGGCCCAGCCCAGCCAAAGTGCAACACCAGTGTCGTTGTGGGCTTTCGTCTCGGCTAGAGATTTAGAAGTCGAGTTGTCCAGTAGCAGGCCATTCGCGCCGGCCCGCAGTGTGGCGCGATGCTCCGGATCTTTGAATTGATCCGGCTCGGTTCGTCAAAAGGGAGGTACGATGCGCCCACAACTGTCGCCCATAGGTGAATGGTAGGCTCGCAGCCGACCCAACGGGTACATGAACTCCAAGAGCAAGTCGATCACCTCGGGGAAAAACTCAGTCCTGACCTCCGTGAGTTCGTCGATCGCGTGATCGTACCGGCGCTACTGCGCGAGTACCTCGCCGAAAAGAAGGCCGAGAATCCCGTTGCGGCGAGTCCGCGATCCGTGGCAAACTCCGCGCGAAGGCTTTCAGCCGAGGGGATTTAATGAATCAACTCCGCTGCGCCATATATGCAAGATTCTCTTCCGATCGCCAGAGCCCTACTAGCATTACCGACCAAGTCAGAAAGTGCCAAGAGTATGCGGCGCGCCAGGGTTGGACTATCCTTCCGGAACACATCTACTCTGACGAGGCAATCTGTGGAGCAAGCACTGAACGCGATGGCCTGCAGCGGATCCTCGCAGCCGCCACGAGCGCAGCGCGCCCATTCGATTGCATCCTCATCGACGATACTTCGCGCCTTACCCGTAAGCTGGCCGATGCGCTGAATCTATATGAGAAGTTGACCTTCGCGGGCGTTCGGCTTGTGGCCGTGAGCCAGGGTGTCGACTCCGAGAGTGCCCAAGCCGAGCTACTGATTGGTGTCCATGGTCTGATTGATGCTGTGTACTGGCGCGAGCTCGCCCAAAAGACTCACCGTGGAATGCAGGGGCGCGCCATCGGCGGCCTCGCCACAGGTGGCAGGTGTTTCGGCTATCGGAGCATCAAAGGCCCGGACGATACGGTGCGTCTCGAGATCGAGCCAAGCGAAGCAGCGACCGTGCGTCGAATCTTCGATATGTACTCCGACGGGAAAAGCCTGAAACGCATTGCCTGGGAATTGAACTCTGGGAGTGTTCCATCTCCCCGCCCGCAGAAAGGCCGCATCTCGCGATCGTGGTGTACTTCGTCCGTCCGCACCATCCTGAAAAACGAACGCTACCTCGGAAGGATGGTATGGAACAAGAAGCGCAAAGTGCGCGTGCCTGGAACCGGCCGGCGCGTCCATCGCCCGCGTCCAGAATCCGAATGGGTCACGGCAGAGGCGCCGCACCTGCGAATCATCCCTGACGAACTTTGGGCCAAGGTCGAGAAACGCTTTGGTGTGGTTCGAGAACTCTGGCAACGCGAAAGTGGCCGGCCAGGACTAGCAAGCGGGCAGCAGCGCCGAGTGTATTTCTTCTCAGGGCTGCTCAAGTGCGGCGTGTGCGGGGGCAGTATCACGCTGGTCTGCGGACGGAGTAAGCATGGAGTGCAACGCTACGGTTGTTCGATGCACCACCAAAGAGGCGATTCTGTATGCACGAATAGCCTCCTCATTCGGCGCGATGACCTCGAGGAGCGGCTGCTCAAGCGGCTACAGGAATCCGTTCTTCGAGAGGAAGTCGTCGACTACGCTGTCGCTCGCCTTGGACTCGAGCTGGAAAAGCGGCAAGAGCAACTGACCACTGAACTGCGGAACCTGAAAGAAGAGAAACAGCGGATCGAAATGGAGCTGCGAAACCTGGTTGAAGCAATCGCGGCAGGGAACGGATCACCTGCAATAATGGCGGCGATCACAGAGCGGGAGAATCGAATGCGGGCGATTACAAACCAGCTCCTTGAACCGGGGCCCGGTTCCTTGCAAGAGAAGCTGGATGAACTGCGTGCCATCGCAAAGAAGCACCTTGCAGAGATACGGCACCTGTTGGCGAAGCCAGAGAACATTCACGAGGCGCGGGCCGCACTCGCGGAGATGTTTGGCACGTTCAAACTTTCGCCCATATCGGATTCGGGGGAATGGAGTTATACTGCGAAGGGCTCCGCAGATTTCTTCAGTCAGACCACTGTGCGCGTGGATGGTGCCGGGGGCCAGAATCGAACTGGCTACGCCTGCCTTTTCAGGGCAGCGCTCTACCAATGAGCTACCCCGGCAACATTTGGCCCTTCAATTCTAGGGTTGACAGAAGGAAGAGTCAAACAGGGCAGAAAACGTTTGAAAACGCTACGCGCGGCGCTTCGGGGCGCACTGCTCCAGCAATCTCTGAAAGCGCTTCGCGTTGTAACTACGGCCATCCTCGAGCACGTTGGTTGAGAGCGAATCAATTCCCCCTCGGCGTCCAAAATGAAGATATGCGGATACCCATGAATGTAGGGGAAGCGAGATAAGAACGCGCGGTTGGAACTCTCCTGGCTCATGCTCACCTCCATGGGAACGTAATTTTTGTCGCGAAGCGCCTCAAGATTAGGATGTTCGTCAAAGAAGCGGTCTAGAATGTGGCACCAGGTGCACCACCGCCGCCTACTTCGACGAAGATATTTTTTCTGTTTTTTTTCGCCTCTGCGCGCGCGGCAGCCAGGTCCTTTTCCGGATCGCGACGCGGATCGTAGCCATCCGCTAATCCACTTTGAGGCGCACAAGCCGCCGTGGGCTGACCGAAAAGCTTCCCATCATTTCGGGCGAGGCACGAGAAATGGCCGCTAGCAGCATCAGGAACGACAGAATTGTCATGAGTGCACGTCTGTGCCATCTACTGCTGCGACTCATCGAATTCTTTCATCCAGTTACGGTTTTTCAAAACCTCGCGCGGCTTGGTGCCATCGGGAGGACCAACGATGCCGTCTTTTTCCATAAGGTCGATCAAGCGCGCGGCTCGGCCGTAACCGATGCGCAGGCGGCGCTGTAACGTGGAAGTGGAAGCGCGTCCGGCGTCGCAGACGACGCGAACGGCATCCTGATACAAATTGTCGTCGACGTCGTCGCCGCCATCCGAATCAGATTGGTCTGCTCCCTCGGCGGCCTTGGCATTCTCTTCTTTGGGGGCCTCCAGCAGCTCTTCTTGATATTTTGCTTGCGCTTGCTCGCGCCAGAAGTCGCAGACTCCGGTGATTTCGTCTTCCGTAACTAGCGGACCGTGAATGCGGTGCAGCCGCGCCGAACCCGCCGGCAAGTAGAGCATGTCGCCGCGGCCAAGCAACGATTCTGCACCGTTCGAATCGAGAATCGTGCGCGAGTCAACCTTGCTAGCCACGCGGAAAGAGATACGAGCGGGGAAGTTCGCTTTGATCAAGCCGGTGATGACGTCAACCGAGGGCCGTTGCGTCGCGAGAATCAAATGAATGCCTACGGCGCGTGCCATCTGCGCCAGGCGCGTAATGGATTCTTCCACGTTGTTCGTGTCGACCATCATCAAGTCGGCCAATTCGTCGATAACGATGATGAGATAGGGAAGCGGCCTGTGCTCGGGCTCTTCGACATTGTCGAACAGCGAGAGCGACTGTTCTTTCTTGAACGTGCGGTTGTACTGGTCGATATTGCGAACGCCCCGCTGTGCCAGCAGTTTTAGACGGTTCTCCATCTCACGCGTAGCGTTGCGTAAAACGTTCGAAGCTATCTTCGGATCCGTGACGACCGGCGCGATCAAATGCGGAATGTTTTCGTAAAGACTCAGTTCCAAACGCTTGGGATCAACAAGCACCAGTTTCACATCGTCCGGGCTGGCCTTGAACAGGATGGAAATCATGAGCGAGTTGATGAACACGCTCTTGCCGGTACCCGTCGAGCCGGCAATGAGCAGGTGCGGCATGGCGGCCAATTCCGTCACGCGAATCCGCCCGTGCAGGTCGCGCCCCATGGCCAGGGTCAGCTTGCTTGGGGAGTGAATGAACTCCGGCGCTTCGATGATTTCACGCAGCGCGATCGTCTGGCGCCTGTCGTTCGGGACCTCGATGCCGATGGTGGACTTGCCCGGAATGCGCTCGATCAGGATGGATTCGGCTTGCAGGGCTAGGCACAAGTCTTCGGTGAGGCCGATAATCCGGCTGTACTTGATGCCAGCTTCCGGCTTGAATTCGAACGTGGTGACGACGGGGCCGGGGTTGATCTGTGTGACGCGGCCCTGCACGTCAAATTCCTGACACTTGGCTTCGATGGCTCGCGCGCGCTGCTTCAATTCCTCTTCGTCGAGCTTCTGGCCGCGCTCGCCTTCGTGCAGCAGAGAGGGAGGAGGAAGTTTGTAGTTCTGGCTGTCCTTCGCAATCTTAGGCTCGCCGGTTTTCTTGGCTGCTGGTTTTTCGGTATCGCGGTGAAAAACAAAAATCGGCGCTTTCGCGACGCGGGACTTGCTCTCCTTATCGTCGGCCTCTTCCTCTTCCGGCTCATCGGCCAAGGCGACACCGGATTCGAGCAGGGCAGTTTTGCTGATCGCTTGTGGCGGCACAGGTTTTCTTCCGGAAAGGCGCGATTCTTCGACTCGGCGGCGCATACGTTGCTGCTCGCGGTGCTCGCGCCAGCTGTGCCAGCGCGTTTGGGCCTTTTGGAGAAGGCCCAGGCGTTCGACGGCGCCGATCGGCCCTTTCGGTCCGGTCGCCCAAGCATGTGTTCCGGCAAAGGAGAATCGCGTGGTCATAAACAAGGACGTGAAGAAAAGCGCCACGGCAACCAAGAGCGCCCCCCAGAAGTTGAACCCGGCGAGCAGTTCGCTGGAGATCAACGAGCCGACAGTCCCGCCCGCGGGAATGGCACCGCGCACGGCAGGGAAGGGAAACAGCGCCAGCAGCGACGGCAGGGAAACCAGCAACAAGAAGTAGCCGCCCACGGTGGCGGATTGCGAATCGAGAGACCGGCTGCGGCACCACCGCCAGCCCAGCACCGCGATCGCCAAGGGCAGAAGAAACGCGGAAAAGCCGAAAATCTGGAAGAGCAGGTCCGATGCATACGCGCCAACCGGGCCCATCCAGTTGTTGGTCACTCCGCTGTCGGCCGGCTGCGCGCTAACGTTAAACGAAGCGTCTCGCGGGGAATAGGAAATCAGCGCCAGGGCAACCAAAACCGCCAGCGAAATACATAAAAACCCTACCAATTCGTTCAGTCGCTTGTTTTCAGTCGGACTAAGAAGGCGCACGAGAACTCCTCAGCTTCTGGGGAAGGCTGAGTGTGGAGGCGGGTGCTGGCGCTAGCGCAATCCCGCCTGGAGGAACGCCCAAACCAGAATCATAATACCAAACACAAGGCGGTAGACAACAAATACTTTCAAGGTGCGTGTTTGCAGATAACGGAGAAAAAACGCGATGACGAAATAGCCGGCGATGCCGGCAACCAGCACACTGATCACGAGCGTCGAGAGTGGCAAATCGAGGCCGCCGGCTCGGTGCAGCTTGATCAGTTTTGGAAGCTCCATCACCACGGCGCCGGTGATCGCCGGCACGGACAGGATGAACGAAAAGCGAGTCGCGGCCGCCCTGGTCAGCCGGCGAAATAATCCCGCGGTGATAGTGATTCCGGAGCGTGAAACTCCCGGCCACAAGGCCAGCGCTTGCGCCGTTCCGATCGCGAGCGCGTCTCCCAACGTGGATTCTCCCTCTTTGCGCGTAAGGTCCTTCCTGGAATCCGCCCACCACATAAGCAGGGCAACCACCACGAGCGAAATGCCAATAATGGTCGGCTGGCGCAACTTCTCCTCAATTTCGTGATGGAACAGCAAACCAGCCACGCCGGCGGGAATCGTCCCGATCACCAGATACCAGAACATCTTCCGGGAGTGCGCGATCTCCTCGATGGGCGCCGTCGCAGGGTACTTCATTCCAAGTCCGCACAAGAGCAGCGTCAGCCAATCCTTGAAGAAGTACAGAACCAGCGCGAGTAAAGTTCCTGCGTGCAGAGCCACATCAAATGCCAGTCCAGGGTCCGGCCATCCGGCAAGCCACGGGAAAATAATCAGATGCGCCGTGCTGCTGATGGGCAGAAATTCCGTCAACGCTTGCACCAAGGCAAGAATAATCGCCTGATAGAGCGGCATTGATTAGGATTCCTTTTTTGCCGGTTGCAGCTTCAACGTCGCCGGCAGGATTTTGCGCATCTCGTAAGCGTCAATGCGGCCGAGATAATAGCGCTTCAAAGTCGCCTCGATACGATAGCCGCGACTCTTCCAGAAGGCAACCGCCGGTTCATTAGTGGTTGCGGTTTCTAGCAAGATGGAGCGTACGCCGCGCAAGGCCAGGTTGCTCTCGAGCGCCTCCAAGAGCGAGGTAGCAACACCGTGCCTGCGCTGCTTCGCATCCACGTCCAGCGTAATGATGTGCGCCAACGGCGGATTTTCCTCGCTCAGGATGAACCCGGCGATGCGCCCGCCTTCTTCCGCGACGACGCAGTCCGCCGATGGCAATGTTAGAAAATAGCGAAGCGTGGTCTTCGAATAGGAAATTCCGGCCGTAAAACATGATTGGTCCAGCTTGTACAGTGCCGCGAAGTCGCGCGGCTCAAATGACCGAAGGATGTGCGGCATGGCTGCCCCGGATTTTAGTCCAGAATGGCGGGCTTTCACCTAGTCCTGAAGCGTGTTCTGCATTCCGCCATCCGTTCATCCATTTTGCACGAGATTATGACTAGACATCTGACTAGTTTAACTAGCATGACCTGAGGGGTGTCATGACGGCTTGGCAATTGCAGGACGCAAAGGCGCGCTTCACAAAATTCCTCAACACCGCCTTGAAGAACGGCCCGCAAATCGTCACGCGCCGCGGCGTGGAGATGGCCGTACTCGTCCCCATCCACGACTGGAGGCGGCTCGAACAGGCCGCGCGGCACACATTGAAAAGTTTACTGCTTGGTCCGGGCCCTTGCTTTCAGAAGCTGGCTCCGAAACGCGGCGCGCTGAAGCGCCGCAAGGGGACGGAATTCAAGTGATTCACGATCTGCTGGACACCAGTATCGTTTCCGAACTCCGCGAACCGGTCGTAGCTTGGCTCGAGAGTCTTCGGGAAGATCAGATCTATATCTCCGCTGTCACGATGGGAGCTCCAGCGCGGTGTCGAGTGCACTCGAAGGCAGAACAGCTCGAGAAATCGCAATCTGGCTCGACCAAATGGAAGCTTCAGCAACCTGCTCTCCATGGACGCAGCTTGCTTTCGCGAATGGGCCCGGCTTAGGGCATGCGGGTCCGAGCATCTTCTTGAAGGAAATGCCATGATTGCCGCTACTGCGCGTGTTCATCGATTGAAGGTCGCCACGCGCGATCCTTCCGATTTTGCCCTGCTTGGTGTGGATCTCTGCAATCCCTTCAAGAATTGAGACCGGACAGGCTATGCCCCTTACTTCTGCGGTTGAGGCGCCGGCATGGTTCGGCCGAGGGCTCTCACCGTCAACTCGTCCGGTACTGCCCGGCCGTCTTGCTTTACCGCCACGGCGAATCCGCCGCTGTAGTCCCACATAGTCCATCCGATGCCATTCTTTTCAAGCGTGGTCCGCACGTCGGAAATCCAAGCGGCGCGATCTTTGGGCAAGGCCGCCTTGCGGTAGACGCCGAACTCGTTGCAGGTTAGCGGCACGTTCCAGCGTTTTCCCCAACCGGCAATTTGGGAAATCTCGTCGTCGATCCGCGTCATGCTCCAACGGTCCATTCCGTACCGGATGACCTGGAGACGATTCACAGCATCGGGAACCAATGCGGCGGCTTGCTGCACGTTCTCAGGAGTCGAAGGATAAGGCAGGTCTTTCAGGTAGTGCACGAAGTTGGTGCTCCAGTTGGCGCCCTGATGGGTGAACACGTGCGGTTCGTAAAAATGGAAGTTATAAATGATATTCGGGTCGCGCAGGGGCTCGATGAAAAGCAGTTCGCTGTCGCCGGACCAGTTGGCTCCCGCAATGATGATGGTCTGTGCGGTAGCGCCTTCGCGAATGGCAACAGCCAACTTGGACTGTACGCCCTCCCAGCGGTAGCGGTCGCCGAACTCCGGCTCATTCAGAACCTCGAAAAAAACCAGGTCCGCGTTCCATGAAGAATAGTGCCTTGCCAGCGCCCGCCAGAAATCGGCGAACTGCTCCACAAACTCGTTATCGTTCGCCAATTTTTCCTTGAATTCCGAATCCGGGTGGATGTCGATGATTACCGCCAGCCCCTGATCCAGAATCATCTTGACCGCTGCATCCAGATATCCCAGGTAGTCCTCAGGAATGCTATCCGCTTGTTTCCTGCGGAACATCGGCTGCGGATTGACGCTCAGCCGCACATGGTCGAACGCCATCGCCTTGATGAGTGCGATGTCCTGCGCCGTGGTCCACGTTTCAAAGTGCTCCTTCGTGTAACCCTTCTGGTCATACACCTGAGCGAACCATTCGCTCAGGTTGATGCCGTGACGCAAATGTGCGGCGCGTCTTTGCACCAGGCGGGAATCCTGGGAAGTTTGCGCGAAAGCCACGACTGCGGCGCCGGAAAGCGCCAAAACGAGCACCACCACAACACGACGTGAGCGTACATTCCCCTTCTTGGCCCCGTCAGTCATGATTCCTCAACCTGCGTTTCCCTATTTCAGTCCCAAAGGCGAGAAAAGCCTATACCGCCCGCGGAAAGCAAGCAAGAAGGGGACCCGGAAGGTGGGTGCGAGCCTGTGTCCGCTTTTAGGTACGACTACCCAGGTGGAAATTCACCGCAATCCTCCTGCGCGCTAAGGTATTCGCTTGATTGATGGGTTTATTGCATTGCTCACCGTCAACATGGCGGGTCTTTTCGCCGCAGGATGTGCGGGCAGCACCGCCGCAAAACCTTCAACCCCTCCCCCAATCGTGGTTCCACCGGCGAGCCAAACGGTCACCGTGGGTCAGACGGCGGCCTTCAGCGTCACCACTACCGGCTGCTCCATTGAGCTATCAGTGGAACAAGACCGGCGCAGCGACTAGCGGCGCAACGTCCGCGACGTATGCAACGCCGCCAACGACGTAGAAGCGTGAGCAAACCCTCGAAGCCCAATCGATGGGCACCTAGACCTCGAGGATGACTGGCAGAATCAGCGGCCGCTTGGAAGTTTGCTTGTTGATGTACCGTTTCAGGTCGACGCGAATTTTTTCCTTGATCACCCCCCAATCGGAATTTTCTTCCGAGCTCGATTCGGCCACGGTTTTCATCAGGACCTCGCGTGCGCCGACCAGCAGTTCCTGGCCATTTTCGCTCATCAGCCCGCGGGTCACGATTTCCGGTTGCGATTCGAGCTTCCCGGTGTGCTTATCAATGGCGATGATGGGCACCACGACACCGTCTTCGGAGAGGTGTTTTCTGTCGCGGATCACCACCTCTTCGATTTCTTCCAGCGAACCGGAGTCCACCAGCACGCGGCCCGCCGGGACGGGATCTCGCCGGCGCGCCCTTTCTTCTGTGAATTCGACCGCCTGACCGTTCTCCAGCAGGAGAATTTCTGCGGAAACAGCCCCGAGCTGATGCGCCAGCGCGGCGTGGCGGAAAAGGTGGCGGTATTCGCCGTGGACAGGGACAAAATACTTCGGCTTTACCAGTTGCAGGATCAGTTTTTGTTCTTCCTGGCTCGCGTGCCCGGAAACGTGAATCATGCCGCCGGAGTTGTCGTAGTAGACCAGCGCCTGGCGGCGGAACATGTGATCGAGCATGCGAAAGATGGGTTTTTCGTTGCCCGGAATAATGCGGGCGGAAAGAATGACCGTGTCATTCTCCTCCACGGAAACGTGGCGGTGGTTGTCCACGGCGATGCGCGAAAGCGACGACATGGGCTCGGCCTGACTGCCGCTGGCCAGGATGACAAGACGCTTCGGATCGAACCCGCGAATGTCCTGCGGACGCACCACCATGCCGTCGGGGATCTGCAGCCGGCCAAGCGAGTGCGCGATCTCAACATTGTCGATCATGCTGCGCCCGACAAAAGCCACTTTGCGATTCACCCGCGCGGCGATGTCAATGACTTGTTGGATGCGGTGAATCGAGGATGCGAAACAGGACAGGATCACTCTTCGGGGCGCTGAGCGGCACAAGTCTTCGATGCGCGGCACGACCGCGCGCTCGGAAGGCGTGAAACCCGGGCGCTCGACATTCGTGGAATCACTGAAGAGCGCCAGCACGCCTTCCCGCCCATACTTTGCAAGGGTATGCAAATCGAAAGACGCGTTGTCCACCGGCGTTTGATCGATCTTGAAATCGCCGGTGTGGACGATGACACCGAGCGGCGTCCGGATCGCCAGCGCCACGCAATCCAAAGTGCTGTGCGTCACAGAAACAAATTCAATCTCGTACGGGCCGATTTCGATCGTGCGGCCTGGCATGACTTCGCGCAGCGTGGTGGACTCCAGCAGTCCTGCTTCTTCCAGCCGCTTTTTCACCAGCGCGAGGGTGAAGCGCGTCCCGTAAATCGGGACGTTCAAGTCGCGAAGGATGTATGGAAGCGCGCCGATATGGTCTTCATGACCGTGGGTGAGAACGATTGCGCGAACTTTCGCGCGGTTCTGTTTCAGATAGGAAATGTCCGGAATGACAAGGTCAACGCCAAGAAGCTCGGATTCCGGGAACATCATGCCGGCGTCGATGACCATGATGTCGTCGCCAAGCCGCAACACCAGCATGTTCATGCCGAATTCGCCCAGCCCCCCCAGCGGAATGGCGGTGAGAGACTGTGGTGATTTGCCGGTCGTTTTGCCTGGGGTCTTGCTCAAGGAAGAATCGACTCCGCATCCTAAACGAGCATCGTATCACACGACAGCGGCCGGGACAGGGACAGCCAATCGTTGCTTGCCGACCAGTTGGGTGCGACCTGTGCTAGGCCGGCGTGGCAGAGTTTCAGCAGCAACATCAAAACTGGAAGTTCTTCCCGTGTCTGAATCTGTATTGACGTGGCGATATCGCGGCGGCGCATCCGGTTGATCCTTCGGAGGTTCCCATGACAAAACGCTTCGGCCTCCTGCTTCTACTCGTATTCCCCGCCTCGCAAAACAAATGTGCAGAAACAGAGGCCCGTCGCCATGATCACCGCTAGGGACCGGAAGGATTTAGTGTTCGTGGCCGTCAGTAAAGAGATGGGCGATGGAGACCAGAATCACCGCGCCGAGCGTCGCCGCCGCGAGCGAATACCAGAAACCGCCGCCGAAAATCCCGAGCTTCACAAAAACCCACCCGCCGATGAAGGAGCCGACTAATCCGAGAACAACATCCGCGATACAGCCAAAGCCGCGGCCCCGCGCGATTTTTCCGGCGAGCCAGCCGGCGACGAGACCGAGGAGAACCCAATAGAAAAAGCCGTGTGGAAGCACGGTGCGGATGTCCCACTCTCGAGCTTGACTTCTCAGCAAAAAACCATAAAGGCAGGCAGGGAACATCTGATTTCTCCGCGGTATTTGCAAACGGCTAAGAGCAGGCAAGTCTACCAGAACGCCAGACCAAATACCTCGAAAGGGCAAGCCTCGGCCAAGCTCTTTGGTCTAGAGTGGCGGGGCACGGTAGTTTTCAGGGATTCTGCTGGGTCATGCAGTGGATGGTCCCAAGGCCAAGCACCAAGTCCCGGCACGGAATGCCAACAACCTCGCGATCCGGAAACAGTCGTGCGAGAGTGTTGAGGGCCACGCGGTCGTTCGCATCGTTAAAGGTTGGCACCAGCACGAGTTTATTGGCGATATAAAAATTTGCATAGCTCGCGGGAAGACGTTGGCTGTCGAAATAGACGGGGGAGGGCATCGGCAGCGTTTCCACGCGCAAGGGCTTGCCGTCCTGATCCGTCATGGTCTTCAGCAGTTCGAGGTTTTCCTGAAGCGGTAGGTAGTTGGCGTCGTTCGAGTCCGTTTCGGCGATGGTCACGACGGAAGAAGGGTTCACGAAGCGCGCCAGATCGTCCACGTGCCCGTGTGTGTCATCGCCGGCGATGCCATTCTTGAGCCAAAGGACGTTTTTCACACCAAGGTATTGACGAAAAACTTCTGCGTAGTCTCCCTTTGTGAACCCGGGATTTCTCTCCTGAACTTTGCTCAAAAGGCATTCTTCGGTGGTAAGCAGCGTGCCACAGCCGTTCACATCAATGCTGCCGCCTTCAAGAACGACTCGGCGGCCCTGGTGTTGCGGTTGCCAGAGGCGGCGCTTCAGTTTCTTGTTTGCCTTGGCGACGACCGCCGCATCTTTCTTGTGGTTCGAGTATTTCGCCCAGCCGTTGAACAGGAAGTGGTTGAATGCCACTTCCCCCGAACGGTTTCGAACGCAGATCGGGCCGGAGTCCCGCATCCAGCCGCGATCGGTGGGCGCGACGCAGAAATCCACCGCGTCAAGGTCGGCACCCGATTTTTTCAGGATGGAACGCACCCGCGCTTGCGCCTTGCGATTCTCAACCAGCAAGAAGATGCGCTCGACTCTCGAGAGCTGGCGAACGATTTCCGCGAAGGCCCAGGGAATCGGTGCGAATTTTCCTGGCCAATCCGTTGGTTCGTGCGGCCAACCGAGCCACGTTGCCGCATGAGGTTCCCATTCGGCCGGCATGCGAAAACCCAGAGTATCAGGGGCTGGTGAGCTCACCGGAGATCGCACCAGAGCAAAAGGAGGGCTCCTCGAGGCTCGAGGTAAACGAACGGGGTGGGGCAAGAGAAGAGCACGTTATTTTTCGCCGAGCCAGCGGTTCAAGATGGGTTGATACGCATCAATTCGCCGATCACGCAGGAACGGCCAATTGCGGCGGGTTTCTTCGCTTTTGGCCGGGTCGCATTCGGCGACAAGAATCTCTTCCTTGCAATTGGAGGCCTCCGAAACCATTTGGCCAAAAGGATCGGCGACAAACGAATTCCCCCAGAATTCCAATCCGGGGTCGCCATTCTCCGGATGCCCTTCGAAGCCGACACGATTGACAGCGGCGGTGTACACTCCGTTGGCGATGGCGTGACCACGTTGAATCGTTTTCCAGGCGTCCAGTTGCGCGGCGCCGAATTGCGCTTTCTCATGAGGATGCCAGCCGATGCTCGTGGGATAAAAAATCACTTGAGCGCCGCTGAGAGCAGTGAGCCGCGAGCCTTCCGGATACCATTGGTCCCAGCAGATTTGCACGCCGATGCGCGCATACTTGGTGTCAAAATTCGGAAAGCCCAAATCTCCGGGGGTGAAATAAAATTTCTCGTAGTAAAGCGGATCGTCGGGAATGTGCATCTTGCGGTATTTCCCGAGGAAGCTGCCGTCAGCATCGAGCACCGCGCAACTGTTGTGATAGACGCCGGGCGCGCGGCGCTCGAAAACCGAAACCACCAACGCGACTCTCTTTTCTTTGGCCACCAACCCGAGTTTCTCTGTGGTGGGTCCCGGGATCGGTTCCGCGAGATTGAAAAGTTCGGCGTCCTCTATCCGGCAGAAGTATTCCCCGCGGAACAGCTCATGCAAGCAAATGATTTGCGCGCCCCGGCGTGCCGCCTCATGGATTTTGTCGATGGCGCGCTCGAGGTTTTCCTCGGCATTTTTCG
>Ga0310912_10000715_pt1 | contig 17091 bp, 15 predicted proteins | sample GREbulkMGOX080_FD_203443 | JGI IMG/M metagenome (GOLD analysis project Ga0310912, IMG submission 203443) | Lab enrichment of tropical soil microbial communities from Luquillo Experimental Forest, Puerto Rico - GRE.bulkMG.OX080 | ecosystem: Environmental > Terrestrial > Soil > Tropical forest >...
TCGTGCAGGCCTGCAGCAGATAACGCCCGACGGGCCGCAAATTGTACATAGTATAAAAGGTCCCGACCTCGTAGACACGGATCGGCGCCATCTCGAGGATCCCGGCGACATGATCCATCGCCGCTCGGGGCAACCATCCGCCGGTCTGCTCCTGTACAATCCACAGCAGCGGCAAAACCGCGCTTGCCTGACGGCCCGGCGGATACTTGGCGATGTGCGCTCTGGCCCGCTCGAGATTTTCCGGAGTGAATTCGAAGCTTTCGGGCTGCTCGACCGGAACCGCTCCGACCGCCGTGCTCATCGATCGATCTCGCCGAAAACGATATCCATCGAGCCGATGATCGCGACCGTATCGGCGAGCATATGGCCCCGACACATGAAATCGGTGGCCTGCAAAAACGCGAAACCGGGGGATCTGATCTTGCAACGGTACGGCCGGTTCGTGCCGTCGGAGACGAGATAGACCCCGAATTCCCCCTTTGGCGCTTCGACCGCCGTATAGGTTTCGCCGGCGGGCACGTGATAGCCTTCGGTGTACAACTTGAAGTGGTGGATCAAGGCCTCCATCGAATGTTTCATCTCGGCCCGTGGCGGCGGTGCCACCTTGCGGTCGTTGATCTTGACGGGCCCTGTGGGCATCTGCGCGAGCGCCTGTTTTATGATCCGCACCGACTGGCGCATCTCTTCGATCCGCACCAAGTAGCGGTCGTAGGAATCACCGTTTCGACCGACCGGGACATCGAATTCGATCTTGTCATAGCTGTCGTAAGGTTGTGCGCGGCGAAGGTCCCAGGCGACGTTCGAGCCGCGCAGCATCGGTCCCGAAAAGCCCCAATCCGCCGCCTGCTGTGCAGTCACGACGCCGATATCTACTGTTCGCTCCTTGAAAATACGGTTTTCGGTCAGTAGCCGCTCGATATCGTCAATTGTCTGCGGGAACGTCTCGCAAAAGGCGAGTATGTCCTCGGCCAGATCGGCAGGCATGTCGAGGTGAACGCCACCGGGGCGAAAATAATTAGCATGCATGCGTGCGCCCGACACACGTTCATAAAACTCCATCAGCCGCTCGCGCTCCTCGAAACCCCATAGAAACGGAGTAATCGCTCCGATATCGAGCCCAAACGCACAGACGCACAGCAGATGGTTCAAAACCCGGGTAATTTCGGCAAATACTACGCGGATGTATTGCGCACGCGGGGGCGGCGTGACTCCCATGAGTTTTTCGACCGCCAGGGCAAATGCGTGTTCCTGGCACATCGGAGACACGTAATCGAGGCGATCAAAATACGGGATTGCTTGCAGGTAGGTTTTGTATTCGATGAGCTTTTCAGTACCGCGGTGCAACAGCCCGATATGCGGATCGGCCCGTTCGATGACCTCGCCATCCATTTCGAGCACGAGCCGCATGACGCCGTGCGCCGCCGGATGTTGCGGGCCGAAATTCATCATATAATTCTTGATGTGTGGCGGGCCCTCCAGCTCGCTCGTCGATGTCGAACGCTGCTCGCTCACCGCGCATCCCCCTCGGGCGTTTCGCTCCCGGTAGCCTTTTCATCACCCGGGAGAATTTTGTCCATTCCTTCCCACGGTGACAGGAAATCGAAATTGCGGAACTCCTGCTGCAATCGGACCGGCTCGTATACGACCCCCTTCTGCTCTTCGTCGTAACGCAACTCGACGTACCCGGTGAGCGGGAAATCCTTGCGCAGCGGGTGACCTTCGAAACCGTAATCAGTCAAGATGCGACGCAGGTCGGGGTTGTCAGCGAAATAGATCCCGAACAAGTCCCACGCTTCGCGCTCCCACCAGCCGGCGCTGCTGTAGACCCCGGCCGCGGACGGGACCGCCTGCTCCTCATCGGTGTCGACCTTGATCCGGATCCGCTGATTGAGCGGCATGCTGAGAAGATTGTAGACCACCTCGAAGCGCAGCGGCCGGTCGGGATAGTCGACGCCGCATATGTCGCAAAGCACATTGAAGGCGCATTTCGGATCGTCGCGCAGGAACTTCAGAACGCGCATTAATGCGTCCCGCTGCACCCGGCAACACAATTCGCCGCCGCGGATCTCAGCCCCAAACATCACGTCCGACAGCGCCGCTGACAGGTGCTCGGCCAGGTGTCGCAGCGTTTCTTCCATCGCAGATCAACGAGCGAAGTGGCGCGAGCGCCGGATCTTCTTCTGCAGCAACAAAACGCCGTAGAGCAGCGCCTCCGCTGTCGGCGGGCACCCTGGAACATAAACGTCCACCGGCACGATTCGATCGCAACCGCGCACGACGGAATACGAGTAATGATAATAGCCGCCGCCGTTGGCGCAGGAGCCCATCGAAATAACCCACCGCGGCTCCGCCATTTGGTCATAAACCTTACGTAAGGCCGGCGCCATCTTATTGCATAGCGTGCCGGCAACGATCATCACATCGGATTGACGCGGACTGGCACGAAAGACCACGCCAAAGCGGTCGAGATCATACCGGCTCGCGCCGGTATGCATCATTTCGACAGCGCAGCACGCCAGACCAAACGTCATCGGCCACAGCGAGCCGGTCCGTGCCCAATTGACGAGGTTATTGAGCGTCGCGACGATGAAGCCCTGGTCTTCCACATCCTCGATCGCGGCCTTGATCAGCAAATTCTGCTCGCCGCCGGGAGAGATCGGTCGCGTCGGGGCTTCGATCACTCCCATTCCAACGCCCCTTTCTTCCATTCGTAGATGAAGCCGACGGTGAGCACGGCGAGGAATACGATCATCGACCAAAAACCGAGCATGCCGATGTCGCCCAGCGATACTGCCCAGGGAAACAGGAAAGCCACTTCGAGATCGAAGATTATAAACAATATCGCGACGAGGTAATAGCGGACATCGAAACGGACCCGTGCATCACCGAAGGGGTCGAATCCGCATTCGTATGGCGACAGCTTTTCACCGTAGGGTTGCTGACGGGCAACTAGGACTGAAGCCGCCACCATCGCAATCGACACAGCGCCGGCAATCGCGAGGAACACGAGGATAGGGAAGTACTCGCGCAATAGCGTTTCCATGGAGAACTCCCGTGGCCGCGCCACCGCTGCCTTCAGACCGCAACGCCTCTTCCATCACGGCCACATGGCGACATAGATATAATCCCGGTTGGCGCAGCGCGATACCGTGCTGCAACGCAACAGGCTTGCATTCGATGGCGGGAGCGACGGGGCTCGAACCCGCGACCTCCGGCGTGACAGGCCGGCGCTCTAACCAGCTGAGCTACGCCCCCGCAGCCGAAAGCAGGGCAGTCCTATTCTCCCCCTCTCGGGGTGTCAAGCACCCCCACCGCATTAGGCGGCGCTCGGCTTGAGTGGGCGATGAGGGACTCGAACCCCCGACCCCCTCGGTGTAAACGAGATGCTCTACCAGCTGAGCTAATCGCCCGCGAGTGCGGCTGCGGGGCATCGAGATACCGCACCGAGAAACCGGCCAAACCAGCCCGGCGTGTCAATTCAGCGAGTCGCGCAATCCTTTGCCCGGCTTGAATTTGGCCTGCTTCGACGCGGCAATATGGATCCTCTCACCAGTGCGAGGGTTGCGCCCCTCAGACGCCGCCCGTGATGCCACCGAGAAAGTGCCAAAGCCGACGAGGCGGACCTCGTCGCCGCCTTTCAGCGCCTCGGCGATCGAATCCAGTACCGCGTCTACGGCCTTGCTCGCCTCCGACTTCCTCAGGTCAGTCTTGCTGCTGACGGCGTCGACGAGTTCATTTCTGTTCACGGGTACCCCCCTGGGCGAGTGTGCGGGAATAAACTTGCTCGGTCACCAGGAGTTTAGAGCGCAGCCAGCAGTCGGTCAACGCCCCACGATCCAAAACTGAAGGGATTTTGGGGCATTACCAACGCCTCTGGTGGATCCTCACAGCACCGCCATCCTTGCGCCTGCAGGATCAATGCGTCATCACCCCCGAACGCTCTTCGCTCTGCGCGGGAAGTACCGGTTCTGCCTCCCCCTCCTCCGGCCAAGCTAACGGCGTCAATGGCGCCGCCAGCGCCTGACCGAGCAGCTCGTCGACCGTCTTGACTGGGATGATCTTCAGGCCTCGCTTGACGTTGTCTGGGATCTCGGCGAGGTCTTTCTCGTTCTCCTTCGGGATCAGCACGGTCTTCAACCCACCGCGCAACGCGGCAAGCAGCTTTTCCTTCAGCCCGCCGATCGGCAACACCCGACCGCGCAGCGTGATCTCGCCGGTCATCGCGATGTCTCTCTTGACTGGAACCCCGCTCAGCACCGAGACGATCGACGTCACCATCGCCACTCCCGCCGAGGGTCCGTCCTTGGGTGTCGCGCCCTCCGGTACGTGGACATGAATGTCCCTCTTCTCGAAGATCGCGGGTTTGATTCCGAACGCGTAACTGCGTGATTTGACGAAGCTCTCGGCGGCCTGAACCGATTCCTTCATGACCTCGCCGAGCTTGCCTGTCGCCGTCACCCGCCCCTTCCCGGGCAGCGTCACGGCTTCGATCGTCAGCAGCTCGCCGCCGACCTCGGTCCAGGCAAGCCCGGTCGTCACGCCGACCATGTCCTCGCTCTCGGCCTCACCAAAGCGAAATTTGCGCACGCCGGCATATTTTTCGAGATTGCGGCGCGTCACACTGATACGCTCCGCCTTCTTCATCAAAATGTCTTTTATCGCCTTGCGGGTTAGATTGGCGATCTCGCGCTCCAGATTGCGAACTCCGGCCTCGCGCGTGTAGTAGCGGATAATGTCCCGCACCGCGTCATCGGTGATGCTCCATTCGTTCTTCTCGAGCCCGTGCTGCGACATCTGCTTCGGGGTCAGGTGGCGGCGCGCGATCTCGACCTTCTCGTCCTCGGTGTAGCCGGGGATGCGGATGATCTCCATCCGGTCCATCAACGGCTGCGGAATACGCAGCGTATTAGCCGTGGTCACGAACATCACGTCTGACAGGTCGTAATCGACCTCAAGATAATGGTCGTTAAAGGTAAAGTTCTGCTCCGGATCCAACACCTCGAGGAGGGCCGAGGATGGGTCTCCCCGCCAGTCGGCTCCGAGTTTGTCCACTTCGTCGAGCAGGAACAGTGGGTTCGACGATTTCGCCTTCTTCATCCCCTGGATGATCTTGCCCGGCATCGAACCGATATAGGTCCGGCGATGACCGCGGATCTCGGCCTCGTCACGCACGCCGCCCAACGACATGCGCACGAAATTCCGCCCTGTCGCGCGGGCGACCGACTTGCCGAGCGAAGTCTTCCCAACCCCTGGCGCGCCGACCAGACAAAGGATAGGGCCCTTCATCTTTTTCATGCGCTGCTGCACGGCGAGGTATTCGAGGATGCGTTCCTTGACCTTCTCCAGCCCGAAATGATCGGCATCCAGAACCTTTTCCGCCGCTTTGATGTCGCGTTTGATCCTGGTCCGGTTGTGCCACGGCACCGACAGCAGCCAGTCGAGATAATTGCGCACAACCGTGGCCTCGGCTGACATCGGGCTCATACTGCGCAGCTTCTTCAGTTCGGCGAGCGCCTTGTCGCGCGCCTCTTTCGAGAACTTGGTCTTGTTGATGCGATCCTCGAGTTCGGCCATCTCGTCGCGGCCGTCCTCACCCTCGCCGAGCTCCTTCTGGATGGCCTTGAGCTGCTCGTTCAAGTAGTACTCGCGCTGGGTCTTTTCCATCTGGCGCTTGACGCGGTTACGAATTCGCTTTTCGACCTGCAGGACCCCAATCTCGCCCTCCATGTAACCGAACACCTTCTCGAGGCGCTCGGCGACCATTCCGGTCTCGAGCAGCTCCTGCTTTTCGGGGATCTTCAGCGTCAAATGGGCGGCCACAGTATCGGCCAACTTGCCGGGGTCCTCGATCTGATTGATCGAGACGAGGACCTCAGGTGGGATCTTCTTGTTGAGCTTTATGTATTGCTCGAATTGAGATACCACGGTTCGCGCGAGCGCCTCGGTCTCCTGCTGCGTCCCGGAATGCTCCGGAATGAGCTCAGCAAAAGCCTGAAAAAACAGATTGTTATCTGCAAATCTGAGGATGCGACCGCGCTGTCCACCCTCGACGAGCACCTTGACGGTCCCGTCCGGCAGCTTGAGAAGCTGCAGCACAGTACCGACCGTGCCGACCGTGTAGATGTCGGAGGTTGCGGGATCATCCTGCGCGGCATTCTTCTGGGTGACGAGCAGGATCTGCTTGTCGTCCTTCATCACGTCCTCGAGCGCCCGCACGGATTTCTCGCGGCCAACGAACAGCGGCACGATCATATGTGGGAACACGACGATGTCGCGTAGGGGCAGGACGGGGTAAAGCGCACCGCGCGCAGTCTCTAGCATAAGCCCTCATTCGCAAAAGACCATCCCGAAGACCGGGAGGGCAAGGACAGGGATACGGTTCTTAGGTTGGACTCGCCGCGCCGGCAGTCAAGTCGGACGGCGGGCGTTCATGTTGTCGCGGCCTCAGTCACCAGCGCCGACATCACCGCGTCGGTCGGAGTAGATGTGGAGCGGTTTTGCCCGCCCTTCGATGACCTCGCGATTGATGACGATTTCGCTGACGCCGACCAGGCTCGGCAGCTCGAACATCGATTCGAGCAGTATTGATTCCATGATCGAGCGCAAACCGCGAGCGCCGGTTTTGCGGAGAATGGCTTTGTGCGCGATCGCTTTGAGCGCCTCCTCGTTGAGCTGCAGGCGCACATCCTCCATCTCGAACAGACGCTGATATTGTTTGACCAGCGCGTTCTTGGGTTTGCTGAGGATGTCGACCAGCGCCGCCTCGTCGAGATCGTCGAGCGTCGCAATGACCGGCAGACGGCCGACGAATTCGGGGATCAGCCCGAACTTTAGCAAATCCTCGGGCTCGAGGTCCTTGAGGATCTCTCCGGTCTTGCGCTCGTCGGGGCCGCGCACCTCGGCGCCGAAGCCGATCGAGGTCCCTTGCCGACGCTGCGCGATAATCTTCTCAAGCCCGGAGAACGCACCTCCACATACGAACAGGATATTGGTCGTGTCGACCTGCAGAAACTCCTGTTGCGGGTGCTTGCGCCCGCCTTGCGGTGGCACCGAGGCGATGGTGCCCTCCATGATCTTCAGAAGTGCTTGCTGGACGCCTTCGCCCGAGACGTCTCGTGTAATCGAAGGATTATCCGACTTGCGGGAAATTTTGTCGACCTCGTCGATATAGACGATCCCGCGCTGTGCGCGTTCGACGTTATAATCGGCTGCTTGCAGCAGCTTCAAGATGATGTTCTCGACGTCCTCGCCGACGTAACCGGCCTCGGTCAGCGTCGTCGCATCCGCCATTGTAAACGGGACGTCGATGATCCGCGCGAGCGTTTGGGCGAGCAAAGTCTTACCCGAGCCCGTCGGTCCTACCAGCAGGATGTTCGATTTGGCGAGTTCGACATCATTGTTTTTTGCGCCATGCGCAAGGCGCTTGTAATGGTTGTGCACAGCAACCGACAGGACTCGCTTCGCGTGATCCTGGCCGATCACATAATCTTCGAGGACCTTGCAGATGTCGCGCGGGCCAGGGACCCCGTCACGCGACTTGACCAGCGTCGTCTTGTGCTCCTCACGGATGATGTCCATGCAGAGCTCGACGCACTCATCGCAAATGAACACGGTCGGTCCAGCGATCAGCTTCCTGACCTCATGCTGGCTCTTGCCGCAAAACGAGCAGTAGAGCGTATTTTTCGAGTCGCTGCCGCTGGATTTGGTCATCGCCACTCCGTCACCGGCTGGAGCAATGCCCCCGGGCCGTTCGGCTCATTGCCTCCGATCCCGCGACCGGTCCGCGGAAGCCGCACGCCAAGTATATGTGCTCTCGACGGATCAACAACCACTTAATCGATGCGAGCTTGTAGCTCGCAACCCGTCAAGCAGCCGCCCCTTTCCTATTTGAACCCTTTTTCGGGTTCGTCGCGACCGGGCCGGCTCTCCACCACCTCGTCGATCAAGCCGAACTCCTTCGCCTCGAGCGGGGTCATGAACTTGTCACGCTCGACCGCACTGGCGATGACCTCAAGCGGCTGCCCGGTATGCCGGACGTAGATCTCGTTGAGGCGTGCCCGCAATCTCAGGATCTCGCGCGCCTGGATCTCGATATCTGTGGCCTGGCCCTGCACCCCACCCGAGGGCTGGTGGATCATGATGCCCGAATTGGGCAGCGAGAAACGTTTGCCTTTGGCGCCTGCGCACAGCAGCAGCGAACCCATCGAAGCGGCCTGGCCGATGCAAACCGTCGCGATGGGCGAGCGGATGTATTGCATCGTGTCGTAAATCGCTAATCCGGAGGTCACCACCCCTCCCGGCGAATTAATGTAGAAGTTGATGTCCTTCGTCGGATTTGTCGACTCGAGAAACAAGAGCTGTGCGCAAATCAGGCTCGCGACGGCATCATGAACCGGACCAACCAGGAAGATGATCCGTTCAGCGAGTAGCCGCGAGTAAATGTCATAGGCACGCTCGCCACGGTTGGTCTGCTCGACCACCATCGGCACCAGATTGTTCATGTAGGTTTCAAAATATTCAGACATCGTTCGCCTCCTGGCAATTCCGCGCCCGCGGCGCGGCGCAACTCGCTTGGATCAGCCCAATGCCGCTTCGCTGTCGTCTGGATCCGGCATGCTCAGCAGCTCCTGCGGGCTGATTTTCCGCTCCTCGACCTTGGCCAGATCGACAATGAAGTCGACAACCTTGTCCTCGAAAATTGGTGCCCTCAGGTTGGCCGCCGCCTCCGGATTTTGACGATAGAAATCGAGGACTTGTCGTTCATAGCCGGGGTGCCGTCGTGCCTCCCGGGTGATCGCTTGGTTCATCTCGTCCTGGGTCACCGTGATATTGTTGCTGCGCCCCACTTCCGCAAGCAGCAGCCCGAGCCGTACCCGACGCTCCGCAATCCGTCGATATTCCTCCTTCGAGGCTTCCGCGCTTGCCGCCGCGCCCCGCGGTAAAGCCCCCGCTTGGGTCGCTTCGGCCGCCTCTTCCCGGGGAGACCCCGGCACAGCGGCAGTTTCAGTGTCCGCTTCAGTGTCCGCCACGTCCGCAGACGTTCGCAGCGCGTCGACCTCGGTCGGTGAGCCGCCGGTCTGCGGCGCGTCAACACCATTTTCGGCCGCATCCTCCGGCACTGCGTTTGAGGCCACAGATCCCGACTGCGCCGCCGCCTCCCTTTCCTTTTCGGCCTGATACTGCCTCCAGATGTTGTCGAATTCGAGATCGACCATACCTGGCGGGACCGGGAAGTCGTAACGCTCCGCCAGCCTATCGAGCAGAATCCGCTTGAGCCGCAAGCGCGTTACGGCATCGTAATCGCGCTGCATCTGCTGTTGAATTTCTTGCCGCAGCTCGGCGAGGTTTTCGAGCCCCACCGCTTTCCCGAGCTCGTCGTCGATGACCATAGGCAGCAGCTGCCTCACCTCCTTCACATCGACTTCGAACACCGCTTCCTTACCGGCAAATTCTCTCACCCCGTAGTCCTCGGGAAAGGTGATTCGGACGCTGCGATGCTCACTGGCGCCTGTACCGATTAGCTGCTCCTCAAACCCCGGGACGAATGTGCCGGACCCCAGCGCGATCTGTCGGTCTTTGCCGCTCGCACCAGGGATCTCCCGGTCGCCGCTACGCCCTTCGACATCAACAACGATAATGTCGCCGGCCTCGGCCGGGCGTTCGACCATCTCCGATTTGCGTTGCTGCTCGGCGATCCGCTCGATCGCGCGGTCGATATCCGCGTCAGGAACCTCGACGACAAGCCGTTCGATATCGAGATCGGCGAAGTTCGGTTTCGGGATTTCGGGCAGCACCTCGAAGGACATCTTGTATTCGAGATCGCTCCCCTCGCTGAACGAGACGATGTCGACTTTTGGCGGCAACGCCGGGCGCAGATTGTGCTCGCGGATCGCCTCGGCCGAGGATCCTTGAACGGTGCTCTCCACGACCTCCCCGAGGACCGATCGGCCGAAGCGGCGGCGCAGGATCTGCATCGGAACCTTGCCCGGTCGGAAGCCCGGCAGGGTAATACTTCGGCCGATTTCGCCCAGGCGGTCGGTGACCTTCTCTTCCAGCTCGTTGGCCGGGATCAAGATGTGAAACTCGCGCCTCAATCCGTCCACGGCTGTTTCCGTCACTTGCATGAAAAAGGGCCTACGATAGTTTTAGTGACTACGTGAGAGCCGATCGCAGCATGGCTCGTGGGGCTGCCGATCCGCCACCTTCCGCAGTGCGTGCGTCAAGCGTCGAGCCTTGGGCGGACATGGCGCAATGGCACGCGATGGTGCGGGCGGGGGGATTTGAACCCCCACGATTTCCATCGCTGGAACCTAAATCCAGTGCGTCTGCCAATTCCGCCACGCCCGCCGCTACCGTTGTCCGTCCGCGAAGGCTTCTTATCACAAACACCGATTGCGCCATAGATCACGCCCGCACCTGGCGGACGGTAGAGGCTCCACAGCATCGATGAGATGGGTTGCGCTCGTGTCCTAACCCGGATCACCCTGCCCGTGCGAGATTGCGTAGCGCCGAGGAGGCCGCTACCCGTCCTTCGCCCCGGTAGGCCTCGTGATTGACCTCGATTTCGCCCAAGCGGTAGAGATAGTTGACCATGATCCCGGCAGATTGCTGAAGCCCCTTGGGAGAGACGTCGCCGAGCCAATTGAGCCGTTCGACGCGCGCTCCATTGCTGAGATGAAAATGCGCCACCGGGTCGAGCGCCCGGCCGGAAGGCGCGCGTTCCCTGATCAGATAACGTGCGCACAGACGGATCAAGGGCTCCCGCAAAACCTCGGCGATCCGCTGATCGTTGTACCAGTCCTCTTGATCAAGCAGCGCCATAAGGTTCTCCTCCTGCGCCTGCTCGCCAAGGCTCTCCGTCGCCGCCCGCTCGGCAGGCAACAACAGGCCGCCCGGCTTCGCGTGCGCCTCGCGCTCCAGCCACGCCCGGAAGCCCGAGACCGGCGAAAGAGTCGCAAAAGTTTTGATCCGCGGCAGCTCGATCGCGAGCGCGTCGACCACCCGCTTGATCAAAAAATCACCAAAGCTGATCCCAGCGAGGCCGCGTTGGCAGTTCGAGATCGAATAAAAGATCGCCGCGTCAGCCGCCTGAGGATCGCCGATTGGCGCCGTCTCGTCGAGCAACGCATGAATGTCGCCGGCCATACCCGAGACCAGGGCGACCTCGACGAAGATCAGTGGTTCGTCCGGCATCCGGGGATGGAAAAAAGCGAAGCATCGACGATCGGCGTCGAGCCGGTTCTTCAGATCGGTCCAACCCCGGATCTCGTGAACCGCTTCATAGACCATCAGCTTTTCGAGCAGCGCTGCCGGCGATTCCCAGGTAATCCGCTTGAGCTCGAGAAAGCCGATATCGAACCAGTTGGCGAGCAGCCGCTTTAGATCATCTTCGAGACCGGCCAGCAGCGGGTCCCGCCGCCCGAGATCAATGAGCTCGGCGCGGCGGTCGACGAGGAATTTGACCCCCTCGGGCAACGCATTGAACTGCCGCAACAAAGTGATGCGCGGCGGCTCCAACGCATCGCGCAAGGCCCGCTCGCCCGTCGAACGCTCAATCGGCTCCGACGCCTTGATCAGCGCCTCGCACTGGCGCCTGATCTCGTCGTGATCGACATCGAACTCTCGCGCAAGCAGCCCGAAGAAACGCTCGCGGCCGCCGGAATCGAGCGACAGGTAGGTGCGGCCGAGCTCGGCGGCGCGAGCGCGCGCCGTGACACCGCCGGCGCGGCCATCCAGGCAGCTCCGCATTTGCTGATGAAGCCGGCCCGCGTCTTCGCCGGGAAGATCCGGGCGTGGTGATCCCGCAAGAACACCGCGTGCGGATTCGGCGATGTCCCGCCATGCGTTGCGGAGGTTTGTTAACGTCCGGTCGAACACGCCTTCAAAGAAGCCGGCTGGAGCACGATCGGTCATTACGGTTCTTGCTGCAGTGGTGCGCCGAACGAGAAGCGAGCATAGGCCCCGACGTCAATCCAAAACGGACAACAATAACATCATGTTGGATGAAATTCTGGTGAAGCTCGAACCGCCAGATCCTTGAGCACCGTCGGTGTCAGCTCGAGTAGATCCTCGGAGATCAGGCCGGGGCCGAAGCGGGAGGCCGCCGCGCCATGTATCCATACTGCAGCAGCGGCCGCTGCGAAGGGCTCCATGCCTTGGGCGAGGAGGCCGAGCACCATCCCGGCCAGCACGTCGCCGCTGCCCGCGGTGGCAAGCTGCGGCGGTGCGTTCGCATTGATCGTCGCCCTCCCGTCAGGAGAGGCGATTACGGTATCGGCCCCCTTGAGCAGGATAACGGCGCCGCTTCGACGCGCCGCGCGTCGTGCCCGTTCGAGCTTGCTGCTCGCGGTATCGAATATGCGCGAAAACTCCCCCTCGTGAGGGGTCATGACGCAAGGCGAGCGGATCGCCGACAACAGCACCTCCGGACTTTCCGCAAAGGAGGTCAATGCATCGGCGTCGAGCACGGCGCGCTTTCCTGCCGCAAGGATCGTGAGGGTTTTGTCGCGGGTTTCGCTGCCGATCCCGGCGCCCGGGCCGATCAGTGCGGCGTTACGCCTGGGATCTGCCAGAAATGCCCTAAAATCCTCGAGATCCGCAATGGGGTGGACGATAATGCCGGTCAGCGCCGCGGCATAGATCGGGAAGGCGGCTTCGGGGGCAGCGACGGTGACCAGCCCGGCGCCCAGCCGGGCGGCGGCACGCGCCGCGAGCCGGGCCGCACCGGTCATCACCGCGCCACCAGCGACGACCGCGTGCCCTCTCGTATATTTGTGGCTTTCGAGACTCGGCCACGGAAACATGCCGAGCCACCACTCCGGTTCGTTTGCGGCCGTATCTGGCGCGACGCGATCGAGAACGCCATCGGAGATGCCGATCTGGCCCAGCACGATGTCCCCGCAATAGCTGCGCCCCGGCAGCAACAGGTGCCCGGGTTTCTTGCGAAAGAAGGTGACGGTCAGAGCCGCGCGCGGCGCAATCCCGCGAACCTCTCCACTCGCTCCGTCGACGCCGCTCGGGACATCGATCGCGACGACTAGCAACTGCCGTTCGTTGATCGCCTCGATCACCGCCCGCGCGACGCCCTCGACAGGCCGCGCTAGGCCCGCGCCAAAGATGCCGTCGACGACAAGAGCGGCGTCGCCGAGGGCTGCGAGCTCGAGCGGCTCGACCGCGCCCTGCCAGCGGCCGGCGGCGAGTGCGGCGTCGCCGCGCAGCGCCGCCACCGATCCGAGGAGCGCGACCCGCGTTGGCCACCCGCGCTCGGCCAACCGACGGGCCGCGACAAAGCCGTCGCCGCCGTTGTTCCCCGGCCCACATAGCACGGCCACCGGCCGCGGCGCCCAGTGGCGCGAGACCGCATCGGCGACGGCGCGGCCGGCATTCTCCATCAGCTCCACGCCCGGGACGCTGCCGGCGATCGTCAGCCGGTCCGCCTCGCTCATCTGCTGCGGCGTCAGCAGAGCCTGCCAGCGCCAGCTCTCGGAGGTGACCGTCATCGGCCAGATGTGGGAACCACGCAATCGGCGGGAAAGCCCGACCTTGACGGTTCGCCCCCAAATCGTTACCTCCACCCCGGACGGCGGGTGTAGCTCAGCTGGTTAGAGCGCCAGATTGTGGATCTGGATGTCGTCGGTTCGAATCCGATCACTCGCCCCATATATTCCAATTAGGTACGCGCATATCTCGCGAAGATTGTCCGACTTCGGTAAGGCTGGGTAGCGTTTTGGGTGGCAAGGACGGAAACCCCCCGGCGCAGTCGTCCGCCATCTCTTCAATTCGTCCTGGGGCCGACGAGACGGCAGGAGACTTTAGCCCGCATTTTTCAGCCCCGAGAGTGATTGATAACCCTCTGCCATCCCGGTTAGCGGTCGTTCCTTTCACGGCGGCAACAGGGGTTCGGGGACGCCAATTATTTCAAAGACTTATATCTGTAACCTCCTGAGCAATGTCCAGCAAATGTCCAATATACGAGGGTAGACCAGCGTAACCGGGTGTGGCCCCGTGTGAACGCGACGGCCCAGCATGGCCGTTCACGCAGCACGTTTCGGCGAGAAAGCAAGGTTCCATCACGACCGTGTGGCTGATAGTAGGCGCCTGGTGCGCCCCGCGCGACGCCACACCCGTGGCGATCGCTTCCTTACCCGGCCCGGATGCTGGCCGCTCTCGGCCGAATAGCGAAAATTTTAGTCAAATTTGGACAGAATGTCGCATCCGAGAAACTGCTCGCGCGACGCGTAGGCCAGTCGTTGGTGCCGCGTACCGAAGGTCCGCTATTCGTGGACCTGTCCGCGGCTCGGCTCAGCTCAGCGACCGCTTACGGCGCAACCGGAGTAGGGGGCCACCCCATTGCTTTCCTTGGTCCTTGGCGCGGCTCCTGCCTTCGGCTGTCTGGGTGCGAATGAGGTCGCGCTTCAACATCGGCGAACTCTGCACACAGGAGAGCCGCCTGCTTCGTCTACCAGGTCCGCTTATTGAGTTTGACTGCCTCAGTTTCGGCGGACCGATACCGCCGCACCTGACCCACAGCGGCCATTCGCCTAAGACGGCTGGAGTGTCGACCGATCCATAAGCTGTCTTTTCCAACACCGGCTCGGCGATCTTTCGTCACGAGCCGGTTTGGCGCTGCCCCGGCGGGAGCATCAGCGAGGAATTCGAGGCCCGCTCGGGCGTGAGGGCACGCTAGCCGGCGAGCTGGCGAAACCGCGTGAATGCCGCCTCGACCAGCGCGCGCGTCAGCGCCTCGGCCGGCATTTCTCTACCCAGCGGTGCCGCTTGCCCCGCCAGTGCGGCGAGAATTCGCGGCTGCCCTGTTGCTCCGCCTTTCTCCGCAGCGGCGTCAAGGCCAGCATCGGCGTCGGGAAATCTGGCGTCACCCCGTGAAGCGGGCCGAGCTCGCGGGTCAGCCGATTAGAGAGGGCGCGTGCCGGGCGTCCGGTAAAGACGTTTGTCAATACCGTCGTGTCCGCACGCGCCTGCCGCAGCGCGTCACGACAGAGCGGCGGAAGCGCCGCCTCTGGACAGAGAGGTAAGCCGTCCCGATCTGGACCCCCGCCGCGCCGAGCGCAAAGGCAGCCGCGATCCCACGTCCGTCGGCGATTCCACCCGCGGCGATAATCGGCACGCCGACGGCATCGGCGATCTGTGGCACCAGGGCCAGCGTGCTCGGCTGAGACGCAGCCTCCTCCTCCAGGTTTGCTGCAAGGAACATGCCGCGGTGACCGCCGGCCTCGCAACCCTGGGCAATAATGACATCGGCGCCGCGCGCCTCCAGCCAGCGCGCCTCGGCGACCGTCGTAGCCGATCCCATCACGCGGCACCCGGCCGCCTTGACGCGAGCCAGCAGGGTCGGCTCCGGCAGCCCGAAATGGAAACTCACGATCTCGGGCTTGACCCGTTCCACCACTCTACAAAGGGCGTCGTCGAAGGGCAGAATCTCTGACTGGCTTGCCGCGAGCGAGGGATCGAGTCTGAGTTCGTTGTAATAGGGGGCGAGCCGGTCACGCGAGCAGGATCGGCCCGTGTCGCGTTGTGGCAGAAAAAGTTCGTATTGATCGGCTTGTCGGTCAACGTTCGCAGCTTGTCGACTGCCTGCGTGACGCGTTCGGGCGGTAGCCCGACGCAACCGAGCGAGCCCAAGCCGCCGCCGGCACAGACCGAGGCCGCGAGCTCGACCGTTCCGAGACCGGCCATCGGCGCCAGCACCAGCGGGTGTTCGATACCGAGAAGGTCGACAAGCCGACGGTCCGGCCAGATCGGTTTTTTCTCAGGCCATTGACCTGCGGTCGCCCCGACGGCATGGCCGCGGCCGGGGGCAGAAGGCTCCGGGACAGGTGTGCTGATCGAGTGGGACATGAGTGGCTCCTTGCAATCACGATAGGTTGCGACCTCCAACCGTACTGACCGCCGCTTTCCCGAAGCCTTCTCTTGGCTGAGTGGCAAACCCGGAGGGGACGCCATCATGGGGCAAAGGTTCGTCGGGGCCGAGGGTCCAATCGTCGTTCGGCCCATCGAACAACTGGAGATACCGCGCTGGCGGTACGGACGCCCCAAAGGATGCGACAACGTTTGTCACCGGTGTGCAGCGTGTGAACCGTCGTAGCGGTCCTTGCTCTCGTTCTCAGCCGGGCGGTTTGGCTGCTCCAGGTCGAGGTCGTCAATTTTCGGCTGGACCGTAAACCGATCGAGTTGGTGGTCGAAGGTCACCCAGGGATGCCGCGTCGTCTCCCACACAGATAGCGTCGGCCGGGGCATCGACGGGTCGGCAAACGCGCCAAAGGCGATGCCGATAAGGTCCGGGACAACTTCCGCATACCAGAACACCGAGGAGCCGCAGTCAGGGCAGAAATGAATTTCGATCTTTCGCCCCGCGTCGCTACCACGCACGTAGACCTTGCTCGGCCCCTCGGTGCGGACCTGCTCTTTCGGGAAATAGGTACTGACGCCAAAGGGCGAGCCAGTACGCCGCTGGCACTCCGTGCAATGACACGCACCCACGAATGCCGGCTCGCCGGTCGTCTGCGCGCGCAGCGAACCGCAGCAGCACTGCGCGATCCTGGTCATCGTCAAACCTCCATTTTGGCTCTGTTGCCAGCCGATCGCCCTTTGGTGAGCGTGTCGTTGAGTTCCAACGCAGCGCGCGGCAGCGTGAACTGCCCCTGCATCAGCTCGTCGCCGTCGGGCCGCTTGCCTACCATGCAGCAATATTCGAGCGAGATGCCGTTGGGATCTTTGAAGTAGATCGATCGAGCCCATCCGTGGTCGACGATTTCTGTCGTCTCGACGCCCTTGGCGCGCAGTTCGTCGCGTTTCTGCGAGCGCAGCCATCGACCCGGCCTCGAAAGCAAAATGATAGAAGCCGGCAGGAACGCCGAGCCCGCGGTTGATCCCCGCATCGTATTTTGCTGGTACATCGGGAACTCCGTTCGGTTCCAGAAAGGCAATAAGCTGACCGTCACCGACATCGAAAAACATGTGCCGCAGGCGACCGCCTTCTTTAATCGTTATCGTGTCAGCGACAACCGGCTTAAAACTCAGCACGCCCTCGTAAAACGCGCGGGTCTTGTCGAGGTCGAGGGTCGAGAGGCCGAT
>Ga0310912_10000725_pt1 | contig 17007 bp, 16 predicted proteins | sample GREbulkMGOX080_FD_203443 | JGI IMG/M metagenome (GOLD analysis project Ga0310912, IMG submission 203443) | Lab enrichment of tropical soil microbial communities from Luquillo Experimental Forest, Puerto Rico - GRE.bulkMG.OX080 | ecosystem: Environmental > Terrestrial > Soil > Tropical forest >...
CCCAGGCGAGCTTGCCATCGTTTCCAGGCTTGCACTCATAGATCTGCGCACCCTCGGCATGGAATGTCGCGACGATGTCCTCGCCTGGCGCGGCAATCGCCGGCGGCATCTGCGCCAGTCCGCCATCGACCGGAAATGCTGTCGCCAAAATCAGCGCAGTCAGCAAACGCGGGCATGCCATTGTCTATCCTCCGCTGAGCCGGGGTTCATCCGATGAACTCTTTCCTGCCTCTCCGCAAGGCGTATGTGAGGTGCGCAGCTACTGCCGCGCTTTTGCGGCTCTACTGAAATGTGCGCACGGAATGATTGGCTGATTCTCGATACTGACCGGCGCCGCCGCCGTTATTGTCAGTGCGGATGACGACATGCGAAGCTGAAGCGGCACCATATCCGCCGTAGGTGGACCGTTATGCAAGCTGCCGAGGCCATAGCCGCGACGTACCTACCCGAAGCTTCGACCGCGCAGTTGCGCGATTTGAGCAGCCGACTGCAGGCTGCTCACGCCGCACTGAAGGCGGCCGGCCGCGAACTAAACCTGACGCGCGGCAAACCTGCGACCGAGCAGGTCGCGCTGTCGGATGCACTATTGACCGCGGTCACCGGCCGGGCGGACTGCCTCGCCGAGGACGGCACCGATTGCACCAATTACTACGGCAGCCCGCAGGGCCTGATCGAGACCCGGCGGCTGTTCGCGCCAATCATGGGTGCGCCACCCGAACAGATACTCATCGGCAACAATTCCAGCTTGGCGCTGATGCACGATGCCGTGGTGTTCGCGCTGTTGACCGGCGCGCGCGACGGTGGCGAGCCTTGGAGCCGCAGCCGCACACCAATCGCGTTTCTCTGCCCGGCGCCAGGCTACGACCGCCATTTCGCGATCTGCGAGCAGTACGGCATTCGCATGATCCCGGTGCGGCTGACCGGCCATGGCCCAGATATGGACGAAGTCGAACGGCTTGTCGCCGATCCGCAGGTCAAAGGCATGTGGTGCGTGCCGAAATACTCAAACCCGACCGGCGAAACCTACGCGCCGGAAATCGTGGAACGTCTCGCACGCATGCCGGCCGCGGCCGACGACTTCCGTGTGCTCTGGGACAACGCCTATGCGGTGCATACGCTGACGGAAACGCTCGATGACCTTGTCAACTTCATAGACGCTTGCGCACGCGCCGGCCATCCGGATCGCGCGCTGGTCTTCGCCTCGACGTCGAAGATCACCTATGCCCAGGCGGGGCTCGGACTGTTTGCCGCTTCGCCGACCAACATGGCGTGGTATCTGAAGCGGCTTGCCTCGCGCACCATCGGGCCCGACAAGCTGAATCAGCTGCGCCATGCGCGGATGTTCGGCGATGCCGCCGCCATCGACCGGCACATGCAGCGCCAGCGCCGGCTAATCGCGCCGAAATTCCAAGCCGTGCAGGACGTGTTTCGCGCCCAGCTCGGCGGCACCGGCGCGGCCCGCTGGACCGAGCCGCGCGGCGGTTATTTCATTTCGCTCGATGTGACGGAAGGCTGCGCCAAGCGGGTCGCCATGCTGGCCAAAGATTGCGGCGTGGCGGTGGTGCCAGCAGGCCGTACCTTTCCTTACGGGCGCGATCCGAACGACACCAACCTGCGCATCGCGCCGACATTTCCGCCGATTGAAGAAGTGCGCCAAGCCGCGCAAGCACTGGCCACATGCACGCTGCTGGCAGCGACCGAAAAACTATTGCGCGACCGCGGCGCGAACGATTGACCACGCCTACCTAGCAGGACCGAGCCCCTCGCTGCGTGGATACCACTCTCGGCGTGAACTTTGCCGCAGTGCCATTGGTCACGACGCGAGGCGCAACTGGATCGCGCCCCGGGTGTTTGCAAACCTGGTTCAAGTTTGTCCATGTACTGACACCGTTCAGGATTGCGCGAGTATATATGGCTTCATATCCAAAAACCTAGGGGAAGGCTGCTTGATCCAATTTGCCAACCTCTGAGCCAGGGCTGGACATGATAAAATCCGACTTGATAGGGCGCATCGCTTCTCAGAACCCGCACCTTTACCAGCGAGACGTAGCGAACATCGTCGATGCCATATTTGACGAAATCGTCAAAGCTTTGAGTCGCGGGGATCGAGTCGAGCTTCGGGGTTTCGGAGCCTTTTCAGCCAAGATTCGCGGAGCGCGCAAGGGTCGCAATCCCCGGACTGGCGCTGAAGTGCGGGTCGCACAAAAAGCCATTCCGTTCTTCAAGACTGGAAAAGAAATGCGCAGTGGGTGCAGGTTTTATGCGGGTCGTAAAAGATAGCAGCCGGCTGATTACCGGCGGCGAGAGCTGGGATCATGTTCGCAACAGCCCAGCTCCCCGCTCCAGAACTCAATGCAACATGCATGCAACATGCATGTAGAACGCAAGTAAATGAGACTGACAGAATACAATTCCGCTGGTCAGCAGGCGTGACCCCCTCCGGCAGCGCCCACAGAGGTGGTCGTGCCCACCCAATGCCTTCGAATAGAAGCGTTACCTGCGCGTGGATTTCAGCCTAGTCGACAGACATTCGCATTTCTGTTTCTGCAAAAAATTTTTTTCAACGGTGGATGTCGGACGGTGGGGGTGTCGATGCCAAAGAAGGGGGCATTTAAGGATTATGCGGGCTGGGCGCTTGGTCGCCGTCTCTTTTGTGGGGGAGAAAGCATCACAACGCCGTTTGGCTTTAGGTGCGATTGCGCTTCAGAGCACAGGGCCATGCTACATTGGAGCGCCTGAGATCGGCAGTAATCAAAGCCAGCGAGCGCCCGGGTGTCATGACGCGAATGCTGATCGTGCTGTGTACGCTGCTAACAGTGATCTGCCTTTCGTTGGCCCAAGCGGAGGAAACGACAGTTATCACGCTGTCCTGCGACGGGACGACGAAAGTGTATGTTAAAAGGGAAGAGAGCAACATAAACCCGGTCACCAAAATGGGCGTGGTCGTAAGCCTCGCCGAGCGCACAGTATCGTTTGATGGCCACGTCGCTCACATTGACCATGTCAACGCTGCCGTCATTTATTTTGGCGGCGATAGTGTGAAAGATACGACTGGCTACATCGATGGAAAAACCGGGGCCATGATGGCAACGAACATGGAGGGCCATGAGTATTATGAACTTGTCTGCCCTGCCGCGACTGGTGCGTTCTCAGGTCTGCACGACATCGCGGCGTCTGACAGCGGCAAGGTTGAAAAAACAGTCTCCGCCCATGACAGGCACAAACATACGTCCACGGACCGCCCCGTGCCTTCGAAGAAGAAGATGAAGAAGTCGAAATCGAAGTGATCGATGTGCGGACAGCCTCTGCTACTCTGGCACTGTGTCGTGGAATTTAGTGTAGTCGAGCAACAAACGACCTTGCGGCGAAACGCTAGTGATGTCCTTATAACGATGCTGCCAGCGGATATCGCCCGGATAATAGATCTGACGCGCATAAAGTTGTTGGGCGGAGTTGTCATCGACGCCGCCGACATTAAGAACCAGAATTGTATCGCTCGCGGTGAGATCAGACACTGTCAGTCCGTGTAGCGGACTGTCCTTATCAATGACGTGAAACAGGTTCCAGCTAAATATGAATATCGGATGGTCGCTGCGATCGAGCTTCAGCTCGTGGATGCGTCGGAATTGTTCGCCTTCCTTTGAGTGCTCAACGCGAATGATCCACAGCCGCGCGTTGGCCCGTGAGATCAAGTCGTGCCGCGCGTTTGCCATGCGGATCATCAGCGTTTGTCGCCCTTCGTGGCGCGCGATCACGGGGTTATTGGCGAACACGAAACGGGCGCGCGGACGCGAGAAGCGGGTGAAAATCAGGCCGGTCATAACCGCAAGAAAACTCATGCCGGTGAAGATTTCGATCGTCGCGATCAGATGCCCGTAATTAGTCTGCGGATGCATGTCGCCATAGCCGACCGTGGCGAGCGTCTCGATCGAGAAGTAGAAATAGGCGAGCGGTCCATTCTGGGCAGCGTTGGCGATCGGCTCATGACCAAGGGAATAAAGGAAGCCAAACACCGCGTTGAGCGCTACAAACAGCGAGGCAGCGGAGCCAAAGAATACCGGCCAAGAGACGGTCATGGAGCGATGATAAAGATCGCTCCAAAATCTCTGGCCCAGGCCGAGGGTTTCAATATCCCGCTGAGCGAGCCTGACGAGGCGACTTTTTCGTCTGAGCTTGGACAATGTAGTGATCCTCTGTTCGGGCGAACTCTGCGCTTTTCAGCGGGGCCATCGGCCTCAATTTACCCCAAGTCACTATCGCGCGTGGAGCTGACGCTAAAGGGCGAAAGTCGGAAGCACTGCAGCTGCCGTCGCCGGCAAAGCCAGTGCGCGCCCGGAATTAGAGAACAGCCAAGAATCTTGGTTAAAGTCGATACAAGCGCGCGGAAAAGCTAATACAGATTATTTGTAAAAAGAGACGCCGCAGGCCTGATTGCCGACGCGAGTCTGAATGGACTGCTTGACGGCGGGTTTACCCGCTTTCGGGAAACTATAGTCCATCGTCGAGACAGTTCCTTCCACCGTGGCCTGGACTACGTCGAAAGCTCTTTGGCCTATCGGATCGTCGCCAAGCCTAAAGGTGCGAACATCGATCCCTACCATCCCCGGACCGGGAAACGCAGTGAATTTGCCGTCAGACGTATTGAAGCAGGAGATGTAAAGATCGCGGTCGTGAAATAATTTGTTGTTCGTATCATTGAAATCGCGCAACGCTTTAGCCTCGTTGGTCTTGAGGGCGCCGGCGGCGCGATCCAGCATCGCTCTTGCTTCCTCTGCCGTCCCGAATTGTTGGGTAATGGCCAATGCGACGCTAAATGTCAGAGATGTCGCAAGGGCAGAAGCAACAAGCGTGTTCATCGCGCTGGCAACAAGTGCTAGCGCAAGCGATATTCGCGATGCCATTAGACCCCCCCAGTCCTGTCCCGTGAGTATGTTATCTGAGTCGATGCGCCGGACAAGCTAGTTTGGGATAAGGCTGAGGTTTCGCGTGGAATTTTGCGCTGTAAGCGGAGTTCGGGATTTTTTGCAGCGCTAATTGATCATTGAAGACCATTTCGCCAATCGCAATTCTCTGCTGTAATCCCACTTTGAAAATCGGCGTAGTCCTGAGCTGTGATGGGCAATGCGACGGCGCTCCAGAGCAAGCAGCAAACCGGCTAACGCGCAAAGCCGCAAGGCGAAAACCCTAAAGGCTGTGCGCCAGCGCAGTTCTTCCCCAGCCGGCCAGGAAACCGAGGTCGCCCGGCTCACCCGCGAGCTGAGCGAGGCCCAGGAACAGCAAACGGCCACAGCGGAGGTTCTTAAGATCATCAGCACTTCGCCGACCGAACTCCAGCCCGTGCTGGAGGTAGTCGCTAGAAGTGCGGCGCGCTTCTGCGAAGCGGACGACGTGACCATTTTTGAACTCGACGGGCAGTATCTGCGTATTACGGCCGCCCACTGGGGTGCGGTTCCGCAAGATGTCGGCGCTCGTTTCCCGTGTGTTCGTGGACATGTTTCAGGCCGCGCGGTTCTCGACCGAAAATCTGTTCATGTAACCGATCTCCACGCAGAGGCGGAGGAATTTCCCGAAGGAAGCGCCTTCGCGAGACGGTTGGGATTTCGGACGACTGCAGCTGTTCCACTGCTACGCGAGGGAGTGGCGATTGGAGCAATTGTGCTTCGACGTGCCGAGGTTAATCCGTTTACGAATAAGCAGATTACGCTTCTCGAAACGTTTGCCGCCCAGGCCGTCATCGCCATCGAGAACACGCGGCTGCTCAATGAATTGCGCCAGCGGACGACTGACCTCACTGAATCGTTGGAGCAGCAGACGGCGACCTCAGACGTGCTGCAAATCATCTCAAGTTCGCCAGGTGACCTGGAACCCGTGTTCCAGGCCATGTTGTCGAATGCCACGCGCATCTGCGAGGCCCCCTTCGGAAATCTGTATCTGTGCGAGGCAGATGCTTTTCGCGTGGTTGCTGCACACCACGACTCCCCAGCCTTCGTTGCGGCGCGCACGCGCAATCCGCTGCTGCGACCACCGCCGGACGCGCCACTGGGACGCCTCGCAATCAGCAAGCAGGTGGTCCAGGTCGCCGATATTAGGACGCTGCCGTCCCGCGACCATCCATTCGTGGCCGCCGGTGTGACAGCGGGCTATCGGACCGTTCTCGCGATCCCGCTGCTCAAGGACGATGAACTGATTGGCGCATTCACGATGATTCGCCAGGAGGTCCGTGTCTTCACTGACAAGCAGATCGCGCTGCTGACGAACTTCGCCCGCCAGGCCGTCATCGCTATAGAGAATGCGCGGCTGCTGAATGAGTTGCGCCAGCGCACCACCGATCTGACCGAGTCGTTGGAGCAGCAGACGGCGACATCAGAAGTCCTCCAGGTCATCAGTTCGTCGCCCGGCGGGCTGGAGCCTGTGTTCCAGGTCATGTTGCAGAATGCAGCGCGTATCTGCGAGGCCAAGTTTGGCGCGCTTTATCTCTATGACGGAGAAAGATTTCGCGTCGGCGCATTACACAATGCGCCAGTCGCCTTTGCCGAGTTTCGCAGGCGTGAACCGGTCTTTCATCCCCCGCCGGGGACGGGTCTTGCAAAAATCGTAGCAACAAAGCGGACGTTTCATGACCTCGACATAACGCTGGACAAGGGCTACGTCGATCGCAATCCAATCGTCGTCGCGGCTGTGGAATTAGGCGGTTTTCGGACTGTACTGACCGTTCCCCTGCTCAAGGACGACAACCTGATCGGCTGCATCTCCATCTATCGCCAGGAGGTTCGGCCGTTTACAGATAAGCAGACCGCACTGGTAGAGAACTTCGCCGCGCAGGCCGTAATCGCCATCGAGAACACGCGGCTGCTCAATGAGCTGCGGGAATCATTGGACCAGCAGACCGCCACAGCCGACGTCCTCAAGGTCATCAGCCGCTCCACATTCGACCTGCAGACCGTGCTCGATACGTTGATCGAATCGGCCGCTCGCTTGAGCGACGCCGACATTGCCTCGATCAATCGCCAAGATGGCGAAGCCTGGCGGCAGGTGGCGCAATACCGTGAATCGACCGAGACATCGCAGTTCATGGCGGCCAATCCCATCGCATCGGGTCGAGGAAGCGTCGTTGGCCGCACCCTTCTAGCCGAGAAGCCCACACAGATTGTCGACGTTCTCAACGACCCCGAATTCAAGATGACTGAGGTCGCGAGGCTCACCGGAATGAACACGTTGCTCGGCGTGCCGTTGATGCGAGAAGGCGTGCCGATCGGCGTCATGGTGATGCAACGCCGCGCCCTGGTGCCATTCACCGACAGGCAGATCGAGCTGCTGACCACTTTCGCCGACCAAGCGGTGATCGCCATCGAGAATACGCGGCTGCTCAATGAGCTGCGCGAGTCGCTTCAGCAACAGACCGCCACGGCGGACGTGCTCAAGGTCATCAGCCGTTCGACTTTCGACCTACAGATCGTGCTCAACACGCTAGTCGTATCAGCGGCGCGTTTGTGCGAGGCGGATACCGGCATTATTCGACGGCGCGAGGGCGACACCTATCCTGTCGCCGCGACCTTCGGCCTTACCAGGGAGCAGCGCGAGCATTTTGCGAGCTACTCGATAAAACCGGACCGCACATCGGTTTTCGGGCGTGCGATTCTCGAACGTCGCACAGTCCACGTTCCAGATGTTCTAGCCGATCCCGAATACGATCGTCCTCAGTTACAAAGCTTTGTCAGCGTTCGTACTGGGCTCGCCGTGCCGCTGGTGCGGGAGGGTACTGTTGTTGGTGTCTTCACACTGCAGCGCAAAGAACAGCGGCCTTTTTCTGACAAACAGGTCGAGCTGGTCACCACTTTTGCGGACCAGGCGGTGATCGCGATTGAAAACGTTCGGCTATTCGACGAAGTACAGACGCGGACGGAGGAATTAAGTGAATTGCTCCAGCAGCAGACCGCCACCGCCGACGTGCTCAAGGTCATCAGCCGTTCGGCCTTCGACCTGCAAACCGTGTTGCAAACACTCGTAGCCTCTGCTGTGCGAATTTGTGACGCCGAGAAAGGCGCAATCACTCGTCAGAAAGGTGGCGTGTTCTATCGGGCGGAGTCTTACGGGTTCTCACCTGAATTTATGGATTATGTCAGGGGTATTCCGGTCGAACCAGAACGCGGTACGGCCGCCGGACGGGCTTTGCTCGAAGGCAAAGCGGTTCATATCGCCGATGTGCGAGCTGATCCCGAATACAATTTCGAGGCGCAGAGATTCGACTCCTATCGCACGACCGTTGGCGTTCCGATGTTGCGCGAGGGCGTGCCGATCGGCGTCCTAGCGCTGACACGCTCCGAGGTCCGGCCATTCACCGACAAACAGATCGAGCTGGTTCAGACCTTCGCCGACCAGGCGGCGATTGCAATCGAGAATGTGCGGCTGTTTGACGAAATCCAGGACAAGAGCCGACAGCTTGAAGAGGCAAGCCAGCACAAGTCGCAGTTCCTGGCCAATATGAGCCACGAACTGCGCACACCGCTCAACGCTATCCTCGGTTATACCGAATTGATGGCGGACGGCGCTTACGGCGAGCCAGCGGAGAAGATGCTTGGCATCCTCAAGCGCCTTGAGGCCAACGGCAAGCATCTGCTTGGACTGATCAATGACGTGCTGGATCTATCCAAGATTGAGGCCGGGCAACTCGTCCTCGAACTCTCCGATTACTGCATCCAGGATATTGCCCAGACGGTGCGCAGCACGCTCGAACCCTTGGCAGCCGATAAGAAGCTCGGGTTCAAAGTCGACGTCGCCTCCCAACTGCCATCCGGCCATGGCGACGGCCGCCGCTTGACGCAAGTCCTGATCAATCTCGTCGGCAATGCAATTAAGTTCACGGATACAGGTGAGATCGCCATCAAGGCGGAAGCGCACAACGGCTCATTCCATGTATCGGTGCGGGACACCGGGCCGGGCATCTCATCCACGGACCAAGCCAGGCTGTTCCAGGAGTTTCAGCAGGCCGACAATGCCATCACCAAGAAGAAAGGCGGGACCGGGTTGGGACTCGCGATCTCTAAGCGCATTATTGAGATGCACGGCGGCCGGATCTGGGTCGAGTCGCAGCCCGGCCAAGGCTCGACATTCACTTTCACGCTTCCGGTCATCGTCGAGCGGCAGGTGGAAGCGGCATGAGCAAGCGCATTCTGGTGGTCGAAGACCAAGCGGATAGCCAAGCTGAAGCTGACGAGGAAATGATTACCTTTAATATTCCGGACGAGGCGCTAGAGCGAGCTGCGAGTGCCGAGCTGCAAGCCTTCACCTGGATGTATTGCACTAAACGGCTATTACTGAACTGCAACTGGCCACAGTAGCGTTGGCGCACTAGTTCCGGCAGCTTGGCGATATTCGCGCAATCCGCCGCGAGTCCCTTCAGTGAACCGCGCATGTCCCCCGATATAAAATGTGAGCGCGCCGCAGATGTGCCCGCGTAGCAAATATTTGCTAGCAGGCCCCGCCATCCTGTCACCTTTTGTCGCATAACTTCGTTTGTTGTTTATGTCGCATCTCGTCGCTTGCTCCTTAGAAGTATCCTGCTTTCAGAGCTGCCAGCGGGAAGTGTCGAATTCCCGATAGTGCGAACCGGCAGTCAATTGTGCCATCGGCAGGCCATCTTCTCTCAGATCGCAGATCTTATTCTGCTCGTGATTGGGCGCTGCCCGATTGCGGGGAGAGTAATGATTGGAGGTAACAATGAGAGTTCAACTATTAGCAACAGTCGCAGCGCTCGCAATAACAACCACCGCAGCAAGTGCTTACACGCGGCATCATCACAAGCATCACGCTCACCCGGCCAATGTGGCGCACGCTCAAGCCGACCCGAGGGTTACAAAATCTATGGCGACCTTGAAGGACATGGCTGCGAAATTGGGAAGGCCAAAGCTTGACGGGCAGGAAGCAGTCGGCGGGAAGGATGCTCCCGCACTGTATTTCGGTAAAACCAAGGTCAACAACAATTTCGACATTGTTGACGCGATTGGAACGAAAGACGGTAAAGGAATGACGGCCACTCTCTTCGTGAAGGGCGCAGATGAATACATTCGTGTCTCGACGAGCGTGCCAAAGCCCGACGGCAGTGGCCGAGCGGTCGGCACTGTTCTGGCAGGACCGGCGCTCGAATCTATCAAAGCAGGCAAATCGTACTACGGCGAGGTCCCAATTCTGGGAATGCCCTACATAACAGGCTACGAACCCATCATGGATAGCTCGGGAGCCCAGATTGGCGTCTATTATGTCGGCTACAAGAAATGACTAGCCTGTTCAGATATGGGAGCCGCCGATTCACCGAGGTGGGTTCTGAAATTCACTCCTACTGCACCACTACCCTCTCGCTACCGTGCGCCGCAGTAGCGTTCAGCGCGCTAGCTCCGGCAGCTCGGCGATATTCGCCGCGATCCGCCGCGCTACTTATTTGATAAGTCGTACAGTAGCGAGATGGATTGGGGACAAGTCAGTATCTTTTTTGCCGTCGCGTGCGTTGCGGCAATCGTGCTTTTCATGGTCTGTAGGGGGCCGAAGGCCTAAGTTGTGGGCAGTCGTCGTAGCGGGCCATTTTTGATCTATTCCGCGCGACCTGCTTCCATTATTGTATTTATAGCATACGGCGACCTTTTTGTTTTCGCCCTTTTGGCTGTCACGACGATCAAGTTTGTCCGAGTATTGGTGCGACCCCGCGCATTGCTAGGAACAAATCACGTTCGGCGTAGCAGCTCTGGCAACTTCGCGACAATCGCCACAACCGCCGCACCTCATCACGCATCAACGATTAGGTTCGTGGAGCGATCCGCCAAACTGTTCCGGCAGCTTCGCGATATTCGCCGCAATCCGCCGCGCCTCATCTTTGGTGAGCAACTTGGCCGGTGATCGCGCCCTGGCTCGTCCTCAAGTTACCCGTCTTGCCGGGACCTTTCTCTTAGGTCAGAACTACGCCCTTACCAATTCCAGTGCCCTGAAGGAGACGGCAATGACTCGTCTGCTCGCTCCCACTCCAATCCTGCTGACGGTGATTCTGCTGGCCGTGAACGTTCCTGCGCTCGCGGTGGATCGGACGTTTCAGATCGAGGTCGAGAGCAGCCTGAAAGGGACCGTGCCGTCGAGCTGGTGGCTGCGTGCAAGCTGGCGCGACCAGACGCTGGTCTTGTTCGTGTCGCCTTCGGCCCAGGAATCGTTCGACCTCTGGTACGACACGCCCCGCCAAAAGGAGACCCTTGAAAACCTCTGCAAGGCCATTCCCGTCGCCATCTGGAGCCAGATCAAGCCCGACCAGGACATCGCCGTCGAGCAGGTTGTCGGCGGCAATGGCGGCAAAGGTAGCTTTCAGTTCTCGTGCCGAAAATATCTGGCGGAGAAGTCGAGCGACTGACGGCGATCCTTGACAAGAGATAAGCTATGCCTGGTCGCTGTTGTTGTTTTTTTGAACAAAGCAGGCGTCTAGTTCTTCAACGGACCAGGGCGGCGGGAAGCGGCGGGTGTCGGAGATGCCTGGTCATCGCATCAGGTAAACCAAAATATCGCGCCTACCGTCAAAACAAGAACTTAAAACACAAAAATGCTCGGGTTTAACATTGCCGCTCCAAGTTCTGAGGTTGGACATAATGCCCCGCAAGCGCGGCACCGCAGGACGCTCTTCACATCCGCTCTACAACCTGTGCAAATAAGCCTAGCCAAAACGATCCCCTTGGGCGGGGCCATTTTTTTGTTACGCCTTTCCTTCGGCCGCTAACTCGCGCAACAAGTAGCGCGCCAGCCAAGTCGTGTTAAAAACCCCGACCTCTGTTGCCCTTTGACCGCTCAAGGTTCTCACTTTAACCATTCCCCCCTCGACCGCATACGACCCGCTGATCGGACGGCCGTCAAATTCGGCAGTTACTGTTTCCCAAACTGTCAGCCTATCCATAATTGTTTCGCCCCACCGAGTTGCAAACGGCGTCTGACGCCTCCGAGGTAAGAATGGCGCCGGACAAGCGGCAGATAGAAATAACTCGTGAGCTGCGTCGTACCCATAACCGAGCTTCAGCGTGGCCTGATCGTCTAAAACATCAGCGATATTGCTGTCATCCGCTCACGCGCCGGTCGTCCATATCATTAGCGACTTCTTCGCAAATGACTGCCAATTCAAGGAATTCTTTTTTGGCAAAACAATCTTCGTCCTTTGCGGCTAGATCCCGGTATTTAGCCGCTTCGTCTCGCAAATAGTCTGAGTACTCAAACATAGCATCTCCTAGTCGTTCGCGTGCTGAGATGCGTCTGTTTTCAACCTATGAGCGACCTGCTGCTTGGTTCGGGGGCTAATGACAGCGATCTGATGCGGAGAAGCTGGCATTCCATGCAGCGTGAGCACCGGGGTACGCGACTCCTCTTGGATACCGTCCGATCCGAGGACCGAGGTTTGCAGTGGGCTAATCGGAAAGCCCATAACTTCATACTGTGGCAGCTCTCCCGCAGAAGCACTCGCTGCTCCGAGCGCGAGTAACGCTAGTGCTGCGATCGAGATTCGCTGAACTGCGGACATGGCTAGCTCCCAGTATGGGTTTGGCATGCCCCAATAGGCGAACTCCCTGGTCGCTTATGTTCTGGCTCACGATTACCACGTAGGCTGACGAAATCCTTTTCATTTCGGGTCAATGTGTTGTGAGTTTACAGATCGAGCTGGCAGGTTTGTAACTCTGTAATGGCAACTATTGGATTTCCCGAAAACAAGATCTAAGCGTTTCACTCCCCACCGGCGTGCCGGGTCTCAAAGTCCGCGCACTAATCAGGCGTTGGCGCCTTGGATGGCATCGATGACGGCCACCGTCACGTCGGCAGCCTTTGCTTTGCCGCCCAGATCGGGAGTGTGAAAGCGGTTGTCGAAAGGTTACGCGCTCGATCGACTTCATCAGCCGATCGCCCGCAGCTTTCTCGCCCAGATGCTCAAGCATCATCACCGCTGACCAGAATGTGCCCACCGGGTTGGCAGGGGGTTCTTTTTGTTGCGTCTAATGGCGGCCGTTCGTGCTTGTTCTGTGAGTGCGGGTGCTGTGTCGTGGCACGTACATGTACATGTTTCTGTGGTGTGTTGGCGCAACATATCCCGGTGCCCGTTGCGGGTCTGACCCGGATAGAAGCCGACACCAATCCGCTTCGGGATTACAACCAACCCACCAGCCCGGCTGAGCGATTGCCGTCGTTGTGATTGCCATGCCAACTCCCAACGTTAGCAGTGCCGTCGTCAACCTGATCATCGTTCCTATTCCTTTTATAAACCCCGCGAATATAAAGCGCCGGGTTGCGCTCAAAGACATTGACCTCGATCAAGGGAGAGGCTGCGCCGCTGAATGGCGGCCCTGTTTTTGATCGCTCACAAAGACAAAAAGAAAACAATACAATCGCGAGGCAGATCGACATCAGAATTGGAATGACTGCGCCGCCGACATTGACCGCAACCAGCGTGCCCTTCCAATGGCTGACGGCGGGCACAGCGTACCGCATCCCGAAGAAATCGACGTGATGGTGGGACATCGCACGCTCCGACGACAGTTCCATGATCGGGATGTTGAAAAAACTGCCGATCAGCGTGGCAAGTAGTAAGACAATCGCGGTGTTAGAACTGACGCCGAGGCTCTCATAGGCGTAGCGCACCGATCGCACGATGAGCACAATGAAGAAGAAGCCGACCAGGATAGCAAAGAAGCCAGGCGCCAACGGCAGGTAGTGCATTTGGCTCATCTCCAATGGTGCCGTCCATGTCGGCGGCACGCCGTTAGACCATGATCCGCTCCAACGCATCTCGCAGCCTGCCGGCGCTGCGCTTAAGGCCCTGAAGTTCGTCTGCGGACATGTCCGGCTCAAGGATGCGACTTACGCCGGCACGGCCGAGCACACTCGGCAGCGACAGCGTGGTCCCATAATTTGGATTGAAAGCGCCTACCGGCATGACCGCCTGCTCGTCGCGCAGGATCGCCTCGACGATCCTCGCCGTGGCCATTCCGATGCCCAGTTGGCTGGCGCCGGTGCCTTCGATGATGGCGATGTTGGCGTAGCGCACGTCGTTTTCCACCTCGGAGCGAAATTCGTCGATGTTTTCACCATGCCCGTCGAGCGCAGCCATCGCCGGCACGCCGGCGACCCGCGCCGACGACCACAGGAACACTTGGGAGGTGCCGTGTTCGCCGACGACCTGGGCCTCGACGAAGGCCGGACTAACCTTGAGCCGCCGCGCGAGATGGAAGCGAAAGCGCAGGGTATCGAGGAAAGTGCCGCTGCTCAGCACACGCTCGTGGCCGGCGAGGCGTCGGGCGAGGTCCGCCAGGGGATCGGGCGGATCGGTGACGACTAGGATAACCGTCTGCGGCGCCACGGCGACGATCCGGGGTACGATGTCGCGATAAACTTTGGCGTTCGCATCGAGCAGCTTAAGTCGGCCGGCGGGATCACTGCGGTCGGTCGCGCCGCCCGCGCGTTCGTTTACGCCAGCGGTGACGATCGTCAATACGGCGTCGGCGAGGTCGGGATAGTCGCCAGTGCGCAGCTCAACTGCTGGTGACAGCGTCGCGCCATATTGCAGATCCGCTACCACACCCTTGGCACGGGCGTAGTTCTTGTCGAGCACGACGATCTCGCAAGCAGGCCGCCCGCGCATCACCAGGGAGAGAAGCGAGGCGGCACCGACGGCACCCGCTCCGATAATTCCGACTCTCATGATCGGTCTCCGTTTGCCCGCCGGCGCACTGGCGGCAGTTCTTGGACCGATGTTAGCGCTCGCGAACCGAGGTTGCGAGCAACACAGTGCCCCACGACATAGATAAAGGCACTGGTGCCGAATATTTGCCGAGTGACTAGACCAGAGGCTCGAAGCCGCGTGCTGTTGCTACGCAACACGCGAGTCAAAACAGCGGAGTTCCACCATGGAGAGCGCCAAATGGTATTGAGTACAACAAACGCGATCGGCTGGAAGGCACGGGATTTCGCCCTCAAAGGCATCGACGGCAAAACCTATTCACTTAGCGATGTCCGTGGCCCGAAAGGCACGGTGGTCGTCTTCATCTGCAATCACTGTCCTTACGTGAAGGCCTCCATTACTCGTATCGTGGCGGAGGCTAAGGCGCTAGGTGAGCTTGGCATCGGGACGATTGCGATCATGCCAAACGACACCGAGAGCTATCCCGAGGACTCTTTCGACAACATGAAGGCGTTCGCGGCGAAGCACCGTTTCACCTTTCCCTACGTTATCGACACGACCCAGGAAGTAGCGCGCACTTATGACGCTCAGTGTACGCCCGATTTCTTCGGCTTCAACGCACAGGACGAGTTGCAATATCGAGGTCGGCTCGATGCCTCGCGCATGACCCCGGTCCCGAAGGCTCGCCGCGACCTATTTGAAGCGATGAAGCTGGTGGCCGAAACGGGCGGTGGACCGAAAGAGCAGCTTCCCTCTATGGGTTGTTCGATCAAGTGGAGGCACTGAGATAGTTCTTTTGGCGCGTTCGGCGCGTTGTCACGACGACGCCTCCTGATGCCGCCAAGCGAGTTGCGCTATCAAATGGAAATCGCTCACTCGCCGTGCGCGGTTTGGTCGCTTCACTCCGCTGACCAAATCCCCGTGGTCACCGATCCAAAACGGACTGGATAGCCCTGTCGTTCGCCTGCTGTGCGAGGTTGGAAGGTGTGCCGAATGCATTGCGCACGAGGGCGGCGCGCCTGAAGGCAAGCGGAATGACAATTACTGGCACGGCGGCAGGACGAAGGAAATGATCGAGGTGTGGAAACTCATTAAATCGCTACGATGCCGAATGCCCGCCAAAGCACCGGCCCGATCTCATCCTGATGGATATTCAACTGCCGATCATGGATGGCTACACCGCCACGCGCACAATCAAGGCCGATCCTGCGTTGCGATCCATCCCGATTATCGCGGTCAGCGTCTTCGCGAATGTCGCGTCGGGTCCTCACGCCGTGGCGCTTGGACGCCTCGACACGGTAGCGTGCCAGCGGGTCAAATGGGCAAGCTCTGGAGCAATCTTTATCTCTGCCAGACGGCCGCTAATATCGATTGCGACCAGCGCAGTGATGTCGGCGATGGTGAAGCGGTCGCCGGCAATGAATCGATGCCCCTTTAGTTCGCGATCCAATCGCTCCAGACGCTGATAAACTACCGTCCGCTGCGCCTCACCATATTCCGGGAACTGCTTAAACCGGCCTTGAAAGATCGGATTGGAATTTTGGAAGGTGCGTCCGATTGGAGCGAATAACTCGAATTCCATTCGGCGGTTCCATCTCTCGATGTCCACTTGCTCACGGAGGTCGCGCCCTAACAGGTTCGGTTCGGGGTGAAGCCCCTCCAGATACCGGCAGATTGCAACCGACTCGGAAAGAAACGAACCGTCATCCAGCTCCAGCACCGGCACCCCGCCTGACGAATTCTTTGCAAGGAATTCAGGCGTCCGGCTTTGCCCAGCTAAAATATCAATCTCTACCAGCGTAAGATCGATGCCTTTTTCCGCCGCAAAGATGCGAACCCGACGGGGATTCGGTGCCACAAAATGATTGTAGAGCTTCATGGGACGAGCGTTTCAATTCCTCAACGCGGTGGAACGACCTCACATTTCACCCCGGAAGCATTACTTCGTTGGCGCGGACTTGAGCGGGACTCAAGCATGGTTGGTTTGGGCTTTAACCGTTCAACGCCCCGTGCCGCGTACCCTCTCATCCTGCCAGATAGCGTTCCCGAGGATTAATGCGTCCCTTTGGGCACGTAGCCCAAAGAATGCCTTATCCCTTCAGCGACCGCGGTGAGGACGTGCCGATCCGAAGACAAGCGTCCCACCAAGAGGGCGCCTTGTATGCCGGCCGCAATCTGGGCGGCAACATCGCGCGGGCGTTGATCACCGATGGTGAATTGACCCCGTTCCACGCCATCGCGAACCACGTCTTCAAGCCAATCGAGATGCATCTTGGCGAATCGGTGCAAACTAGCTTGCACTGACGATGAGATTGCGCCGAAGC
>Ga0310912_10000729_pt1 | contig 16985 bp, 14 predicted proteins | sample GREbulkMGOX080_FD_203443 | JGI IMG/M metagenome (GOLD analysis project Ga0310912, IMG submission 203443) | Lab enrichment of tropical soil microbial communities from Luquillo Experimental Forest, Puerto Rico - GRE.bulkMG.OX080 | ecosystem: Environmental > Terrestrial > Soil > Tropical forest >...
GGGAGTGGCGTACCCGGATCTTCTATAAATCAAACTCATGTTGCGCCTGCTGACGCCTTGAGGTATGCCGCCACCTAATGCCCCAAATGTGAACAGGGTAAAGGTGAGGTGTGCCCACAATCCTTCGGTTGGGCTTGCCGTTGTAGGATTGTGAGTAACGGCCTGATTTCAACAGCTACAATATTCATGCAGGGCCTCCCTTCCGAGAACAAAGAAGCGCCAATGACGGACAAAGCAAACGACCCCGGCAATGAACTATGGGCGCTACGAGAAAGAGCGAAGGAATTGAGGTGCATCTACAGGGTTTCTGCGGCCCTTTCCCGCCGTGATGAGCCTCCTCAGGTGGTTTTCCGTTGGGTGCTGGAGGCCATCCCGCCCGCTTGGCAGTACCCAGCCGAAACCACGGCTCGCATCGAATATCTCGGGCGAACACATGCACTGCCGGATTTCGTCGACACCCCCTGGCGGTTGCGTTCACCGATCTCCATCTGGCGCACTTCGGTTGGCGCAATCGAGGTTCACTATAGGCAGGAAAAACCCACCTTCTGGGAAGGCCCATTTCTTCGAGAAGAGCGCGAACTACTTGACAACATAGCCCACCGGATCGGCGAATATCTCGAGTGGAAGCAAAGGGAGCTCAGCGGTGAACGGTTGGGTGCTGCACCAGAGCACTGGCGCTGGAGGCAACGGTTCGCCGAGCGCATTGCTAGTACCATTGACCCCGCTCGATTCGGAGTGCAAGCGATTTACCTCTTCGGTAGCACGGAGGTCGGAAACGCGGACGTGGGAAGCGACATCGATCTAATTGTGGTTCGCGACGGCGATACCCAGCAGCAAAGCGACTTGGAGATATGGTTGGAAGGCTGGAGTTTATGTCTGGCGGAAGTCAGTTTTCAGCTCTACGGTGTTCCCAGCCACGGGCTGCTCGACGTGAAGTATCTAAACCCCGAACAGGCAAGACTTGAAATCCCGTCTTTCTCCAGGGCCGGGAAAACGCTGCAAGCATTGCCCGTTGGGTTCTCGATCTGCGAGCCAAAATAGAACATCAGTTTTAAGGTCTGCCGCGTAATGCCCCAAATGTGAAAAGGGTAAGGGTGAGATGTGCCCAAAATCTATTGGACTCACACCCAGCCCATTAAACGGTCTCGGTGGAGCAAAGCGACCGTCAATTACGTGGCTTTCGGTCCGCTCAGGAATGCCACTTACGACGCTAGGAACGCTCAAAGAGTTTCGGATAACTGCCTGGCATGGCCGAGACATTGTGTTTATTGCTTTACTCAATGGAAGAAATCGGTCAGACTGCACACCGCGTCTGAAAGGAGGTTGTACACATGAAGCAAGCTGTGCGACTAATCATGGGTTTGTTGTCACTTTCGTTACTGCTGCTGGGGATGGGCGCAGCGCAGGACCAGTACACCGAGGGTCCTGTTAGTCGGGTTACCTTGGTTCACATTCTCCCCGGACACTTTAATGCGTTCATGGAGGATGTAAAGACCAATGTCAAGCCAATCTGGGAGGCCGAGAAGAGCTCGGGGTTGATTGAGAGCTACGGCATCTTCCTAAACCAGACGAAGTCCAGCGTTGACGACTGGGACATCGGGTTCATCCTGACTTACAAGAACTTTGCAGCTCTTGACGGCCTGGGAATGAAGGTATTGGAGCTGCGGATGAAGCAGTATGGCAGCAAGAGCAAAGAGCAGCAGGCGATCGACAAGCGTGTCGAGAATGGGCGGGCGGTTGCAAGCTACCTGATCCGAGACATCACACTGAAATAACTGTCTCCCAAAAACCTCTCGAATTTTGGCGGCGCGCCTCCAAGCAGCGTCGCCAATTCATAGTCTCTATCGGCTAATCCTCATTTGCTGCCGCATAGCAAGCTGCTCGTTTGCATGTTGGCGGACAACGAGGAGAATTTTGCGCCGAACATCCCGATTGGAACAATCCGCCTTAAGGTCTTCCGCAGCTAATGCCCCAAAATGTGAAAGGGGTAAGGGGTTGGTGTGCCCGGAGGAACATCCGTATATCAACGAAAGGGTTGTCAGCGTTCAGTGAGCTTTTTCTGCGCGGTATCTTTTCGCGGCTTGAGCCGTTCACGTCCCATCTTTTCAACTAAGCCGGCCGCAGCCATCACAGATTCCAGACTGATTTCAGGAACATCTGATTGTTGTTTCATATACCCCGCTAGATACTTTTCGGATGGATTGTCGATACCGGCTCTCCCACAGACTAGATAGCAGACCGATTCGGCCTCAAACTCGCGTATTGCTCCACTCAAACCCCTTCGATCGGGCCACCATTGCTCGTTTGGCGTGCCCAGATGTCCGCAGTAAAGGTGCGTTAACTCAAGTACCAGAGTCGAGTACTGCGCTTCGCGCGAAAGGCCGCTATTCAATAGAAGTTCGTAATGCAACGGGACTTTGACATACTCGGGTTCTGGCACAAGGCGGACGACGACCTCAAGCAAAGCATTGTTTGTTGCAACCCCGATCTGCCCGGCACTTTGTGAACCGGCGTTTCGCAGACTAACCCGCACACCATCACGTTTGGCATTCTCGATGGTCCTAACCAATTCGCGTCCTGCTTTTCTGCCACGCACCTCGAATGGCGATACGACCTATGTCTGTTCTCCGATCCGAAACACTCGATGGCAGATCAGGTGCTTCGTGCCTATGAGCATCGCGACAAGTGAGTCAACCGAATGATTCTCGGTGACTCGTTTGTGGTGATGAACTCGCTGCTTCAGTACGAGGGCATGGGGCGGACAGGTGCAGATTCGACGATGCGGCCTATCTTTATATGTTAGTATGCGGCTCCCATGAAGCGCATTAACCTTTTGATTGCTGTGTTGACAGTAGGCGTCGCGCTAGGGTTGGTCGGTAACCGGGTGTTAAGCGCGCAAGATAATCTGAACGCAGGCACTGTGCTGCACCGAACGGTACTGAAGGGCGCAACAGGGTGGGAAGCCATCCTGGTGCAGGGCGCTTTGCCACCAGGCGCAGAGAGCGACAAGCACACGCAATCGGGCAATTACAACTTGGAGAGCAACCAAAACTTTGAGAGATTTAAGAACATAGGCGGGAGTTCAGAGTTATGTGGTCTGCATAGCGCTGATTGTGGGCGGCATATGGGCTCTTTACCGGTTTCAGCGGATAGATGAGAGAATCGCCGAGCAGCAGACATTTCAACAAGCTCAGGTGGACATCAACATCACGGCTACGCAGGAAAACCTTGACAGTGGTGAGATGTGCATCGTCGCGACCGTGCAAATCACCCGGTGAAACGCAAACCCGGAAGGCCAAAACTGCCTAGGGGCAATGCCAAGGGCAAGATCGTGCCCATCAGGTTCACCAAAGCTGAGGCTGCGCGGTTGGCCGAGGCTGCGGAGTCGAGCGATCAAAACGTCTCCGAGTGGATTCGCCGCGCCGTGCTTGCCGAGCTGAACGCATGAGATAGCCCGCTCAGGCCACGGCTGGCGGTGGTTAATTAGCCAATGTGGGAACAGGGTAAGGGCATCCTCTATTTACACGACCGGCACAGCGTGCCGTCGGCCGCTGGTCGGGGGATACAGCAGAGTCTTTCATACGGCGCACCAGCTCAACCACTCTCGCGCCGTCAGAGTGGGGCACGGGGAGCAGGTTGTGAATCCCAAGGATGGCATTCGCCATTGCAAACCAGCCAGCCAAGGGAATGCCGTGCTCATAGTAAGAGAAGGCGCCGAAGATGGCCAAGACCAGGTTAAGCACTGGGCCGGCCAGGGCTACGACAAGATTCTGTGCGTCCGTGCCGCAGCCTGGGTGGAAGCCCAAGAGCGACACACAGGCGCCCCGAACTCCCGCGATACGGGCCATAGTGAGATGGCCTACCTCGTGGAGTAGAATAGCGGCGCCGATGGCCAGAAAGGGATCAGTAGTGATCTCGACGGTTATGGTTGCACCATCCAAGTGCTGGGTCAAACAACCAGAGCAAACACGGCAGTCATGCCCGCCTTCTCAGACCAGCTTCACTTCTACGCTTCGAGAGCACGATGCGCCCGGCCACTAGATTCTTTCCTAGTTAAGCAGGCAGAGTTGCAAGGGCGCTTGCGGCTCGCTAGAGTTCTAACCTGCTGTTTCGGGGGTAGACTCCTCCGATATTCTGTTGGCGAGATCCCCAAGTAATTGATGAAAGCGGTTCGGAAGGCAGGTGATTTCCCCCATCCGAGACGCAATGCAATCTTGCTGTCGGTGTCCTTGGAGTGCTTCAGAAGATGCAGTGCGCGCTCGATGCGCCGTCGCAACACAAACTGGTCAAGTGCAATGCCAGTTTGTGATTCAAATGCGGACAGCAACACGCTTTCTCTCAATGAGAATCTCTTCACCAAGGTTGAGACCGACAAATCGTCACACAGGTGGTCCATGATGTAGTGGACAATCTCGGTGAGGATTTCGGCCGAATGATTTTGGTAAGCAGGAATAGGCTGTGCTACTACAGCTCGATCATTGTTTAACAAAGTGGCGCCCTCGTTCTGCAAACGAACAACAATCAAAGAAACTCAGACGGCACAGTCGGCCAGATGCCCTGTGCCGCCGAGCAGTAGTTCGAGGGCTGCCGGTTACCGTAACCGTAATAGCATTACTAGTCAAGTGATATTCATCACACGATGATGTGTTCCAAGTTTTCTGCACTTTATTATCAGTGAGATAGGGTCCAATCGGGCTATATTGCCGACTGGTTTCTGGAAGCATCTCAATTTTCTGAAAGACGCATCTGCCCTCTAAGTAGTTCTATGTAAACAGTTTCTTGGAACTCTCTCCTTCGCGCCTAGGATGAGACGGATTTAATGGTTTCGTGGGACTGCGGACAAGCAGATCCACGTTCTAGGCGACGGCTGTCGGCCGAGCGGTCGTGCCCTCTTTTCGGAAGGGTGATACTGCGATGGCTGCTAATCGAACACTATACGTTAACTGCACTCCTGCGACATTGATTCGAGACGAACAAGCGCTCATACGAGCAGGATATGACGTGGACTCGGTTTTTGGAGCAGACGGCCTGATGGCGTGCGGATCGGTTGCTGAATATGCTTCCGTCCTCATCGACAATGCCTGTCCCCTCTGGCGCAGGGAAAAGATGATTTCCTGGCTGCGGTCTACTTACCCAAAGATAGACATCCTGCCTACGGCTGGCTCCGCCAATAGCCAGCCAGAGGCTGGCCCAATGATGAACCGCATTTACTCGAGAGAAGCAATTAAGACTTTGGCCAACTGCGGCGCCTAAAAAAAGCCATAAAGGCATTGCTAGGCGCCGCTGGAGTCGGGCATGGACAAACATGACGGGCCGGTAGAGATGGGCGCTTCTGGAACAGAATCTTGATCGTTCACTATCAACTCCCGATCGCCATGAAAGTGGCAAGTCGTTCAGAGGTGTACCCAGGGAAAACGCAACGCGATATATCGACGGCCAGCACTGGCGATCGAGTGTTCAGTTAGTCCCCTTCTTCGGAACCTGGGCATCTCACAGATCACGGCAGGAAGATCCAGGAATAGCGAATTCGCAGACACCAGGAAGCAATTACGAAACGCGGCAACCCGCCGGGCGGCGATAGCACCATGCATCAGGAAATCGTCACGCTGCGCGACCCACGACTGGCTCCCCGATTTCTCTGAGCCGTGAGCTGTCGCACCAGTGTAGAGATGATCGAGAAATTCTAGCAGCGCACATCAAGACCTCGCTCGCCGCCGCCGCAATCAACGTCATGCGGACTAGGAGAAACAAGAGAGGCGAGAAAGCCACCCAGAACACCCAGGCTTTCGGCAACCTCCAGAGCAGGAAGCAGGTGTGTAAGATCAGGCCATATCATAGGATCTGTGCTTATCGATGTGCATAATAATGGCCTGGCCGCGTTAGTGTAGAAGCAACAAGTTGTTGTCGAGAGCGTCTCTCACATGAAAATCAGCGTCTTCCAGAACTAACTAACGGACGTATAATGCTTCCACAAAATTCGAACAACGCGAGCTTTTGAGGGGGCGCAATGGCTAGTCCGCACAGGACGATTGCAATCTTGGGTGGGGGTGTGGGCGGGCTGAGTGCGGCCCATGAGCTGGCCGAGCGGGGGTTCCAGGTACGAGTGTTCGAGCGGAAACCGATTTTTGGCGGCAAAGCACGCAGCCTGGAGGTGCCGAACAGTGCTGCCAGCGGCCACAAGAACTTGCCCGGCGAGCACGGGTTCCGCTTCTTTCCCAACTTCTACAAGCACGTGATCGACACCATGAAGCGCATTCCGTATTCGGGAAATGCCGGCGGCGTGTTTGACAATATCGTCCCGGGGACGCGGGCGCAAATCGCACGCGATGGGAAAATGTCCATCATCGCAGTCGCTCGTTATCCGGTTACGATTGATGACTGGGTCACCACCTTACAGGCCACGGTGAACGCCGCAGAGCTTGGGATTCCTGAGTCGGAAGTTCTCTTCTATGTTGATCGACTGTTGACTCTACTGACTAGTTGCGAGGAGCGGCGCGTTCAGGAGTACGAAAAGATTCCGTGGTGGGATTTCATTGACGCGGTTCACAAGTCGGAACCCTACCAGCGCTTTCTGGCTCGGGGCATGACGCGCTCCATGGTGGCGATTCGCGCGGAGGAAGGCAGCACTCGCACGGTCGGGTACATCGGTCTTCAGCTCACTCTTGGCTTGCTCAAGGTCGGAGATCCGGTGGACCATCTGCTGAACGGGCCGACCAATGAAAGGTGGATCGATCCCTGGATCCGCTATCTGCAATCCCTGGGAGTTGAAGTCCACAGTAGCGCGAGGTTGGTTAGGTTCAACATGAAGGGTTCGGCGATATCCTCGGTCACTATCGAGATTGACGGTGGACAGCAGGAGGTGACCGCGGACTACTACGTCTGCGCCCTGCCAGCTGAGGCTATTGCGCCCTTGCTCACGGACGACATGAAACGGGCTGCGCCTTCCATCGCCAACATTGATAAGCTCCGCACCTCGTGGATGAACGGAATCCAGTTCTATCTGGGGCGAGACGTTCCTGTGGTCAATGGGCATAGCATCTATATCGATTCGCCGTGGGCCCTGACTTCGATTTCCCAGCGGCAATTCTGGGGGATCAGTCAAATGAACCAATATGGCAATGGGGAGCTAGGCGGCATCCTTTCCGTCGACATCTCCGATTGGAACTCTCCTGGAATTCTTTATGGCAAACCCGCTTTGCAATGCACGGCGGAGGAGATCAAGAACGAAGTTTGGGAGCAGATCAAGGCGCATCTGAACGTGGAGGGAGCGCAACAACTTCAGGATGCCAACTTGCTGAACTGGTTCCTCGATCCCGACATTGAGTTTCCCAATCCGAGCCAAGCGACTAACCTAGAGCCGCTGCTCATCAACACTGCGGGCTCACTGGCATATCGTCCCGAGGCGCACACGGAGATCCCGAACCTGTTTCTGGCTTCCGACTATGTGCACACTTACAGTGATCTGGCTTGTATGGAAGGAGCCAACGAGGCGGCGCGGCGGGCAACCAATGCCATCCTCGACCAGGAGGGCTCGTCGGCGCCCCGGGCAAGCCTATGGCCGCTGGAAGAGCCGGCATTTTTTGCGCCGATGCGCGAGTACGACCGGTTGCGCTTCCGGCTGGGTCTGTCGCACGCCAGCACCCCCTATGAGTGGAAAACGCGGGTGGTAGCCGCCGCTATGCCGGGCAGTTGACCGTGCCCAGCTGCTTCTGAGCTTTGCAGCAATTTGGGTCGGTACCCGAAGGGCTGCCCGAAAAAGCAGTAATCTCAGACCGAATCAGTTAGTCTGGTGCGCTACCGCAACTGATGAACGCGCGGATCATCATCACATGGCCAGGCGAACAATTTCCAACCAATGGCTGGATACATTCACGTAGACTGTTCCTTCGCCCAACTTCAAACCTCTTGCTGCCGGGCTGCGGACCATACATTGTAGGGCCTCAGTCAAACTTCCCAGATGCCGACTTGCACTAAGACTTCGCCGGCGTGATGGGTACAGCAATTTATAAACAGGACTAATCTTGCTGTATGCATGCTAGCTTAAGGAGTTTCACTCTCGTAGGCCTTTCGGTACTGCTGGTCGCGACACTGATCGGCTTTGTGTTGACGCGGCAAACGGCAAATTCTGCGCTCTCCATGAAACCGGCCGGACTGGAGGAGCAGGCACAGGCCAAGCTGGTTGACCAGAGTCCCCTGGAGACGGCGCACGGCCTCTCCGATGTGGCGAGCACGGCCGAAGAGCAGAAACTGGCTGCGGAAGCCATCCGCAATGCCGACCACGAGGTGGACCTTGCTTTCGCGACAGCGCTGCAACAGACACAGCTACACCCGGCGGTTGATAACAGCGAGACGCGCGAGCTGAATGCTCGAATCCGCACCCTCGACAGCCGGTTGCAGCAGGTGCAGGAGCATGTTCGGGGATTGACCGAGCTCGCAGCCAATCCGGGCAAGAACGACGCCCATGCCATCCAGCAACAGTTGGAAGTGGCCCAGGCGCGTTCTACGCTTCTGCAAGACGCGTTAGATGATGCCAAAGAAGACCTGCTTCGCGCTGGTGGCGATCCCCAAGCCCAGATCAAGCAGGAGTTGGAGGAGCATGAAGCTCTCCAGCATGGCAGCCCTAATGCCTCCGTGACCCTGCAGTCAAAGCCGATTTCCTTTGAGGTCGAAGGAAATCTGATAGGCCAATTCCGCACGTGGCAACGATTGGGTAACAACCAAGCGCGTCTTGTGCAAGCCAGGCAGCAAGCGGAGGTTTACGCCGCAACCCTGACGCAAAAACACGAAACCCTCGAAAAGGGACTGAGTAACACGCTGGCAACCGACGCTACTGGGACCGAACAAAGTGCAGCAACAAACCCACCGGCCAGTGGCCAGAATCAGCATGGGGCGAAAATCGCAAAGCTTCATGAGCTTTCGCAGAGCACCAAGGCCCTGGCCAAGTACGATAAGCGCATCCAGGCTGAAAAGCAGCTTGCGGTTTTGTATCACGAATGGAACGCGATCGTCACCCAACAGCGCCAGGCTGCGCTGCACGCTATCTCGCGATCTCTGCTTTGGATCCTCCTGGCGCTGACAGGCCTGGTCGTGGCGGAAGGCTTGATCGAGCGCTCCTTTCTGGGCCAGGGTCCCGATCGCCGCCGCCTAGGCACGATGCGGGCGGTGTTGCGGTTCATCGCACAGCTTATCGGCGTGTTGATTATTCTGCTGGTTCTGTTTGGGCCACCGAGCCAATTGTCCACCGTGTTGGCTTTAGGTGCGGCTGGACTTACCGTCGCGCTCAAAGACTTCCTTGTCGCCTTCTTTGGCTGGTTCGTGCTGATGGGGCGCCATGGCATTCGCGTTGGCGACTGGGTCGAAATCAATGGGATCGGCGGAGAGGTCGTCGAGGTTGGGTTGCTGCGAACCATCCTGCTGGAAACGGGGAACTGGAACGATGCCGGTCACCCAACCGGGCGCAGGGTGTCCTTCGTAAATAGCTTTGCCGTTGAAGGCCACTATTTCAACTTCACCACCACGGGGCAATGGCTATGGGACGAGTTGGACATTCTGATCCCGGCGGGCGAAGATCCGTTTAATCTGACCAATGCTGTCCTGAAGCTAGTCAGCGAACTAACGCAAACAGACACGGCAGCAGCGGAGCAGGAATGGAGGCTCGCAGCACAACGCTCGGCGATGCAGACGTTTTCGGCTGCGCCCGCCATTAACGTGCGCCCGACGAACCTCGGCGTGAATCTGGTGGTGCGCTACGTGGTGAACGCACACAATCGCTATGAAGTCAGGACCCGCTTGTATCAGTCGATCGTCGAGTTGTTGCACGGCAAGAAGCTGGCGCAAGCAGAGAACAGGGCGCTCAGTGCTGAATCGTGACACAGACCCCAGATTTGACTCCTTACACCTTCCCCGACAGCCTGCGGCGGTGACCTCACTCCCCGCAGGATGACAGCCGAAGCTAGACGTGGAGGCCAGATCGGTGTTCCGATGCAGCTAATTCCCCGTGAGCCCGAATGCACGGCTAAGGAGCTTTTGCGTCCGGCCTGTTTCCACCTTGGCCAGAACCTCGCGCGCTGAAGACGAGGCGACCTTGAGGCGTGGGGATACCCACAGAAGAACGGCGATCAGGTGTAGGTGGCGATACCGAACCCGACGGCGGAGGCGCTTTTGGTGGTGGCTCCAAGTTGCAAGTGGAATCCAACGCCGTGCTCGGTTCGCCTGCTACTGTGTTAGCTTACAGGCCCCGAGTTTAACAACCGACTCGGGCCCGTATCGAATGGTTGACGGGGGATAGCTATAAAGGCCGGGAAAATCCGTACACCTCTTACCCGATCAGTTAAACATCTCCAGATCGAGCGCGAGAACGGGAACGGTGTGGGCTTTAGCGGGGTACACGCGATTAAAAGCAAGGGTCGTAAGCCCGAGTATGACGAACGCGAGCACGCTACCTTCAGGCCCCACCGAGCCACCGGTGAGCCACCTTGAACCATGCATGTGTGTGTCCGACGGCGAGATTTCCACTATCAGGCACTCCAAAGATAAAACTCTCAGCGTAGTCCCACGAAAAATGAAAGCCGATGGGAAACCACAAATCGCCAGTTCTGCGCAGCATCAGACAGGCCAAGAGTCCAACCGCAAATACGCCGATCAGACCTAGCATCGCCTCGCCGGAATTTCCTGCATGAGCGAGCCCCAACATGAGCGAAGTGATCACCGCCGCCGGCCAAAAACCAACCGAACGTGCCAAAGTGAACTGCGGATATCCGCGAACTGCAAATTCTTCGAAGATGCCCGTGAGAATAAACACCAGCGCCCACAACAATCCGAACCGAAACAATGCACTGGCTGGTGGCTGCGGTCGTCCAAAGTCCAAATCACCAAGACTACGCAAAGTCAGAAGCAGCAACGCGAGTGGCACTATGCCCCAAATCGCTCCAGAGATAAACCGCCGGAGAAAACCCTTTCCCCAGGGCAGACCATAAGTCGCAAAACTGCGTCGCTCGAATCGTCCCATCACACCCGTCGCGATGATCACCGAAAGGAACAATAGGGCCTCCCCCAGCAGCGAAATGCCAGGCGAAATGATACCTGCGGATTGATGAATTCCGGGCGAGTGAACCAACCGGATGCATCCGAGGATGATGGCAACGAGCAGAACGAGAAATACAAGTACTCTCCAACCGCCCCGAAGCCCGTGTGGTCCCAGAAATATCCTGGCCGCTCCTTTGCGTTCTGCTACAGCGGCGTTCGAGAAGATTCTCTGTTCATCTGCCATTCGCGATCACATCCTTTAATGTCGCTTATGCCCACGTGTTACGCCAGGGGTGCGCCCGTTCCCGGAAAGCAAAGCCATTGGCACCTCCGCTCCTGATCGGAGAAAACGAAACAAGGCCCACGCGCACGTGAGCGCCGTTAGGGGCGAGAGCGAGAACAGCGATTTATCGCAATTTTTGTGACATCAATACCGCTCACGCTCGAAGGTGCATAAGTCACTATCTCCGAGCGTGAGGGCCTAGCAGCGGTGAACAATCCGGACACCCTTTCGGTGTGCGAGACCATGAACGAGACTCGCTGTGGGCGAGTGTGCGGCGGCATCGGCACCGGTTCCGATCAATTATCAGGCGAACAGAGCGGGAGAGCGACGTGCGGTGAGCGGAATCGAACACGAGCTAGAGCGGGGGCTCGGCGTGCGCCTGGGCGGCGCGTTCGCTAGCTGAAGTTCGCATGTTGGCGGCGCTTGAGGGTCTCATAGGGGCGCCGTAAGTTGCGACGGTCGCGACCCTGGCCAGCGCGTTCGGCGCAGAGAAACGTACACGGATAGACCCTCTCGAAGCTTTTTAATGCGTGGTTGAAAATCTGCTATTCATAGCGCAGCGCAATTAGCGGGTCGACCCTCGTTGCGCGCCGAGCCGGGACCAGACATGCTGCTGTTCCTACCGCCGCCAGCAGCACCATGACCCCGATAAAGGTAATCGGATCGCGCGGCGAGACACCCCAGAACTGGCTGGCGACGAACCGCGTCAAGGCAATGCTGGCGAGAACGCCAAGAACCATGCCCAAAGTTATTAGCCGCAGGCCTTTGCTCAACACCATCTTCAGGACATCGCTAATCGGAGCGCCGAGTGCCATGCGTATGCCGATCTCGTGTGTTTGCAGCGAAACCGAATAGGCCATGACGCTAAACACGCCGATCGATACTAGCACCAGCCCGACTGTAGCGAACACACCTAGCAGGATCAGACCGAACTTTGGCCCTGCGTAGCTGAACTGCTGCAGGTAGCCTTCCAGTGTGCCGGTCAACGTCAGCGCAACGTTTCGATCAACGGCCCAGATCTCGCGCCGCACCAGCATCAGCATTGACATGGGCTCGACGCCTGTACGGACGAGGATCCCGCGCTCCATCGCTCCGGTCACGGTGTAGGGAATGTAAGCTTCTGGCTCGATGCCTTGTTGCAGACCGCGGTTCTTGGCGTCGGCAACCACGCCGATCACTTCGAAGTATTGGTCCTTGGTCGATTGCGGCAGCTCGTCAAATAAGTTGAACTTGATCTTCTGCCCGATGGGATCTTCGTTCTTGAAGTAAGTTTTCGCGAAGGTGTCGTTGATTACGGCAACAGGTCGGGCCGCATCAACGTCAGATTCAGTCAATAGCCGGCCGCTTAAAAGATGCCGTCCCATCGTCTTGAAGTAACCTTCACTGCATAGCTGGAACATTACGTGCCAGGGCTCGGAATGTGTTTTGCCGGGAATCGTGACATCGCTCTCTGGCCCTCCGTATGGCGGTAACGAAGACGTCTCGGTCGCCGCAATGACCCCCCCGGCAGTGCACTCATACGTTGCAATACCTGGCGGAAGAAGATCTTCTTCTGCTCCGCGGTTTCGTACTGGCGCTTCGGCAGTGGCGTGCGCGCAACCAAGAGGTTCACTGGGTTAAGTCCCAGCTCGACATGTTGTAGTGCGAACAAACTGCGCATCATCAGACCGGCGCCAACCAACAGGACGATGGACAACATCACTTCCCATACGACGAGTCCGGAACGGAACTTGCCATGGCGGAAATTGGTGTTAACGCCCTTGCCCGTATCTTTAAGCCGGTTCTGCAATTCGCCGCGAACCGCATGCAGTGCCGGCACCAGTCCACAAAGCAAAGTCGTAAGCCCCGTTATAGCAATCGCGAACAGCAGTGCGCGCCAGTTGAGCTGCAGCACTGCTTCCGCGGGGATCGTTTGATCAGGCATGGCCGCGGTGACGCCTTTCAGCCCGAGATAGGCGAATAGACAGCCCAACAAGCAGCCGCCGCTGGCGAGCATCAGGCCCTCAACCAGAAGTTGACGCACGATGCGTCCGCGGCTGGCTCCCATCGAAACGCGAATCGCATTCTCGCGCTCTCGCGCCGTTGCTCGCGCCAGCAAGAGATTAGCAACGTTGCTGCACGCAATCAGCAGCAACATGCCCACTGCCGCCAGCAGGGTATACAGCGTTGCTCGGAACTGTCCAACCACGTCATCCGTTAAGGTCTGCGAACCCATCGTAAAGGTTTTGGGAAAATCGTTCGGGTATATCTTCGCCAGGTTCCTGATGATCACGTCAAGGTCCGACGTTACCTGCTGCAGTGTGACTTCGGGCTTGGTACGCGCCAGCATCCAGAAATCGAGCTTTTGAGCCTCAGGATCGCCCCGGTCCATGTTGTTCGGTACCCAGATGTCAGCGTTGCCTAGCAAAAAGCGGGGAGACATAACGGACACTAGGGTGCGTGGCTGACCATTCAGTATCAGCGTCTTGCCTATTAGGGTGGGATCGCTGTTGAATTGTTTCTTCCATAGCCGGTAGCTCATAGCGAACACGGGGGCAGCGCCGGTGCTGCCGTCGGCTTTGGTGATCATGCGGCCCAACATGGGTTGCATGCCGAGAAACTCGAAGGTGTTGGGCGTTACCCATTCGCCCTCAAACTGCAACGTCCCTTCTCGATCGGTGTAGAGAATGTCGAGGCCCGAGTTGCCCATGGCATCTTCGAAAACATGATTTTGGGCTACAATGTCGAGAAATTCCGGCAATCGGTAACTGGGATTGCGGTAGTCTGCAGGACGCGTCGCGTCGTGTACATAGACAATTGCCAGCCGATCGGGCGCTCTGTAGGGAAATGGCTCGATCAATACGTTCTCGATGACGCTGAAAATGACGGTAACTGCTCCGATGCCCAGAGCCAGCGCGAGGATCGCCAACAGCGTGAACCCGCGGTCGCGGCGAAATCCGCGCAGCGCGTAACGGACATCCTGCGCGAACCAGCTCAAGCTTTCCATACACCCTCTCTACCCCGTCGGCGGCCGGGTAGCCCCGTCTGTCGGGGATGTACGAGGGTTCGGGTAAACGGGTTCCCCAAGATCTCGACTGATGGCCGATGGTGGGGAAAGCGTGATGAATCGCAGGAAAGTTGGTTGGGAATATCGTAGGTGATGCTTCCGGAAGGGAATCATCACAACAGCTTCCAGCTCAACCAGATCGCCATCTTTCGTACCGGGGCGGAACTGCCATCGCGATAAGGCCCGCGCCGCAGCCTCGTCCAGTCGTTGATCGCCGCGTTCAGAACTTTGATTCCGCTAACGGTACCTTTGGCGTGAATGACAGCCTACAGTGTCACCCTGCCCTCGACGTTGTCGCTCTGGGGAAGATGTTTTTCGGGCGCACGTGATCGAGAACGTGATCGGCGTGCGGTCGCTTGGCGTGGGGGCCGCTCGCGTACGCTTGCCCCCTGCGAGTACCTACTCAGAGCCTCGAAATAGAAGCGCAACGACTCTTGCGGTTGTGCTCACAACGGCCCACAGAAATCTTTTCACTTTCAAACATCTCTTTTTTACTTGCTCAATGTGACGCTTCGGATGTAAGCCCTTTGTTATTGCGCAATCAGCGCTTTGGTCTAGCGATTGCACCAGGTAACTACCTACGCAAAGGTGCAACCCTGAGGAACTCGGATCTCGCAAGCGCTCCGAGGTGTCCTAACTCAAACCATCAACGATCCATGGAGGCTTATCATGAGTTTGACCGCTGAACAACGCGAACAGGTTGCGACTGAACTGAAGCGTTTCGCTGGAGACCTCAATCTAACCGACGAGCAGAAAGAGAAGCTGCAGACCGCTTTTGCGGAAGCGCGGGAACGGGTCGGAGATTACCTTAGGAACAATCCCAACGCAACCAAAGCCGATATCATCGCCAAGGTGAAGATGCACCGCGACGAGATTCGTCAGCGTGTCGTTAAATTTCTAAATCCTGAGCAACTCAGCAAGTGGGACAGCGAAATTGCCAAAGGCAAGGAGTTCCTGGGACATAAACTTGACGCATAAGATCGCACCTTGAAGGAGCCAAGCTTGGTGGCCTACAATCGAAACTGTCGGTCACCAAATCTTTAGTCATTTCCCAGGTGATGTTCTGTCTTCTCGTCCAACAAGCATGCACAGGTTGCGCCAACTTCCGTAAGACTCACACTTACCAGCTCGCTACCTCGTAGACTCACTTCCATATAGGAGTGCTCGCGCATCATGTCGTCCGCCACGCTATTGATCCACTCCCTTATCCAAGGTTCGTCTGCGTCGGCCATCCGCACCCTCCTCGGAGTTCCATAATCTGGCATCCGCTCCTGTGGGACAGTGTCCCGTAAACGGGCTTGCCAGTCGAATCGATAATTTCTATCGGTACCATTCTAGTTATTGCTTCGCCAATGACCGGCGCGGCTTCGAGCGTTGCAGCCATATTCGAAGTCCCATCCCCCGCCGGTAGTACACCAGACGCCCTGCCCCGCCCTCCGCGTCGTTCCGGCGGTAGCTGATGAAGATTGGGCGCATCACCGCCGTCTCGCGTAGTTGTTTGAGCTGCGATTGCCAAAACGTACATCTGTTCGGTGCGGGCGTCGAGGGCAGCCTATGATCGAAGATCGCATAGCAATGCTGCCTGTCCTGAGAAGCCTCCACTTCGGCTTTATTCCGCAGCGGCCCTCGGAAGAGGAGCAAGGCCTTGGCCAAGAGGATTTGTTGGACATGTTTCGGGTTCTGTTTGGCCCCCATCACGGTCCGCGCAACTTAAGCAGATACTTGGACCTCTCCCACCATTGACTGTTTGCTGATTTGATTCGTTCAACGTGGAAGTGAGGGGGCGTCTCGACTTCATCGGATCCAGTGAGCACCGCGGCGGACGATTTGTCGCGCCGCCGCCCCCATGCTTCCCCAGGGGGCAATGTGAGCGATGCAGAATTAGCAACCCTGCGAGATTCCCTTCACCGCCTGGCTGCGGTAACCGGAGACATGGCTGCTGACCAGAAGGTTGCGGAGAGAAAAGCCCTCAGCCCAGCAGGATCCGTGCCACGCAAGTCACTTCTCACAACTGATGCCTGAAGACGCTTGCGCTCTAGCGTCGTAAGCAGAAGAGAAAGGGCGAGCGGCCTGATGTTTGGCACTCACCGATCGCGTTTCATGGGATGATTAGTTAGGGCGAGGCTTTCGAGGCAGTGCCATGTCTAGTCCGGCCGTCGGTTCGTCTCCAGATCGTACGCTGGTGTGGGCGAACAGGCAGGTTGATGCGAAGTGCAAATTGACGGATGGCGTACTCAGAGCGTATTCGACAACTACGCGATCATTACAGAAGATGACATCGCCGACGCAGTGCATAAGCTGGAGGAAGATCGGAAGCAGCGCGCCGTCACTCCGTCTGAGGTCGAAGCGCATAGTCACGAATCAATCACGGAGACGGCGGTGACTGACGCTCCCGTTGCCAACTCGAAGCTGCTAAACTAAGCTGTATCAGAACCTTCCGATTAGGCCGGGATGGCGGAACTGGCAGACGCAGCGGACTCAAAATTCGCCGACCTTCGGGTCGTGGGGGTTCAACTCCCCCTCCCGGCACCAATTTAATTTCAGTTGGTTCAATCGGTTCAACCTACACCCATTTTCTAGAGAGAAGCTCGTCCACTGACCCGAGCGCGGCGGCCTTTTTGGATGCGGACC
>Ga0310912_10000731_pt1 | contig 16975 bp, 13 predicted proteins | sample GREbulkMGOX080_FD_203443 | JGI IMG/M metagenome (GOLD analysis project Ga0310912, IMG submission 203443) | Lab enrichment of tropical soil microbial communities from Luquillo Experimental Forest, Puerto Rico - GRE.bulkMG.OX080 | ecosystem: Environmental > Terrestrial > Soil > Tropical forest >...
AGCACGCCGATCTGGAAGCTGTAGGCCGCGGGAGTGCATCGCCTCGAAGCGGCTCGCGACAGAACTTGCCCGTAGCGCCGCGAGCACAACCAACAAAAGCCCCGATTCCGACTAGCCGAAATCCACCGACAAGATGAAATGCATCACTCGGAGCTGTTGCGATTACTCGATGGGGTCGAGAGTGGGCATCGGGATCAGCTAGGTCATCGATGCGCGCCCCAGGAACGTTTTGATCCAAGTGGCGACATCCCGAAGCACGCCGAGATCAATGCCGGTGTCGCAACCAAGCCCCTTTAGAAGGTAAACGACGTGCTCCGTCGCGACGTTGCCCGTCGCTCCCTTGGCGTAGGGGCAACCACCGAGACCGGCGACGGCGCTGTCGAAGGTGCGAAGCCCGAATTGGTACGATGTGTAGATGTTGGCGATCGCCATGCCGTACGTGTCATGGTAGTGGCCAGCGAGACATTCGACCGGCACGTCCTTGGCCACCGCTTCGAGCATGCGCAATACGGATGCCGGCGTGCCGACGCCGATGGTGTCGCCGAGCGAGAGTTCGTAACAGCCGAGTTCCTTGAGCCTCGCAGCTACCCCCGCGACGTCCTTCGGCTCGATCGGACCGTCATAGGGACAGCCGACAACGCAGGAGACGTAGCCGCGGACCTTCACCCGGGCCGACCGCGCCGCCTCCAGAATCGGGACGAAGCGATCAATCGATTCCGCGATCGAGCAATTGATGTTCTTGCGCGAGAAACCCTCCGAAGCCGCCGCGAAGACCGCCACCTCGCGGGCGCCGGCTGCAACTGCGGCCTCGAACCCCTTCAGATTGGGTGTCAGGACCGAATAGGTGACGCCGGCATCTTTGGACAGGCCCTTCATGATTTCAGCACGATCGGCCATCTGCGGAACCCATTTTGGCGACACGAAGGAGGTGGCCTCAATGTCGCGCAGGCCCGCAGCCGCCAGGCGCCGGATCAGCTCGAGCTTCGTCGCGGTCGGGAGGATCTGCTTTTCGTTCTGCAGTCCGTCGCGCGGGCCCACCTCGACGATGCGAACGTCGGTCATGCTTCGGCTCCTTCAAATTCAACAAGCTCTGCGCCGTCGGCGACCTGATCGCCCGCTGCCACATGAAAGCTGACGAGCTTGCCCTTTCGCGGGGCCGTGATGGTGTGCTCCATCTTCATGGCCTCAAGAACGAGGAGCGGCGCTCCCTTCTCGACGACGACGCCGGGCTCGGCGATCAGCGTAACGACCTTGCCGGGCATAGGCGCCCGCAACCCGCCCTCGACGTCTTCGCCCTCTCCGCCGACATAGAGCGTATCGACGAGCGCGAGCGGCCATGAGTGCCCCCGATAGAAGACGTGGCGGCGCTCGCCTGTGATCACGACCGCAGCGTTGACGCGACGATCGTCGAGCTGGGCATGGACTGCGCCACCCCGCCCGAGCGTTCCGGATGCGCGCACCGAGCGCCCGTTGAGCGCAAGCTGATAGGCGCCGGGCACGACGACCACGACCACCTCCTGCAGCGTGTCCTGCAAACGCAGCGCAAGCTTTCGTTCCGCTCTACTGTTGAGCCGCCAACCGTCAAGCGCGCGCCATGGCGAACCTCGGTCGGCCGCGGCCGCGGATTTCGCATTCACCTCGCGCTTCTCGTGCAGAAGCTCGGCAAGGGCAGCCACAAGCCACACCTCGTCGGGGACCGCCTCTTGAGGCGGGAACAAGAGACCCTGTTCGCGCTCGATCAACCCGGTATCTAGCTCTGCATTGGCAAAGGACGGAAGGGCGACCAGGCGGGATAGGAAATTGATGTTGTTCGAGACGCCGACAACCCTGTACTGAGCCAGCGCCCGCCGCATGCGGGCCAGCGCCTGCTTGCGATCGGCGCCCCAGACGATCAGCTTGGCGATCATGGGATCGTAGTACGGGGTGATCTCGTCGCCTTGCTCGACACCGGTGTCCACGCGCACCGAGTCGCTCTCGGGAGGTGGGACGAGATGAACGAGGTGACCAGTCGAAGGCAGGAAGCCTTTATCCGGATCTTCGGCATAAACGCGCGCCTCGATGGCATGGCCATCGATCTCGAGTTGCTCCTGGGTCAAGGGCAACGGCTGACCGCTTGCGACCCGAAGCTGCCACTCGACGAGATCGAGCCCGGTGATCATCTCCGTAACCGGATGTTCGACCTGCAGACGCGTGTTCATCTCCATGAAATAGAAACTGCCGTCCTGGTTCGCGATGAACTCAACGGTCCCCGCGCCGACGTAACCGACCGCTTTGGCGGCGTTCACGGCCGCCTGTCCCATTGCGGCCCGTCGCTCCGGCGTCATTCCCGGCGCGGGCGCTTCCTCTAGCAGCTTTTGATGTCGGCGTTGAATCGAGCAGTCGCGCTCGAACAGGTAGACGCAGTTGCCGCGCGTGTCGCCGAACACCTGGATCTCGATATGGCGGGGCTTCAGTACATACTTCTCGACCAGGACGCGCTCGTCGCCGAAGGCGTTGGCGGCCTCACGCTTGCACGAGGCGAGCGCGGCTTCGAAATCGGCGGCGGCATCGACGCGACGCATACCTTTGCCGCCGCCTCCGGCGCTGGCCTTGATCAGCACCGGATAGCCTATCCGGTCCGCTTGCTGGGTGAGGAAGACGGGATCCTGGTTGTTGCCGTGATAGCCGGGCGTCAGCGGTACGCCCGCTGCTTCCATGAGCGCTTTCGCGGCCGATTTCGAACCCATCGCCCGGATTGCAGACGCCGGCGGCCCAATGAAGACGATACCGGCCTTTTCGCAGGCCTCGGCGAAATCCTCATTCTCGGACAAGAAACCGTAGCCGGGATGGATCGCCTCCGCTCCGGTTCGCTTGGCGACTTCCAGGATGCGCCCGCCGACGAGATAAGATTCACGCGCGGCGGCCGGACCGATGAGGGCCGCCTCGTCCGCCAGTCGAACGTGTCGCGCATTGGCATCGGCCTCGGAATACACCGCGACGGTCGCAACCCCGAGCCGCCGAGCGGTTTTGATAACGCGGCAGGCGATTTCGCCACGGTTCGCGATTAGGATCTTCCTGAACATCCCGACCTCCCAGAATTCATGTGCGGGTCACGCACGCGTGTTATGTGTCTGTCCAAACAGGGCGACGCTTGTCGAGGAAGGCGCTCAGTCCCTCCCGTGCCTCGGGCCTGGCTCGCAGCGTTGCTATCCGCCGCGCGGTGTCCTCGATCACCGCATCGTCGATTGGCCTGTTCGCTACCGCGCGGATCAGGTCGGTCGCAGCCGATTGGGCGCACGGACCTCCGGCGAGGAGCGCCGCAACGATCGCATCGATCTTCGTATCCAATTCCTCGGATGGCACCACCTCGTGGACGAGCCCGATTTCATGGGCGCGCGCGGCGCTGATCCGCTCGCCAGTCTGAAAGTACCGGTAGGACTGCCGCTCACCGATCGCGCGTACCACATAAGGCCCGATCACCGCAGGAATGATGCCGAGCCGCACCTCCGAAGTCGCAAACTGAGCTTGGGTCGAGGCGACGCAGATGTCGCAGACGGCAGCCAGCCCCATGCCACCGCCGAGCGCGGCGCCGTGCACACGCGCTAACGTCGGGGTCTCGCACAATGCGATCGTGCGATAGAGGTCGGCGAGACGACGCGCGTCCGCGACATTGTCCTCGAACGCAGCCGTCCCCTGCTGCCGCATCCAGCTGAGGTCCGCTCCGGCCGAAAAGCTCTTGCCCTCTCCGGCAAGCACGATAGCCCGGACGTTCCGGTCCGCATCAACCGTCGCGAACGCGGCCGTGAGATCGGCGATAAGCGCCTCGTCGAAGGCGTTGTGGACCTCGGAGCGGTTCATCCAGATCCAGGCAGTCGGTTCGCGGCGCTCCACTCTCAGTGTTGAATAGGTCATGGCCATACTCACATCCGGAAGACGCCGAACTTCGTCGACGGGATCGGCGCGTTCAGAGTTGCAGCGAAAGAGAGGCCAAGCACCCTGCGGGCCTGGGCCGGATCGACGACGCCGTCATCCCACATCCGTGCAGTTGCATAATAAGGGTGGCCCTGCGTCTCGTACTGCGAACGGATCGGGGCCTTGAATTTCTCTTCTTCCTCCGCGCTCCAGTCATCGCCTTTGAGCGCCATGCCGTCGCGCCGGACGGTGGCCAGCACGCCCGCCGCCTGCTCTCCTCCCATGACACTGATGCGCGCATTGGGCCACATCCAGAGGAACCTCGGCGAATAGGCCCGGCCGCACATGCCGTAGTTACCGGCCCCGAAGCTGCCGCCGATCAGCATGGTGACCTTCGGGACCTGGGCGGTCGCGACTGCGGTCACCATCTTGGCGCCGTCCTTCGCGATCCCCCCGTTCTCGTACTTCCGCCCGACCATGAAGCCGGTAATATTCTGCAGGAACAGGAGAGGCACGCCGCGCTGAGCGCACAACTCGATGAAATGCGCACCCTTCTGGGCCGACTCCGAGAACAGGATACCGTTGTTGGCGACGATTCCGACCGGTATGCCGTAGAGGCGCGCGAACCCCGTCACCAGCGTCGTGCCGTAGCGTGGCTTGAACTCGTCGAAGCGCGAACCGTCGACGAGGCGCGCGATGATTTCACGCACGTCGTAGGGTTTGCGGGTGTCCTGCGGGATAATGCCGTAGAGTTCGGCGGGATCATAGAGCGGGTCCTCGCTCGGCTCCATGGCGACCCGCGCCTGCGGCATTCGGTTGAGGTTGGTGACGATCCGGCGCGTCAAGTGGATGGCGTGGGCATCGTTCTCGGCGAGTTGGTCGGCGACACCGGAAATTCGCGTATGAACGTCACCGCCGCCGAGATCCTCGGCGCTTACCTCTTCACCCGTCGCCGCCTTTACCAGTGGCGGGCCGCCCAAGAAAATCGTGCCTTGGTTGCGAACGATCACCGTCTCGTCGCTCATGGCGGGCACGTAGGCCCCGCCCGCCGTGCACGAGCCCATCACCACCGCCACTTGCGGGATGCCCTTGGCCGACATGTTCGCCTGATTGAAGAAAATGCGACCGAAATGATCGCGATCGGGAAACACCTCGTCCTGTTTCGGGAGAAATGCCCCGCCCGAGTCGACAAGGTAGATGCAAGGCAAGTGGTTCTGTTCGGCGATTTCCTGCGCCCGCAGGTGCTTCTTGACGGTCATCGGATAGTAGGTGCCGCCCTTCACGGTCGCGTCGTTGGCGACGATCATGCATTGCACGCCCTGCACGCAGCCGATGCCTGCGATGAGGCCCGCCGCGGGCGCGTCGCCATCATACATCCCGAACGCGGCAAGTTGCCCGATCTCCAGGAAGGGCGTGCCGGGATCGAGCAATTGAGCGACGCGGTCGCGCGGCAGGAGCTTGCCGCGCGCGGTGTGCCGGGCCCGCGCCACCTCTCCGCCGCCCTGGGCGACGTCCGTCACTTTCGTCCTTAGGTCCTCGACCAGAGCCCGCATCGTGTCCGCGTTGGCGCGGAACTCCGACGATTGCGGATTTATCTGTGTCTTCAATGCCTGCATTGGCGCCTCCTCCCGACCTTCACGCGACCGCTTGCAATGATTCCTCGTAGCACTGCATCCAACTGTGCCCGTTATTGACGCTGGAGCCGATCCGACGCAGCAGACCATCGTCCAGTCCGTAAACGAGGCCGTGCACCTCGATACGGTGTCCGCGATACCAGGCCCGCCGCATGATAGTGGTGCGGCAGACATTGGCGACCTGCTCGATGACATTGAGCTCAACGAGCCGGGCCCCGCGCTGACCGTCGCCGTCGGCGTGAGCGAGACGCTCGCCGTGCTTATATGAGACATCCTCGATATGCCGGAGCCAGTTGTCGGCGAGGCCGGTCGAGCGCTTCTCGGCCACCGCCTGCACGCCGCCGCAACCGTAGTGCCCAACCACCATGACGTGCTCGACCTTCAGCGTCTCGACCGCGTATTGCAGCACCGACAGGCAATTCAGGTCGGAATGCACAACGAGATTGGCGATGTTGCGATGAACGAAAACCTCTCCGGGATCGAGCCCCAGGATCTCGTTGGCGGGGACGCGGCTGTCCGAGCAGCCAATCCACAAGTATCGAGGCGACTGCTGACGCGCGAGACGGGTGAAGAATTCTGGATCCTGCGACCGCCGTTGAGCCGCCCAGCAGCGGTTGTTTGCGAACAGTCCGTCAAGGCTGCACATGGCACCCTCACGCCGTCTCGGCAAACAATTCACGGCCGATCAACATGCGACGGATTTCGCTCGTGCCTGCTCCGATTTCATAGAGCTTGGCATCACGCCACAACCGCCCCGTCGGATACTCGTTGATGTAGCCGTTGCCGCCAAGCGCCTGGATCGCTTCTCCGGCCAGCCAGGTCGCCTTCTCGGCGGCGTAGAGAATGGCGCCGGCCGCGTCCTTGCGAAGCGTGCGGGCATGATCCGAGCGGTCGCAGGCCTGACCGACCGCATAGACATAGGCCCGAGAAGCCTGCCAGGTGGTATACATGTCGGCAATCTTGCCCTGCATCAGTTGAAACTCGCCGATCGGCTGGCCAAACTGCTTGCGGTCATGCAGATAGGGGATCACGACATCCATGCAGGCCGCCATGATGCCGAGCGGGCCAGCCGACAGAACGGCTCGCTCGTAGTCGAGGCCGCTCATCAGGACTCGGACCCCGTCCCCCACCTTCCCGAGGACGTTCTCGACCGGGACCTCACAGTCCTCGAAGAACACCGGATAGGTGTTCGAGCCGCGCATGCCGAGCTTGTCGAGCTTGGTGCCGAAACTTAAGCCCTTGAACTCCTTCTCGATGATGAAGGCTGTGATACCCTTCGGGCCCGCGTTGGGATCCGTCTTGGCGTAAACAACGAGCGTATCGGCGTCACCGCCATTCGTGATCCACATCTTCGAGCCATTCAGGACGTAGCAGTCGCCTCTCTTTTCGGCTCGCAGCTTCATGCTGACAACGTCGGATCCGGCATTCGGCTCGCTCATCGCGAGAGCGCCGACGTGTTCGCCGGATACAAGTTTGGGCAGATACTTTGCCTTTTGCTCGGAGTTGCCATTGCGATGCAACTGATTGACGCACAGGTTTGAATGCGCACCGTAGGACAAGCCGACAGCCGCCGAGGCGCGCGAAATCTCCTCCATGGCGACCATATGCGCGAGATAGCCCAACTGAGCGCCGCCGTATTCCTCGCTGACCGTCAGTCCGAGGACGCCGAGGTCTCCGAGCTTGCGCCAGAGATCGGATGGAAAAAGGTTCTCCTCGTCGATCGCAGCAGCACGCGGGGCAATTTCATCCGCCGCAAATTTGTTGATCGTATCGCGCAGCATGTCGATATCTTCGCCGAGCGAGAAGTTCAGCATCGCCATATGGCTCATTGGAAGCTCCCTACATTTTGAGTGTCGAGACCTAGGCGGTCTTGGTTTCGTTTAATTTCAGCTCGTCGATCATGCGTTCACGCATCACGAACTTCTGAGCCTTACCTGTGACGGTCATCGGCATTTCTCGGACAAAGCGGATGTATCTGGGAACCTTGTAGTGGGCGATTTGATTGCGGCAGAACTCGCGGATCTCGTCTTCCGTGCAATCGCTGCCGGGCTTGAGCACGATCCACGCGCATATTTCTTCGCCGTATTTCTGATCCGGAACACCAAACACCTGTGCGGACTGAACCTTGGGATGACGGAACAAAAATTCTTCGATCTCGCGCGGATACACGTTCTCGCCGCCGCGGATCAGCATGTCCTTGGCACGCCCGACGATGTTGCAGTAACCCTCGTCGTCGATGGTCGCGAGATCGCCGGTGTGCATCCACCCATCCTTGATGACCTCCGCCGTCCGCACGGGATCGTCCCAGTAACCACGCATGACGGAATAGCCGCGCACGCACAACTCACCCGTCGCTCCACGCGGAACGATCTGCCCGTCCTTGTCGATCACCTTTGCTTCAAGACGCGGCTGAATGCGCCCAACCGTTGTCACACGTCGTTCCAGCGGGTCGGTCGTCGAGCTCTGGAAGGACACCGGTGACGTCTCCGTCATGCCGTAGGCGATGGTCACCTCGCTCATGTGCATCTCGGAGACCACCTGCCGCATGGTTTCGATGGGGCACGGCGAGCCGGCCATGATCCCCGTCCGCAGCGACGACAGGTCGAAAGTCCTAAAATCCGGATGTGCGAGTTCGGCGATGAACATCGTTGGCACCCCGTGCAGTGCCGTGCAGCGCTCCTCCGAAACCGCTGTCAGGACCGCGCCGGGATCGAACATTTCGCCGGGGAACACCATGGTCGCGCCCGTGCTCACGCAGGCCAGAACCGCCAGAACCATTCCGAAGCAATGATAGAGCGGCACGGGAATGCAGAGCCGATCCACCTCGCTGAAGTTCATTGCCTGAGCGATAAAACGCGCATTGTTCACTACGTTATGATGCGTGAGGGTCGCGCCCTTCGGGCTGCCGGTGGTGCCGCTCGTGAACTGGATATTGATCGGATCGTGGCAGTCGAGAGGCTCCTCCCGAATTGAGCCGCCGCGCCCCTTCGCCAGGACGTCCGCATAGTTCAGCATGTCCGGCGTGCGGCCCTCGCCCATCCGAATGATCCATTCGAGCCCGAGCGTCTGGGGACGAACCGTCTGGAGCATCTCCAAGTACTTCGAGGTCTTCATCTCCTGAGCGGAGATGACGGCCCGACATCCCGATACGTGAAGCGCGTACTCCAGCTCGGCGAGCCGGTAGGCAGGATTGATATTCACGAGAACGAGGCCGAGGCGCGCCGTCGCGAACTGCGTCACGAGCCATTCGGCGCGATTAGGCGACCAGATCCCGACGCGATCGCCCTTGCGAAGACCGAGCTCCTGCAGCCCGGTGGCGAAGGCCTCGATCTCCTTCGCGAACTCCTTCCAGCTCCAACGGACGCCCTGTTCGCGGAATACGACAGCAAGTCTGTCAGGGAATCGCGCGGCCGTCTCTGCGAGCAACGCCCCAATTGTGAGATCGCTGAGTGACGAATCCGCTGTGCCGCGGACGTACGAGTGCGCCTCGGTATGAGCCATCTCTCCCTCCCTTTGGCTTTTTTGCCAATGAAGGAAGCAGTACTGCGCGACCGAGCATTTTTGTTGCCAATAAGGTTGCAAATCGTGCCAAGATGGGGAATGAAACAGGTCGCTGCAACGCCGATCGCTTTTGTCAGGGCTATGGTTTTAGCCTATGAAAAGTACGGGAAAGATCCCACAGCAGCGCTCCGGCAGGCACAAATCACGCCAAAATTGCTTCGCCTGCCGAACGGCCGGATCACGGCGTCGCAGATGGAAACGATCTCCGGCCTGGCCATGCAGGAGCTCGACGACGAGGCGCTGGGGTGGTTCAGCCGGCAGCTGCCCTGGGGCAGCTACGGCATGCTTTGCCGGGCCTCGCTGACCTCCCCGACTCTCGGCGTCGCCTTGAAGCGCTGGTGTCGTCATCACCGGCTCCTGACTGACGACCTCGTTTACAGACTGACCGTGACGGACGGGGTCGCCGAACTGGCTCTCGAAGAGAAACGCGATCTGGGCCCGATGCGCGAGTTTTGCCTCATCACCAGCTTGCGGTACGTTATCGGTTATGCGTGCTGGCTGATCGACTCCCGCATCGCCCTCGACGAAACAGCCTTCGCGTTCGACGCCCCGCTGCATTCGGACGTCTACCCCCTCCTGTTCTCGCCAGGGCCAGTTCGCTTCAGCGCCGACTGGACCGGAGTTCGCTTCGATGCGCGCTATCTGAACCTCGCACCACGGCGTGACGAGCAGTCGATGAGCCTCATGCTGAAGCGCGCGCTGCCGCTGACCGTTTTGAAGTATCGCCGAGACCGGCTCCTGGCACAGCGGGCGCGCGAACGCTTGAAGCGCGGCTTCCACTCCGCGGCTTCGCTGGCGGAAGAGCTCAACCTTTCGGTGCGCACCCTCTACCGGCAGCTCCACGAGGAAGGTACGTCGCTCCAGGCCCTGAAGGATGAAGCTCGCCGCGACAAAGCCACCGACCTGCTGCGCCGAACCGAGAGGCCAATAAAGCAGATCGCACTGGCAGTTGGGTTCCGGAACGAAAAGAGTTTCGCCCGCGCGTTCCAGTCATGGACCGGGTCTGCGCCGTCGGCCTTCAGGTCAACCAAAAATTCCAACATCGCCAGGACGTAGTCGATCGGCTTCTGCGTTGCGTCATGCGACACTGGTCGCCGAAAAAAACGAGCTTGCATCGTGATCACCCGGCTTCACTTCGTCAATCCAAAGACCGGCAAACTTCTGGGCCAGAAGGATCAATAGGCCAACCCCTATCAGAGCGGCAGGTCACAGTACGAGCGCCAGTAACACGACCGGCGCGAAGCCTGCGATGGCGTTTGCAAAGGCGGGAGAATGCCCCTCATTGAGGGTGACTTATCGTGCTGACCCACGAGGTTCGACTAAGCGATCAAGTGTGATCGGGAATTTGCGCACACGAATTCCCGTGGCGTGCCAGACGGCATTGGCGACCGCGCCGGCCGTGCCTGTAATGCCGATCTCGCCCACGCCCTTGATGCCGAGCGCGTTGACATGCGGATCCTCTTCCTCCACCAGAATCGCTTCAATCGACGGCACGTCGGCATTAACGGGGACGTGGTATTCGGCCAGATTGGCGTTCATGGGGCGGCCGGAACGCCGATCCGTGAAGGCCTGCTCGTGCAGCGCGAACGACACGCCCCAGATCATGCCGCCATAGTATTGGCTCCGAACCATGCGCGGATTGATGATGCGGCCAGCAGCGAAGGCGCCGACCAGCCGGGTCGCGCGGATCTGGCCGAGCTCGGGATCGACCTTGACCTCGGCAAACACTGCACCATGGGCAAACATGGCATAGTCCGCTTTGGCATGCGCCTCCATCGGGTTCGGGTTACCGCCGGCACCACGGCCTTCGATCTCCGCGAGGCTGGCGCGGCTGAGGATGTCGGCATGGCTTTCGCTGCGGCTTTCGTCGTCGCGGCGGAACAGGCGACCGCTACGGGCGATGACGCCGGCATTGCCCGCGCCGAACAGCGGCGAGCGCGGATCGCTGGTGGCAAGATCGGCGAGCCGCGTGATCACATCCGCGCCAGCGTTGTACACCGCTATGCCAGCCGTGGCGGTGTGCGACGAGCCGCCGGCGACGCCGCCATCTGGCAGATCGGACGTGCCCGACCGAAATTCGAGCCGCTCGAGATCGAGTCCGAGTGCATCGGCTGCGATCTGCGCCAGAGCCGTCCAAGCGCCTTGCCCCATGTCATGCGCGCCGATCTCCACGACGCCGCTGCCGTCCCGGCGCAGCACCGCCTTGGCCTGGGCCGCAAACATGACCGCCGGGAACAGCGCCGTGCCGACGCCCCAGCCGACGAGAAAGCCATTATTGTCGCGCATCTGCCGCGGTACGAGCGGCCGACGTTCCCAGCCGAACCGTGAGGCGCCTTGCCGATAGCATTCGCGCAAGGCTTTTGAGGAAAACGGCTTGCCGGAGATCGGCTCGACCTCGGCATAGTTCTTCAGCCGAAACGCTAGAGGATCCATGCCACAGGCATGCGCTATTTCGTCGATGGCGCTTTCGAGCGCGATCGAGCCCGGCGCCTCGCCAGGGGCGCGCATGAACAGCGGCGTGCCGATGTCCGCCCGCACGCCCTCATGCGAGGTCGCGATAGCGATGCTCGCATAAAGGGCTTGCGACACATTGGAAGCTGGCTCGAAGAAGTCGTCGTATGTGCTCGATATCGTCTTGGTGTGGTGATCGAGTGCCACCAGCGCGCCATCGCCGTCGGCGCCGAGACGCAGGGTCTGCCGCGTCGCCGCGCGGTGGCCCACCGGACCGAACATCTGGTCGCGGCGCAGCACAAGTTTGACCGGCCGGCCCACCACGCGGGCGGCGATGGCGCCGAGAACCTGCGGCCCTGACATCAGGCCTTTGCAGCCGAAGCCGCCGCCGAGAAACGGACTGCGAATATGAATCTTGTCGGGAGGGATGCCGAACAGGCCTGCAAGCCGCGCTTTCGCCATGGCCATACCCTGACTCGGCGTATCGATCGAGAGCGTGTCACCCTCCCACGCCGCAACAATCGCATGCGGCTCCATCGGATTGTGATACTGGTCGGGGGTCTCATAGGTTTGCGTGATCGTCGTTTTCGCCGCAGCCAACTCAGCCTCGGCATCACCGCGTTGTGCTTGTGTTGGGAAGCCGGGGCCGACGGCAGCCGGCACAAAGCTTTCGCTCCCATCAAGACCGAGCCGCACCGGTTCGACCTCGTAGCGCGGCGCCAGCAGGCTTGCGCCTTCGGTCGCGGCCTCGAGCGTTTCGGCAATGACGACCGCGATCGGCTGACCGGCGTAGCGGACCCGATCGTTTTGCAACAGATCGAGCCGGAATGTGAACGGCATGGGTTTCTCATCCGGGTCCTCTGCTAGCGCCGGTCGGTTTGCTGGCGTGATTACCTCGACCACGGCCGGATGGGCTTTCGCGGCGGCGACATCGAGATGAGCAACGCGGCCGCGCGCGATGGTCGACACCGCCAGCACCGCATAGAGCATGCCGGGCGGATGATGGTCAGCGGCATATTTGGCGGCGCCGGTCACTTTGAGCACTCCGTCGCGGCGCGTCAGCGGCTGACCGATATTCGAGCCGTGGCGGATATGAATAGGCGTCTGTGTGAGCGCGATATCAGGCATGGGTGAGAATTCCGGAAACGGCGGCAAAGGGCGAACCGGGCAGCGCGGGCATGCGCTCGGGCGTACCGCCCGCGGCAAGCGCGAGCGCACGCGCCACGACGCGGCGGGCGAGCTCGATCTTAAAAGCATTGTCGCCGGATGGCTTGGCGCTGGCGAGTGCGGCCGTGGCCGCGCTCGCAAACGGCGCCGTGTTAGCCTCCGCGCCGATTAAAATCTGTTCCGCTTCACGTGCCCGCCACGGCTTCAAAGCGACGCCGCCCATCGCGATACGCGCTTGGGCGATCACGCCTTCCTCGATACGCAGGGCAGCCGCCGCCGAGACGATGGCGAAGGCATAGGAGGTTCGGTCGCGAACTTTCAGATAGCGGGCATGGGCGGCGAAAAGCGCGGCCTCCACGGGCAGGCGCACGCCGACGATCATCTCGCCGCGCTCAAGCACAGTCTCACAATCCGGCGTGTCGCCTGGAAGACGGTGGAACGCTTCCAGCGGAATTTCCCTTCGCCCCGTCTTACCCTCTATTTCGACGACGGCATCGAGCGCGACGAGAGCAACACAGAAATCTGAGGGATGCGTGGCGATGCAGCTCGCGCTCCATCCCAAGATGGCATGGAGTCTGTTGTCGCCGCCGCGGGCGTCACAGCCTGACCCAGGATTGTGTTTGTTGCAGGCGCTCGCTGGATCATAAAAATACGCACATCGCGCGCGCTGCAGGAGGTTACCGCCGACGGTCGCAGCATTGCGCAGCTGCGCCGAGGCGCCAGACAACAGCGCTTCGGCAACGGCCGGAAAGCGCCGGGCGAAATTGCGATCGTGAGCGAGATCGGCGTTGCGGACCAGCGCGCCGATGCGCACGCTGCCATCGGCAAGGTCTTCGATCTGGTCGAGGCCGGGAAGGTGGGTGATGTCGACAAGGCGATTTGGCTTCGTGACGCCGGCCTTCATCAGATCGAGAAGATTCGTGCCGGCGGCCAGATAGATGGCGCCGGGTTTCGTGGCGGCGGAGGCGGCCTCGCGGACCGTTGTCGGCCTGACATATTCGAAGTTTTTCATGCAACCTCCTTGCGGCTCGCTGTACCGGGCGTCTTTTGCACTTCCAGGACCGCTTCGGTGATTCCCGGATAGGCACCGCAGCGACAGAGATTGCCGCTCATGGCCTCGCGCACGCGCTCTGGATCATCGCCGGCCTGCCCCTCCTGGATCAGGCCGATAGCGCTCATGATCTGGCCCGGGGTGCAGAAACCGCATTGCAGCCCATCATGCTTGATGAACGCCTCCTGCACCGGGTGCAGCAGGTTGCCTTGCGCCACGCCTTCGATCGTCAGGACGTCAGCGCCGTCATAGCTGACCGCGAGCGCAAGGCAGGAATTGATCCGACGTCCGTCGACGATGATCGTGCAGGCGCCGCACTGGCCTCGGTCACAGCCTTTCTTCGCTCCCGTCAAATCAAGCTGTTCGCGAAGCAAGTCGAGCAGCGTCACACGGGGGTCATCGAGTTCGATCGTGCGCGTGACACCGTTGATGGTAAGTGTGGTTGATAAGCTCATACAGTGCTCCATACGAGCGAGTGCAAGCGAAATCCCGTCCATCGACGGAACGCGGCGACGCGGAGGACCCCGGCAGATTTGTCGTGAGCGTCGCCGCCAGGAAATACGGAGGAACCCTCCGTTTTGCAAGAAGCCAATGAAAAATAAACCGACAACAGCCAAAAAGTTCTTGGAGACATTGGACAAAACGGCTTCACCAAGGCCACAGGTCATCACCTGCTGTCCATTCGCCGTCCACCAGTAAATAAGTCGGTCGTGAATGACGACTGGTCGGACAGCAGGAACATGACGGCGGGCGACCACCTCGTCGACATATGCTATGAGATAGCATTGCCGGCTGTGAGATGCGGAGGTGGCCCCCGTTTTTCTAAGGAGCCTTCTAAAAAAGCGCGGACGAAACGCCGCTGGACAAAAAGTCATTGGATAAGAAAACGTTGGACCAAAGAGCTTCGCGAAAACAACGGGCCGACGCGCTCCGCAACCGCGACCGTCTGCTCGAGTCCGCAAGAACCGTGTTCAGCGACGGGGGACCCGAGGCAAGCCTTGAAGCCGTCGCGCGAAAAGCTGGGGTCGGTATCGGCACCCTTTACCGTCATTTCCCCACGCGTGAAGCTCTGTTCGAGGCGGTCTATCGCCGTGAGGTTGAGCAACTGGCCGATTTGGCCGAACGACTGAAGAAAGAGACGCGGCCGATCGAGGCGCTGCGTCAGTGGATGCGTTCAGTCGTCAGATTTGTTGCCACAAAAAAGGGTATGTCGGCTGCGCTTGCGCTTGCCATCGCAAAGGACTCCGACCTTATCTCTTATTCATCCGATCGCCTGACGCGTGCGATTGGCTTGCTGCTGGAGCAAGCGATCGCGGCCGGTGAAATCCGCGGTGACATCAGTTCGGAAGATTTGCTGCGAGCGATCGTTGGCATGTGCTACACGCACGACCAGCCTGGTTGGCAGAAGAACGTCCTTCGGCTCGTGGACATCTTCGTCGACGGACTGCGCAATCGGCCCGCCAAACGCTGAACGTACACAAATCAAAAACGTCATTCTGACCGAACCGTTATTCGAAACTTCACGCAAGGCGATGTCCGAGAAAATGCAAAAGCAAAGCAACCTTGCCCCAATGAAAATTCCTCGATCAGGAATGTCAGCTTCGCGTCACGCGATCGAACCACACGGCCCTGCCCGCCCAGGCGCCGCCGACTTAACCTTGCGGATGAGCCAGCTGCCGCCGTCAGCGTTTTCAGGTCAAAGCGGACATCAAATCGATAATTCTCACTCCGCCTGACGACATAATCATAGGAGCCTCATCGAGCGCGATGGCGGAAAGAAGAATTTGGCCGGGCAAACTTCGCGCCACCGTGCCCTCACATGAACAACGGCTAATCCAATTTTAGTTTCTGACTTATGGTTCATTAGCAGCCCAGCCATGATCATGGTATTCCGCGCGAGTGCGTTCAATTCTTTTATTCACCCTAGGAATGAAAGAGGACCGTTGGTTTCTCGCTCTAGCTCTACTGTCGCTCGCCTTCTTGGTGATCGCGATCACGACAGTGTTTTTGGTGCACTAAATCTTGGGCGAACTTCCTGTTGGAATCCAGAGCAAGTGGTGTTGGCGCGCGAACGATTGAGGTCACATATTTCGCATCATGGGGCACATCGACAGTTTTCTGCATAACTTGCGCCGTTTAATCGGGAAAGGCGACTTGAACAGCCTACAGATGGCAGAAAAGACCATCGAGGAATACTGGTCGGCTACTCCTGTTAGGGCTAGAAAAAGCGGCCTGATTTATATTCAACAGATTCTCCACGAAGAGCACAGTGCTGCCGGCTCTAACAGCCGAGAGTTCGCAGCTCTCGTGGATGCTTACATCGAAATCAAGCTAGCCACGTAATATCTTCACCGCTCTTCATCAGGCTGCACCCCGGATCGTCCGAGGCATCCCGCGCAAATTCGGAAACAATGTGTTTCAATAGTTTCCATTGTTGACACCGAGACTCTTGGGGTATGGGTCGCAAAAGCGCACAGGCTCATGACGTGCGACGGTGAAAAAAGGATGATCGACGAACAGCTGCGATAAAACCAAGAGGAGACGACAATGCCAAACTGCTCCGAAAGTAATCTGGCAGAACCGCGCGATGCGCAGTTTGTGATGGCAAGTTTGGTCTCGTCCGGCACTACTCGTGGCGAACCCCGCTTTGTTCCAAGAAGTGCGTCGATCGCTTCCGAGCTCGCAGGGAAAGTGACCGCGATTGGGTGGGCTGGCTCCAGATCGCCTTCAACCAGCTGCCAGAGAACCGTGCGAGGGCTTCATGACATTCCAGATTTCACGACGAGGCAAGCAATATCTAGAAACGGCACAGACTTTGCTCCGCGCTGCCCGAACCATGACGGACTCGGCGATTGCCGATCAGCTTAAGGCCCTTGCCGACGACTACCAGCGGCGAGCAGAGAAAGCTTCGCATCATGATGCCGCTAAGGGATTCGCCCGACCGGCTGCTAGCGCAGCTTAGAAATGGTCGCCCGCCGAATTTTTTCCCGCACCTCCTCGTCGCCGTCGTCGCGCCCATCGCCGACGCCTTGGCCCTCTCTAGCTCGCCGAGCCGACGATCCCTCAAGCACGGCAAACTAAAGTTCACGAGTTTTTGATTCCTGGGCTACTGCCTGCTGGACTTCAACAGCGGCGCCGGATGCTCCACGTATAGAATGATCTGTATCATGTCATAGTGGACTCATTCTCCCAACTGAACTCTGGAGCGACAATGGGCGAG
>Ga0310912_10000734_pt1 | contig 16956 bp, 14 predicted proteins | sample GREbulkMGOX080_FD_203443 | JGI IMG/M metagenome (GOLD analysis project Ga0310912, IMG submission 203443) | Lab enrichment of tropical soil microbial communities from Luquillo Experimental Forest, Puerto Rico - GRE.bulkMG.OX080 | ecosystem: Environmental > Terrestrial > Soil > Tropical forest >...
GTATGTCGGACGAAGCTGTTGAGCAGTTTCGGGAGACCGGCCTTCATAAAACTTTGCTGCCGGCGGCCTACGGCGGATACGAAATGGGTTTCTCAGCCTTACTTGAGACCAGTTTCTCGATCGGAATGGTCTGCGCATCGTCCGCCTGGGTATGTGGTCTCTACATGGGGCACAACTGGCTCGGCGGATTGTTTCCGAAAAGGGCGCAGGAAGAATTGTGGGGCCAAGACTCGGGGACATTCATATCAGGCTCCTACGCACCAATCGGCAAGGCGACGTTGGTCGAGGGAGGCTATCTGCTCTCGGGGCGATTTCCGTTTTCCAGCTGGTCGCCCGGGGCGGCATGGAATCTCTGCGGTGCGATGTTGCCGATAGGGCCAGAAGGCCGACCAGTGCCCGGTTTCACCTTGGTCCCAAAGGCCGACTACCAGATCGATTGGGAAAGCTGGCGTCCTGTGGGTCTTGCCGGAACGGGAAGCTTTGACTTGATCGTCAATAATGCGTTCGTCCCGGACTACAGGGTTTTGCGATTTTCCGACGCCGTCGGCAGCACCGCACCGGGCGCAGAATCGAACAAAAACCCACTCTATCGTATATCACTGTTGACCGGCTTGGCTTTTGTCCTCGCGATGCCAGCGGTCGGGGCCGCCTCTGGCTCATTAGAACGGTTCATCGACGAAAACAAGGTGCGCCAGACTCACGGAGCCGTCGTGCTCGGTGGCAAGAAAATCGCCGACTTCCAGACTGTCCAGAAACGCGTCGGTGAGGCGGCGGCGCGCATCGACGCCTGCCGGCTGGTGGCGCGGCACGCGGTCGACGCCGCGGAACTCCAGGTTCGACATGATGGCAAGTCGTCGATGGCAATTCGGCTTCTCAGTAGGCGCACCCAATCATTTATCGCGAATGAGGCTAAGACGGCGACAGACCTGATCTTCGACGCCGCCGGCGGCCGCTGCCTGCAACATAGCCATCCACTGCAGCGCGCTTGGCGCGACGTGGCCGCGATCAACCACCATATCAGTCTCAACTTCGACGCCGTTATGTCGATGTACGGTCAGTTCGTCTTCGGGCTGCCGCTCGAAGGACAATACTAAACCGCCACCGAGGCGGCTCGCCCGCGCCTACGAGATGATCGAATAGCGCCGGTCTCTGCCGCAGCGCAGAATGTCTGCTTTTGGCACAAAGCGGACATTCGACGAGTACTCCTCCATGTCCGCTTTTGGGTGAATAGCGGACATCGCTCGGACCAGCCGGAATGTCTGCTTTTGACCCAAAGCGGACATCGGTGGCTTCCGTTTGGTGTGTGACGTAGGTAACAGCCCTAATCCGAAAATCTGATATTTTCTATACTGCCGGAGTGAAGCTCGTGGTGCGGCGGCAAGCTTATCGCCGGGCGCAAATTGTGCTATAGATTGGCCATAATGGGCTTTTTTCTGCGGAAAAGGCCCCGAAATCGAGGGGAGGATCGCGATGCGCATAGCCAGCGCCCTCCTTTTAGCGCTGTCGATCATTTTTGCGGTGTCGATCATTCCGTTGCGCGCCGACCCGCCTCAGCATGGTTCGAAGGATGAGGCGGTCGCGATGGTGCAGCGCGTCGAAGACATGTTCAGCGAAGAGGGCGCAGCCGCCACTTTCAAAGCGGTGTCGGACCCGTCCACCAAAGCGTTCCACGATCGCGACCTGTATCCGTTCATTTACGACCTGTCCGGTGTATGCGTCGCGCACGGCGCGCGCCCAGCGCTGATCGGCAAAAATCTCATCGATATCAAGGATCAGGACGGAAACTATCTGATCCGCGAGATGATCGACCTCGTCAAAGGACCCGGAAGCGGGTGGGTCGATTACAAGTGGCCAACTCCGCAGACGAACAAGATTGAAGACAAGTCGAGCTACGTCGAAAAGCTCGGCGACAAGTACTTCGTAGGAGTCGGGATCTACCGCTAATGACGAGCGTAGGCGGCGTCGCCGCATCGCCCGAGCACAAAAAGCCTGCGCAGATCGCCGCTGGTCTGCGGTTCGTTGTCGGTATCTTCAACAATCTGTCGATCCAGATAAAGGCATCGATCGCATCGGTGCTGTTGCTGATTTGCCTGTTGGCTCTGGGAGCGAATGCCTATTTGACCTCGACGCGATCGGCCGAGGGACTGCGAATCCTTACTAACGAGCTCACTCCGAAGCAGCAGGCATTCAGCCAGGCGAACGAGGCTGTTGTCGCTACGCACATGAAAATATTTCGCTACGTTTCCTGGGCGAGCAACGGCGTGAGCCACACTTTGCTTGATCCATTGCACGCGGAAATCAACGCAGACCTCGATAAGCTGTCCTACCGCATTGCCGCTCTTGCCCGGCGCCCGGACTTGTCTGCTTCCGAAGGCAAGAGCATGCAGAAGCTTTTGAGCCAGTGGCAGATTTGCAAGGAACACGCCAAGGACACCGTCGACGTCGGTCAGAGCGACGCGGCAATGGCGACGATGATGCTCGGTCAGACCGATGAAACCTTCAAGGCCGTCGACGACACCTTTCAAAATCTGTCGAATGCAATATCGGAGACCGCGCGCGGTCTGAGCAATCGGCTCTATTCCGATGCCGAAGTGAACAAAAATCTCGTTATTTTGGTGACGATCATCGGTTTTCTGGTCAGCGGTTTTGTCGCCATTATAGTTGGTCAATCCATAGTAAGGCCCATAGAATCCGTCACCGATGCGATGCAACGCCTTTCCGCCGGCGAGATCAACGTCGAGGTCGGCCATCGCAACCGCCGCGACGAGATCGGCCGAATGGTCGAGGCCATCGAGGTGTTTCGGAAAAACATCATCGATCGGCGCGCCATGGAGCAGACGCTCACCGAAGCAATCGAGGCGATATCCGAAGGATTCTCGCTTTACGATGCAGACGACAGGATCGCCGTTTGCAACACGCGTTACAAGGAAATGTTTTCCTATGGCCGTGAAACACCGATGGTCGGAACGCCGTTCCAAACGATCGTGGCAAACGCCGCCAACCACGGCTTGATCGCAGACGCGCAAAGCGACCCCGAGCGCTGGATCGCCGAGCGAGTGGCAGCGCATCGCAATCCAGGCGCTCCGCACCTCCAGCACCGATCGAACGGGCGGTGGATTCGCGTCAGCGAGCGGCGCACCACGCAAGGCGGCGTGGTGGCGACGTACGCGGACATCACCGAACTCAAGCACCGGGAAGCGGAGTTGGACAATCTCGTGCATGAGATTGCGGTCGCGCGCGATGCTGCGGAAACGGCGAATCGCGCCAAGTCGCAGTTTCTCGCCAATATGAGCCACGAGCTGCGCACGCCGCTTAACGCTATCATCGGCTACAGCGAAATCCTTCAGGAGGACGTGACCCATCTCGGACAGGACAACCTCGTTCCCGACCTGAGGAAGATCGAGGGGGCGGGTCGCCACCTCCTCGGTCTGATCAACGATATCCTCGATCTGTCGAAGGTCGAGGCGGGCCGTATGGATATTTTTCTCGAAGATGTCGAGATCATTCCGCTGCTCGAAGAGGTGCGCGCGATCATCGTCCCGCTTGCGGAAAAGAACGGCAATGCAGTCGAGTACCGCTTGGCAGACAATCTCGGCAGCATGCGCACCGACCGCACCAAGCTCAAACAGAGCTTGCTCAATATCCTCAGCAACGCCAACAAGTTCACGGAGAACGGCCGCGTCACTCTGGTGGCGGAGCGCATCCAAAACGGCCGAGCCGTCGTACGCTTTGCCATTTCCGACACCGGCATCGGCATGAGCGAAGAACAGCTCGGCCGTCTGTTCCAAGCGTTCAGCCAGGCGGAGACGACGACATCCCAAAAATACGGCGGCACCGGTCTTGGGTTGGTGATCACGCGGAACTTTTGCCAGCTCTTGGGCGGCGACGTCACCGTCGCGAGCAAGCCCGGCGAGGGTTCGACCTTCGCCATCACCTTGCCGGATCGTCCCACGATCCAGCCGCACGTCAAATCCATCGACGCCCCGCAAATCGCAGGCGAGGTAGAAAATACCACCACGGTGCTGGTCGTCGACGACGATGCGGCCGCCCGCGACCTGCTGACGGCCAATCTGAAAGGCGCCGGATACCGCCTCATTCATGCCGCGAGCGGCACCGAGGCGCTCAATCTTGCGCGTATGGTGCGGCCGGATGCGATCACGCTCGACGTTTTGATGCCCAAGCCGGACGGCTGGGATGTTTTGACCGCGCTCAAGGCGGACGCCCAACTGCGCGACATTCCGGTGGTTATGGTCACGGTGCTTTCCGAACGCGGCATCGGACTGTCGCTGGGCGCCGTTGAGGTGCTAACCAAGCCGGTCGACCGCGCGCAATTGAGTGCGCTGATGCACCGCTTGCTGCGGCGCGAAGGTCCGGTCCTGCTCGTCGAGGATGATGCCGGCGCGCGCGAGCTGATCTGTCAGAGCATCGAAAAGATGGGCCTGGCAGTGGCGGAAGTGTTTAACGGCCGTCAGGCGATGACATGGCTCGGCGCGCATCCGGCGCCAGCCATGATCCTACTCGACTTGGTGATGCCGGAGATGGACGGTTTCGAGGTTCTCGATGCGCTCGCTGCGCGCGCGGACTGGCGCGACATTCCGGTAATCGTCATTACCGCGAAACAGCTTACCGCGGCTGAGCGCGAGCGCCTGCTGCGGCAAGCGCAAAAGATCATCTCCAAGGGTGCCGCGTCGCGATTGGATATCGCCGCTGCCGTCGGCGAAGCCCTGCGGCGGCCGGCGCGTATGCCCGCAGGCGCCAATGGATAAGACAACAAAGGCCGGAGCGAAGCGCCGCGATGACGAAGGTTCTGCTGGTCGAAGATAACGAAATGAACCGCGATATGCTGTCACGGCGTCTCACGCGTCGCGGCTTTGAGGTGATTTTCGCGGTGAACGGACAAGAAGGCGTCGACCTTGCGGTCAGCGAACGGCCCGACATCATCCTAATGGATCTGAGTCTGCCGGTCTTGGACGGCTGGGAGGCGACGCGTCGCGTCAAAGCGGACGATGCCACGAGGAGCGTGCCAATCATCGGATTGACCTCGCACGCCATGAGCGGCGACCGCGAAAAGGCCATCGAGGCCGGCTGCGACGACTACGATACCAAACCGGTGGAAATCGAGCGCCTCATCGGCAAGATTGAAAGGCTCCTTGGCGCAGCGAAAAACTAGCCTTCCCCTTGCCGCAGGTAATGGCGAACTTTGTCGACGACCGCAACGAACGAACGTCTCAGCCGCGCTCTGACCGCCTACCTGCGCCAGGAGGTGCAGGCGCCGGCGACGGCGATTGCGGAATTTCTCGACATCATTATCGAGGACGCGCGCCGATTGCGGCTTGATGCGCTGCTGCCCGATCTCGACCGGATGCGCGGCGCGAGCGCGCAGTTGAACGCGTTTGTAAGCAGCACCATCAAGGTCTCGTCGTCGGATTCTCTGGGGGGCGAGACGCCCGAAGCGCTCCACCGGCGTCTGCGTCACGATTTGCGAACGCCGCTCAATGCCATCAAGGGCTATAGCGAGCTTTTGATTGAGGGTATGGACGAGCGCGGCGAGCAGCCGCTGCGAGCGGACCTGGCGAAGCTCAAAGACCACGCCGATCGACTTCTTGACCAGATCGACGCGATTGTTGCTCTCGCCCGCGGGCCGGCTGATGGCTTGGGCGATTGCGGCCATATCAAGCAGGCCGCTATCGTCGCAGATGTATTGGGCGCGGTCGCCCCACTGCCGGCGAACCGCACGCTGTCGGAGGCGATACGATCGAGCTCGATTCTCGTGGTCGACGACAATGCGTCCATTCGCGACGTGCTCGAGCGCCGGCTAACACAGAACGGCCACAAAGTGGTCACCGCCGCGAACGGGGCGTCCGCCTTGCACCTTGCCACCACCCGGGAATTCGACCTCATTCTGCTCGATCTCATCCTGCCGGAAATGAGCGGCTTCGAGGTGCTGCGCCGTCTCAAGACTGCCGAGCAGACTAACGACATTCCGGTGATCGTGATTTCCGCGCTCGATGAACTCGACAGCGTGGTGCGCTGCATCGAGGCCGGCGCCGAAGATTATTTGCCCAAGCCAGTCAATCCGGTCCTGTTGCGGGCGCGTGTCAGGGCGTCGCTCGAGAAAAAATGGTTACACGACCGCGAAAAGAAGTTGTTCGCCGACCTGGAGCAGCAGAAACGCCGCTCGGAAGCTTTGCTGCTGAATATCTTGCCGCAAGGCATCGTCAACCGCCTGCGCAACGGCGAGACGGTCATCGCCGATCGGATTTCGGCAGCGACGATTCTGTTTTGCGATCTAGTCGGCTTTACGAAGATCAGCCAGGACATGCCGGCGGACCGCATCATTGATTTTCTCGGCAGGATATTTGCCGAGTTCGATCATTTGGCTGAGGCGTACGGCGTGGAAAAGATCAAGACCATCGGCGACGCCTATATGGTTGCCGCGGGGATTCCCGAGGCGCAACCCGATCACGCCGTCCGCATTGCCGAACTGGCGACACGGATGCTTGAAACGGTGAACAACACCGCGGCGGCAACCGCTTTAAACCTTCAAGCGCGCATCGGCGTCCACAGCGGTCCCATCGTTGCCGGAGTCATTGGCACGCATAAATTCGCCTACGATATCTGGGGCGACACGGTTAATACCGCGAGCCGCATGGAATCGCATTCGCTGCCTGGACGCATTCAGGTCTCCGCCGCGACGCGCTCTCTGCTCGGCGACCGTTTTAGCTTCGAACGCCGCGGCTCCATCGTGGTCAAGGACAAAGGAACGATGGAAACGTTTTTTCTCAACCCGCAATGATGATCCCCTTCTTGCGGTCTAACCCGGATAGACCTCCAGCGGACATTGATTATTACTCCGATCGGAATAATTTTTGGGTCATCAAATGAGACGACGCCATTTCATCAAACTACTCGGTAGCTGCTTTCTTGGGGCATTGACCTAATTTGGATCCCGGTACGATGCCTTGTTCTGAGTGGGAGCGGTCATGATTACTGTTCCAGAACTGGCCGCAGAAGCATTGGGGTCTTTTCTGGCCGACCGCATGACTCGAAAGGCGGAAAATGCTCGTCGAAAGGCTGTTCGGCCCTATGACTCCGCCAGCAATTCCGGTGACTTACGTCATGGTCAATTTGTGCGTTGCCGCATCTTTGCTTTCTCAACTTCCGCTGTTTGCTCTTATCATCCAATGCACGGATTGGCTGAGGCTATAGGCCGAGGCGAAACTGGCGCGCGAAGGAGTGAGCCATGATTAGAAGTCTTCGACGCTGTCTCGTAGGATTATGTTTTCGGTTGTCAGCGCCCCTGCCGCTCTCGACCTCAACGCATTCGTCAGCAACGGTGTAACCCCGAATCCTTGGCGACCGTGCAATGGCCTCCCGCTGAGTTACCCTTCAACTGAATAGAACTGGCCACGGCGATAGCGCGGCCCAGACCTGCAAGAATAGCAAGAATAATTGATAGCAATACGACGCGAATCGTCACAAAAAAGAACCCCGAGCCGGTTACGCGCTCGGGGTTGTACGCAGTCTGTTACCTCAAACGTTAGGCTTCTAAGTTGAGTGGCCAGGGGTGTCGGGGGATGGGGGCGGCCACCCAGCTTGGCCTAATGCACAATATGTAGTTACGCCCGCAACAAATTCAATGCAGCCCTTGGGCTTTACTCGCTGTCAATCCTGCGCCTATGGGCGTCTTCAATATGGGACGACCGCATGCGTTTGAACAACTGGTCGATCGCTGCGTCGTAAGACACCGCCCGTATCTTCGTCGGCGCTTCGGCTCCTCCACCGCGAGTAGGTCGATCATCTCACGCCCGCGCCGACGATTGAGACTGCCACTCTCCATTTACGCCGGGCAAAGAACGGTGCGGCGGCCACGGGCCTGCAAAAGGAACGCGCCGGCGTCGTTGCCAAGATACCGTTTGAGGTCCATCCCCACATGCTTAGACACGCGACCGGCTACGTTCTAGCAAACAAAGGGACCGATACCCGGACACTGCAAAGCTACTTGCGTCATCGGTCCATCCAATCGACCGTGCGCACACGGAATTGGCACCGTCGTTTCAAAAATCTTTGGAAGTGAAAGTAGCCTCCGGAGATTTCGCACGGCTCGCTGACCCCTACTTTTTGGAGGACGCAGGGCTTCGCTCAACCGCCGCAACCAATTTGGGCTTTGTGACGCGCTAATGTCGCGTTCAAGCGAAGGCTCGTCCAAAGCAGCACCGGCTGGCCCTTGCTGAAGGGCCTGAGTTTTTGCTTCCGGCTTCGCGACTAAGAGTCAACGATCATAGCTACGATGCTAGCGTCTAGCGCAAACCCAAGGGCAGCAAGCAAGAGCAGATAACCTAGCGCCGCAAACCTAAACTTCTTATTCATGGCCATCTCCCGGAGATCTGATCCGTGTTCTGGCCGTTGCCTTTGGCGTGCCAGAACCCGGTCAGCCTTATCGCGGTAGCCGTTCGACGGCTTTCTAGCGCGATTGCCCCCTGGCGATACGGCGGATGTCGCAGCGGCTGATCCCAATGTCGGCCAGTTCATGGTCGCTCATACGGGAAAGTTCCTGCACGTCGCGCCCATATCGCTGCCAATCCCGAATGTATCGGATGATGGGTGACAACATGGGTTTCGTCCTTTCTCCGGCAACACAACATGCCGGAATCACAGTAGAAATCTGGGTTTGCATTGATGCGCCAGCAATGGAACTTATTGCGATGCAGCTAAGCGCGACACGCATGACTTGACGTCTTCAAACAGACAATTGTGGGCTTGGCCGCGCCGTCCGACGATAAGATTCGGCATAATTTGCAATCTAGCTATGAGTAATACGCTTGACAGCGAGAAGCGGTCCGTTCCGCTAAGAGCCACCAACCAAAAATGCTTCGCTGTGACTGTCCCATCCTCGGCAGCGATCCGGACCTGCCAGCCTTGCCGCCAACAACAGGCCTTATGAGGGCCAGATGCTTCGAGCGATAAGCTGCGCTGAAACCAAGCCCGAGACTGTGGCGCTAGCGAAGAAAATGCGGGCGCAGGGCAAATCGTGGGCTGAATTTCCAAGGCGTTGTTTGCTCAAGGCCAGCCACGCGGCCGGTTATCCCCCCGGTGTGGGCGAGTAAAAACGGCCTTCAGACAATAGCAAGCGCAAGAGCCCTGCGCGGTCGCTTCAACTCCTTGCGGCGCGACGGGCAATCGAACCAGCGCCCTTGGCCAGGCCTGCGCCTAGCTGTTCTTGCGCTCTCGCGGAACCAGGACTTCTCGTGACCTTTCCGACGCGATCGCCTTTGACCGCCCGGCGCTCCACGGGTGTGCGCTCGGTAATAGTCTTAAGTTTTTCGATCAGATGAACCTCAACCTTAAATCCCATCAATTCGATGCGGTCTGCGACGGCACGCAAGCTGATCTTGCTGAAAAAGGGAATACTGATCGTGGCGGATTGCCGAGAGCGACCGCGCATGATTCCAAACACGACGGTGAAGTCCGATGGTATTGGCTTGCTACGTCCGTCAGGCAGTATTTTGTCAAAACCCTTCTTCTGGAATTTTTTCTGCCGGCGCTTTGTTGCGGCGCGCAGGCCCTTTCGGAATTTTTCGTCGCGAATGAATGCCTCAGCGGATACCGCTCCCTGATTCCAGAGATGGCTGATCGGCGCCGATCCGTGTCCATCTTTCAAGTGGATGAATTGTCGATCGATCGAAAGGAAATCGCACGGTTCGAGACTTGCACCGTGCATACCTTGAGGATTGAGCTTTACCTGATCTAAATTCAAGAGATGCTTGTGGTTATCTAGCTCAGCGATAAACGCGCGCTCGTTCGGCGCCCGAGTTGAATCCACAAAGGGCTTGGCTGCCATAAGCTTGTTGAAGCCGGCTTCGACGGAGGTGTAGAAGGCCCTATCGACTGCGAACCAGTCGCCACCGAATAGCACGTACGTTGTGCCTTGGTGATCGGCTTCGAGCACGAAGCATTCATATATTTTTCGCTTACGTTTCTTGTCGCCCTCGCCATCAACGATAACGCGAACCTCGTGACTCGCCTGTAATGTTGCCATATCAGGAATCTGACTGAAGTCGCCCGCCTGCAGCTCAGCGACGTAGTCCTCGATGGCAAGCTGCGCATGCGCCGGCTTGGTGCCAGATCGAAGTCCGAGCCCGTAATAGCCGATCTCAACACTTTCGTCGGGATCGAGAATGTCCGGCAGGGCGACATGCAGGTCGGATGATCCACCGTCCACTAAAGTGCGAAGCTGGGCAAACGCCAGCGCATCAAGCTGGGCGAGAAGGTCGCGCTGCCGCACGGGCCTAATGTAGTCGATGAAGGCGAATTCCTTCTTGTAGTCTTGGGCGCGGTACAGCGAGAGTGCCTTCTTGCATTTTTCCTGCACGTCGCTCGACGACGTTCGGGTGTTTAGGGTCAAGGCATCCCGGCCGGCCAGTGAGCGCGCGAATGCGAGATCCCTGGGGCGACCGGCCACAAGAGTGAGTAGATCTCGGTCGATATCGATGCCAAAACCGACAAGATCGGCGTCGCGGCTAGCCTGGACGCGGCGCAAGAACGTGGTCGCGTCGAGTGTGGCCATGTCTAGGGTGCGAAGACTGGATCGAGCGACGGAATTCAGGGCAACCCGGAGCCCAAACCCGCGTTCAAAAGCGTCGGGATCAAGCGCATGATGACCGGTGCCGAACGCCAGCGCCATGGTGCGTGTGACGGTTGGCGCGTCATCGGTTGTAACGTTCACAAACAACACGGCCGCGCAGCTTTGAGTGGCCAACACGGGCGCGGAGCCTAGAGCGAATTGGCCTATGAAAGGCGCCCATAGCGGCGGAGTCGTAGGACCCTGACCGATGAAGAGCCAGCCGCCGTCGGCTCGAACTTCGCGAAGTTCATGATCGGCGCGAAAAGCACTGTCGATTGTGCGTCCCTCACGCAGCAGGCGGAGGGAGATCGTCATGGACTTCAGGCCGCCGTCGCTCATCCACAGGCTCTTCCGATAAACCCCCTTGATGGTGGATGTAAAAATAGTCGCTCAAAGCGCCCATGACTACAAAGGCGATAACGACATTTTTGCCTACGAGGTTTCGGACGACTCGTTGGAGCGCGTATCCAATGACCGGCATCGCTCGCCGGTACTCTTAGCCCGTCCTACGGATCATCGTGGAAAATAGCCGCGCGGCGGATTGCGGCGACTATCGCCGGCCGCTCGACGTAGGGCGTCAGTTTGATCGTGGCTTTGGATCGGCGGACTTGGACACCAGGTCTTCCTGCCATGGCAGCGTTTTGTATTTTGGCTCAATCCCGCGCGAAACATAGTCCGATAGCCGGACCGTAGTATGCGTGCCAGCCGAATCCACGATTTGGACGGCTCTGATAGTTTGAGCACGCTTACTGCCCACCAAATATAAGCCACGATACGTGACAGCCATGGCGCTCACTGCGCGGCTACAGTGTGTTAACTTGCCAACCAATTAGTATCCAAGATTACCGTACCCCGAGATGGCAAAGCCGTCGCCAGCACGGAGCCACGGCAGCAAGGCTGAACGACTGCATCTTGCGCCTAACATTTGGCCGGAATCATTGTGAGCAAGCTGATGCTTATGACGAGATTGGCGTCGCCCTTTAGGCGACGGCTGTAGGCTTGTCCTGCCCGATCCACTTGGCCTCGCGCGCGCGCCGCTTGACCAGGCCGGCCAGGGTTTTGCCGCCAGCCTTGTTGTACATCTTGAACCGCTTCTTGATCTCTTCTTGGTCGCCCGCCTTCACCGCTTTGCCGAGTCCGGCGGACATCCATGCCGTGCCGGAATTGTAGCTCAGCGAAATCAAGGCGGCGCGGGTGCCCTGGGGAAGATTTGGCGCGAACTTGTCGACCTTCGCTTCCATCTTAGCCACTTCATGGCGCAGCCGGCGATCACCTTCGGGCTTGTCGATCACTTCCGTCTTCGATCGCGCCTTGGTGCCGTAGCCGTTGGTCCATTGCTTGTAGTCCCAAAATGCTTTCGGGGTGAATCCCTCGATGTCCTTAAGTTCGTTTATGTAAAATTCGTCAAGCATGACAGGCTCTATCGTTTACCCTCCCTACGCCTGTGATCCGCTCGGCCTGCTTCCGCGCCATGCCGAAGGCGGGGTCGATGTATTAATCGAGCCCCGCGCCCGTGTTGCTCAGGACGACCTGGCGCATAGGTTTACATTCCGGCCTCCCACGTCGCCTTCAGCGTCTCGGCCAGCGTGAGACTGGATGATCCCATGACCGTTGTACCAAATCAAACGCTTAAGAATCTTATCCGACACAAGCGAGTTGAGTTCTTCCTTCCGCCTTCGATGTTGTAAAGCATGCACACTGAGCGCGCAGATTTATTGTTCCCTGTAATATGAGGGAAACAACGAACGCCACGAAGGTCAGTTAAATGTCCCGGCCTGCAATGTCGCTGCAATCGACGTATCTGTAATGGCGGTAGAAGGCAATCCTGACGCCTTGCTAGCTTCACATCTGGTCTCGCCAGCGAATCCACGAAGAGCGTCTCGATCGTCACACTCGTCGGCGCAGTCACCGCCCCAATCAGGATCGAGATAGCCGCGCTCGTCAAGCCGCTGGAGTTACGCCCTCGTCACCATTATGGGCGCAGAACGTTTTGATACGGCCACGGCTCTACAATGTGCTCGGGGAGCAAATTGATGGGTCGGTAGTCCGGCATCATGTCCATGCGATCGAAAACCGACCGATGGACACGTGGGACTGTTTTTTCGATTTCAGTGTGAGTGTACAGGTCGATGAGCTTGAAGGGTCGTGGCTCGGCCTTGGGAATGTAGAAGCCATCAAGCTTCAGACGCCATTTCCATTCTTGATATTTGACCCTTTTTGGAATCCATTCCAGCGGCCACCAGGCCGCGGTCAAGGAGATATGCAGTTTCGCCTTTGCATCGGGTTTGACAAAAGTCTCGCGCGCATCGGGATCGTTCTGTCCCAGGGCGAGATGGTTCCGCGTCCTCGTATTGATTCCAAGTCCGTATGTGACGGCTTCGTCGATCATCCAGTTGAGCGGAAATTTCGAGAGACCGCTCTCCTGTTCCGGATAGCCGCCGCCAATATCGGCGTGGACGCCGGCGAACCAAACCTGCTTGATATCTTGATCGACCGTGGGCGCAGCCTTGTCGAAAGGATTGGCGATGAAGCTTTGTGGCTCCGTCCATCGATTGAGCCGAAACATTCGCCGCCGCTCGTCGAGGGCCTTGGCGTGGCGGAAAACTTTCACGCTGGGATTTGTCCGCGTGTAGGGCAGCATCTGCAGCGTGGGAACGGGAATACCACGGTCCCAACGCGGCACGATCATCGAGGCAACCGTGTCCCATACGCCAACGAAGTCGATGATGATCGATCGCGCTCCGGTCACATGACCGAAGTGCCAGCCCGATTGAAAATCGTGCTGTTCGCCAACCTTCTTGTACGCGCTCAGAGCGTAATGGGCGATGTTGAGCTGATCGGGCGGCAACAGCCCGATCATGTGGATGAATCCAGCCAATGCGCGAACCGTGTAGGCGCCGCGGCTAAATCCGAACAAAAAGACGCGATCGTCCTTCTGATAATTCTCACCAAGAAACCGGTAGGCGCTGAGAATCTCGTCGTCAAGGCCATATCCCGTCGCGAGCTCGAAGACGCCTTTCGTGTTCTGAGTTAGCCTCGCCCAGGGATCGGCAGTGCCGATCGTGCCGATTCCCGGATTGTAGTAGACACGCTGCCCATCGTTCTTATGCAAGGTGCGAAACAGCTTAAGGACATTCGACAGATTGCCTTCGACCTGGTTGCCGGTGCCATCACAGCAAATGACAATGTTCTTGCCCATACAGAGACGCCATGGCGAAAGTTATTAAGCTTAACTTACGGACTTGGGAAGATTGAGGCCAGTAGCAAAGTTTTTTACACTGTGAATGTGACGAGTTGGCCCGACGGTGTCTCCTGCGGGATCGATCGTGCTAAATGGTAGCGATCGTGACTGATCCGATGATGCCTTCGACGGATCGCGTATCTGGTCCACACTCAAGTTCAAAACGCATTTCAGTGCCGCGTATCACTTCCTGCATCGGGCGTTAAACCCAACGCACTGAAACGCTCGACCAGCGCCCGTTCCAGCTCATCGTCAGTCAGCGCCTCAAACGCGCCAAGAGGTCCGACTTCTCTGCGCTCGACCCGCTGGCCAGACAAAACGCCCATCTCCTTGATCGCAGCAATCGCGCGCTGAGTTGACCGCTCGCCAAGCGGCCAGGCCAATACGCCTTGCCAGGTGATGCCGGGTGGTAGACAGCCACCCTGAAAACGACGGACATCACCAAAGGTGATCTGGCTTCAAGCGGTCACGCTCGTGGCGAATTCCTGAAGTTTGCTGTCAATCATTGATAGGCCTTGGTGCTCTTTATCCACACCATGCGCGCCCCCGGCTTACCTGGTCACTAACAACAGCGCCTGAATTCTTCTTCAGGTAAACGAGTGTCTACTGGACCGATTCAGCGGCCTCTAGTTCTCGCGGACTTAGACTTCACTTTCGGCGGCTTGGCACCGGCCTTCGATGCGCTTTTGGCAGGGCGTCGGCTCGCCTGTTTGGCCTTAAAGGATGCGCCACGTTTCGCTGCAGATGGGCGGGAAGTTCCGCCTGATCCACTGCTGGAAACGGTGTTGGCGTGGAGGTCGACCGTAAAACTATCGCCAACGCCGCTCTTACCGGACGTTGGGTCCACGGTCACAAACACACCGGCAACCGAAGTGGGCGAAATGGTCAATCGCAAAAATCCGAAGGTGCTATCGTTGTAGACCTCCAGCCTGAGAGGATTCCCACTCGCGTCAGTACCGGAGAGTGGAGTCTTAGGCGAAGACGGGCGACGATTCGGCGGCTTCAAACCCGGCAGATCGTAGTAGCCACCCATTCCGGCTACGAGATAGGGAATCTGCTTTCCGCCAACCGTTCGAGTGTATCGCTCGTACAGATGGGCGTGGCCGGAGAGATGCAAATCCGGCTGAATACCGGCTGTACTGCAGGCCTCGTCGATCTGCTTCAGCATGGTGGGACTCGGTACATGCGAGGAGCTGCCTGTAAATGGGGGATGATGGGTCGCGATGATCAGCGCGCGCCATTGGCCCTTGTCCCGTTCGGCTTTTGCGGCAGCCAGCTGCTGCTTCAGGAAATTTGACTGGGCGTTGCCGACCTTGGAATTCGCGATCACCCCCTCGGTGCCGCCCTCACTTGTATTCGAATAGAGACCAATCAATTTGACGAATGGAGCGTTCAGAGTGAAATACACACCCGGTTGATCCATGGTGGTTCGAACCGCTCCCTGGCTATCCGGGCTTCGAGTGGGTTGGCTGGTGCAGAAGTTAGCAACAAATGCGTCTAGGGATTTAGCGGTCTCGCCCTTGTAGATGGCTCCGTCGTGATTGCCTGGAATGGCGAAGATGGGCGCGTTGTAATTGCGGTACGGATCGTAGAACTGTTCGAAGTAGTATTGCTCCTGGCCGAAATAATAAACTACGTCGCCTAGATGATACCAGAAGGAGGCTCCGCTTGCGAGGTCGGCGGCCATTGCGTCAGCCACGGCAAACTGGAATTCCGGACTGTGAATTCCGCCGGTATCACCTACGGTATGAAAGGTTATCTTGCCGGCGCTCTGGATTTTTTGCACAAGGTCGACACCGATCACCGAAGATAACTCCATCGGGGTGGTGCTCCTGACAGATGGGATTGGTTCTAGTTGCGCAAGCCCTTTGGCCGCCGTATCGGCCGAAATTTCCTGCTTGCTGAAACTGCTGAAGTTATCGGGAGTCAGATCGGGATCCCCGAACGCGCGACTGGTTGTCCACCCATTCATTGCATGCCCTCCATCAAAGCTTAGCTCGTTCGCCTGCCTACGCCTTAGAGCGCCCAATTTGTCGGGAGTTATTTCTTCCCTCTTTTTGTTGCTTTGTTATCACTCCTCTTCGCCTTCTTCTTGGCCCCCTTCGCTCCACCGACGAGACCGATGAACTCCGTCGCCGCATGGACCGCCCCTTTTCGGGGAGCGTATCGTCGGGGGCTGCGTTGTGCATCACAGCAAATCTGGTCGCTCGATGTCGCATTCGGGTCAAAAGCAGACATCGGATTGGCGCACGTTGATGTCCGCTTTGACTCCAAAAGCGGACATTGGGAGGCACGGCTGAGAATTCTGCTAAGTGCCAATAGGCGACATCGCTCCTTCTTCGTCACCTCATCCAAACGGGCAGCCTGCAATCCATCATTTCTTGATGCTTGCTTCGAATGCTTCGATCACGGGACGCCATTGCTCTGCTGTGCGTTGATAAACGTATTGACCTCGGACGGTGACATTGGATCAACATAGGCGCCGCGCGATGCGAGCTGTTTGGCGAGGTTCGGCTCACTCAGTACCTTTCTGAGGCTTTCATTGATTTTCTGGATGGCTGCCGCGGGCGTTCCGAGTGGCGCCACCACGAGTTGCCATCCTCCCGCGGCAAAGCCCGGCAAGGTCTCGGCTACGGTCGGCAGATCGGGAAAATCCAACGTTCGACGCTCGATTTCGGCGACCACCCACTTCCCACTTCGATGCGCAAATCCTCAGCATGACTTTATCCGATCGGCCATCTCTCGCTTACGGGGCAGCGCTCCGGGTAGCGCGAGCACAGCGATTGGGAAACTTCGGTTGTATGTCAAACTGCGGCTGCGTCGGGCAACGCATTGCGAGGCGAGAATGTCGAGGATCTGGTTGGAATAGGGAAGCAGTGGTCCGTCATCGAAGGTCAGCACCACTTCCTTGTCATTGAGCGGCACGGAATCCGGATATTGCATGTGGCCGATCCGTGGATATTGAGTGGGATCGATTGCGAGGACACGGCTCGTGCCAAGCGTGTCGGGACGTCCCGGACAGTTGGCGGCGGCATGGCCGGTAGTTTCTTGAGCGGACTGCGGTGCGGCGGCTTCTGGAGCTACCCTGAAC
>Ga0310912_10000748_pt1 | contig 16838 bp, 21 predicted proteins | sample GREbulkMGOX080_FD_203443 | JGI IMG/M metagenome (GOLD analysis project Ga0310912, IMG submission 203443) | Lab enrichment of tropical soil microbial communities from Luquillo Experimental Forest, Puerto Rico - GRE.bulkMG.OX080 | ecosystem: Environmental > Terrestrial > Soil > Tropical forest >...
TGAGGCGGTGGTATTGGCGCCTGCGACGACGGCGCTGGTATCGGCGTGGGCTTGCGTGCTGGGGCAGCGACGGGTCGCGGCGGAGGAGGCGCTGGGATGATCTTCGCAAGGATTTCCACGTCTGCGGCTTCCAGTCTGGCAATCTGGCGCGTCACCTGGTCTAGACCAGCGGCGAGTTGCTCTACGGTTTGCCGCAGCGTAGCTAAATCCCGCGCTATCTGCTGTACCTGCGCCTGGTCGATGGAGGGGACGGCGGGAGCTTTCGGCACGACCGTTTCAGGCGCGGTCTGCGCAACGGGTGCCCCAATCGATGGCTTCGTCCAGCCAAGCTGCTGAACCCAGCCCGCGATCATCTGCTTGGCCTCCGGCGACCAGCCCAGTTCTGGAGCGCTCGTCGCAATTACCTGCTTGGCTGCATCGCCGTAAGATTGCCAAGCCAGGGTGGCTGCAACACCAATTAAAATAGCGACAAAATAGCGGGCGAACGAGCCTCGCCGTCTCTTCTCATTTTCTATTGGTAAAGGACGATGATAAATCGCCTCACGCTCCGAAGTCTCGCCGTGAGTGATCCCGAAATGATGGTCATCCTGCTCCAACGGGTTCTCCCGATGGCCTCCCCGTTCTAAATTTTTCAGAAGGGCACGTAGTTGTTGGTCTGATTCATCAGAGTTTGGCGCAGCACTGGCTAAGTGGCGTTCGGTAGCCATTTCATCCGCGTGGTTCATCGGCAGGTTTTCCTACTTCGGGCACGGTAGTTGCGATTTCAGCAGATTTATCGCGACTTTATTGCGGCCCTTTCGTGGGAATACCGGGCATCCGCGTCGAAGGGCAATCCACCCGCTTTATCGTGCGCGACCACAACGGGCAGGCGCTCGCTTATGTCTATTCTGAAGACGAGCCAGGGCGGCGATCAGCAGCCAAGCTACTCACCAAGGATGAGGCGCGGCGCAGGGCGGCGAATATCGCCAAGCTGCCGGAGCTATTGATACTGAGCCGCATCGGGTGAAGGTCAAAAACCCGAAAGCGCCAGCGGTGAAGCGTGAGGCCGAGGAGGATTGGGCAGCAGGATCAGTAGAGCGATGCGTGAAGCGGTTATCGTCGCCCTAGCCTGCTTTCTGATTCTGATCATGGCAGCCGCCTTGATCGTCCAGCTTTTGCCGAAATGATCGCGTTGCGTTTGGTGATGGCAACTCGAACAGGTGCCCTGTCCACCGCAATAAGGCGTTCCACCATGCTGCGCATAACCATCTACGCGACGTTGATCGTAATTCTGGCGACGGGGGCCGCTTCCGCTCAGTACGATCCTTGGCGCACCCAAAAACAAAAGGAAAACGACCAAGACATTGAACGCGTCAACCAATCGACGATTGAAAGGCTTCCGAATCCAAAAAAAAGCAATCTGATCCGTGGGCCGATCCCGAACTAACTCCATCAGGGGCGGTCACAACTCCATCAGCGGCGGCCAAGCCAAACGGCCGGAACTCTGGAACACCCCGGCCAGCAAAGGATTAGGTGCTTTGGGGGACTCGGTGTTTAATGCGCACAAACCGCACACCAGACGAATGGACTGGTTGGTGTATCGCCAGAAACCGAATTGCCGACGAACTTAAAGAGTACTATCGGGCGTGTACGACCGGGGAATTGCCGCCATTCGGGTGCCGCCAACGTCGCTTATGTTCAAATGCAGGAGCTATCCGCGCTCCGACCAGCTCCTCACACTCGATGAGGCGCGGCAGCCGCCCATACCAAAAATTGTTTGTTTACTACTTAAGCCGAAGATCAATTCGCTTTGGTTTAGTCGCACAGCAAAACAGCCGGCTGTCCTAAACTCGCAAGCTTTTATCGACGCGAATCAGATAAACCCCGGCTCATCAGGTGTTGGGGGACATTTGCGGTTTAAGGACCGCTGTCTGCCATGCGCAACGAACGCTCTGAGAAATACACGCCAAGGCCGCCGCGTTGCCCAAGCTGCGCTCGAATTATGTGTCTCGCTCGAGCGTCGCGATTTCGTGACCTTTATATCCAGTATGTCTTTGAATGCCGAGCTTGTGGCGTGTCGCATATCGACGCCGTGGAAATCGAGGCGGCGTAAACGGCGGTTCGGACGTCTGATTGACTTGACGTGTCTCCCGTTATCGATCCGCCAATCCTCGAACTTTCTCCACGTTCTCGGAGATGCCCTTCGTCAGTTGTATCACCAGTTCGCTCAGTGTTCTGTATTCCTCAATCTCGCGTTTAACGCGTTCGCCATCGGTCTGTAGCTTTCTCTGCAGCCGTTGAAACTCACCAATCAGACTATCAATTTCGCCCGTCGAAGTTTTTGTTACTTGGTCCAGCGCGTCGCCGAAATTCACGGTCGGGATTTCGCCCTCGTCTCCCTCGGCAGCACGCTTATGCGTCAGTTCGTGATTAGGTTCCTCGAAGTGAGGTCGCTGGTATTTGGAGAAATCAAGCGGTCCGGAAGGCATGATTTGTCCCCTTGTTATCCGTTAAATGTCGCATGAGAATGCTACGCGCCCGTAAGGTTCGTTTGTAGTCGTCACCTGTTCGCCTGTGGATAATCGAGTGCGGCAGGACAAGGCAAAGCCGCCGGTTCTCCGTTGCCGACGGCTTTGCTGCGAGTCAGCAAATGACAACTCGCCGCTTCCCGCCGCCTTGGACTGTCGAGGACATCGGCGCGGCCTTTGTCGTGCGCGACCACGACGGACAGCAGCTCGCCTATGTTATTTCGAGGATGAGCCGGGGCGTAGATCGGCGGCGAAATTGCTTAGCAAGGACGCCAGGCAGTCAGTCTAAGCTCATGACTACAGTCTGGGCATCGAAAGATGCGAATTTCGCTGTCGCCACCAGGCACCGGTACGATAGCCATTAGGTTCATCTCGGCGGCACAACGGCAATCAGGTAGCTCCGTTGAACCCGGCTCTAGCAGGCGCTCGAACTTTGACATGACACCCCCCGTCCCCGTCGGAAAGTGTATGTCTGTCGGTATCGGTCGCCAAGCGAATTTAATTCGGTTTCACCGTGAAATAGATCATCCCTCTCGCCAGCCCGCTCACCAAAGATGAGGCGCGGCGAATCGCTGTGAATATCGCTAAGCTGTCCGAGCTATTACGCGGGTCATAACAAGACTGTGGGCGTAGCTTCCCGTTAATTTAGGGAGCTAAACCGTGAATGAACCAAGGAAGGTTGTCTTCTACTCGATCAAGCAAGAAGACGCTGAACCGAAGGACCGATATCCCGCGAAGTATTTGCCGATCATAATTGTGCTGATAATCCTATTTGGTGCCCTTTCCCTGTCGCTGGGTTTATGGCGGGGTCCTGAGACAATCCTGATATCGGCGTTATGAGCCTGCAGCCAAGCTACTCACCAAAGACGAAGCGCGGCGGATTGCGGTGAATATCGCCAAGCTGCCGAACCTTTTGCGGAAGGGCGGCTGATACTCGCGCCACTCTTCGAGGACGAAATTCACCGCTGGTTCGGATATTTGGATTTTTGGAAATAAATATTCCCCATATCTGCTTAGAACGGAAAATATGGCGTTATTTTCTCTGAATTTGCAGACCCTTCATGAGAAGCATCCAATGGCATCTTGGCTCCGTCTGTGCACCGGCTGGATAAATAAATAATTTTCGTCCGCACTTGGCATCCCGACTTGACCTATTCATCCGATTTTCCGGTTGGCTAAATCATTTGAAGATAAATTTCCCGCCGCGACTTTGACCCGTAGTCATTTAAACCGATTCTGCCCGGATCGATCCGCGTTTAACCGTTCCGCAGAAGTTCACCAAAAGTGCTTTTTGCGTGTGCGATGTTGTGGCTATCCCCTTGGTCCATGCAAAGTTTTTTGGAAAATCGGTCAATGCGAGGCATAACGTTCGATAACGCGTCCGGGCCCCCGGCGCTAGGGTGTCGCGTTGGAAAACAGTCAAATGATGCGTTAGGTCGTGGTTGAGGGGTCGTCTGCGTCGACGCGCTGGAAAAAGTTCCTCCGATGGCAATGTGCCGAAGGTAGCAGCATTTATTCCAGATTTGTTCTAGCACCGTATTCGGCTCAGCGAGCTCGCCGGTGAGTCTGAGGCCGTCCCGGCCCAACCATTGCAGGGAGCGCGAAACGAATCCACGACCATCTCTGAGTCGTTGCGCGGCATTGTCTCCAAAGTCTCAGCGCCAGAAGTCTCGGAATGGCCGAGCGCTTAATTCCGAATAGCGAGCGGTGTGCTTTATGTCGGAGTGGCCGAGCCAAAGTTGCAGGCGTCGGGTGTCGTGCCCAGGATCCGCTAGTAAATGACCGCAGGTGTGGCGCAATTGATGCGGATGACAGTGCGGTATTCCTGCCCTTTTCCCAGCCCCGTCAATCAGCTTGGCTACATTTGAGCGTGTCATCGGCCCCCCACGCTCGGTGGTGAAAATGAAGGCGGATTCCGGTTGCTGCTCCCGCCTGAGTTCACGTAATGCCCGCAGTTCGTTGCCTTGGATCGGGTGAACGGAATGAATACCACCTTTAAGCCGCCTCACGTGCAAATGGCCCTTCGAAAAATCAATTTGATCCCAGCGTAAATCGATGGCCTCGGTAACACGCAAGCCATGGCGGGCCATGAGAAGGATTAACGTGGCGGGAAAAAGTTCCTCAGATGGCACCGCAGTGCCGTCTCAATATTGTCTCAGCGTCAGAAGTCTTTCATCATTTATCTCAGCCGGTAGTTTCAAAACTATCTCACGCGGCGACTCGCTGATGCACAGACAGATGGTCCTGAAACGCCAAGCCTCTGACCAGACTCAGCAATCGTGCTGCAGCTGCTCCGGCAATCTGAATCTGGGAAGAATATGGGAAGAATCTCGGGCGGTGTATTCCAGATTTGTTCACACGCGATTCGAGCGCGCGTTGCAGGCGATCTCAGGACTGGGTCCGGTGCATACGGCCGGGGGAACCGCTAATAAAATGTGGATGTCGCGGAAATTTTTTCTCCTCCCCGGTATTTTCCCATTAAAAATCGAAAATCACTTCCAAAAAATCTCACAAAAAAATTTTGCCGAGCGTTCTCGATTTGTTATTGGCTCGATCCAGCGCTTCTGACGTCTACACGTCCGCTTCTCGCCAAAGAGACACGCAGGCCGCAATGCCGGCACCTCAGCTTTGCTGCCATAAGCGGTCATGGTCGCATGTCCGATCAATGTCCGCTTTACCCCCAAAAGCGGACATTGATGAACGCGACCTAGGATGTCCGGTAACATTAACCGATAATGGTGCTCGCGGCCGAAATCCCGCCAGGCCATTGACCAATGCTAATTACCATTTTGGTGGGACGCTCGTTAGCGGCCGTCGTAGAGGACGATGATGCGCGTTTCCACGAATTTTGCGCGCCGACGTGCGAACCAGCGGAGCTTTATTTTTTTGACAATGACGGCGAGGCGAAGTCCATCGTCCAGAGCCGCAGCAATCCAATGATGCTGCTTAGGGACATAACCGAGGTGGACGGTGCGATGGTAATATGACACGGCGTGATCGCTTCTTGAATCGGTGCGCTCGCGAACGAGCTCAAGTGCTTCCCCCGCTCCGAGGTGTTGACAGGCGTAACGGCAGCGGTCAACGCCGTCGGATGATTTGCGGCTTAGGTCTGCAATCCAGCTGGGGTATGACCGCACGCTTTCTTCAGCGATCAGGGCCAGTGCGTCAGCCCTTCGACGCTGGCTACTACTAATCTGCTCGGATGTGCCGTTCCGTCGTCGGAGATACATAGCGCCTATCGTTGGCATCGTCACACCAGGCCACGTCGTCGCGCGGAGGGCACGTCGATTGACATTGACAATAGTTCGTGCACGACGAACTTGAATTTGATTCAGATCAATGTCTGAGATTTATGTCCGCTATGGGTCAAAAGCAGACATTGAGGAGTGTCCAGCCGATGTCCTCTTTACCCCGAAAGCGGACCTACTGGCCACTGCGTGATAAAGTTGGGGCCATCGGCGCCTCCTATATGGGTGCAGCAAGGTCGGTTCACATGTTCAACCCGACATTGATAGTTATAGAAGCCTTCATCCGCGAACTTCGGACGATGTACGAACGAACATACACGACGATGGAGCCTGGTTATCCTGGCGCGATCAGCTTTGCCGCTCAGCTTGCTCTTGAAAATATCGCGACCAGCGACGCCGCGTATCACGATGTCAATCACACCATCATGGTCACGCTTGTTGGGCAAGAAATTCTGCGCGGCCGTCACATTAGCGTCGGCGGTGTGACCCCGCGCGACTGGCTACATTTCATCATCTCACTACTATGTCATGACATCGGGTACGTGCGTGGAATCTGTCGAGGTGATGGGGATGGCTCCTACGTCACCAACTTGGGCGGCGACAAGGTGACTCTCCCGGAGGGAGCCACCGACGCATCAATGGCGCCGTATCATGTCGCCCGGTCCAAACTGTTTGTACGGGAACGTGCGGAAAAGGCCCTTGTCCACCTCGACATCACGGCGATCGAAACCAACATCGAACACACCCGCTTCCCGGTTCCCGAGGATGAGCAGCACGAGTCCACTGACGATTTTCCGGGCCTGGTACGTGCTGCCGATCTGATCGGGCAGCTAGCGGACATCAACTACCTGCGAAAGCAGGCTGCCTTATTTAACGAGTTTCGCGAAACCGGAATGACCAATAAACTGAAATACGATAGCGTCGCAGATCTGCGAGCCAACTATCCAGACTTCTTCTGGAAAACGGTCCGGCCTTATATCGGAGATGCCTTGCGCTACCTTCGAGTCACGCAAGAGGGCCAACAGTGGATTGCCAATCTCTATGCACACGTGTTCTCGGTGGAGCACAGAGGCCAACTTGTTTAGATGAGTCTCGCCAATTAAGGCTGTCGGCTATTCGTTAGGTAGCCTCGATGTCTGCTTTGGGTCAGAAGCGGACAGGATTGGGCGAATTTGCAACCGCTTTACCCCCGAAGGCGGACATCGACGAGATGCAGTTGGATGTCCGCATTGTGGCAGAGGCAGACATCAACCCACAAAGTGGGTCTGGAAATTCAGGCTCGTGGCTCAGTCGCTTGAGCACCAAGACGACTAGAGGACTGATAACTGGCGCCTAGAACTGATTTTTGGACAACGTGGCGACCGCGAAAAAACACTTGAACAAGATTGCGCTCGCCTACGAGCTCGCCCAGGGCCCTAAAGGCAAAAAAGGGCATTAGCATCAAAAAACCAATAAAGCTTGTGGCAATTAGCTGATCCGTTGTCCCGCCACCAAAGTCAGCCATAGAGTCAACGATGGTTCGCCCGTGAAGGAAACCCACGAATACCTCCTCAAGGGCATTAAGCACGATCAACATAGAAAGAAAGCAAAGTGACTTATACATCGTCGGCCAAATGAGAGGCAGGGACTTAAATCTTTCCCCAAGATGGAAGATCTGTCCCATCGAAACAAACTTAGCGCAGATCAGGGCCTTGACGGCGGCAAAGGCAAACGGAGAGAATGAAATGCCATACGCCTTTAAAATCGCCGCCTTCAGATAAGCCATTGCGGTGAAGCACACGAACAAATACGCAGCAATCACCGCAAACTCCTTTAATTCATGGACTGCTCTTTCGCGAAGGTGCACCTCAGATTTCTGATTGCTTTTCATTGGCTACCCCCGAGACCGTAATCAGGTCAGTGGAATTGACAGTTTGGTCCGACGCGCGACGTTATCGGCCCCCGAAAATATGCGGAAACACAGAAACAATACCATGCGGCCCGCTGGGGGCCTGTCACCGATTCAGCACAGTGAAGGGGAAAGTTGAGATGCGGAATGCGGCTCAGGGATGTCGCGATGTCCGCTTTGGATCAAAAGCGGACATCGTGGTGACTTGAAGTAATGTCCACTTTACCCCCGCAAGCGGGACATTTCATTGGCTGAGCACAATGCCGCGATCCCTCCAAATCTCCCATGCACGCTTCCGAGCAACTTAGAAAATCAGTATCATCCAGCTTGGTTCGGGAGCTCCGGTCATGAGGTTCATCCCGACAGTCACAAATGAACGACTTGGTCAATCCGCTTATTAAGAAGGGCATGACCGCGCAATTGACGACGCGGCGCGCTCGCATCGCTGCCGGTGAAAAGCCGCTGGGCTGGAAAGTGGGCCTGGGCTCGCCGACGACGATGCAGAAACTCGGTTTGCAAGCGCCGCTGATCGGCTTCTTGATGCAGCGCGCATTGCTCGCCTCCGGCAGCAAGGTATCGCTCAGGGGTTACATCAAGCCGGTGATGGAGCCGGAGATTGGAGTGCGCATGGCGCGCGATCTGCCCGGCGGGGTTACGGCGAAAGCAGCCGCTGCGGCAATCAAGGAAATCATGCCGGCGATCGAGCTAGCCGATCTCGATCCATTGCCGGCGCCCGATAATCTCGACAAGGTGCTCGAAGGCGATGTTTACCAGCGATGTGTGCTGCTCGGTGCGAGCACGCGCGTCGGCGGCTCGACAGAAGGCCTCACCTCACGCCTGATCCGACGCGGAGCGGAAATGGCGCGCAGCACCGATCCGGAAGCGCTGACCGGCAAGCTTATTGATGTCGTCGCTCATGTCGCTAATGGTCTGGCAGCGTTCGGCGAGAAGCTATCGGCTGGCGATATCATTATCACCGGCTCGATTACGCCACCCGTGATAATTGAGCCGGACGAGACCGAAATCGCCCATGCGATTGATCCGATCGGTGAGGTGTCAGTGCGGTTTTCCCGGGATTGAGCCATGTCCGCTTTGGGTCAAAAGCGGACATCGGATTGCCGAACGGTTGATGTCTGCTATACCCCCAAAAGCGGACATCAGGTGAGTGCTCTCGGATGTCCGCTTTGTGCCAAAAAGAGACATCGACCTTATCTCTGAGAAGAAAGCGGCTAATTGGCCGTCCTTATCAACGACCAGAGAACGTCGGTAACTTCAGGCCGCGGCCGCCACGGCACCGCGCGCAACGGGTGATCCCCTCACCAGAGCGAGTGCCACCGCGCCGATGAGCAGGTAGCAGATGGCGCTGAGCCAGATGCTGGTGCTGATCGAAAAGGCGATATTGACGGCGACCGCGATGCTTGCTGCGAGCACGCCGGCTGCGCCATTGATCGCCCAGAACCAGGGCGTGGGTCGCGTGTCGAGCGCATTAACGAGCGCCATGCCGGTGGGAAAACCGAATCCCATGAGCAGTCCGAGCGGTGCAACCATCAAGACCGCCGCTGCGGCGCGGATCACGATTGGACTCGCTTCGAAAACGCCGACGAAGAACGGCAGCCAGAATGGCAGTGCCCCGAGATAGCAGGCGAGCGACGCACTCCACAGCATGACGCGGCGTGAACTGCCGAGCGGAAGACGGTCGCTGATGAGGCTGCCAACGCCGGTCGAGAGAATGATCGCGAACAGGCCAATCGCGAGACCGTACACGGGATGCCCGAGAAAAAGCGAGAGCCGCTGGATTACGCCGATCTCAACGAACATGAATCCGAAACCAATGAGCAAAAAATAGACCGTGCCCGCGCCGATCAGCGGACGCGACACGCGCCTAATCGACGGCAGCGCCGGCAGCACAATGGTGAGCACCACCAGGCCGAACGACAGCGCAATGATGATGAGCAGCACGATTGTCGCTCCGAGGTTGCCTTTGATAACGCCCGAATCCGCCTGCATCGCACGCAGCATCGATGCCGGATCTGTGATGCGCAGCTGATTGAAGAAGAATGGACGGTCGTCAGTCGGAGGCGAAACGTCGAGGTGAAATTTGGCCGATAGGGCCTGCAGCGCTGCAACATCGGGCGCGGCCATGATTTGCTGCAGCACCTCCGATGGCTCCGGCGCGTCTGGACTTACCAGGATCGAGAAGCCCATTTGTGCGGTGATGTCGTGCAGCCGCGCTAGGTCGTCACGTGAGAACGGTGCGCGGCTCACGATTAGTGTCGACAGATTGTCGAACGCTGCCAGCACGAGATGGCGCCGTGGGTCCGGCACGCCGAGATCGAGGAGAGTGGCCTTGGCGAGGCTCAACAACCGCCCGGTCTCGTCCACATCTTTCGGCGAGTACCAGCGCGAAACCGTAAACACGCCCGTCGGTGCTAGGCTATCGAGAAATTTGCGCCAGCCTTCCACGGTGTAAAGTCCATTTTCCGATAGCGAGAACGCCCCCGCGCCGGTGGCCGCCCAGGTGTCGACCATGCTCATTTGCAGGAGGTCAAAACCGCGATTGCGTCCGGCGCTGGCGAACCAGCTGCGCGCTTCGTCGACTTTGAATTTTACTCCGGGCAGGTCCGCCAGATGATTGAAGTCGCGGAACCGGCGTATGAGCAGATCGACGAAGATCGAATTGAGCTCGACACCGGTCGCGTCGCGAAAGCCGAAGACATAGGCCGCCAGCAGGTCCCGTCCGCCGCCAACACCGATCACCGCGGAGCGTCCACGGTTGCGGATGTAGTAAGCGAGATTGGTGATGTCGTTCTTTAAGAAAGCGACCTCGTCGATTTGGCCGCCGAAGCGGTACATAGCAGTGCCGGCATCGCCGTCGATGTTCATGTAGCGCTGGTCGATCTTCTCGTACTGCACTTTTGGCGAACCGCCCCACATCATCGGATAATTTCGCGAAGTCTTTTCCACCACGATGCGCGAGTAGGAGTTCCATCCGACATAGTCGAAATTGCCGACGTCCTCGATCTGGCCCTTGGCCACTGTGAGGCGCAGACCGTTCGGTTGAAGTGCCGCATTGCCGAGCGCAACGAGCGCGAACACGACGGCGAGCGTTCCGGGACGTTGCAGGACGCCAAGCCAGTGCGGCAATGTGCTTCTGGCATAGTCGCGGCCAGCGAGCGCGAAGGCACATGAGGCCACAGCACCGATCGCGCCGACCATCAGCATGGCGGACACACCATCGAGTGTGCTCATCAGCACGAGCGCCCCGAGGCAGCCGAATGCGGCACCCGCAAGATCGGCGCCATAGACGAGTCCGACCGGCCAGGGACTACGCGTCAGTGCTAGCGAGATCGCCATCCCGGCGAACACATAGGGCGGAACCAGCAGGGCAATAACCTTGCCCCACAACAGCACTGCCAGCAAAAAGCCCGTGGCCGGATCGATCACCACCGTCGAGATCAGCATCGTCGTCGACAACACGACGACGACAGAAAACGCCGCCGTGATCCAAACCAGATTGGCGAACAGCCGTTCGGGCGCAAAAAACATTGGATTGAAATAGACGATCAGCGAGCCGGCAGTCATGCCGAACATCGCCATGCTGATCGCGAAAAACGCAAGATGATAGAAGCTGATGACCGACAGAATGCGCGTCTCCATGATCTGCAGCATCAGAACGCACATGCAGACCAGGAAGAGACCCGCGAGGAATTGCATCTTCTTTGTCACCAGCGGTGGCCTCCAAGAGCCGAACACGACGCGCACTATGGCACATCGACTGCCGCCGCGGTGACGTTTGGCCGTGTCAGCGGTCCCGCCACGACCGCGGTGCTAGCGAACGCCGTTCCTGGCCTTGCCGGTTTTGGCGTGGCGCTGTTGATCGGACATTTCGATAAGTCCGACCAATGTCCGCTTTTTCCCCCAAAAGCGGACAACATGCCGGGTACCAAGCCAACACAACTAGCGCGACGCGATGACCATCTTCAGCCACGATGGCAGCACGAATGGTAGCGATCTAACCGCGGCCTAATTCGGGAACTGAAAGGCCTCTAAATTTCCCAATTTTGAACTCGGCCCAGTCTCAAACGAATGTTTGAAATTCAAACCATCGTTTGAATACGGGCGAGGTCCCCATGTGGTTATCACGCGAGACGAGTCAACCCTTTCAAAAGCAGGTTTGGAGGCAACCCGATCCCTGTCCAAGCTGTGGCCGGACCATGCAGCTCACTAAAAGCACCGGCGGGATTGCTGACATCCGAAGCTACGGCTGCGCTGAATGTGGACTCTGGACCATTGAAGAATGCCGACGAACAGCTACTGCGGGCGAACGGCTGCCCTGGGATTCCATGCCCGCTTAATCCGCCGTGAGGCAGCGATGTTGCACTCGCGAAGTGCATTCACATCGCCGCCCCCGCTGACGCGAATCCTCAACTTTAACTCTCACCCCCTAACGAGAAGAATGAGGTCCCTACTATGAAGTACCGGGTCTTACTCGCAGCCATTGCGAGAGTGATGCTCATTTCGCCGTCCACCGCCTATGCCCAGGGAGTACCCGACGGAATCGCTCATGGCGCATACGTTGGAAGCAATACGGCAGGTCCGATTGGTGCTGTTGTAGGTGGCGCGGTCGGGGGAATCGTAGGCGGCTTTGAGGGTGCGCTCGGGATCGGTCCACAGTATGTGGCTTATCCGGTTGGGACGGGTTCTCCTGTTCACTATCGCGCATATCGCCTGAGACATTCGTATCGTCATGTTCGCCCGCACTACAACGGGTGAAATCATTCGACAAAACTCACGCAGCAATCTTCATTTCACAAATGCGCCGTTGATGTCCGCTTTACCCCCAAAAGCGGACATTGGAACTCAGCCGTGCAATTTCCGCTTTGTGCCAAAAGCGGACATGCGCCGCTTCATCCGATCATCTCGTCGGGGCCAAAATCGGCAAGCCGATGCGGAAAATTGAACCGCGCGGATGGGCCGGCAACGCGGTAAGTTCTCCGGAGTGTCGGACAATGATCATCCGGCAAAGGGCAAGCCCCAACCCCATCCCATGGGACTTCGTGGTAACGAACGCATCGAAGATGCTTTCCGCCTGATCTGGGTCGATCCCGGGGCCCGAATCCTGTACCGCCACGACGATTTTATCGCCGCCACCTCCGCTGCTGATTTGCAGAACCCGATGATCATTTTTGTCTGTCTGCATTGCCTCAATTGCGTTGCGGACCAGATTGAGGAGGACCTCCTCTAACTGGCCTTTGTGACCGGTAACTTTCGGCAAATCTTCCGATAGCCGGACGCTGGTTAAAATCCCGTGATCGTCTAAATCTCCCTGAACAGTCGATAGCACGCCTCGGATCAGCTCGTTTACATCGATGGGCTCGTACCCCGCATCGCCTTTCCCGAACAAAGCTCGGATGTTGTCAAAAACCTGACTTGCTCGGTGGCTGTCGCTGATCATCCAGTTTAAGGATGACCGTATTTCCTCGACGTTGGGTGGCATATGTTCGAGAAACCGCAGGGCCGCGCCGCCGTGCGTTGCGATGCTCGCAAGAGGCTGCCTCACCTCGTGGGAAATTGATGCTGCCATCGCTTCCAGGTTCATGAGCTTGTTGTTTCGTTCACGCTGCAGCTCCGCTACCGAGCGGTCGAGCTGGTTTGTGCGTTGACGCAGTTCGGCAATCAGCCGCGTATTTTCAATAGCGATGACGGCCTGGTCCGCAAAGTTCTGAACGATCTCGATCTGTTTGTCCGTGAACGGGCGAACAGTAAGTCTCATCAGCGAAATGACACCGATAGGATAACCGTCGCGCAGCAGTGGAACGCAGAGGCAGGTGCGATATCCGATCTTCCGTTGCGCTTCGTGAAGCGTGTATTCGGGATCAGCCAGCACGTCTGCGACCTGCACTGGCTTTGCCTCTATAGCCACACGCCCCAAAACGCTGCCCCGGCCAGGCTCAAAGACAACTCTGCCAACGGTTTCGTTGTAACTAGCGGGACCACCATATGTCGCGAAGGAACGAAAATACGCGCGATTTGGGAGCAGGGCCGCCTGATCCGCATCGCAAAGCTTTGCGGCCAATTCAACCGCGGTATCGAGCACAGCCTGCAAATCGAATGCTGAACGGCTGATGATCTTTAGCACATCGGCGGCAGCGGTTTGCTGTCGCAGTGTCTCCCGCAATTCACGAAGTAACTGCGCATTTTGGATTGCGACAACAGCTTGGGCGGCAAAATTCTGAACAATTTCGACCTGTTTATCGGCGAAGGGCCGGACCTCCTTGCGACCGACTACGAACGAACCAATCAGTTCGCTATCTTTCAGCAGTGGCACCGCAAGCATCGTTCTGATACCGCCAATTTCCACGGCCGCAACAGCCGGCGGGTTGTGTTCAATGTAAGCCTGATCCGTGGCTAAATCTGCGATGTGAACAAGCTTCCCGGTCGCCAGCATACGGCCGCTGGGAGAGTACTGGAGCGGCCTATAAGGCGACTGCTCACGCAGTTCGACGAACGCCTGCGGAATATTGTGTGTTGCGACGAGATGCAAAGCGTCGCCATCCCAGCGACGGATAATACCGTTGTCGGCATCGCAGAGCCGAACGGCACTCGCCAAGATACTGGCAAAAACCGGCTGGGGATCGCCGAATGAGCTGCTGATGAGCCTGAGCACCTCTGTAGTCGCACGCTGCTGTTCAGCTATCGTGCTCATCTCGCGGGCAAGAGGCTCGATCTCAGTCTCATGTCCGAGGGTGCGCGATATGCGCCGGCGCTGGGTTATTGAACCGTGACGACGCTTTTGCGTGGCGGGTTTGCGAAGTCGCGTTTTGGCTGACCTGCCGACTGATTTAGAACGTCGTCGCATCTTGTTCCCTGCTTGCTGGCGAAGGAGCTGCTCTTTCTGATCACTGCATATCAATCATATTATACCGAAGTATAGGCTCCACCTGCACTTCCGATTAGGAAACGCAGACAAAGCACAATAGTGGTCGTGCCGGAGCGCGTACTAGCCTTCTCCTACAACAATCGCGCTGAAGATTGCGGGGAAGGCGGGACATGATCAAGTTTCTAACGGTCGGCATTGCGGCCACGATACTTTTAGGTGTCTTGCTCAATGTCCTCGGAACGGAAAGCGAGGTGAGGGCGAGTTCGTCACAAGTCGCTACAAAGGGTGATCGGCTCGACAAACAGCCGAATGAACCTTTGTGCGGCGACTGGCCCTTCTACCACCACGCCTGCCTGCGTGATCTGAAAAATTCAGACGGCCATGCGCGAAAAGTTCGCGTCAAATCGCAGGCCAATCGCCGGCACCCGACGTTTCTAACTTTCTTATCAAGATAAGCACAATCAGGATGTGCGACGGGGGAGCAATGTCAAAATTTGATAACAGCCAATTCATGCAGCAGGTCGCTTGCGACCGAAACCTACGACCTGGCCGAAGCGTCCTGCGCAGGGCATCTGGCTATAGTCTCAACAAAATAGTCGCAGCCGGTCTTTTGAGCTCCTTCATTGCAGGCACCATTTGCGCGTTAACGGGCCCGGTTACTGCCAACAACGCAGCCGTTGCTGCCACTTCAGTCAACCGGTCCAATAAGACTGACCGACTAAGGATAATCCAGCGCGCTGAGCATAATTCTAGTTCAGCGAAAACGGCGATCTCTTCCAAGCACACGCCGCCCGGCTGCGAGCGGGCTTTTAGTCCGTTCGCCGACCCGGGGAGACCTAACTTGCTCAACTACTGCGTCACGTGATCTGAACAGCAAGAATATCTTGGCAGAGTCTCCGCCATGACAGTGATCGCTTCCGGAAAAAATATCGATCGTGGGATGCTCGGTTCACTTGCAGCGTTCGCCCTTTACGCAGCCTCACTAAATTTCGCAGCGACACCGACTATGGCGCTGCCAAACTACGATGGGCTTTGGAGCGTGTTGATTGTGACCGAAAAGGGCGACTGCGATCGCGGCTACCGTTATCCAATCCGCACTACGCGCGGCACACTCAGTAATGCTGGCAACACTGTGTTCGCCATCGCGGGCAAAGTCGGCCCGACCGGTCTCCTCCGAGTGACCGTAAGTCACGGCAACACGAGCGCGAATGGCCTCGGGCAGCTTGCCGGCAATACGGGCAGCGGGTCCTGGAACAGCAATTCCTGCTCGGGCACGTGGACGGCCGAGCGTCGCGGCTCGTGAAACATGAGTATCTAAAAGCCGATTTATGCAAGCCGAATTGTACGCGTTGGATCTTTTGCGGGAAACTTCAATGGGGTCAAACAGAAACTACATTAATCCCGATCTTTCGACGCTCACAGTGACGATCGCACATTCTCAGATCACAGTAACGTTGGCGGTTGCGCAACGCTTTCCAGCTGGCTTCGTCGTCCTTCAATGGATCGCAGCCGAAGGCCACCACGCCAAGCGATCCCATCTTTGTTAACCCTTGAACAGTGCCGAGGCCGGTCGGCCACTCATGTCCGCTTTGGGTCAAAAGCAGACATCGGATTGCCGCCCGCCCATGTCCGTTTTACCCCCAAAAGCGGACATCGTTCGGCACGGTGGCAATGTCCGATTTGTGTGCCAAAAGCAGACATTCTGCGCTGCGGCAATCCCGAGCTGTTCAATCCGCAGTTTGCATAGCTTGATAAACGCGGCGTAGTGCTCCGCCGTGCCGATGATCGCCATAATCCCTCCCGTCCGGCAAAACCCTTCCCGGCCTATTCCTCATCCTCCATTGGATTTGGCGCCGTCTCTACCGCGCCGACAGGCGCAGGCTGATGCTCTATGACTTTCGGCTCATTGGCCAATAGCCGCTCTTAACGCGCTAAACCAATCTCGCCAAAAGTCGCAAGTAACTCCGATCTCGGCACACCTATCGCCTTTAGCCGCCGCAAATCTTCAACCGCAGCCTTCGTATGATCCTCCACCTTCACCTCCACGTTCATATCCACTTGCGTCCGTTCGCCAAAACCAAAACGCGACAACATCGAAAGCACCGCCTTCGCATGATCACGGTGCTTGGAATCCAAAACCAAAGCCCGCGCCGCCGACACAGCGTGCGGGAGAATACCGAAGAAGTGCGACCGACAAACTTCTTGAAGCGCCTCAACCACACGCTCACGATGCATCATCTTGCTGGCGGTAACATGCAACCCCTTCTTGGACTTGCCTCCGAAGCCCGCGAATCGTAGGGCCGAACTCGCATTGC
>Ga0310912_10000758_pt1 | contig 16808 bp, 14 predicted proteins | sample GREbulkMGOX080_FD_203443 | JGI IMG/M metagenome (GOLD analysis project Ga0310912, IMG submission 203443) | Lab enrichment of tropical soil microbial communities from Luquillo Experimental Forest, Puerto Rico - GRE.bulkMG.OX080 | ecosystem: Environmental > Terrestrial > Soil > Tropical forest >...
CGGTGGGCGTGATCGTCGGCGTGGTGGTCGGTGTGTCCGTGCCCGTGTTGGTCGGTGTGGCGGTGGCGGTCGCGGTACTCGTCGGCGTGGCAGTTGGCGTGAAGGTCACCGTCGGCGTCTGCGTCGGCGTGGCGGTTGCCGTGTTGGTCGGCGTGACAGTTGGCGTCTGAGACGGCCCTGGTGTGACGGTGGGCGTAATGGTCGGCGTCTGCGTCACCGTGCCGGTCGCGGTCACCGTCGGCGTCTGCGTCGCCGTGGGCGTCTGCGTCGGTGTGGCCGTTGGGGTTGCCGTCGGCGTGGCCGTCGGGGTGGCGGTCGGAGTGGCGGTCGGTGTGTAGGTGACAGTTGGCGTGGCTGTGGGCGTGGCTGTGGGCGTCTGAGTTGGCGTATTGGTCGGCGTCGCGGTGGGTGTGCTGGTCGGCGTGTTAGTGGGGGTCGCGGTCGGAGTGCTGGTGGCGGTCGGGGTCGCGGTCGGTGTGGCTGTCGCGGTAGCGGTGGGCGTCTGCGTCGGCGTGCGCGTCGGTGTCTGCGTGGGACTGCTCGTCGGCGTCGCGGTTGGGGTGACGGTGGGCGTCGCGGTTGGGGTGACGGTGATGGTCGCCGTGGCCGTCGGCGTCGCAGTGGGGGTTGCCGTGGGCGTCTGTGTTGGTGTGGCCGTCGGGGTCTGCGTCGGCGTGGCGGTGGGCGTGCTGGTCGGGGTGTTCGTGGGCGTTGCTGTCGGCGTGGAGGTCGCGGTTGGCGTCTGCGTCGGCGTGCTGGTCGGGGTCTGGGTTGGGGTTGCCGTCGGCGTGGCCGTCGGGGTGGCGGTCGGAGTGGCAGTCGGCGTGTTGGTTGGCGTGTTGGTCGGTGTCGCGGTAGGCGTGCTGGTCGGTGTCGCGGTGGGGGTCGCGGTCGGAGTGCTGGTGGCGGTCGGGGTCGCGGTCGGTGTGGCTGTCGCGGTAGCGGTGGCCGTCGGTGTCGCCGTGGGCGTCGCCGTGGGGGTCGCCGTCGGTGTGTTTGTCGGCGTGTTCGTAGGGGTTAATGTAGGAGTAGCAGTGTTCAATGGCGTCGATGTCGGGGTGAATGTGATGGTGCTAGTTGGTGTCACCGTTGGCGTTTGCGTAGGGGTCGCGGTCGCTTGGGCGACAGTCACGACGACGTTCGTCGACAGATCGCCAAAGAACGTCGACGTATTATAGTTCATCTGCCACTGGAAATTGTAGGTGCCAGGACTTGATGGCGCGTTGATATTAAGCGAGAATGTTTTAGATTGACCGGGAGCGATACTGTCAGACGTTCCCAAGAGGACTTGGTTGCTACCCCAAGACTGATTGAACGCGGGGTTCTGACTGATCATCGAGTAGTTCGTGGCCTTGGTCCACGTCGTGTTGCCGGTGTTCTTAAAGGTCACTGAGACAGACGCGACTTGACTAGGCAGCATGATGTCCGGGGGTGTGACCTGCGATATGAATTGTGCGTTGTCGATCGGGACTGTATTGGTTACCGTTGGCGTAGCGGTGCTCGTCGCTGTGGGCGTAGCCGTCGGCGTATCCGTCACTGTCCCTGTGTTTGTCACCGTGCCTGTAGCTGTGACGGTGGGTGTCGCCGTAGGCGTTGCCGCTGCTACCGTCACGACGACATTCGTGGACATGGCCCCGAAGAACACCGTCGCATCGTACATCTGCCATTGAAAATTGTATGTACCGATGCTGGGTGCGGTCACGTTGAAGGTGAATGTCTTGGATTGACCGGGGAGGATGTTCTCGCTGCCGCCGAGGTTGATCTGATTGAAGCCCCAGGTGGAATTGTACGCTGGGTTCTGACTGACCAGTGAGTAGGCCGGATAGGTCCAGGGCGTGTTGCCGGTGTTCTTCATCGTCACGGAGACGGAGTAGACGTTGACCGGCAGCATGACCGAGGGCACGGACTGAGAGATGAACTGCGCATCGTCGATCGCGACGGTGTTCGTGAAGGTTGCCGTGGGCGTTCGAGTTGGTGTGGACGTCGGAGTCACCGTGGGTGTGTTCGTAGGTGTGTTAGTTATGGTGTATGTAGGTGTAGCCGTCGGAGTTGCTGTTGGCGTGTTTGTTATTGTATATGTAGATGTTACTGTAGGAGTGCGTGTGGGCGTTGCCGTGATCGTGGGTGTCGGCGTCGGGAGGCAATATTCGATGGTTAACCATGGTATCTGATTGGATATGCCAACGGTAGACGTCGCGATATAGATGTAGGTGGTGCCGGTAGTAGGTGCAACGCCGCCCGGTCGAGAAGCCACGAGGCGTATGTCGGTGTTCCCACTACCCTTGACGATGCTGCCTAGATTTGATAAGGTGTAATTCTCCTCACCGGTTGCTACGCTAGATAGTGGCGCTGCAACATCGAATGCGACAACGCCGGCTGGTGCGGATACCCAGTCTGCGCTTCCAAGCGGTGTGCCGCCGGTGAAGTAGCGGGCGCTGAGAGTGGTGTCGGTGTTACTGGCGGCAGTGGCACCGACGAAGATATGCATCCATGCTGTCGCGATCGTTGCTGTTGATGGGATGGATGCGCCGGTTGGGAACCTGGCAACGTAGTTCTCTGAGGTGTACGTTGGAGCCGAACTAGACCAAGACGCCTGCACGTAGTTGGCATTGCCCGAGACGAAGGTGGTCGCACTGCCGGGCCAGGTATTGCTCTGCGACGTGGGGAAGCCGTCGCCGGCAGCTGGCGTGATCGTGACGAAGCTGCACGAGCCGTTCCAGGGCGTGGGTGTGGCGGTCTGTGCACTGGCCCGCTGGCCGCCCAGCAGCACGCCGAGCAGCACCAGGGCTGCAGCGACTCGGCGTGCCATGCGCGCCCGGCTCAGTGCATCCGCCAGTACATCGGCATGACGCCGACCAGGCCGAGGACGGCGAGGATGATGAGCACCGTCAGCAGCAGGAGGTAGCATTGCCTCTATCACTGCGCTACGGTCCAGTCGATGATGTAATACACCGCCCGTATTGCGTCGCCAGGGTCTGGCGCGGTACCCAGACGCAGCCGCTCTTCCAGCGTACCGTCGGTCAGCGTGGCGCGGTACAGCCAATACGCTCCGGGCGGAATAGCCGTGCCGGGGTCGAGTTCCGCGCCAGTGGCCGGATCCCGGTCGGGGGACTCGAACGGCAACAGCTCCACGCGGTTCCACAGCACGTACAGCAACGGCCCCGGCTGGCGCAGCACCAGGTCCTGGTTAGGGATGGCGTACTCCGTCAGCGCCGTGGGGTACGGCAGCTGCTCCGCAGGCTGAAGCGTCAAGTTCCCACGGAAGAAGCCCCCCAGCACGTTCTCCGCTGCACCGGCAGCTTGCAACCTGGTGTCCATGGCGCTGGCCGCAATAGGGGCTTGCCGGCTGTAGGGTCCCGTCAGCGTCAGGCGCTGGTTGGTGGGGCGTTGGCTCGTCATTGGCCGGTGCCCAGCAACGCCGTCAAGGTGGTGCTACACGCCGTCAGCGCTTTGCCCAGCGTCTCGCCGGGGTTGGGCGTGTTGTCAGCCATCACGCTGCCTGCCGTGGTGCTACTGCGAATCAGCAGGTCACCGGGAGTCACCGTGCCATCGCAGGGAACGCCACTGATGCTGCCCGTGGTCTGAATGTCGCCGATGTTCCCTGCCGTAATGCTCGCCACCGCTACCCCAAGCGCCAGGCGGGCAGTGCCGCTCGTCGAGCACGTACCCACTCCGGCCGCACCGTTAGCGCACACCACACGCCCACCCACGATAGTGGACCCGGTGGTGTTCGTCATCACCACCCAGCTGGGCGTATGTTGCTCGGTGCCGTCGATGTACGCCAGCAGCGTACCGGTTTGCAAAATCTCAGTGCCTTGCCAGAAGTTGGAAAAGACCACGTCGCTCGAAGAGTTTGATCCGGTCAGCGTCGTCAGGATGCCGTACTTACCAGTGCCCGCCCCAGTTGACTCCGCCCAGTTGTCGATGAGGAACAAGTTGATGAACGACGTAGCCGCACCACTCGTGAATGTGATCTGCCCGCACGTAGAGGACGCTTGGCACCCGTTGAGCGTGTTGTCGCGCACCGTAACATCTGTAACCAAGCCGCCTGCACTCGCAGAGAACACGATGGCAGCGTTCGGCACATTGCGGATGACGTTCCCGAAAACACCCTGCGTCGAAACCAAGCCGCCGTTGGTACTGAGCACGATGCCATACGCATTGCCGCTGGGGTTGACGCCGGGGATGATGTTATCGACCACCTGAGTGGTCTTGCCTTCGCTCAGCTCGATGCCCGCTGCCGTGCCGGTAATGGCGGGGCACCCCGTCAGACTGCCGATGTTGTTGTCCTGGATCACGCTGTTGCTGGCATTCTGCACGTACACACCGCGCGAGTTCGACAAGGCCGACCGTGACCCAAAGCACTCCAGGCGGTTGCCGGCAATCACCATAGCGTCGTGCATCTTGGCCGTAGTGAACCGAATGCCGTCGGAGCCGCTGAGCCGGATAAATCCGTTGGTGACGGTCACGTGGCCCATGTTTTCGGTAGTCGGGTTGGATGCCGGGTCGCCTACCGCACCCGTGGGCGTGCCCAGACTGTTGCTGCACTGGTTGGTGGTAAAGCCGTCTAGCGTGACCCACCCGCTGACGGGTGCCAGGCTGGTGGTGCCTCCGATCACGATGCAGCTACTGCCTGCCGTGTTGACGTCCACGTTCTGTAGCTGCGCGCCCGCTACCGCATGCACGCCGTAGATGCTCGCGTAGTACACTCGCAGGTTGCTCGCATAGATGGGTTGGCCAGGGTTGCCCGCGCCGCCCGTGTAACCTTGACCAACAAGGTACACGCCGTCGGCCTGGCTGCTGCCCGTAAATGCTGGCCGAGGCCCCCAGCCGCTGTTGGTGGGGTCGCCCACCTGAATGTCATCAACGATGCCTTGGGACTGCTGCACGTCCACACCACCGCCCAGCGGCCCGATGATCGTCAGGTGCTCCAGGCGCAAGTTATTCACGCGCCAGGCCACCACGCGCGCCACGCGCGGGTCGGTTTGCCCACCGGCAGAGGGTGCCCAGGAAATGCTACTCTGCGATCGGTTGTCAATGTAGCAGTTGCGCACCGTGATGTTGTTGATCGCCAAGGCATACGCACCGGGTGCAATGAAGTTGATCTTGATAGGTGCATCTGTGAACGTGCTGGCAGTTTGCAACTGGGCGTTCTGGCAGTCCAGTTCAGTGTTGGCGCGGCCGATCGTGATGGCCGTGGACTGTACCGCCGTTTTCGGCGGAATGGTCACGCGGCACCAGCTGCCGCTGCCCACTTGAGTGTTGCAGTCGGCCAGCGCGGCGTTCACCTGCGCGCCGATGTCTGCACCAGGGTACGCGCCCGCGTTGAGCGTGTAGTTGAGCACCTTGTTGTTATTGAGGACCACCATGTCGCCAGCGCCGGCTTTGTTGTTCAGCATGGTGACGAGATCGTTCGGCGGGCCACCCGCCAGGCAGCCGCTGCCCGTGCCCGCGCCGGTGCAGCAGGCATACGGTGCGCCCGTCCCCGTACATTCAGACACCACCGTGGACGTAAGGCCGAGCGCGTGCTGCATGGCAAACAGGGCGCTGTTCTGCGTGTTGTGCGCGCCGCTGGTTATGGTGTCCCCAGGGCCCACCACCGGCAGGTTGGTGGTGTTGTCGTATCCACCGGGAAAGTTGGTCTGCGCCTGACTCACCGCAGCCCACAGCACCACCAGCAGCAACAGCAGTTTGAGTTTCATCGGTCCTCCTTTTTACCCCGGTACGCACTCAGCGGGCAGCACGCGCACCGAGAACAGCATCTTATCGGTCTTGGCGGCAAAGCCGCGTATCTGTAGCTCCACCAGAATCGGCCCGCCCTGCGTTGGGTCCGGCGTGCCGAAGATCAGCCCAGGATTGGCGGCAAACGGATCAATGATCCAGATGGCCGTGTGGGTGTGCGTCTCGGGAAACGCCGTCTCGTACCCCACACGCAACGGGTCGGCGTCCGTCGGTGGTATGTACCCGTTCAGCGCCACAACCAGCTTGGTGTTATCAGCCCGATCCTTGGGCACAAAGTTGTTGTCTTTGATCGCCGACACCAGCCCATCCTGACCGTTGACTTCTAACGTGACCAGCAGCCGCTCGCCAGGGTACACGCACACCGCTGCCTTGGCGTCCGGCACTGGAATCCATGCCGTGCGGCTGTGCGCCTCGTACCCGTTGGGAGCCATCGACACGCCGTACACCGGGTGTGGGCGGGCGTCCACGGTGGCATGTAAGTCGGTGAACCCTGTGCCGATCCAGTGCAACGGCACCACCCCTTGCGGCGGAAAGTCGCGCACGGGGTCGTAAATCTGGATCATGCCTAGCTGCTCGTCGGCGTTGCTGGCCAACATGGCCAGCAGCAAGTCTTTGTCCTTATCGACGTTCACCGAACGAGTACCCTGCCGGCAGCGCGTGCCTACCCGCAGGGCGCGCACCGGTTGCGTGCTGGGCTCGAACAGGTACGTATCCACGTCCTTGACTTCGACAAACAGGTCATCGCCATCCAGCGTGGCGGAGATATCGCCGCCGTCGATCCAGATGGCGCGGCCCAGTACGTCGCCGGCCAACCAGCGCGCTGCCTCAGACAGCTGCTGGATTACCGTGTTAATCGCAACGGCGTCCAGCAGACTGCCATTCTGTATGGCCTCCGCAGCGGGTAAGTATTCGAGGCTCATTTCGTCTTCGATATGCCGCCGGTCACCGCAAACTGCGGCTGCGGCGCAACCAACCGTGCCCACACTTGGGGGAACCGCACATCCACTTTGTACTGCCGCGCCTGCCCCTGTGGAATCAAATAGGCGGGGCAGATGTCGTGTATGGCATTCACCAGGCTCTTGTACGCTGCCCGCAGGTACAGCGTCTGCTTCTGGGTGTTCTGTGCGTGGTCGGCAATGGCCTGCGTCTGCGCAACGTCCAACCCGTTGAACGCCTCGACGCCCGCTTCCTCGCTGAGGTTGGTGCTCAACGCGCTGTTGATGTAGTGGGCCAGGGACTTCTGCAGCGTGTAGTCCTGCGGGTTCTGTATGTTGTTACCGAACGGCACGTCGCCATGCTTTTCGTCGATAGCGTCTTCGTACGGCAGCATATACGTCACCGCAGTGCACACTTCAAACACTGCGCCCACGGGCGCGTACAGCCAGATGCGGTAGTCCCGCGCAATGGACCACCCATTGTCGATGTCCGCACTGTACTGCGGCGTGGTCAGGTACGTGACGTTCTTGTCCACGTACAGAATCTGGCCAGGGCGGCGGCGCAGGTCGATCAACCCGTTCCAGCCTGCGCCAGCTATCATCGCCGCCACGGGTACCGCCACGTTGGCCACGTCGGGCACTTCCATGTAGGTGGTCTTGCGTTGCAGGCTCGGTGCCGTGATGGGGTACGGCACGATGGTGCCCATACCGCGCTGGACTATGAATCCCAGGAAGGTGCCGATCACTGTTGGAGTAGCTGGAACGCCAGTCACAGTCTGCTGAGCCGAAACCGCCCGCAGGGCCACGCGGTCTTGTTGCAGCACTTCTTCCAGGCCCCACGCCTCCATCGGCTGCACTTGCGCGACATCTGGACTGATGGACATCAGCGCCGTCGCGCCGCCTTGCACCCACACCGGCCCGTACCGGTCAGCCAGCAGCGTACCGGGGCGGCTCTTGGCCCAGCGCACCAAGTTCCACTGCGCGTACGGGTCCACGGGGCTGATCACCGTGCCGGGCACCGGGCTGGTCGCGTCGGTGTACGTGTTCTGCAACCGCACCGGCGTATCGTCAACAGGTGTGCTCATCCCGTTACCAAACACGTAGCCGGCGTTGGCGGCGTGGCAGCAGCCACCGTGGACTGCACGGCATACGGCACCCATTCGGCACGCAGCGTGGCCCACACCACCTTGATGCCGTCGCTCTTATGGATAGGCCCTTCTGGGTCTTTCTTGAAACTGTACGTGTAGAACTCCGTACAGTAGATGCCATTGAAGTGGAAGATGCCTGGTGCAGCCTGCGACGCCTCATCAGGTTGCACCGCCGTGAACGCTTTAGGCAGGAACAGACACTCGAACGCCCAGGCGTTGCGCGAGATCTGCGGAAACGCCGCATGGTACACCGGGAAGCACGTGCCCGCGCGCCCGCCGTACCAGAAGTGCCCGGTGGCAAAGCTGTCTGCCGGGTCGCCACGGCTGAGGCTGTACTTGCAGGCGATGTCAGGGCGCGCAGGGTCCTTCTGATCGAAACTCCCCTCGAACTGCACCTGCCCCGTGAACCACACCGCCTGCCCTGGCACCAACCAGAACGACCCTATGTTGCACGGCACCAGCAGACCCTCTTCGCTGTCGTACTCTGGGGCAATCATTATCGGCGCGTCTATGTTCACGTATTGCGCAATGCGCGGCAGCCACGGCGGCGTAGGTCGGCAGTCCCGCACGGCAGTGATCGCACCGCTCACCACGCGCACCCAGGCCAGCGGCACCGCAGATGACCAGTCCATAGTCGTGACGGCTGCCACCGTCTGCGCCGTTACCGCCACCCAATACGGGGTAGTAGGGTCGTACCGCGCATAGACAATGTACTCGCCGTCCGCCGGAAACGCCCCGACCGTGGTCAGCGTGGTCAGGTCGTTCAACTCGAGACGCATGCTGCCGTCCACGGTGCCCAGCGGTGCCGTACCGGCAGGGTTGGCCGGCGCGTACAGGTACCCGGCCGACGGCGGATAGCTGGTGGTCCACTGGCTCAACGGCACACCCAGCTGCACCACCCCAGGCGAGAAGGTGACCGAGTTGCTGCCCGCAATAGCATGAAACCCGCCCAGCACCATGTTGGGACCGGCTGCGGCCCGTGCCCGAATGATCTCGCGCCGTGCATCGTACAGCGACGTACGGAACGCCGTGGCGTCTGGTGAGATGGGCTGCGCCGTGGTGGGAAACGGCGACGGCGGCACCGTGGTGATGCTGGGCAGCGGCACCGGAAAGTTCGGTGTGGTCATGGCGCAAGCACGATGCTGATGGTCAGCGTATTGGCGCTACTCAGAGTCAGCACCGAGGGGAACACGTACCGGAACAGCGCGCTGCCCAGATTGGCCTGCTGGCTGGGGTACAGCGCCGCTTCCCAGATGTTGCCCGTCACCGGGGGGCTGGATAGGTCGGCTCCGCCACCGCCCGCACCGGGTATGGCCACGTCCAGCGTAAAGTCACTGCCGCTGGTGCTCCATGCCCCACGCACACGGGCCGGCGTGCCGTCGGGCAGCAGCACCGGGGCAACGCAGCCTGTGGTCACGGCGGGCTGCGTCACGGCGTTACTGGTGCCAATCTCCACCCACTGGTAGATGGCGGGGCCTTTCTGCCCGGTGATCTGCGAGTGCACATCGTACACGCCGGCGTTCAGCTGGTCGTTGTGGCCATTGACGGCGTGCAGCACGCGGCCCGTGCGGGTGTCGATCAGCTGGATGGCCCAGCGCGTGGACCACAGCGTTAAGTGTGAGCGTTCCATGTGTCCGTATAGATGCTGAACCGGTCGCGCAGCACGAACGGTACCCGCTCGCCGATGGCCTGATTCTGCGACAGGGTGGCGTCTCGCCGTAGCTGCTCAGCAAAATACTGGTCCGGTGGCGGTGCATAGGCGAACTCCACCTGTGCCACCAGCTGGGCGTTCTTGTCCATGGTATAGCCCACCGATTCGATACGCTCCACGATCTCGGTGCCCAGCGCAGGGTCGATCACGCGTACCGCGCCCAGCGCGTGTGCCGGTCCGATGTAGCGGCGCGTGATAGCCTTGACATTACCCTTGGTCTGCGGTCGGCCCATCAGACGCAGCCGCGCCGCGCCCCAGGCCCGCACGTCAGCCTCCTCGCTCCAAAACGGCGTGCTCACGCGAGCCATCAAGCGCCGGCCCCAGTAGTCGATCCATTCTTGGTCCGCTACCGTGAACAGCTGCGGCGGGTCGCCGGCCTTGGACCCCGGTGCCACTATGAGCAGCACGTTCTTCGAGGGTTCGATGGTGTCGGTCTGATCCACGGACTCCACATCACTGCCAATCACAAACGACGCTTGTTCTTCGATTGGCAACCCTGGCGGCACGGCCAGTGGCGTGGCCACTGTCTCGTCTGAGTAGCGCGGGTGCGCGGCACCGTCGTTCCAGTTGCTGGGCTGCGGCGTCCAGCTGTCCACGCCGTACTGCGCCGTGCCGGTGGTCCACGGTTGCGGTGCAGTGAAGTAGAATCGGCGGTTCTCGTCCACGCCCCAGTTGTAGTTGCCCGCCAACTGCGCCAACTCGTTCAGCGCGTCGAGCAACGTCACCTTGTCCAGCTTCAAACCCATCGGGCGGTTCAGCGACGCGTGGATCAGATACGAGTCGGCCAGCGGGTGGGGCATGGCCGGGTCGGTGCCCAGCGCCAGCGGTGCCAGCAGAAACAAGGACCGCACCACACCGGCGATCTCGCCCACTTCGCCCGCTACCTTGAAGCCGGTACGCGCGTAGTTCCAGCTGATGGTGGCCAGCTTGGCCTGGTGCGCGTAGCCGCGCGCCTCCAACGTGATCGTCTCGGGCGTGTGCAACTTAGGCTGCACGGTTTCTACGTAGCCGGTCCAGTACCGCACTCCGCGGAAGTACAGGTTCACGTGGTTGAAGAACCGAATGGCCCGGTTGGCATACCCCACGCCCCAAGCGTCCCAGGGCATGTGCAGCTCGGCCGTCAAAGTGTCGCATCCCAGGTTGCGCTTGAAGTCGAACTTCAGCTTGGTCAGGCGTCGGCGGCGCGGTCCCCAGCGTTCCACCAGCTGGTAGCGGCTGGCAGGGTCGGCGTTGGGCAGTACCGTGCTCACTTCGAGCACGTACTCTTCGGGGTTGTCGATGTCGCGCATGGCTAGTTCAAGGTGCACCACACACTGCGGCGCGTTGCGGACGCACGCAGCAGCCGAGTGCGGATGTACATGGCGTCCAGGCTCAGCACGTCACACACGAACACGAACGATCCAACTTCGTGCGCATCGCTGTTGAACCACGCAGCAGCGTGCGCTCGGCTCTTGTAGTGCGCCGCGCGTGTGCGCAGGTTGGGCGTCCGGCCGCGCACGGCAGCAATGGCATCGGCCAGCACAGCGGCCCACAGCATCTCCTCGGGGGTCACAGCGCGGTGGTCTCCTGAACGTGGTGGAGCCAGCGGGCCATCGTTCGACAGCCGCGACTCGTCTTCGATACGATACGTACACGCCCCAGCAAGCCGCATCTGCTCGACGCCGTCCTGGTACAACTTAGCCATACACGTCCACACCGAACTGGGCCAGGTCGTACATGCCAGGGGGCACGTTGCTGGGCACCACCAGGCTATCGTCCCACCACACGGCGCTGTGCGCTTGCAGCTGCGCCTGCAACACCGTGGCCCCCGGATTGCCGATGGGGCCGACGGTCAACGGCGACCCGTCGGGGTTGGAAAACGACAGCGTGTTGGACCCTGGAATCAAGATAGGAAACACACTACCCGGCTGCACGCGGCCCCATGCCGTTTTCGTGAGCGACGTCGGCACGCCGTACGATCCCAACGACGACTGGAAGACCGTCCACTGCCAACCGTGCAACACCAGCGGATCGGCGGGGTATGCCGGAATGGTAAACGTGGCCACCGTGGCGTTCTGCACGTGGTACACGCGCACGGGCATCTCGGTGGTGGCGCTGCGCAGATACAGAAAGTAGTGCGCCGACGGTGCATTGCCGGTCATCGTCGCCGTGATGGTATTGCTCGACGCCGTGCCGTTCACCATTTGCAGCGCGTAGGCAAACGGATCTTCCACGGCGAAGTTCAGGTTTACTGCCCGCAGGTCTGGCCATCCCTCGGACTGCGTGACCTTGGCGCTTTCAAACAGCGCGTACTGAATCCAGCCGTTGCGGTAGTCGATGATGCAGCGCCGGTACTGCGCCAGAAACGCCAACATGGCCTGCAACGCGGCCAGGTACGTGACGTCGGTGTTAGCGGTAACGCCAAACGGAAGAGACCCGCCGTAGGTGCCAGACCCCACGTAGCCGGTAAACACCACCTTCTTCTGCCCCATGTACGCCGTGTCCAGCGCACGGCTACCGTGGCCACGCGGCGTGTCAACCATACCCCAGTTGAAGCCGATATCGTGCTCGGCAACCCAGAACGACCGGTTGAGTACAAACCGCTGCGACCCGGAGGAGTCGTTGATGTAGTAGGGGATGCCTGCCATAGCTAGTACCTACAGGGTGACGGATGGAGCCTTGGGAGTCTTCACCGTGTTGGGCGGCAAAAGTTGTCTCCCAAGGCCCACCCGCTCGACGGCAGTCGGAGACCCGCTGCCGTCAAGGTTTCACCAGCGGCCCACGCGCTGCTACCGCTACCGGGAACCGCGTCTCTTGATCGTGCAGTTCTACTGTGGACTTGAGATGATGCTGTAACTCCGCCTGCGCCTTCAACATCATGTCGTATGCCTCGATGGTATCGGCGCTGTCCTTGCGCAGGGCGGTGTGGCGGTGCCGTTGGTAGTGCTCCACGGCAGCCGTTAGCGCGTGTGCCAGCACCACCGTCTTGTCATCCACGGGCTTGGCGCGCTGGAACAACAGGTTCACATCGCCGAACAGCTGGTCCGGCACGTTGGCTTCGACAGACACGCCACCCAGCGTCAGCGTCACGTAACACCAGTCGTCCTGCGTGGCCACAATGTTCACGCAGTGCACAGTGTGCAGCTTGTGTCCGTCCAGCTCCACTGTGCCAATGCCAAAGCCGTAGCTAGTGGGCGTGCCAACCGTGAGTTTCAGGTGATGCGGCTTCATCTCTGTGCTCATGGCAACACTCCTTGGGCGCGTTCGAGTACGGCCAGCGCCCCGGCGTCTACTTCGCCTAGTATGGCCTGCGCCACATACTGCCGCCCCACGGCACGGCGCACCAGCCGCCCCAACAGCGTGCGGGCCGCTGCGGGGGCGTCTACGGCCTCCAATGCGGCATGGGGCTGGTCGAGGTACACCGCACCAGTCGAGTCGCGTGTACGGGTCAGCAGGGCCGCAGCCAGGGGTACCCAGCTGCCACCCACCACGCGCCGCCGCCGTGCCCACACGCGGCGCACCCACGCGCCGTCCAACGTGGCCACGTAGTCGCCAGCGGCAAAGCCGGTGCAGTCCAGCGACCATACGGTGCTGGTAAGGTGCTCGGTGGCGCGCACAGTGTCTCGCAGTAGCTGGTGCCACAGGCGGGTGCTTGCCTCTAGAGACAACGGCGCGTCCGTGGTCTCGGTCTGCGCGGGCCAGCAGTACACCGTCAGCCCTTTGGCGGGGTACACATGCAGTTCGTGCAGGTCGTCACCACGCCAGTCCTGCGCCCACTCCGTCGCCACCACGGGGCACAGCCGCTCGCACGGCGCAACCGGCACCAGATACTGCTCCACCACGGGCACTACCGTGTCGCCCAGGCGCTGGCGATCCCGCCGTAGGGCCAGCGCGGCGTGCTGCACGGCGTTGGCTGCGGTGCGCAGGTCTCGAGCCACGTTCACGGCGTACACAGCGGTGCCATACGGCGTAGTTACCGTGCAGCGGAACACCCACGCCTCCAGGCCCCACTTGACGCACCACAGCTCCACGGTGGCGGGGGCTCCGGCGTGCTGCGTGGCCACCAGGCGGTCTACGGCCTCGCGTGCGGCGCGCAGCGTGGGCGCACTGCCCAGCGTGTTGGAGTTGTAGCCAAGGGCCGGCATGGCCAGCTGCACGCCACCGCCCACACGGGTCCGCTCGGGGCCAACCAGAATGTCCATGCTAACGACCAAAGTGCGAGACGATTCCGCGCATCAGGTTGTTGCCGAACTCAGCGGCGTCGGTGCCAGGGGGCACGTTGACGGTGACGGCTCCGGGGTGCAGGTTGTACGTGGGCGACGCAATTTGCTGTACCACATTGCTCACCATCGCCGGCCCCACGCGCGACAACGCCGGCACCGGCACCGTAGTGGGCACGGTCTCAGCCAACACCCGGCCCACTATCGTCGGCGGTATGAGCCCACGGTTCAGGGCCATAATGGCGTCGCGCCCACCCAGGTTGTGCGTGGCCTGCGGGTTCACGAGCCCTTCGCCTTCGTGCGCCACAATGGCGATGCCGCTGCGCCCCACCCGGTCCGTTGCGCCCACCGCACCTGGCGGGCGCGTCAGCGCCCCGTGCTCGAAGTACCCACCAGTCTGCCCAGTGCCCAGGATCTTGGTGCTGGCGGCAATCAAGCTGGCGAACAAGCCAATGATGAGGGACACGAACGACCCGACGGCACTGGCAAACTGCGCCATCTGTTCGCTGGCAATCATCATGAGTACCGCTACCACGCCAGAGATCGTGGTGATCACCGTGCCGATAATCGAGATGACCTTGCCCGCGTGGCCCTTGATCAGACTGCCAATGCCGATGAGAGCACCGCCCAGCGCCACACCCACCATTGCAAACTTGGAGACAGTCTGCTGAAAGCCCGTCTGGCTGGTGGTCTTGATCTGCGTCAGTGGTTCGTGCAGCTTCTTGCCCATTGCGTTGACGCTGTCGGTAATGCCGCCGCACGCATCCACCACGGCGGCCTGGCTCTTCTCGCTGCCACCGCCACCCCCGCTGGGCTCTGCCGACGGCGGAGGCGCAGGCGTCATGGCACCACCACCTTCGGCCGGGGTCATGGCCGCGCCGGCTGCCGCACGCTTGGCTTTGTCTTCGCCAGGGGCCGCGCCGGCCTCGGCGGCTTCTTGCGCTTCCTTGCCACCAAACAGGTCGGTCCAGATACCCTTGAAGAAGTCCACAATGCCGCCAAAGGCCCCGCCCAGCTTCTCGGGCAGCTCCTTGAAGTTGACCGTAGCCGGCTCGTCGAAGAACTTGATCTTGTTAAGGATCATGTCCTTAAACGTGGTGATCGCCGACTTGGCAAACGATTGCAGCATGCTGTGCCACACCTGGCTCATCTTCTTGGTGCCGAGGATGATACCCTCGAACATATCCTCGATGGCGGTGCCGGCAATGTTCTTAAAGTCGATAACCGCACTGCGGCTCTTGTCAAGGCTTTGCTTAACTTCCCGAACCTGCTGCTCGCCTTGCTGTTTGGTCAGCTCGTCAACCTGGCTAACGTAATCCTTCTGTAATGCGATCTCCTGTTCCAACGACTGCTTTAGTATCTCGACACCTTGCTGGCTCACGCCATACGTGACCAGGCCCAGCTTCTGTGCTTCTTCCACGGCCAGTTGCGCATTGTCGCTGTTAGAATCCTTTAGCTTTACCTGCAAGTCCAACAGGTCGTTGAGCCGTTTGGCTTCTTCCCCCATGCGGATGCGGCCATCAACTTCGGCCTTGCGGGTGGTGGCGTCCAACAGCGCCTGGTCGTCGTGCGCAGCCTTGGCGCGAGTGATGGCCAACGCCAACTCTTCTTGGTTGAGTTTGTCGAACTTCTTGGCCGCGTCCTCCGCGCTGTTGCTCAGCAGCTTCACGCCCTCAGAGATCTTGCTCTGCATGTTCTGCAGATTCTCGTTGGCAATGGCCAACGATTGCGCCTTCTCGATCTCGGCAGTGCTGGCACCCGCCAGCGCCAGCTTGGCCAGCTTCAGGTTGGTAGCGGCTTCGGTGCCGCCGAGCATCTTGGCGCGCTCTTCCTCCAGCGACTCGATCATTTTCTTGAGTTCGTCGTTGGCCTTGCCGGTCTCGCGCGCTACGCCTTTCAGCAGGTCGGCGTCTTTGTCTTCCTCATCGTCGGTAGCTTTCAGCGCCAGCTTCAGCCCGAACTGCGTGTTCAGGTACTTCTTGGTTTCCTCGGTGACTTCGCCGGTGTCGTCCTTCAAGTACGCTAGCTGCTCCCGGATGTGCGCTGCCGCATCAGCAGCCTCCTGGCTACCGGGCGCAGCCCGCTTGTACATCTGCGTCAGCAGTTCGACGCTGTGCGCGGCGTGCGTGTGTGCCTCTGCCGTATTGTCGGCTTCCTGCTTGTTCTTCTCGAACGCCACGCCCGCCGACATCATGGCGTCGCCGAACCCGCCGAAGATCGTGTCTTTATCCCACGTCTCCTTCAGGATGCGCGCAAACTTCTGCTGGCCGCTCTCGAGATCTCCCTCCTTACCAACCGACTCTGTTGCTAGGCCGACGAATAGCTTGACGCCCCGGATCAACCAGTCGATGCCTTTCAACACGCCGCCGATGATGAAGTTAAACGCCTCCAGCCCGTGCACCATGAAGTCGATAAACTCCGTGAACTGGCGCATCGACAAACCGGAGTCTGTTAGCGCCGTGCCCATGGACTTCAGCCCATCGACGATACCCATCAGTTGTCGTACCAGCGTGTCGGCAAACTCGCGGATCTTTCCCTGGTTGTCTTTTAGGAATTTTAGAAACTCCGCCCGCAGCTGGATCAGCGCCTTCAGCAGCGGGTCAAAGGCCGGCGCGGCAATGGCCCCAATGAGGGTGAACGTGGCTGCGCTCTGCTCCTTCAGAGTGTTCAGTTGCGTGGCCGCTTTGTCGGCACCTTCGATCAAGTTCTTAGAGAGCACCACGCCGGTGCTCTCCACGTACTGGTTCCAGGTCTGGTTGGCGTCGCCCAGCTCCTTGAACATATTGAGCATCAAGTGGCCTTGCCGGCCAAAGATGGCGAACGCCTCGGCGGTCTTCTTGGCACCGTCCGGCATCTTGTCGAACTTCTGCCGCACTTCCTCCATGACGTCGGCAGTGCTCTTGATGTAGCCTTGGGCGTTGATGACGTGAATGCCCAGGTCCTTGAACGCCTGCGCTGGGCCGCGGCTACCGGTGCCCACCATGCTGTTGATGGCCATCGACAGCCGCTGGAACATCTGCGTGCCGGCCCGTGCCCCAGCGCCCACCAGTTGCAGGCCCTGATTGTACTCCTG
>Ga0310912_10000760_pt1 | contig 16778 bp, 16 predicted proteins | sample GREbulkMGOX080_FD_203443 | JGI IMG/M metagenome (GOLD analysis project Ga0310912, IMG submission 203443) | Lab enrichment of tropical soil microbial communities from Luquillo Experimental Forest, Puerto Rico - GRE.bulkMG.OX080 | ecosystem: Environmental > Terrestrial > Soil > Tropical forest >...
CTTGTCGATGGGCTGACCTTCTTTTTTGGCAGTTTCGACAGCGAGATCCGCGCTGGCTTTATGGTCAACCCAACGGCCATTGCGGTGGTAGCCGTCGGCATAGATAAGGATGCGGCTGCCTGAGTCAGCGGCACGCAACGTCAAGAACAGGGGCAATGGGGAGGCTCGAGCAACGGCGAGTTATTTCGCGAGGTCACGAATCCAGACGGTTTTGGCGTTGGTGAATTCGCGGATGCCGTAGGGGCCGAGTTCACGGCCATGGCCCGAGGCTTTTACGCCGCCGAAGGGTACGCGGGGGTCGGAGGCTACCATCTGGTTGATGAAGACCATGCCGGACTCAAGGTCGTTGACGAAGTGTTCACGCTCGCGGGGATCGTTCGTCCAGGCGCTGGCACCGAGGCCAAATCGGCTGTCGTTGGCGATGGCGATCGCCTCATCGATGCTCTTCACGCGAAAGATACTAGCGACGGGGCCGAAGAATTCCTCGGAGTAGGCGGGGGAACCCTTGGGGATGTGCGTAAGAACCGTTGGTGGATAGAAATTCCCGTGGCCAGCGAGGGGCTTGCCGCCGATGAGTAACTGGGCACCGGCCTGAACCGTTTTCTGTACGTCACGGTCGATGTCTTTCACGGCATCGGGCGTCGCGAGCGGGCCGACGTCGGTTTTCGGGTCCAAGGGGTCGCCGAGTTTGAGGGATTGCATGCGCTTGACGAATTCCTTTTCGAAGGCATCGGCGACTTGCTCGTGAACGATGAAGCGTTTTGCGGCGATGCAGGACTGGCCGTTGTTAATGACGCGCGCTTTGACGGCGGTGGAAGCGGCGTCTTCTAGGTTGGCGCTCGGCATGACGATAAAGGGATCGCTGCCTCCCAGTTCGAGAACGACTTTCTTGATGCGCTTGGCCGCGGAGATGCCAACCTGAATGCCGGCTTGCTCACTGCCGGTGAGTGTGGCTGCAGCAACCCTCGGGTCTTCGAGAACGCGGTCCACTTGAGAGGCCGAAATGAGAAGGGTCTGAAAGACGCCGTCTGGGAACCCCGCGCGACAGAGGATCTCTTCAATCTTCATCGCGCACTGGGGAACATTCGAGGCGTGCTTGAGCAAGCCGACATTTCCGGCCATCAAGCCGGGCGCGATAAAACGAAAAACCTGCCAGAAAGGGAAGTTCCAGGGCATAACAGCAAGGACGATGCCGAGGGGCTGGTAATGGATGTAGCTCTTCGAGGCCGAGGTTTCAATGACTTCATCAGCGATAAATCCTTCGGCGTGCTCTGCGTAGTAACGGCAAGCGCTGGCGCACTTTTCGGCCTCGGCAACCGCCGAAGCGAGCGTCTTGCCCATTTCGAGAGTCATCAGGCGGCCGAGTGAGTCTTTTTCGGCGACAAGGATATCGCCAGCCTTGTTCATCCAGCGAGCGCGGTCAGCAAAAGAGGTTTTGCGGAAACTCTGGAAGGATTTTGCGGCTTTGGAGATTTTTTCATCGACCTGAGCATCGGTGAGAGCGTCAAATTTCTTGACGAGTTCACCCGTAGCCGGATTGACGGTGGCGATGGCCATGGCGGGAGCTCCATGTGGAAATGGGGCAAAAAGCTGATGCATTGCCCGGACGACATTCTATTCCGAAACCTTACTTTTTTGCAGTAAAGATTTCGCGAGATAAACGGGCAACAAACAAATTCGGAAGTTATGGAGTGTGGCGAAACGCGCCGATGTCCCACCGACCGGGTTCTTGCGCGACCAGCTTTACCTGCGCCGGCCAGGCAAGGGAGGGAAAGAGCGCCATTTGGTTCTCGCCGCCCAAGTCGGCTCCTCGGCCGACCGCAAGCGAGGTCGGCGACAGGGCAAAGTCGCCGGAGATGTTCGGAGCCGCCGAAGCCAATCGGGGGTCGGCGATCAGTGAGTCTTTGTCCAGGCCGCTCACCGTTTGCCACTGCGAGAAGTCCGCGACGGAATCTTTCCAGTTGAAAGCAGAATGGCCGTCGGGAAAATAGAGGTTGTTTGAAAACTCAAACGGCCCATCGACTCCCTTTTCGATCCGCACCTGGTACTCGGAACTGCGAATGACGAGATTATTCTTTACCGAGATATCGCCGGTTTTTGGCGTATTCGCGTTGACGTAGAGATGGATCCCGATTTTGCTGTTGTAGCAAGTATTGTTGTAGATCTCATGGCCAGTGGAGTTGGCCACGATGCAGCTGCCCTGCGAGTGATTGTAGATAACATTGTAGAGAATCTTGTTGCCTTGGCTGGGGTTGTAGTTGGTGAAGATGCCGTCGGCGCCGTCGTCGTGCACAGAGTTGTAGCGGATGATGTTGTTGCTCGATCCGAAGGCAGGTTTCCCGGTATCAACAGAAAGATCGATGCCCGAAAGACGGGCGTGGTGGCAGTTGTTTTTTTCCACGACGTTCGAACTGGAACCGGAGAGGCCAACACAAGACCCTTCACCGCGGCGGGATGTGTTGGTGTTGGAGTAAGCGGTGTTGCCGGCCACAAGCGAATCGTTGGTCTCACGAAGATAAATCCCCGCACCGTTGTCGTGGACGGTGTTCCCCGCAATCTTCACGCCAGTCACGACCAAACCGTCCGGGTAAACGACCGACCGGCAGCGGTCGGCTTTCGGACATCCCAGGGCAAAGATGCCGTTGAAATTGTTGTGATGAATCTGGTTGTTCGTGATATTCGCCGACGTAATCGGGTATTTGCCGATGCTGCGGTACAACTCGATGCCTGCTCCATCATTATCGTGAACGAGCGTGGCATTCACGGTGCAATGATCCGCATTTTCAAGATGGATGCCGTCCCCGGCACCGTTCATTACGGTTACGCTTTCAATTGCTAAATTGCCGGGGGGCGGCCCTTCCGGAACAGTGGTGATCGCCCAGATTCCGGCCCCTTCGCCGGAAGGAACGGCGTTTGCTCCACTTACCGCAATGTTCTTTACCGAAACGTACGAGATTCCGGTCAGATTCAAACCACTCGGCCGCGCGCCGCTCTCTACCCCGGGATGGATGAAAGCGACCCCCGGATTGTCTGGAGAAAACACGTAGAGTGTTCCCGAATTCCACGACCATTCCATTGGCGCGATGATCTCCAGGCCGGAAGATTTCTTGTGTCCTTTGATGCCGTCGAAAAGCACTACATTGGGCTCTGTGGGCACGGGGCTTTTCCACACCTGGCTTCCAGCACCAGGGTTTTGCGTCCAAGAAGCGGCGTCAACCAGATCCGCACCATTGATCAAGGGACGCTCCCCCTCGCCGTAGGCATCGATGGCGATGGGCGCGTCTGCCGAACCCGAAGATGGCAAATTCATTTGCTCGCGCCACAAACTCCCGCGGCGGAGCAAGAGGATATCGCCGGGAGCGAATTTGAAGGAATTGACTTTTGCGAGGGAGCGCCAGGGAGAATCCGGAGCGGTCCCCGGGTTGGCATCGTCGCCCTTAAGGGAATCCACATAGTACGTTGTGGAATGCGCTTTGGTGCCCACGACCAGCAAGACAAACAGCAGGCAGGCAGTTCGCGAGTACATGGTTGTGTCTCCTTCGTAGGACGCCTGTCCCAAGAGACGACCGGTAAAGATGTAAGAGTCATTCTCGCCCAGAACGCGGCTTCTCGTCGATAGGTTCACACCAGCTCGGGACGGCTCGCTGCGGTTTGCCCGAAACCTCACCGGGATGCGACTGTTGTTCTACGCCGGTATCGGGCCGGCCGTCGCCGGGCGCTACTGGAGCCTGATTGTCAGGGTCTGAGCGATCATTCGCGCTTCTGCGCGTCTGGAAATATCTCTTGAGCAAGTCGCGGATGGTAAGACGAGGTTTGTGCGAATCGGAATTCGAAGTTCCAGCAGTGTAATCTGACATAGCGACAACCTCCCGTGTTTGGTAACCGTGGAGGTCGTGCGGAGCCCGGGGCCGTACGAAATCCACGAGACAATTTTGAGATGGCGCTTTGAAGAATGACGCGGCCGGTAATGGCCTCAAGGCACCATTCGGCCGAGATACCCAATCCTTCGCTACTCGCCCGCATATAGTATTTAGTTGATTACACCAGCGGCAGGGATGCAGGTGGCCAGCCAAAAACTCACAATGGACTCAAAAGGTCGGCGAAGAACCCGTTCATTCGTCCTGAGGACGATTCGAGCTAAGCGCCTTTCGTCTAGCTACTTACGCGAGTGGTCGGGCTTGCGAAAGTAAATTTGGCTCGTACTGGTGCGTGTAAATTGTGCAGGTCACAGCTGCACCTCAACGAGTTGGTCTGTGAGCCTAATAATTTTGGTGCTCGCAGAAAGATTCCTTATTCGTGGTGCCGTAAAACCTCGCCCTTCAGGGCGGGGACATAAGGCACCGCTAACCACGTTGAAAAGTTACAGCGTCGCTTTCTGCTGCCCAATATCCTCCTGCAATCCTGGTGCGAGCACCGCCACAGCTCGCAGCGAAATGCGAAGAAGCTCCCTCCAATGCTTTGTTTCGAGGTCGGGTTGCACCAGCCGAAGCAATCGGAGGGAAACCCCAGGCTTGGCTGGCATGGCGAGCCTGGGCAAGGCGTTCCATCGGCGTGCAAGACCTAGCCGCCAAAGTTGAACGACCGGGGAACCTGTCCAATTTGCCGACCAACCAGGAGTTTCCGCCTGATTGCATCCGAGGACCCCCGGACTGATTGCGTAACAAGGTAGAATGAAATCCATGACCAGCAAAGCGATCTCCCCTGGCGCGGTACACAGTTTACCAGCTGATTTACGAAGGGTTCTCATTTCTGACCCCGTGGCGAGGGCAAAATGGGAGGATATTACTCCACTCGCGCGCAATGAGTGGATCTGCTGGGTTATCTCCGTCAAGAAACCGGAAACCCGAAGGCAGCACATTGAGCGGGTACGCACGGAACTTAAGGAAGGAATGCGCCGACCTTGTTGCTGGCCAGGCTGTCCTCACCGCTGAAATAAGGATGGCGGACTTCTATTTTGCCACCTTCCTTCCTGCACTGCCGCCGAATCGGTGGCTCCTGAACCATCCGGGAGCACCGGGCGGAAAGCCATGCTCGCGACTTCATTTGTTGGGGCTCGTTCTACCGTCTGCCAGATGGACGAAGCTAAGGCTTCTTTCGAGAAAGCTTTAGCACTTACCAGCCAGGAGCAGCAGCGACGGTTTCTCGAAAGGAGGCTGGCCGAAATAAACTGAAGTTTTGTGTAAGGCTGCCGTCGATTTTGCGGGTTTCCCGCGACTATTGACGGGAAGGCAGAAGCCGATTCAAATGCCGAATCCGGAGGAAATCATGAAATATATATGCTTTGGGTATCAAAATGAAAAGAAATGGGAACAGATGTCGGAAAGCGAGAAGAATACGCTTTTCGATGCATGTTTCGCTTACGACGACGAGATGCGGGCCAAGGGGCACTGGTTGAGTGGGGAAGCCATAGAGAATGCGAGCGCAGCTGTCAGCATACGGATGGAGAACGGCAAGATTTCCGTTACCGACGGCCCTTTTATCGAGACGAAGGAGCGGTTGGGCGGTGTAGGGATTATCGAAGCGAAGGACCTGAACGAGGCGATTGCCTTGTGGTCCAAGCACCCTGCCATGGTCTTCGACGCGACGGGATTTGAGATTCGCCCGATTGTCGACATGACGGCACTGAGGGACGCGAGCAAGCAACGCCGAAAAGCCGCGGGGAAGAGCTGATCGTGACTTACGTCGCGGGCGGGGCGCAGCAGCAGCCTACGTCCGCCGGCGGCGCTGTTGTGGCGAGCGAAAAGCAAACATGCTAAAGCTCTTCTTCGTGGTCCTGAAAGCGCACAGGTCCTGTTAAGGATGTTCAAGTCGTTGAGCACTCAGTAGAGGTCACGGCTGAGACCCTCTATGAAGCGGTCGCAGTCGCTGATTCAAGACACACTAACTGATAGCGACTGTTTTGAAACACCCACAAGTCCCGGTAACGGCAGTTATCGGAGATCAAGTAGGAAACAGTACGAGCGTGTTAAATACCCGCTTCGTCTTTGGCTTTATTCAACATCCCCGCTTGGGCTCTTTCCAGTTTGGACTCCAGCGCGGCCGCTCGTTCCAGGGCCTCGCGCAATGCTCTTCGCCATTCATCCTGCGAATACGAAGCATCCCGACGACGTCCCATTTCCAGGCCGAAGGAGACTCCAGCGGAAAAAATCTCGACAATTTCCGGGTCTGCAACTACCCACGCTTCGCTCAATCGGCCTTCCGCTTTCCAACTCTCGGTCATTCTTGCCTGCTCAGCTTTCATTTCTGCAAAGCTGCTTCTCTGTGCCATTGCCAAACCTCCTGTACACAAGACTTGCCAGGCTCGGCAGGTCGTTACCGCAGATCCAGATTACTTAATCTTCGGATTCATCTTCACAAAAGCAGTGCATAGGAATGCTCACAAGTTAACTGTTGATTTGCGCCGAAACCAGTAACGTGAGGAGTGCCATTACCGGGAGCCGACAAACCAAGGACTTAGCAAGCCAGAATATGCCAACGAGCGTTTTGACTCGGAATAACTTCGGGTTAGCGTCTACCGAGGCTCCAGATGAAGCTCAACCCAAAAGTAAGCCCCCGGCTTTCAGCCAGGGGAGTGGGTCACGTGGTCATGACTGCGGGAGCGGCGGTGGGTTCGACAGGGGCTTTGCGGCGAAGGATGGCAGCAGAGATGAGAGTAATGATAAGGCCGACGGGCAGGGGCTCCATGAAGGTGTAGGCCATGTTGACGAAGGGGTTTTTGGTAGAGCTGCTGAGAGCGTTGTATGGCAGCGACCTGCGCGGCGGTGGTGGCGGGGTCAAGTCCGGAGGACTGGACCTTGTGAATCTGCGCGGCGAAGTAGCTGTCCATGAAATGGGGCATGAAGTTGAAGTAGAGGACCTCCCACATGGCGACGTAGCAGACGGTGGTGATGAGGGTGATCAGGATGCCGCAGGCGAAGGCGCGGCCGAAGGAGATTTGGCCGGCCAGGGTGTTGTCGCGGTAGCTGCGGATGCCGAAGTAGATGAGCAGGAACGACGCCAACATGATGGTGTAGCCGAGAGCCATGCTGTGGCCGGAGCCGATCTTGTCGGCGAGGAGAAGGGAGCCGCCCATAAGGATTGAGATCATGAGGCCGGAGATGAGGCCGAAGGTGAGGACGGTTTTCTTCATGTGAGGCTCCTGGTGCGAGTGAGGATGGAGTCATTATGCGGTGTAACGGGGGCCGGATGTCGTCATCCTTTCGGATGATTTTGCAGGAATGGAGCGGAAATCGTACTTTCGGGTGACGCGGTCACGGCAGGAGGCCTTGTTCTTTGCCGCGCTGGCCGGGCGGGGAGCGGCAGGCAGCTCCGAGCTTGTCGAAGGCGCGGGCACAGTGTGTCTTGACGGCGTTTTCGGAAACGAAAAGCTGCGTGGTGATCTCCCGATTGCTGAAGCCGCGGGAGATCAGGGTGAGAATTTCGAGCTCGCGTGCTGTGATGCCGAGGATCTGCTGGTGGGTTCGAACTCCAGTGGCTCACAGTACGAACTCGGACCGTTTACCCTATAATGCGGCAATGCCAGAATCCATCGGCGCGAGGCTCGCGAATGTGGTGCTACCCGAAGCCGGAGGGAGTGAAGTTCGGCTCGGCTCTTTGTGGGAGCAGAGTCTCGCAGTCGTCGTTTTTCTTCGACACTACGGATGAATCTTCTGCCGCCAGCATGTCGCGCAGTTGCGCGAGCACGAAGGTGAGTTTAAGCAAACCGGAGCCACTCCGGCTGCAATAGGACTGGGTGACCTGCGCTACGCCTGCCTGTTTCGCGAAGAGACTGGCATCACCTTCCCGTTATTTGTTGATTCCGAGCGGATCGCTTACCAAGCCGCGGAATTGAAATCCGGAAACTTGTTCCACGTCTTCTTCCGCGCGAACAGTAAAGCCCGCGTCCGTGCGAAGGCCGACGGGTTCAGGCAACATCGGCTCGGGCGTGACCCCTTCCAGCTTGGGGCCAGCTTCATCTTCGGCCCTGGAAATCGTGACCTGTTCGTGCATCTCAATCAAACCTTCGGCGACAATGCCGATCCCAAGGCTTTGCTTTCTGTCCTCGTCGGTCACTGCGGGTAAGTCCGCTCGATACCCGCCAGGTCCTGGACTTCCCGGGCGTTGTCAAAAAGTGGGCGAGAATCTCATTTTGGCTGGATCATTAGAGATTCGCGACTAGGACTTACCGGGAGCGATGTAAGGTGTAAGCAATTAGCGAGAGCCACGGGGTGACTATGAGCTATTGCTTAAGGGCGACCGGTGGTCCACTGACACGCGTTGCCTTGAGCATGACGGCTACTTCGACACGGTCGGCTATCTTAATGAAGGGGATGCCGCTGTTCATCCCGTATTGCTTCCGATCGAAGGCCATCGTACCGCTAATCGTGCCGGAACCCGTGCCGGGTCCTTCCACTTTAAGGGTGAGCTTTTCGGCCTTAGATACGCCGCGGATGGTGAGTCGCCGTCTACCTCAAAACTGTCTGAACCCGTCTGCACAATCTTCGTTGAGTGGAATGTGATGTAGGGATTCTGCTTTACGTCGAAGAAATCCTTCCCTTTCAATTTACCGTTTTTTACACCGCTTCCTGTATCCACGCTGTCGGCCTGAATCTTGATATCCAACACCCCGGTGGACACATCGGGAGACTTGAAGGTCAGCGAGGCGTCCCATTTGTCGAACTTACCTTTGATGGCCACCGATGCCTCCACGTCGAACTTAACTGAGCTCACTACTGGGGTAATTTGGAAGACAGGGACTCCTCCACCGGTCTGGGCTCGGCTTACGCACGAAAGCAAAACTGACGCCAACATACAAATGGTCAAACGCATAGTCAGCCTCTCTTATCGATTTCCCACCAAATGAACTGGTAACATGCCGTTTCTTGCCGGTCCTAGTGCCGCGATTCTACAGCTTTGCTCCCTGCAAATCCCCAATACTAAGCCAAACGCCTGGTCAAACGACGAAACCGGTAATCACTTGATTCTTACAAGGGCTGGAATTCAATCGAAGAACGCTCTTCATCAGTCGGTCCCGGTGCCCGAGTTGCCGGCAACGCGATTTGAACGAAGCCGCTCTGCGGCGGACGTTTCGCGTGCTAGACTCCGCGAGTCGCGCTTTGAACAGGACGGTTTGATTCAAGTTTTTCGGTTTCGTCCAACTCTTCTTAACTGACGTTGATTGTATCGGTTACAAGCCGAAAGCCCATTCAATCCCCATAGCATACATCTGCCGCAATCGCCAGCGGCCCAAATTAGCACAACTATCGCTTACCTGCCACGCGGCGAGATAGATCGAACAGGCCCAATGCCAACAACAGAAATGACAACCACCAAAGGAAGTAACCAATCCTCAAGTCCTGTCGAGCGGAACCGCCGTAGAGAACATACCAGTGCGCGTTGACAACGAAAGCAAAAGTCGCAACCCACGCAAATGCTCGGCGCAGTGCACGCGGCCCACTCCACAAAGCCCACGCCGAAGCAGGGATGAACAGCAGCGTTGTCACTGCGCTTATGGTGAAAAGCACCGCCTTATACCATTTATCAATGGTGACATCCGGCTGCGGCCACACCGCACTTGCGGCGACACGGAAGGCTTGCCACCCGGGGAGGCCATCCGGCAACGTTACCCCTTCCGTAACAACCGGGATGAACCAAGCCGCCACGTAAACCAGCCACGCGGCCCAGATCAGAAGTTGCTGTCTTCGCACCTTGATGCCCTTTGTAAAGCAGGTCTGAAAAAAGGTTCTCCACGATTTAGTTCTGTTGTGAAGTGCGGGTGGCGTAATCCGCAGCCAGAGCTTGTATCTGTTCGCAATCAGCCGAATGTCCTTGACCTCCTAGGAACTTTCCGGCCAACAGCACGATACAAAGGGTGGCGATTGTCGTCGCATCCCGCATTTCTTCATCGTCGAGACGCAATCCAGAGCTTGAGTCAATGTTCCAGCGGCCGAGCCGGAAGATCTCTGATCGAGTGTATTTGTAGAGTTGAGTTGCCCAGCGGTTCTTGAGGCTCTCAAAGAAGGGGTCTGTACTGTACGCAGCTTCGATTTCTCTGGTCATTTCCGGAATACTCAACGGGAACGCATCGGCCTCTTCAATCTGGAGGATTTGCTCTGCAGTTGCACAGGAATTTATCCATAAGCCGTACTGCGTACCTTTCACAACGTCTCTTGCTAAAGCCCATGACGAGCCGGCCGTTCCTGCGGATTTGATTAATTGCAACATACTTCGGTGGTGTTGAATGATCGTGGAAAGCAGCCCCATAACCATGACCGTGCGTCTATCGCCAGGGTATTTGTGAGACGAAACGATGCGATCGACTTCAATTACAGTGTCTCTAACTTGGTCCAGATGTTTTGTTAATTCGAGCTTCATCGAGTGCTGACTGTACAACGACGACTTCGCCGCATCAAGACCCGACCTCCGAACTTACCGTCCAATTACTAGGTCGACTCAGCGGCTCATAGAAATTTGCATAGTACGAAGACGTATCCATCAGGCAATTTTGCTCCTCGCCATCCTGTGTTTCTTCTAGCGAAAAACAAGACCTGCGGACTTTAGTTGTCTTCAAACGGGCCACCTGTTCGACGCATCTCGGATGATTTTGGGACCATGTCAACTGTGAGACAGAAGAGAGTCTGGGTCAGCTCGACGACAACGGATTCCAGTTCACCCCGTCTGGTCCGTGCTTCAAAATCGCAGAGTGCGCTAGACTGGTACGCAAATGCCCCTCAATTCCCGCGACGCCAGGCTTCAAGGCTTGGTTTGTTCCCCTCCTGTACGCCGCAGGTGCACTCATCCGTTAGCTTCACCGTTCCCCGGCTTGCCAACGACCTCCTCCCCGGTTTTGTTTCCACCGTCAGCGTGAATGCTGCGATCGGCTTTTACTCAGCGATCGCTTCAGGCATGATCGCGCTGACGGCAATTGTCTTCTCGCTTACCTTCGTTATGGTGCAGTTCAGCGCTACGGCCTATTCCCCTCGGCACTCGCTTGGGTTGATAGGGGTGGCTCAGGCCGGGTTCCCCTTTCAGGCGTATTCGTGGTGGGCCTACTTCTCATTATCAGCGTCATGATGTTCATCAGCCTGATCCAACGCGTGGGCAGGCTGCAGGTCACCCGCATGCTGATTTTCACGGGCGATCAGGGGCGCGAAGTCATCGAGAATCTCTATCCCCCGATCAATGCTCCCCCTTCCCTAGGCTCAACAGGACCGTCTCAGTCTCAGAGCCTTCAGACAGTCCTGCACCATGGCCATCCACGAGTCGTCCAGGCCGCGAATATACCGATGTTGGTCGACATGGCCAGCAAGTCGCGATGCGTTATCGAATTGATTGTGACCGTTGGCGATGCGCTCCTGGATTCCGTCCCGATTCTACGCGTTTATGGCGCGCCGTCTCCTCTCCCCGAGAAAACCTTGAGAGCTGCGATCAAATTGGGTGGTGAGCGTACTTTTGAGCAAGACCCCAAATACGCCATTCGTTTGCTCGTGGACATCGCCATCAAGGCTCTGTCCCCCGCCGTCAACGATCCAACCACGGCAGTGCAGGCCCTTGACCAGATTGAGGACCTGTTAATCCGTCTCGGCCGGCGTCGTTTGGAAATTGGGGCGTTTCGCGACGCGCAAGGCAATCTACGACTGCTGATGCAGTTCCCGGCTCGGGAGGATTTTCTTCGGCTGGCCTTTGACGAGATCCGCTTCTACGGTGCCACCAGCATTCAGGTCATGAGGCGCATGAAGGCGCTAGTGAATCAGTCGATCTCCTTCCTCCCCGAGGAACGGCGACCAGCTCTGCGCTACTGGCAGGAGCGGCTTCAATCCACAGTCGAGCGCGCTTACAGTGACACCCAAGATAAACTTGATGCATCCGACGAAGACCCCCAAGGGCTTGGCAGTTCCCGCCGCAAAACATCAAGTAATTAGAACTTCCTGCGTTAAGTGCTTGGTACCGTACAACTCCCTCTCCACCAACTCAAGTGTTTGATTCGCATTTGGTAAACGAGCCAGTTTTCTCGGTGTGCCGGATGGGTGCCGGATCCCGAATTTGGCGCATTCGATTCCCGCGCCCAACTCTGCCGCACGTGCGCTTCTAATTGCTCCTGACGCGCCCGCACCCGCGCGACGTAGTGGTTCTTGGTGATTCGCACACTCAAATGACCGAGCAATATACAGCCCCGTTCTATCGGCATAGCGACGAGCAGCAACTCGACAGCGAACGTATGCCGATACGTCCAGGCAGGCGTGCGTTCCCTTTACCTTGGGTGAGCCCTACCGTATAATTTCAGTTACTCAGGTCGGTTGAAAATGGCCCCTGCCCTCAGCCCGTTGCCGGCGGAGCAATTTGCTCTCGCGATTATTAGTGTGGAGCAGTCTGCCTTTCCCGAAATGCGGCGTTTTCTGTCGCCGACTTTTCGAACCATCCTGGCCAGCACGGAAGAACAAATCAAGGTGGTGGTTGAGGACTCCTCCGTACACGCCATCCTGTTTGATCTGGACAGCATCGGCGATGGGGCCGGGGACGGCATTGACGTCCTAAAGGAAATCCGCGCTCTGCGCGACGATGTCGTACTGGTCAGCATGACCAAGTCCGCCGACCGCAGCATCCCGCTACGCGCAAGCCGTGTAGGGGGCGATGAATTCTTTCTTGCGCCTGTGAATTACGCTGAGGTTCAGGTAGTCATCACCCGCGCCATCGAGAAAAAGGCGCTTGAACTCGAAGGACGCCGGCTGGTCGAGCAAGCCGAGGGCAAATCAGCCTTTGGCTCGATTGTCGGCGGCAGTCCAGCCATGCAGAAAGTTTACGAAGCCATCTTGGCCGTGGCCGACAGCAACACCAGCGTGATGCTTCGCGGCGAGAGCGGCACGGGCAAGGAGCTAATTGCCCAGGCCATCGTGCAAGCTGGCAGCCGCGCGCAAAAGCCTTGCGTTTGCCTGAACTGTTCCGCTCTGCCGGAGACGCTCATTGACTCCGAGCTCTTTGGCTATGAGAAAGGCGCCTTTACAGGCGCAGACACGCATCGCCCGGGCCTGATTGAATCCGCTCACACGGGAACGCTTTTCCTCGACGAAATCACCACACTAAATCCTAATCTGCAAAGTAAGTTCCTGCGCGTCCTGCAGGAGCACAGCGTGCAGCGCCTTGGTGGCCGGACCGCCAAGAAGATTGATTTCCGCCTGATCTGCGCCACCAATGACGACCTGGAAGATCTGGTCAAAAAAGGCAGGTTCCGGGAAGATCTTTATTACCGGGTCAATGTGGTGCCGATCCTCGTTCCGCCTCTGCGCGAACGGAAGGGGGATGTACCGCTTCTGGTGGACCACTTTCTGCGCATCTATTGCGCGGCCGCCAAGAAGCCCGTCAAGCGAGTCCCGCCCGACGTGATAGAAATCCTCGAGGATTACGCCTGGCCGGGCAATGTCCGGGAACTCGAGAACATCATTCAGCGCCTGGTGGTCATTAGCAACAACTCCGTGATTACCGCCGAACAGTTGCCGCAGGCCCTCCTTTACTCCAGCGCCGCTAGTCAGGAAGCCATTTTGATTCCGGAGGCCGGCGTGGACTTCGATGCCGAAATGCAGCGCATCGAGCTTGCTTACCTGAACGCCGCGCTCCGTAGGACTGGGGGAAGAAAGTCCGCCGCCGCCGCTTTGCTGCGGCTCGATTCGCAGCGTATGAAATACCTCTGCCGCAAATACAAGCTATAGAGTCTCCAGTTAAAAATTAACCCTTCGCAGGTGAAAAATTAATCCAAGGACGATTCTTTGATGCGGCCCAGCAGCGTCAAAATCCTCGCCGGAGATCGTAAGTTATTGAATTTACAGGGCCAGCCTAAAGACTGCTTGCCTTTGAAAGTTTGGCAGCGGACATGCACTATCGCTTAGCGTCCCGGGGTAAACCAGAAGACCAGATTCGTAGTAGCAAGAACAAAAAGGGAGATTCACGATGTCTATCCAGAAAAAGTCTTTGATCAGCACTCTGAAGGCCGTCAAGAAAGCCAATGTGGCCAGCGCGCCCATTGCCGAAGTGGATACCAAGGCTACCCACGGCGTGAAGATGGTGAAAGCTGTGAGAGCGGTACGCGCGGTTCGTGCAGTCCGTGCGGTGAGGGCAGTCCGGCTCGGAAAGAAGGTTTGAGTAACAGTTTCTGGATGCATCGTTTGAACGAAAAAGGGCTGCCTCTCGGCGGCCCTTTTTTGTGTACGCCGCGCATGTTCCGCAGCTGACGGGTGCAAGTCCCGTCCCAACCTGATGGAGGTGAAGGGTAGCGAAGCGCAAGGGCATCACGGAGAGGTGGGGTCTCACTCACCCAATTACCAGACTTTGCGTCCGAAGAAATCTGCTAATTCCTCCCAGGCGAAACCTGCCATGCTTTTTCTTTGTCCATAGATTCGTGCCGTTCCGGTCATTCCCGGGTTGAGCGTTCCTTCGGGGTTGGCAATCCACAAGTCCACAACATAGAAGTTAGGCGGCAAGAGTCCTTTATATTCGATTTTCTGAGCAAGCGTAGGATCGATTTCCGTGGAAAGTGGGGAAATGGCCAGCACCCGAGTATCCCAGCGTTTTAGAATGCCTGCAACGCGCAAGGTCGCCTTTGAGCCAACCGCGAATCTGTGCAAGTCGTGCTCCGACACGTAGACGCGAGCCCGCAGTTCGCTCAGATTTCCCACCTCCGCTAACTCCGTGCCCGCCGTAACGTATGTCCCCGCGCGGTCGCCTATTCGCGGCGTCAAGACGGTTCCTGAGATGGGGCTTCTGAGTTCGAGGTGTGCCGCCTCCGATGAAATCTCGTTGGTTTGCTGAATGAGGCGCTCTCGCTCCCTAGCCAAAGACCCAAAGTTGCGGTATTGCAGGTTAGCTAAGGTGGCGCGCCCGGAGGTAACGGAGTAGTCCGCTTCGCTGAGCGCCAGTTTCGATTGCAGAGGCAAATTTCGCAACGTGAACAAAGGAGATCCTGCGCGGATGCTCTCTCCCTCGCTGACGCGGACTTGCGTCACTATGCCGGGAACCGCCGCGCGCACGACCACTCGCCGGGAAGGTTCCAGAATAAATCGCCCCACCACAGCCTCGTGCCGCAGCGGCGCCAGAAGCAGTGCCGCTGCCACAACTGCAACTTGCAACGAGCGCTTCGGTGTGAACCAGGCATGCACTCGGTCCTTCTTATCTAGATATACAAATTTCATAAAGTTCACCAAAAGGCGAATTCTCGATCGAAAGATCAACGCCGCCGTTACAAGTTCCGGAATAAAAGACCATTCCGGGTTGAAATTGCGAAAAACGTTGCCGACAAACCGCGCCACCACGTACAGAACAGTGTAGGAATAAATGCCGGACAAAAGCGCGTAGGCAACGAATCCCGGCCGCCGCTTTTTCGGAACATACGGCACTTCGACGGGCAGTCCCCAAATGTGATGTTTGACCCAGCCTGAAACGTAGGCTGTGGACGTCTCCTTGAGGTCTACGATGCCCAGAATTTCGCACAGCATGTGATAGCCATCGAGCTTGATCAGCGGATTCCAGTTGACCACTGCCGCGGCGATCCCCGTGATCAACATCAGAGTATAGGCCCCGTCGTGAACGGGAGTACTAGGTGCAGTGCCCCACCAGATGGGCGTGACCACGGCATAAACCAGCAACTCCGCCCACACCCCGGCCAGTGAAATCACCAAGCGCTGATATCGCGTAGCCTGCACTTCTCCTTCCGTCGTGTCGGTATAAAAGGCGGGCGCCAGGTAAATCAGTCCAAAACCCATGGCCGGCACGCGCCCGCCGTAATGCTTGCAGGCGTGGCCATGCCCGATTTCGTGCAGGAACAATACCCATATCGCTATGAAGTAGAGCTGCGCGACGTCTCCCCACGTTTTATGAGAAAAGTTGTAAAACTCGAGTGTGTCCCGCCCAATTTCGGACCAGTGCGTGATGGTAATCCATGCACTGAAGGCAAACGCCGCCAGTGTGACCGCCGTGAACCATTTTGTGTAGATGAACCCCGTATAATGGTTCAGCCAGGTCAGGAATTTGTCCGGATTTACCGCGGGAAAGAGTATCTCCGAGAGGTCGCCATACTTTTGCTTCGCTGTCCACAGTTTGCGGCGCTCCTCCGCGCTTTTCTGCATCAGCGCGATGTTTTTTTCCTGCGCTGTCTTGTACCAGAATTGCGCAGCTTCCAGCTCATCCGCGAATTCCCGGATGGCCTCCGGTGTGTAAGCAATCCCTGTCTGGCTGGAATAAATATCCGCAACTTCCTCGCAAGTGCGCATACCGTCAAAAAGCTGGATCAGCGCCCAGTTTTGCGGTGGGAACTTATACATGGCGCCTGCGCTAGGGATGTAAACGCGGATCACCGGTTGGCCATCTTCCAAATGCTCTTTGCAGGTGAAGCCCGGATCGAGGCGAGGCTGGCGCTGCGCCACGGCCCGCGCCGGTATTTCCGGCAGCGCCGCGTTCAGCGCTCGCGTGATGTTCATCGCGGAATGGAAATAGCGGCGTCGGCGGTCATTCCCGGCTTCAAAGCCCCGGGCACGCCAATCAGCTCCACGAGAACTTCGATCGTTCCGCTCGCGGGATCGACCACGGGGCTGACTTCCACGACGCGGGCGCGATGCTTTTCTTCCGGCACGTCCGGCGAAGTCAAAGGTAATTCCTGTCCTTTTTTCAAACGCCCGACAAATTTCTCCGGCAGCGTAAAGCGCATTTGCAGCGGTCCTTCGCCGGTAACCCAGAACAGCCGGTCGCCCTTCACCACACTCTGCCCTTCGCGAACGTAGCGGCGCGCGATCACGCCATTAAACGGAGCGATGACC
>Ga0310912_10000762_pt1 | contig 16765 bp, 13 predicted proteins | sample GREbulkMGOX080_FD_203443 | JGI IMG/M metagenome (GOLD analysis project Ga0310912, IMG submission 203443) | Lab enrichment of tropical soil microbial communities from Luquillo Experimental Forest, Puerto Rico - GRE.bulkMG.OX080 | ecosystem: Environmental > Terrestrial > Soil > Tropical forest >...
ATCTCCCGGTGGCGAGCGAGGGCGGAATTATTTCCAGATACGTGAAGTGAAGCGGTGGCGGAGGAAAAGCCGACCAAAGCTTCTTCCGCCGCCTGGGGCGACCTTCCCGCGGACGGAGCCGGAACCGGGAACGGGGTCGAAAGGATTGTAAATCCCCCCGCGGCCGGCGCGGCTCCAGAGAAGGGCCTTGGCTCGAAATGTAAGCCGAAGGAGAACGCCGTGCAAGAGCAAAGAACCTCATTTCCGCACTCCCTGCCATCAGGAGGGCCACGCGCCGCGGAGTGGGCGCTCGACGCGCTGTTCGGCCCCTGCAAGGACCAGGCGTGGGTCGCGGCGGTGAGGGACTTCCACGCCGCGGGGGAATGGGCCGGCGCCCGTTACGCCTCCGGAAGCACGGTCTTCGACGACGACGCCGGCTGCTACGTCAACCAGACCATCGTCCGGAAAGGCGGCCGGCGCACCGACGCGGACAGCGTCTCGGGCGCGTTCATCTTCTTCGACGACGTAGGGGACATGGCGGCGTCGCCGCAAGCCAAGATCGACGCCGCGTGGATGGAGACGTTCGCGCCGGAGCCGACGCTCGTCGTGGAAACCTCGCCGGGGAACTTCCAATGGTTCTACGGGTTCGACAAGCCCTGCCCGATGGACGTGTTCAAGCGGCTGACGGACGGGCTCAAGGCGCACCCCCGGACGCGCGGGGGCTTCAAGGACCACTCGGGCCTGGTGCGTTACGGAAGGTTGCCTTCGGGGATCAATCCCAAGCCGGGAAGAGGCGCGTTCAAGACCCGGCTCACCAAGGGCTCCGGGCGCGTCCAGGGCGTGGACAGGCTCGCACGGGCGTTCGGGATCAGCTTGGACGCGGGCGCGGGACACAGCGACCCGGCCAAGCATCCGGTCGACCAGTGTTCCCTTCAAGAGCTCGAGGCGCTTCTCCTGGGCGTGGACGCGCCCTTGCGGAATCACTGGTCGAAGGGGTTCGACGACCGGGAAGCCTACTTCAAGCTCATCGCGTGGATCAAGGGCGCGACCGGGGGAAGCGCGGACGGCCTGGACCTGGCGGAGCGATGGGCGGCGGAGTGGACGACCCGGGACGCGGACGGGAACGAGGCGCACGGGCTTCAGAACCCGGAGGACGAGGTCGAAAAGCGCTGGAACTCGATCCACGACCCGCGGGGAGGCGCTTCGGGCCTGCGCGACTGGGCGCGGCGGGTCGACCCGGTCAACGCCGCACGGGTGTGGGCGCGGCACCACCCGCTCGACGAGCCGCAAGGGCTGAACGCGCTGGACGGGGCCAAGATCCCTTATGGACGCCCCGGAACGACGCAGGCGTCCGGGGACAACCTGGAAGAAGGCTTGGTTCACAGGTGGATGTTGCCGAGAACGGTCCTCCCGGGCCTGGACAGGGGCGAGGTCACGCTGGTCGCGGGGAAAACAGGCGCCTTCAAGAGCGTCTACGTCCTTCAAACCGCCATCGCGATCGCGTGCGGACGGCCGGACATCCTGGGTTATGGGGCGGGCGAGCTCGAACGCCGCGGGGACTGCCTCATCTTCGCCAACGAGGACACGCGCGACGCCAACGGATTGCGCAGCGAGGCGATCCTCAAGCTGCACAAGATCGACCTTGCGGCGCCGAGGTTCGGGCTGGGAATCCGGGGCGAGCGGGGGTTCGTGCGCGACCCGAAGACGAAAGCGATCTCGTGGAACAAAGCGGCGGTGGACGTCATCGCGGAACGGCGCAAGGCGGGACGGGACATCGCAATGATCGCGTTCGACACCCTCGCCGGCACGATCTGTGGCGGCTCGGAGGAGACCAACATGGAGTTCCAGGCAGTGGCCGACATGGCGCTGGACATGGCGCGCAGGCTCAATGCGTGTGTCGTGCTCGTCCATCACGTGAAGAAAGGCGAGTACGGCGACGAGGACATTGAATCCATCCGCGGCGGGTCGGCGCTGGGCAACTCGGTGCGCAACGCGTTGATCCTCTCGAAGCCGTCGCGCGAGGAGGCGAAGCTGTGGGGGACGCAGGCGTCCAGGCGGCTGACCGGCGTCACCAACCCGAAAAGAGCGCACGGGCGCCTCATAGACAAGAAGTGGTTCCGGCTCACGACCGAGAACGTCGTGGGGGAGAGCGACCTCGCGCCGGGCGTGGACACGCCATGGCAGTCGGTCGGGCTCGTGCTGGACAACGGGGGCAAGGGACCCGACCGCTCGGTGGTGGTCGCGCTTCGTGACGCACTCCTCAAGATCGCCACGCGGATCGACCAGCCGGGCGAGACTGTCCTCGTGGCGAAGCGGGGACGTGGACGGCCCGACACCGTCCAGGGCGTCCTGGGCGTGACGGACGCCGAGGCGGCGCGCATCGTGGACGAGCTCGTCGCCGCGGGGTTCGTCACCCTTGAGAGCACCGTCGCCAACGGCAACGGCAAGACGACGATACACGTGACCGATCCCGGACGAAAGCTGTTGGCACTAAACGTGAACGAAATTGGTCCAATGGCGGATGAAATCCCCTACTAAAATCTACGATCGCCATCCCTCTCCACCGCTAAGGTTTGTGATATAAACCTAAAAGCTCAATACTATCAAGGACTTAACCCGTTCATACTTTTGCCGCAATCGTCTGGCACCCTCGAATTTTTGAGGCGACCACCGCGCAAGCGGAGCCTCCAAAAATTCGAGGGAATGGTGCTTCCACGCGCGGAGAGAATCAATTTCTACCGTAGTTTAATGTAACTGTTGACTTCACCTTTACCACCCCCTATTTCACATCCTTCACCAGGAATGATCGAGGGGGTGCGGGATGGTGGTTATGCGGGAGCGGGTCGGATATCGCGCCGGCTGGACGCTTTACATTTGCGATCGGCAGACAATCTACTTCGGTTATAACCGGGAGATAATCTACGGCGATTGGGTCCGCATGAAACTGGAAGCGCGGGACATTAAACGGCGGAAGAGCGACTGGTGGCTTTCATGGAACGGCGTGCGGTTCGCCCGGAGCCATGATAGCGAGCTTTTGGTGAAACAGCATCCCGAGATCCACGACTGGCTGGTTTTCGTGCTGTCGGGATTTTGATTTCATTTCATTGTGTGGCTTGCGGCGCCGTAGACGGCGCGAGAGGCGGGTCGAACGAAAGGCGGACCGAGAGGCCCGCCTTTTTCTTTCTTGCCTTCCTTGGCCGTCCTGGGCCATCCTCGCGCCTATGCCGCGTCCACGCCCGCAATGGCGCAAGCCCTATAAAAACTACCCCAGAGGCGCCGGGCCGGGCATCCACGACGCCATGAAGGCGAAGCGCACCGCGTTCGGCGACTTCTCGCCTGGAACCGGCCGGCGTCAATGCGTCTCGATCTCCAAGGGCTCTGGCGAGCGTTGCCGGCGCGACGCCGTGCAAGGCGCGGATCAATGCAAAACGCATAAGGGAATTTCGATAGCGCTCAGGCGGCTTCGACGTGATTTAGGACCGCATGTCCAGCGGGTCGACCGTGGCGCGATGGCAAAGCGCGCGTTGTGTTCGATCGCGTTCGGTGAAGCGCCCGAAGGGTTTTCGCTGGACGGCTGGACGGGCGGCGGCGCGGCGTCGCTAGGGCGATTGATCGAAGCTTACCGCAATCGCGCCAGCGCGCCGGAATTCTACCGAGAGTGTTTGAATGTCAGAAGTAAATGAAGAAAAACATCTTGCGCTTTCGACTTTATGCAAAATTTGTGAAGATGATTCAGCGCCGGCGACGGCGCGCGCCAGCGCCGCGCGGACGCTGCTCGAGGTTTGCGGCGAGATTGGGCGACTTCAAACGGAAAAACCTAATGAAAACAAGGGATTGCACGAAATGTCCCGCGCGGAGTTGGACGCGGAATTGCGCCGCCTGTCCAGCGCCGTGTCCAGCGCCGCGTCTAACGTGAAAAAGAGGGCGCGTTCGGACGGCGGTGCGGGCGGTGACGCGTCTGGCCAGAAGGCGCGTTCGGACGGCGCGGCCGGTCAGGCGGAGCTTCCTTTTTGAGGGACAGAACGCGGTACAGTCTTAGACGCGGGGCGTATGTGTCCAGTATTATCAATGGGTTAGCCGGCCAGCGTGTCGGATACGTCATCCGCTGGACGGTCCAGCGACGCTGACTGACCCGAGGGAGCGGGCGAGATTGGGCGACTTCAAACGGAAAGACCGAATGAAAACAAGGGCTTGCACGAAACTGACTGCCCCGAGGGCCGACTCCCGCCCCCTGGCCGGGGCCGAACCCGCGTCGAGTTCTCGGTCAGCCAGTCCCACAAAATTTTTCCGATGGGGACTTTTGCGCCAGTCCCGTGAAAATTTTTCCGATGGGGACTTTTGAAAGGACGTGCTAGCGTCCTCCCTCTGAGCCAGGAGGGTCGCACGCTTGCCTGCCCGGACCATCTTCTCGTTTGACGGCTGGGACCGCGATCATCCCGGCGAGCGCCCGCCCGGCGACCGGCTTGACGCCCAGTTCGCCGAGTTGCTGCGCGGCCAGGCCGAGATCGGCGCGCAATTCGACGTGCTGTTCAACGAGCGGCTTGACGCGAGGCTCGCGGGGATCGGCTCCAAGACGGTCAGCCCCGCGGCGCCCGAGCTCGGCTACGGGGCCGGCGGCTTCTACGGCGCGGACACGGCCGGGGCGGCGGCGGTCGCGAGCGACTACGCCCAGGTGAGTATCGAGTGGGCCGAGCACATGCCCGACCCGATCCCGCCCAACGTCCTGGCGATCAACGCGATCACCGGCGACCACTGGTCGTCCCGCTGGTGGGCCAACCGCGCCGCCACGATTGTTTCGGCGGTCGGCGCCAACGGTCTCGGGCTCATCAGCGAGCAATTGGCGGTGGTGGATCGCAATCAGCCGGCTCCGACTGCGTATCCGCCGGTGGACGCTCAGACGACCATGGAGCTGGTCGTCAACGGGCGCGTCTTCTCCGGTTCGGCGTCGCCTGCGCCCTTCACCGTCACCGGAAAGCAGATCACGTTTACAAGTCCGTTCTACTCGATCAGTCCCGGCGACGAGGTCATCGCGCGCTACCGTTACTCGGTCCCGATTCCCCAGTTCGCCAATTATCAGGTCATTAGTCTTTATTATCTTGCCTCTCAGGGCCAGACGGTCTTTCTCCTGTCCGCGCCCGATCGCTTCGGCGGCGTCTACACGCTTACGCCCCAGAGCGTCGTCGCTGTCTATCGCAGCGGCAGCCGCATCATGCCCGACGACGGCACCGCCGCGGCCGGCTTCACCCGCTCCGCAAACTCGATCACGCTGGCTGCCCCTGCCGGCGTCAACGAGCAGGTCACGATCGACGTCTCCGAGCGGAAAGCGCCGTCATGATCGTGCGGGAAGCATTCCGCGCTGTCCTCGCCGGCTTTCTGTTCGCTCTCGCGTGCGCGTGCGCTCAAGCCCAGTACCGCCCGCCGGCCTCGATCTCCGTCACGCCTTCGACCAGCCCCGAGACCCTCCAAGTCCTCGATTCGGCCGGAAACTGGGCGCCGTTCGGGGTCTTCAACCCTGGAACGCCGGTCGGCGTCGCCACCGACGCCGCCGTGCTCATCCCGATCAAATGCGACGGCGTCACCGATAATGCCGCGACGATCCAGTGGGCCGTCGGTTTCTATCCCGCTGCGCGCTTGCCGGTCGGCCAATGCCGCACGGCGTCTCCGATCACCGTCCCGGACAACCACGCTCTTGTCGGGACAAGCTTTCGTCCGAACACGGGCGGGACCCAGGGCAGCGTCCTCCTCTGTGACGCTGCGATCGCTGGCCCATGCGTGGTTGCGGGGCAGGCCAACAGCCTGGGCGTCCAGGTGCGCAACCTCACCGTCGCCCGCGGCGCCGGGGCGATACCGTCGAACGGCGGGTGCATCCTTTTCAACGGCGATGTCGCATCGTATGCCGAACACGTCGAGTGCTACAACCACGCTCAGGGCTTCGAGACGGACTGGGCGGGCCCGAACGGCGCGATCTTTAATTATTTCGACGACATCCACACCTGCCGGATCAGCGATGCGCACTTCATCGTCAAGGGCGTGCCGCAGGTCTACGTCGGCCAGCACAGCACGTTCGGCTGCGACACGACCAACACCAACCCCGGCGACGTGACTTCGAACGCCTTCGTGCGCATCACCGGGGACTGGTCGCAGTCGGTCGGGACCGTTCACTTCCTCGAGACCCAGTTCAACCAGGGCAGCGGGGGATCGGGCGTAAACCAGCCCGGATCCACGAATTGCTGGCTCGACTTCCGCAACATCCCCAATGGCCGGGTCATGGATATCGAGGTGATCGGCGGCCATGTCGAGACCGCCTATAACGGCATTTGCAGCGACTCGACCGTCACCGAGATCGACTACCTTCAGTTGATAGGCGTCTTCTTTCAGGGCGGCTGGGCGACTGCCCCCAATAACCAGTTCATCAACCTCAATCCTGCGACCAAGCCCCTTTTCTGGGCTCTCAGCGCCGACACCTGGTCGACCTGGGCCTTCAATTTCGCCTCCGCGCAGGGCTACGACGACGTGCGCATCACCGGCAGCTCGTTCCCGCTCACGCCGGTCAGCATCACCGGCGGGACGCATAGCAATCTCACGCTCGCGGGCAATGCCTGGTACGGCCTGACGCTCGCCGGCAATTTTGATTCCGGCGTCAGCGTCAGCGGCACGAACCGCGGCGGGACTTACGACTATCACGCTGCGACAGGCATTGTCGCCACGGACATCGCCGACGCCAGCGTGAGCGCCTGCCCGTCGCCTCTCGTCCTCAAGTTCGGCGGCTCGTCGGCAGGGATCGCCTACAGCGTCAATAATTGCCGCGTGCAGTTGACCGGAAGCCGCGTGACCCTCGGCTTCAACCTCGAATTGACTTCGAAGGGGACGGCGACCGGCGTCGCCCAGATCGACAATCTTCCTTACTATTCCAATGCCGATTTCGAGGCGACCAGCGTCCCGACCCTCGTCAACATGGTCAACGCCTGTTCCGCGACCGCGTGCGGCGCTCTCGTCGCCACGTCGCCGTCCGACAACCTTCTCAACCTCTACCTGCTCGGCGGCGGGGGCGACGCGCAAATGACCGACGCGAATTTCACCAACACGTCGATCATTCAGGGGTCGATTACGTACCTGATGGGGAATTGATGCGAGCAGCCTGGCTCCCGTTCTTGCTTTTTGCCGTCGCCCCCGCCGCGGCGCAGGCGCCGTCGCCGGCGCAGATCGGCATCGACGCCAGCACGCCTCAGAATCTCAAGGTGCTCGACCAGAGCAAGACCTGGGTGCAATGGGGGCAGGTCGACCAGAACGCCCACGCGTTCACGCCCGTGGGGCCGGGCGGCGGCCCGTACAATTCCTCAATTATCACCTATGCGACCCACGCTGCGCTTCTCGCCCAGTCCGCTCACACGCCGGCCCTGACTCTCGACCAACAAGGTTACTATGCGCCCGGCGACGGCGGCTGGGCGAAATACGATTGGAGCGCCGCGTCGACCGCGCTTGCCGACGGCGTGCTCGTCGTTCTGCCGCCCGGCCAGTCCGCCGGAACGCCCGGACGCTACATCATCCGCGTGCCTGCGGAAGGCATTCACCCGGAGGCGGCGGGTGCGTATTGCAACACGCCGATAGGCGGGACAGTGACCAACGATGACACGACGGCGATTCAGAATCTCGCCAATTATCTTTCCGCCAGCAATACGTCATCCGGCACGATTGTATTCAACACGAAGCCCAACCAGGGGACATGCGTCATTAATAGTGCGACTGTGACCGTTCCGCCGGGGGTAAAATTAAAAGGCGTCGGGGTTGGGGCCTATCGCCAGACGACTCCGACGATCTGGTGGATGTCGCCGACGATACAGCTCAACCCCTCGTACACGTTGTTGTTCGCCAACGGGCAATCCGCAATCGAAAATCTCATGATATGGCGCACCGGGCTTGCCACGCACGTGACGACGATGGAGCAGGCTTATACCTATCAATTCAACACGTTGTGCGACAATGCGGGGTGGAACGCCTCAACTGGGCAATGCGCAGCGCCGACATCGATTGCGATCAAGATTACAGGGGCTGATGTGATCGTGCGCGACGTGTGGGTCGTTGGATTTAACAAGGGCATCTACGACAATGGTGGGGCGAGGATCTATGCCGACCATGTTTTGACCGATACGGCGAGCGGCATTGAGGCGACGCAACTGTTCGATGTGTCGCTTTTCCACTGGATACGCAGCCAGGAGCCGTACAACGGGTCGCTGGGGTCACGGGCGTCGCTTTATGCGGCGACGGTTCCTTCCGGTGGCGGAGGTTCCGGCTATGTCGTCGGGGATCTGCTCACCGTTCCGCCGTCGAGCGGAACGTGCAACACCAACCCGATCTTGCGTGTCGCTTCGGTCAGCGGCGGCGCGGTGACGGGCTACGAGGTCGACAATCTCAACGGCAGCGACACGGGTGACTGTCCGATGAGCAACGTCGCTGAAACATTCGGGGTCAATCCCGCTGCGCTTCCGATTGTGTTCGGTGCGGGTTCTGGCGGGGTTAACGGGACGAACGTTCAGTTGCAGATTAATCAGTGCGTCGTCAAACCGGTTCTGCTTGGCACGATCTCGGGCGGGGCGTTGACTGCGATTACGGGTGTGCAAACCCCTGGCCAGTGCATGGGCAACGCCATGCCGTCGCTGTTTCAAAGCCTCTCTTGCGCTCCGGCGAATCCCAGCTGCGGGTTGAGCGGGGCGTCGATCACGGGGGCGATGCTTCCCGACAGCTTCGGGGTCAACACGCCGCAGAATTATTACACCAAGAACGCGGTGTCCCCGACAGGTGGGACGGGGACCGGCGCGCAGGCTATCGTTTCGGTCGTCGGTCCTCAATATCGGCCGGGAATTGGGCTTTACATCCACGACCGTTGTGACGGGTGTCTCGTCACGGATGTCGAATACGAGGGCAATCAGACGGACGTGAAAGTGTCCAACGTTGGTTTCATGAAGTTCGTTCACATCGGCGGGGAGAATTTTGCAGGGGATTGGAACATTCTCGGCGTCGGGCTTGATTTGGAGAACTGCATGGGCAGCGCGGCGTTCTTTGAGAACCAGTTCGAGGGCAACGGCATTTCTTATCTGCTTAACAACAATAGCACTTGCTCTTCCGGCGCAGGGCAGGGCGGGGTGAATTTGGTCGATCTAGGCGCTTCGAGCGGCAGTGGGTACCCTGGCGGGGGCGGCGCATACGGGATTGTCACTGGCCCAGGGTCGTGGGGCAATATTACGGGATTGCATGTCAGCGGGGGCCAGGTCGGGTGGCCGCCGCGCATCGAGATCGGCGCGAACAGCGGGCAGTGGCTGATCACCGATCTGGTTTCGGAAGGATCGCCCGGGTTGTCGAATGCGATTGCCTACACGATGCGCGTAGCGCCGTCCGCAACCCCGCCGGTGTCGCCCCAGATGGGATGGAAGGGGTTAGGGTCGCTCATCGTCAACGGCGATTTCACGCTCGACCAGCCTTACGAGGGCCTGACCGCGCCGGATGGGTCTGTGCTGCGCATGGATCGCTGGCGGATGAGCGAGAATATTTCCGGGGAAAGCTTGACCTCGCAGCGATTGAGCGGTGGGCCTGCCAACGGCAATAACGGCTCTCAATCCCGTTATTATATAAGAGTAACATCGAATGCGGCAGGCACGGTTGGCGCGGCGCAGAGCGCATATCTCTATCAGAACATCGAAGGTGGGCAGTGGACTGCGAGCGCGATGTTCGGACAGTATTCGGCCAATCAACTGGAGCTAGATTTTTGCGCTTGGGCTCTCACTGCCGGAAACTATGATTTATTTTTGATGAATACCGCTAAGACGTTGAGCTACGTTCATCGGATGGCGTTGACGACCGGCTGGGCGTGTTATGCGACCGACATCAATCAACCTCCGACGAGCTTTCTTTATTCTGACGCGGGGACAGTGGCGTTGACGCTGGGATTCGATTTCGGCGCGGGGACGAATTATCAAACGACGACCGCCGACCAATGGCTCAGTGGCGAATATCATGAGATTGCGGGCGACAAGCAGCTTGCTGTAACCAACGGTGCGTATATCAGCATTACTGCTGTGCATTTGTATCCCGTGCCGTTTCAGCCTTATCTTTACCAGCCGCGCACGGCGGACGACGAGTTTATTAAAGCGCGCCGCTTTTTTCAGAAGAGCTATTCCCCTGGGGTGAAAGTTGGGCAAGCCGGGGCGACCGCCACTCCAGGCGCGGGGACGATGCTCAATCCAGTCGTTTCCGCGCCAACACAAATAGATGTGAATTTCCCGCCGATGATCGTGCCGCCTACGGTGACGCTCTACTCTACGCAGAATGGCACGATCGGGGCTTGCACGGATACAAACAATAGCAACGCCGACGTCGCCGGGGCGACGGCGGTCAATGTCGGCCTAGGCGGGTTTGCGCTTCAGTGTCCTGGTGTAGCGGCGGCAGGGCGCCAGTTGCAGGCCGCTTGGTCCGCGGACACGGGGCTCTAAGGTTTTCGATGGCTGTCGCGACGGCTAAGTTCTCCTTGACCAACGCCGGGTGGACCGACCTCGGCGCCGGACCGATGTTGCTGACGTTCCGCGGCGTCGGGGTCTATGCGGTCGGCGACGCCGCGCCGGCCTGGCTTGCCGAGGGGTTTTCCCGCAGCCGGGGCGGCGCCATCCGGCTCACCACGACCTCCCACGTGTGGGCGTCGGCCTCCGGCGCCGCCGGCGTCGACGCCTACGTCGCGCCGATCGTCCCGGTTTCGGCGTGGACGCCCGCCAAGCTGCCGGGCCTCGTCGCCTGGTATGACGGGCAGAAGGCCAGTTCCATCATCCTCAACGGCGCGACGGTCAGCCAATGGAACGATCAGAGCCCGAATGCATACAATGCCGTGCAGGGAACCGCCGCTAATCAGCCGACGTACAGCGCCGTGGGTTTCAATGGCAAACCCGCCTTGTCGTTCAATGGCACAAGCAATTATTTGAGCGCGCCAGTTCCCGCGGGGGCGTTTCCCAATGGTATTTTCGAAGCGATTGTCTTTTACACGAGCCTTGTCAGCCACGGGCCAATGCCACGCGCGACAGGCTCAATCTCAGCCGGATTAGATCGGCAAGGAACTCAGTTTTTAATTGGCAACGGAACAACCAACACCGGCCTGGCGCCGGCGCCAACGATTAGCACTGGCGCGATGACGACGCCGACTTTGTGGGAAGTGTATTGTGATAATTCAGCAAGGATCGGCTACGATTGGGTTAATGCGACTTCGGACTGTACGTCGTCAGTCTATTCAGCAGGCGCCTACGCCGACAATGCGACGACCCTTTTCATTGGCAATCGTCAAGATTTTCCTGTTCAATACATCAAGGGGCCAATCGCTGAAGCGGTCGCTTGCCGCCAGATGGCGACCGCCGACCGGCAGTCGCTTGAAGGCTACCTCGCGTGGAAGTGGGGGCTTCAGTCGCTATTGCCTGCGGGGCATCCGTACAAGGGCGGTTTCCCACCGCAGTTCGTTGCGCCGCCATTGTTGACCGGGGCGGAAAGCGACGGGATCAATCTCGGGTTGAGTCTGATTCCATCTGCGGCGACTACGCCTGCGGCGCCAAGTATTGTCGCGCCTGATGGAACGACGGGCGCTGTCGTGGCGCTTACCGAAGATACGTCAGCCACGGCCAATCATTACGTATATACAAACTTTACTGGTGCGCCTACGACAGCAACAATATCTGCCTACGTTAAACCGTTCGGGTCCGGGTCAACAAGATATGTCGTTTTGTCACTTGAAAACGCGAGTTTCGGTGGTGGGTCGGCATATTTTAACGTGGCTAATGGAATTGTAAACACAGCGTTTACTCAGGCAAATTATACGATAACGAATGCTGTATGCCAGCCGGCGGCTAATGGGTTTTTCAAATGTACGTTGTCTATGACAACGACATCAACCGGATTTTCCTTTGGAATATTTGCCCTGTCGAATGTGGCGACCTCGTCCAGCCTTCTTTCCCCTTATACCGGCGACGGCGCGAGCGGACTGTATTGTTGGCGATTTCGAGAAACGACGCCATGAAGAAGCCTTCTTCGACAAGCTCGGAACCGCGAGCGCCGCCGGCATAGGAGAAAATAATGGCGACGACGACAACCAAGTTCTCCTTGACCAACTCCGGGTGGACCGATCTCGGCGCCGGGCCGCTGCTGCTGGGTTTCACGGGCGCCGGCGTGTTCGCGATCGGCGACGTGACCCCGGTTATTCCGATCAGCGAAGGCTTCACCGTGGTTCGCGGCGAGGCTTTCCGGGTCGAGACGTCGTCGCATGTTTGGGCTATGGCGAGCGGCGCTTCCGGCGTCACCGCCTATGTCTCGGCGTATTGAACGGTCTTCAACCAGAGGAGAAAGCCTATGCCTGCCCACCGCAACGACCCGCCTCCTGCGCCCGAGAAGCATCCCGTGGACACGCCGGCCGCTCCGCCGGCCAATTTCGACCCGCCCAAGGACTTCAAGCTGACGCCCCCGGGGACGACTCCGCCGCCCGGCTATGTCGCCGGTCAGCCCGTCGACGACGCGGAGCTGCGTGCGACCGAGGACGAGGCGAGGAGGAAGTTCGAAGCGGGCAAGAAGGTTTACGAAGCGCGCGACAAGGCCCTGGGGGTCAAGGCCGAGTGACGGCGTTCGGCTTGGCGTGACAACTTTTTTACGCAAAACCTACTTCGACGGCGTGCGTGCGAGCCTGTTCGCCGGCTCGCTCACGTCGCGGCAGGTGGACGGGCAAAATTTCATCCTGGACGCGTGGGAGAAATACGTCCCGGACCACGACGTGCGCTGGCTCGCCAACTTCCTTGCGCAGGTCTACCACGAGACGTCGCAAGAGATGTGGCCGATCGAAGAGCACGGCAAAGGGTCCGGCCAGCCGTATGGCGTTCCCGATCCAATCACCGGGCAGACCTATTACGGGCGCGGTTTTGTGCAGCTCACCTGGAAGGACAACTACCAGCGCGCCGACGTCGAGCTGCACCTGGCCGGCGACGCGTCGTGCGTCGCGCACGCCGACCAGCAGCTCGATCCGGCGATCTCCGCGCGCACCGGCTACCGGGGAATGATGGAGGCGTGGTTCCGCCAACCGCATTGTTTCGCCGAGTATTTCAGCGAAACCGCCGACGACCCCTACAACAGCCGCGACATCGTCAACGGCGACAAGGACGTGGTCCCCGGCTGGTCGGACGGCCGGCCGATCGGGCGGCTGGTCGAGGAATACCACGGGAAGTTTTTTGCGGCGCTGACCGCGGCGGCGTCCAAGCCGTCCATGCCGCCGGACGCCGTCGTCCTCGACCTCGTGGTCGCCGCCGACAAGCCGGCGGTGGTCAGCGTCCGGGCGGGGGCGAACGTGATCGTGCTCGTCAACGGATGATCCGCGTCTGTCCCAGTTGCGGAGCCTCTCTTTGGCGGCTGACGAGCCTCAAGGAAGTGTTTCCCATGCGGATGGTGGATAAGTATTTCCAGGCTTACGGCATCGAGACCGTCGGCGAGGTGGTCGACATGACCGACGCCAGGCTTCTGCACGTCCCCGGCGTCGGACCTAAGACCGTCACCTTGATTCGCCGGGGAATCGCCAGATTTCTCACGGCCCGGGGCGTCGATGGCGCCGCCGATGCTTACTAGTGTCGCCATCCTGCTTGTCAGCTTTAGCGGCCCGACCGGACAGCGTATCGACGTCAATCCGAGTCAAGTCACCAGCGTGCGCGACCCGCAGGAGGTCAGCCACGCCCACATCGCCAAGGGAACCCACTGCCTGCTTGGAATCTCCAATGGTAAAATAATCGCCGTCCGTGAGGACTGCGACGCCGTGCGCGAGCAACTGCGCGGAACCATGGGCAACTCGACGCCGTGCGTGCTGGTCTGCGGGGGAAACGGGAGCAAGTGAACGACGAATTGCGCTACGAGCGTGCGCTCAAGCGTCAAAAGGCGATCCTGGACGCGCGCCAACGTTTGATTCCGTTCGCGCGCCTGATGAAGCCCGATCCCAACGACGCCGAGAACCCCGCCGCGTCCGCCTACCAGCCGGCCAGGCATCACAGTTTCATCGCCGACGCCCTCGAAGAGATCGAAAATGGCAAGAATCGCCGCCTGATCATCAATTGTCCGCCCCGTCATGGGAAGTCCGAGCTTGCCAGCCGCCTGTTTCCGCCCTGGTTCATCGGAAAACATCCCGGCGCGTCGATCATCTGCGCCTCTTACAACGAGAAGTTTTCCTGGGATTTCGGTCGCGAGGCCAAGACGCTTATCGAGGACGACATCTACCGGCAGGTTTTCCCCGACGTGCGGATCGCGACCGCGAGCGTGGACCGGATCGCGACCGAATCGGGATCAAAGCTGTTCTTCACCGGCCGGGGCGGCACGATCACTGGCCGCGGCGCCATCGGGCTTGTCCTGGACGACCCGATCAAGGACAGGGTCGAGGCCGATTCGCCTACCCTGCGCGAAAAAGTGTGGACGTGGTACGTCCAGGTGCTGCGCACGCGCCTTTTAACATATCGGGGCTGGATTCTGTTGATCCAAACACGTTGGCATGAAGATGACCTCGTCGGCCGGATCGTCGACCCGACCAACCCCAACTATTCCGCGACCGAAGCCAAGAAATGGCGTGTCGTCGACCTCCCCGCGCTCGCCCGCCTCGACGACCCGCTGGGCCGCAAGCCCGGCGAGGCGCTGTGGCCTCAGCGCTTTCCCGCCCACTATCTCGAAGACTTGCGCGAGGGCGACCCACGGGGCTTTCAGGCGCTCTACCAGGGCTCGCCCACGCCCGAGAAAGGCAACTTTTTCGACAGCGATTGCCTGCGCACCTACAAGCGCGACGAAATGCCCAAGAAGGACGAGCTGCGTTTCTACGCCGCGAGCGATCACGCGGTCTCGACCAAGCAGGACCGCGACAAGACGTGCTGCGGGATCGTCGGCATCGACAAGGACAGCAATCTTTGGATCATGCCCGATCTCCTGTGGGGGCGTTATCCCGTCGACCGGGTGGTCGAGCGCATGATCGACCTCATGGCGCTCTACAAGCCGATCCACTGGTGGGCGGAGCGTGGCCACATCTCGAAATCGATCGGCCCTTTCCTCAGAAAGCGCATGGCGGAGCGCAATGTGTGGGCGTCGATCTTCGAGGTCACGCCCGTCCAGGACAAGAAGACCCGCGCCCAGGCGATCCATGGAAGAATTTCCATGTGCCGGGTCTATTTTCCGAGCTTCGCGCCGTGGTGGGCCGAGGCGCGCGACGAGATCCTCAAGTTTCCCTACGGCGTCCACGACGATTTCGTGGACATGCTCGCCTGGATCGGCATGGGCCTCGCGATTCAGATTCCCAACCGCCCGGCGCCGCCCAAGCCTCAGGCGCCGCGTCAGATGACGCTGGCGTGGATCAAATCCGAGGGCAAGCGGGCCAACGCGTCCCGCACGACGGGGTGGTGATCTTGATTTCAGGCGGCTAGCCGGTCTACTTTTCCCGGGCCGTGACGACTTTTCCGCCTCAGAGCCCCGGGCCGCCCATGAGCCCCGGTCCGCCGCCCCAGATCCATCTGGCAGGCAACCCCGACCAGGCTTCCGAAGGCCAGGAGCCGCCTCTGCCGGCTGGACAGGACGAAAATCCAGACGTCGTACCCCGAAATCCGCCCGATCCCGACCCCGCGCGCAAGCAGCTCGTTGAAAAGTGGGCTTCGAGGGTCCGCTGCGCCAAAAAGAAGTGGGATTCGGCCTTCAAGAAGATGGTGCGCGACCAGAAGTTCTGCGGCGGCGCGCAATGGCCCGAGGAAACCAAGTCCGAGACGTTCAACGACGCTTTCAACGATCGCTACATCGCCAACATCACGCTTCGTCACGTCAAGCAGCGCGTCGCCGCGGTTTACGCCAAGAATCCGAAGATCGTCGCGAAAGTCCGGCCCCGGTTGCTCGCGACCGTGTGGGACGGCACGATGCAGGGCCTTCAGGAGGCGCAGCAAACCGTCCAGCAAGCCCAGCAGGCCCAAGAAGCGCAGCAGAAGCTCGCGTTGGGCGTCGGTCTCGGGATCACGGCGGCGAGAATGGGGATTCCGCTTGGCGGCGCTCCTGCCGGACCCCCCGGCGGAGGAGGCCCGCCGGGTCCGCCAGGCGCTCCGGGCGGTCCAGGCGGCGCGTTGGCGACTCTGGCCGGCAAACCCGAGTTTTCCTGGCAAAATCCCAGCGCGGGGACCCCTCCGGGCGCTCCCGGCGCTCCCAATCCCGCCGCGAGCCTCATGTCCATGCTTCAGCCCCCGCCTGGACAGCCGCCGATCTTTCCGCCGCCTCAAGGGCCGCCCCCGGACGAATTGACTCAAGCTCAGGCCGTCATCGCGGACGCGCAGAACGTCAAGAATCAGTTCCAGCAGCTCCAGCGGATCGCCAAGACTCTCCAGATCCTCTTCCAATACGAGATCAGCCAGCAGCAGCAGTCCTTCAAGACCCGCATGAAGATGGCGACGCGCCGCGCCGCCACGTCCGGCGTCGGATGGATTCGTGTCGGCTTCCAGCGCGTCATGGCCCCCAACCCCGACCAGGATTCCCAGCTCGGCGATTCGCGCACCCAGCTTGAATTCATTCAGCGCGTAAGCGCCGACCTGGCCGACGGCAAGATCACGAAAGACTCGCCCGAAGCCGAACAGATGCGCCTCGTCGTCCAGTCGCTGGGCCAGGCGCAGGAAATCGTCGTGCGGGAAGGGCTCACGTTCTCCTGGCCGAAGTCGACTGCGATCATTCCCGATGAGAACTGCGTGAGCTTGCGCAACTTTCTCGGCTGCCAGTGGGTCGCGGA
>Ga0310912_10000766_pt1 | contig 16749 bp, 19 predicted proteins | sample GREbulkMGOX080_FD_203443 | JGI IMG/M metagenome (GOLD analysis project Ga0310912, IMG submission 203443) | Lab enrichment of tropical soil microbial communities from Luquillo Experimental Forest, Puerto Rico - GRE.bulkMG.OX080 | ecosystem: Environmental > Terrestrial > Soil > Tropical forest >...
TCACCGGCCTTGAAGCGAAATACGTGCTGCAACAGGCGATGGTCCACCAGGCCGAGGCCGATCTCAATGCCAAGAGCGCCCGCGCCACGTTTGCTGTCGCCGACGCCGTGCGCTATCGGCAACTGGCTTCGACTACTTTCGGCACGCGGCAGAACGCCGAGCGTGCAGCGGCGGTCGACGAGGAGGCACAGTCGGCCATCAAATCGGCCCAAGCGGGTCTCACCGCTGCCCGGCAGCAGCTGACGGTGCTGGAGGCGGGGATCGCCGAAGCGCGCGCGGGCGTCGCTCAAGCCAACGCTGATCTCGAAACTGCACGCCTCAATTTCGGTTACACCGAGATACGCGCGCCGATCGACGGCTATGTCGGCAACCGGGCCGCCCAGGTCGGCGCCTACGTCGTCAATGGCGCATATCTCTTGAGCGTGATCCCGGCGCAAGGGCTCTGGGTCGACGCCAATTTCAAGGAAGATCAGCTGGGGCAGATGCGGCCGGGGCAGCCGGCGACGGTGGTGGCCGATGTGCTGCCGGGAAAGATCTTCCAGGGCCACGTCGAGAGCCTGGCGCCGGGGACCGGGGCGGTCTTAAGCGTGATCCCGCCGGAAAACGCCACCGGTAACTTCACGAAGATCGTGCAGCGCGTTCCGGTCCGCATTGCGCTCGACGACGGCGACGCAAGGCTTGGCGAGTTACGGCCGGGTCTGTCGACGACAGTCAGTGTCGACACGCGGCCAGTTCCGTGGGCCGAAAGGTAATGGCGATGTCCGCTTCCGCTAGTTGGCTGCGCAGCCTACTGCCGTTCGTCGTGATGTGTTTCGGCGGGTTCATGGCCCTGCTCGACATCCAGATCGTCGCCTCGTCGCTGCAACAGATCCGGGGCGGGTTGTCGGCGGCGCAGGACCAGATCGCCTGGGTGCAGACTGCCTATCTGATTGCCGAGATTATTGTGATCCCGCTGTCGGGCTGGCTGACTCGCGTGTTCTCGACGCGTTGGTTGTTCACCGTCTCGGCCGCGGGCTTCACCGCCGCCAGTCTGTTCTGCGGCCTGGCGTGGAACATCGAGAGCATGATCGTCTTCCGCGCGCTGCAAGGGCTGCTCGGCGCCTCAATGATCCCGACCATGTTCACTTCGTCATTCTATTTCTTCGAGGGGCCGCGCCGGGTCTATTCCGCCGCGGTAATTGGCACGATCGCCTCGATCGCGCCGACATTGGGGCCGGTCATCGGCGGCTGGATCACCGACACCTTGAACTGGCACTGGCTGTTCTACGTCAATCTCGCGCCGGGTATAGCGGTCACGATTCTTGCCGCCGTGCTGGTGAGGATCGACGAACCGAATTTGTCGCTTCTCAAGGATGCTGACTACCCCGGCATCGCGCTGATGGGGATCGCCCTCGGCACCCTCGAATACGTGCTGGAAGAGGGGTCGCGCTGGAACTGGTTCGACGATGCGACCATCAGGACCTCCGCTTGGGTGGCGGCGATTGCTGGCATCCTGTTTGTAGTCCGCAGCTTGACGTTCGCGCGCCCAGTCGTCGACCTGCGGGCACTTGGTAACCGAAACTTCGCGATTGGCTGCTTTCTGTCCTTTGTCACCGGCGTCGGGATTTTTTCGACGATCTACCTGAACCCGCTGTTCCTCGGCTACGTGCGCGGGTTCAGCGCCTGGCAGACCGGTGTCGCAATCTTCTCGACCGGTGCCGCCTCGCTCGCCAGGGTGCCCGTCTACATCGTCTTGGCGCGCAAATTCGACACGCGTTGGCTGATGATGTCCGGTCTTGCCCTGTTCGGCTTCTCCATGTGGAGCTTTGGCTTCATTACCCATGATTGGGGCGGCGACCAGCTTTTGCTACCGCAGCTCCTGCGCGGGTTCCCGCAGGTCTTCGCAGTAGCCCCAGCGGTGACTTTGGGCCTTGGCAGCCTGCAGCCCGAGCGCCTCAAATACGCGAGCGGCCTGTTCAACATGATGCGCAATCTCGGCGGTGCCGTCGGCATCGCGGTGTGCGGCGCCATCCTCAACACTAGGACCAATTTCCATTTCAACGGCATCGCCTACCATCTGACGCCGGCGAACGGCGCGATGACCAGGATGGTCGACGGCATCGCGCAGCGCTACGGCGCGCTGCCGGGCAGCCCCGATGCGGGCCACGTTGCTGCTTTAAAGGAGCTCTGGCACCTCGCCTATCGGGAGGCATCGACCTTGGCGTTTGCCGACGCGTTTCACGCCATCATGGTCGCGTTCATCGCCGCTACATTGCTGGTTCCGCTGCTCCGCAACGCAACTGCGGTCAAGGCGCCGGCGGCGGCATCGCATTGACTTGCAAGCGTTTGTCTTCGACTAGCCGGGCTTGGGATTACCCTCTGCGCCTGCGCCAGTGGTGCTTAGGTCGGTCGCGGCGACGGCGTGAAGGAGGGCGCGCAGGTCGATGGTGCGCCTGGCCGCAAACGCCGCCGCGAATTGCCTTTGCGCTTGCGTCCAGCCCTTCGTCGCCGTCCGGAAGCGAGCAGCACCGGCCTTGGTCAGTCGCAGCTCTTTGCTCCGGTGATCGCGGCTTCCCTTCTCCACCGTGATCAGGCCGTCACGCTCCAGCGGCAGGATGTTCCGCCCGAGCGTCGTCCGGTCCATGACGAGATCCGCGGCAAGGGTGTTGATTGTCATAGGTCCCAGCCGCCTCAGTCTTGCGAGTATCGAAAACTGCGTCGTGCGCAGCCCACTAAGCGCCAGAAACTGATCGTAAAACTGCGTGATGTGACGGGCAGCTTGGCGGGCGGCAAGACAGTCGCAGTCATCAGGCCCTAACAAGGCGTCGGTAGACATCGTAGATCCTCTTATCTTGACATCCGTGCAGTTGCGCTTATCTGCGCGTAGTTGCGCCTATTTTAACTAGCCTCGAATGGCGATTGCAATCCGCAGTAGAGCGCAAAGTGGCGAGAGAGCGCCAGGCTGACAAATCGGGAGTTGGTTTATGACGGATATTCCTTATCGCGCAGCTCTGATCGTCGGAGCAGGTTCGGGCATCAGCGCGTCGGTTGCCCGAGGTTTGGCGTCGGCTGGTCTCAAGGTCGACTTGGTGGCGCGAAATGTCCAGAAGCTGGCGCCACTCGCCGCCGAGACCGGCGCGCAGACTTTCGCCGTCGATGCGTCAGACCCCGCGGCGGTCGCCCGCTTGTTCGCGGATGCCGATAGCCGGCTCGGGGAGCCCGATGTGGTGCTCTACAACGCGGGCGCACGGCCCCATCGCCGAGCTCGACCCGGAAGCCGTGCGTAAAGCAATAGAGATATCGGCCTATGGCGGGTTCCTCGTCGTCCAGCAAGCCGCACGGCGGATGATGCCGCACGGTCGCGGCGCGATCCTGCTGACTGGTGCTAGTGCCAGTGTTAAGGGGTACCCGCTCTCAGCAGCCTTTGCGATGGGCAAATTTGCCTTGCGCGGTCTGGCGCAGAGCACGGCGCGTGAGCTTGGACCGAAGGGCGTCCACGTCGCCCATTTCGTGATCGACGGTGGCGTCCGCAGCGCGCGGCGGCCGGACCCGGCGGACCGGCCGGATAGCACGCTCGATCCTGACGGGATCGCCCAGTCCTATCTCGAGGTCTTGCGCCAACCGCGCAGCGCCTGGTCCTTGGAGGTCGAGTTGCGGCCCTGGGTCGAGACCTTTTGACCCGCGATCGAGAAAGTCGTGAGCGACCCTCGCTTCCGCTGACCGGCCTGATCAGGTCTTCGCCAAGCGCACGATCTTTTCCTCCGCCAGCCGCTCGATCTCCGCCTGCTGAAGGCCGAGCTCGGTAAGAATCGTTGCGCTGTGCTCGCCGATGCGCGGTGCCGGCCCTTGAATTCCAGCCGGGGTGCGGTCGAAGCGAGCCGCGGGCTTGGGCTGGCGGACACGGCCGATATCTGGATGGTCGAACTCGGCAATCAGCTCCCGTGCCAATACCTGCTCGTTGGCGATCACCTCATTGCGACGCAATACTGGCGCCGACGGGACATCATTCACGTCGAGCCGTTGCAGCCAATCCGCGGTCGAGCGTTGCTTGATGATCTCGGCCATCAGCAGAATCCGCTCGGTGGCGTTGACTGCCCGGCCACCGGGCGTGTTGAACCTCGGATCCTCGACGAGATCCGCTCGTTTTGAGGCAGCGCAAAAGCCGCGCCACTCGGAATCGGAGATGGTACCGACGGTGATGTAGCCGTCTGTAGTCGCGAAGATCAGCTCGGGGCGCGCCGTGGGGTCGGCGGTGCTTGCCTCTCGTCCGACCACCGTGTACTGCGTCATCGCTTCCGGCCATAGATAGGCGATCATCGTGTCGAGCATCGCCAGACGGATGTGCTGCCCCAGGCCGGTCCGCTCGCGGGCAAAGAGTGCGGCGGTCACCGCCTGAGCGGCAAAGATCGCCGTCGTCTTGTCGGCGACGATCGTGCGGATCATGCGCGGTCGGCGGGTCTCGGGGTCCGCTTGGACGTCGGCGAAGCCCGACAGGCCCTGGATGATCGGATCGTAGACGCGCTTGCCGGCATAAGGCCCGCTTTCGCCGACGCCGCTGATCGAGACATAGATCAGGCGCGGATGAAAGGCACGCAGTGTTGGCTCGCCGAGGCCGAGGCGCTCCATCGTGCCGGGCCGGAAGTTCTGTACCAGCACGTCGGCGCTTGCGATCAGCTTGCGCATGATCTTTGCGGCCTCCGGCCGCTTGAGGTCGAGCGCCAGCGACCGCTTGCCCCGGTTCGTGGAGACGAACAAGGCCGAGAATTCGCCGGAGGCGCTTATCGATTGCCGACTGCGGCGGGTAATGTCGCCACCGAGCGGCTCGATCTTGATCACCTCCGCGCCCTGGTCGGCGAGGAACATAGTTGATAACGGTCCCGAGACCACGCTGGTCAGATCGAGCACTCTAATTCCCGCCAATGGCCCCGTCATGTGTGCACCATAGGTTTGTTTGCAGAACCTATATCGGAGTTGAGATTGCAGCCGCAAGATCATTTTCCGAAGCGCAAGACCACGATGACAAGCTAGTGCGCCTCTAAAGCGCTTTTGCTTTCGACGAGGACAGGGTATTGTAAGTATGATTTTCAAACGTAATAGGGATGCGACGGGTGACCGAAAGCGAGACGAGCGGAGTGGCCCTGCTGGTTGGCGCCGGAGACGCGATTGGCGCCGCGGTGGCCCGGCGCTTCGCCGCCGGGGGCTACCGGGTCTGTGTGGCAAGGCGCGATGCCGAGAAGTCCCGGAGCCTTGTGCAGGAGATCGTGGCTTCGGGTGGCGTGGCGCGCACTGTCGGCACCGATGTGCGCAACGAAGAGGCAGTCCAGGCGCTCTTCGCTCAAGTCGAGGCGGAGTTGGGACCGGTCGAGTTCTGTCTCTTCAATGCCGGCGCCAACGTCAAGACGCCGCTGATCGAGACTACCGGCAGGCTGTTCTTCAGGGCTTGGGAGCTCGCCTGCTATGGCGGCTTCCTAACTGGCCGCGAGGCGGCGCGCCACATGGTGCCACGCGGTCGCGGCACCATCTTGTTCACCGGTGCGACCGCCAGCCTGCGCGGCGGCGCCGGCTACGCCGCCTTTGCGGCGGCGAAGTTCGGCTTGCGCGGGCTCGCTCAGTCTATGGCGCGCGAGCTCATGCCCAAGAATATCCATGTCGCCCATCTCATCATCGATGGCGCGATCGACAGTGAGGCGATCCACAGACGGCTCAGCGCCGCCACCGGGACGATGCCCGATCTGCCGCCGGACGGCCTGATCCGGACCAGCTCCGTCGCCGAAGCCTACTGGGCATTACACAACCAGTCGCGCGACGGCTGGACGCACGAGCTCGACATCCGTCCCTATAGCGAGCGGTGGTGACTATGACCGACGAGCCGCGGCGGCTGGTGCTGTGGGGTGTGGGAACCAGTCGGACCTTGCGCGCCCATTGGGCATTGCACGAGCTCGGCCTCGACTACGAGTGCCGGCCAATTCTGCCGCGCACCGGCGAGACCAAGACCCCTCAGTATACCGAGCTCAACCCGCGCCAAAAAATCCCATTGCTCCAGGACGGTGATTTCACGATCGCCGAGAGCCCGGCAATCGCGGCCTATCTCTCCAATACCTATGGCACCCCGGAGAACACGCTGATCCCACCCGATCCGCGCGAGCAGGCGAGCTGGCTCGAATGGTGCTTCTATGCCGCGACCGAGCTCGACGCGACCAGCCTCTACGTCATGCGCCGCCACGGCGACCTGAAGCACGTCTATGGCGAAGCCCCTGCTGTACTGGAAAGTGCGGCCGTCTATTTCACGACGCAGCTGCGGCATGCGGAGCGAGCGCTGCAGGACGGGCGGCCGTTCCTGGTCGGTGGACGGTTTACTACCGCCGACATGCTGGTTACCACCTGCCTGACTTGGGCGGTGGATTATCGAGTGCCGGTCACGGCGGCGTGTCTGACTTATATGAAGAGGATCACCTCTCGGCCCGCTTACCGCACCAGTGTCACGGCCAACACCCCGAGGACGGTATAGCCGGCTCAGACCGTCGCCTTCTCCTTGGCCACGCGGCGAGCGGATGGGAGATCCGTGTCCCGCGGCAGATGTCGCGGGCTTTTGGCGCCGGGCCCGGGATGCACATGGACCTGCTTCGGCGAAAGCGGCTCGCCGCATTCGGAGCACACCATCACCGGATCGAAATCCTTGCCGCAGAGATCGTGGGTGTGTACCAGCGGCCGTCCCTTCTTTCCCGCCATGTGGACATCGCCCCAGTGGACGATCGACATGACGATCGGGTAGAGGTCGAGCCCCTTCGGCGTCAGGCGATACTCATAACGCACCGGCCGTTGCTGGTACGGCACCTTGGTGAGCACAAATTCGTCGACGAGTTTTTTGAGGCGGCTGGCGAGGATCGGTCGGGTGATGCCCAGACGCTCCTGGAAATCCTCGAACCGCCGTACGCGCAGGAAACAGTCCCGTAGAATCAATAGGGTCCAACGGTCGCCGATCACCGAGACCGTGCGTGCCATCGAGCAATTTTCTTCACTAAGCTCGTTCCAACGCATCCTCTTGTCCGCAATGCCTGTTGATTCCCTCCCTCATTATATAACGAATGGGGTTCAATATTCAAACTTTCGACGGTATCGCAGCGCCCTGGCTAGCGCGTCGCGAGGATCATCTCCTCCACATCGCGCAGCCGGTCCTTGCCGAAGAAAATTTCGTCGCCAACGAAGAAGGTGGGCGAGCCGAAAGTTCCGCGCTCGACCGAGCGCTCCGTATTGGCGAGCAATTGCGCCTTGACTTCGGCGTCCTGGACCAGTTCGCCGAACCGCTCGACGTCGAAACCGCACTCGAGCAAGGCGGCCCGTAGCACTGCCGGATCGTCGAGCTTTTTGGGTTCCGACCACATGTGCCGGTAGATCTCGTCGACGTAGGGCTCGAAGATGTCCAGCCGCTCCGCCGCGATGGCGCCGCGCATGATGGTCAAAGTGTTGACCGGGAAGAACGGGTTCTGTCGGAAGCTGGTGATGCCGTGGCGCTTGATAAAGCGCGCTGTCTCGAGGCGCTCATAGTCGGGCTTGTTCTTGATGCCGATGAGGCTTTCGGCCGGCGACCGGTTGCCGGTCAGTTTGTAGACGCCGCCCAATAACACTGGCACATACACGAATTTCGCACCGGTCCGCTGCTCGATCTTCGGGATCACCAGATGCGCCAGATAGGCGTTGGGGCTGCCGAAATCGAAGTGGAATTCTACCTTGGGCATGGCTTCACCATTTCTCCGCAAAAGGTCGGATCTCGCGTTCGAACGACCAGGCGTCACGCGGCTCCTGATAAATCTGCCAATAGGCCTCGGCGACCGCGGCCGGCCGCATCAGCCTTCCGGGATCAATATTGGCAAGGGCCGTCTCGCCCTCCCGTTCCTTGATCCGCTCGCGCACCCACGCGGTGTCGACGCCGGCGTCGATGACCAAATGAGCCACGTGGATGCCCTTCGGGCCGAGCTCGCGCGCGGCGGCCTGCGCTACCGCGCGAAGGCCGAACTTGGCGCTGGCGAAGGCGGCATAGCCGACCCCGCCGCGCATGCCGGCGGTGGCGCCGGTGAAGAAGATGTTGCCCTGGCCGCGCGGCAGCATCAGGCGTGCCGCCTCGCGACCGGCCAGAAAGCCCGCGTAGCAAGCCATCTCCCAGACCTTGCGGAACACCCGCTCGGTGGTCTCGAGCAACGGGAAATTGACATTGGCCCCGACGTTGAAAATGCAGACTTCGAGTGGTGCCGCCGCATCGGCGTCCTGGAGGAACGCGGCTATCTCGTCCTCCTTGCGCGCATCGAGCGAGCGTCCGACGATATGTCCGCCTGCCGCTTCGACCTCGGCCACCAGCGGCGCCAGCTTGTCACCGTTTCGGCGACCGACGAAGACGGTGAACTCTTCGGAAGCGAATTTCTTGGCAATCGCAGCGCCGATGAAATCGCCGGCGCCGATCACGGCAGCTGTTGCATTTCTGTGTACCAATGGACCCTCCTGCAATGTCGCTACGCGTCTCCGTCTCCCAAGCGGGGGGTCCGGGGCAGCCGCTGAGCCTCTGTAGCCCTGGGTTCCCGCTTTACGCGGGAATGACGAGTGAGGTTCTAGATATTCTGGTCGCGGGCCACCTCGGCCAGACGATGCTTGAGAATTTTGCCGGTCGATGCGGCCGGCAACGCATCCAGTACGATGATCTCGGAAGGGCGCTTGTAGGGCGTTAGTAACCCGGCTGCATGCGCCATGAGGTCGGCTGGGGTCTCGGTCGATCCAGCCAGCAGCTCAACATACGCGACGACCTCCTCGTTGCATGGGACCGAGCGCCCGATCACTGCGGATTGGACCAGCGCCGGATGCTCGTTCAGCACTGCTTCGACCTCGGCGGGATAGACATTGAAGCCGGAGCGGATGATCAGCTCCTTGGTGCGGCCAACGATATAGAGGATGTCGTCGTCGAAACGCGCGAGATCGCCCGTGTTGAACCAGCCCTCCGCATCGATCACCGCCGCAGTTCTCTCGCGAGCCCGGTAATAGCCGCGCATGACATTGGGACCGCGGACGTGCAGCTCACCCACCTCGCTTGGCGCGACAGCGCCGTCACCCGGCTTCACCAGGCGCGCCTCAATCCCGGTGATCAGCGAGCCGACGACGTCGTCGCTTCTCGGCGTCTCGGCCCAGACACTGGCAATTGCGGGGGCGGATTCGGTAATGCCATAGCCGTTGCGCAATGGCAGGCCGAATTCGGCCTCGATCTTGGATTTCAGCGTTACGTCAAGCGGCGCACCGGCGACAGCCAGTCGACGAAGCTTGCCGCGGGGCAGTCTGTCGATTCCGGCGACCGCCTTGTATTCCAGGAGCCGCTGATACATGACGGGCACACCGAACATAAGTGTGATGCCGTCATCGACGATCGCGGCGACCAGCGCGGCAGGATCGAAGCGCGACACCAGCTGCACGGTGGCGCCGGCCATCAGTGATGCGATCAAGATGGCCGAATAACCGACAATATGCGATATTGGGAGGACGCAGTACGCCTTGTCCGACGGCTCACGCTGTGCGCCCGCCACCCGCGCGCTGAACAGCAGGTTGCGGTGAGTCAGCATTACCCTTTGGGGTTGCCGGTGGTACCCGAGGTGTAGACGAGCGCTGCGACCTGGCGCGACCGATCCACCTCGACCGGCTCCGGCGCTGTATCCCGATTTAGCGGCCCGACGCCGAGCGTCCCCAGCCAACGAAGCACGGCGCTGTCGGCGCCGTGACGCTCCGCGTGCTGACGCGCAGCGTCGGACACCTCGATCGTATAAAAGACGCGGCGGGCACCGCTATGCTCGCGTATGAGATCGACCTCACAAGCCGACAGCCGCGGGTTCACCACCGACCAGGTATCGATCTCCGCGGCGGCAAGGATCAGCGCTACGAGCGCCAAGCTGTTCTCGCTGACGATCATGACCCGGTCGCCCGGACGAATATCGTAGAACTTGAGGATGCCGGCCGTGTCTGCGACCGCGGCGGCCAACTCGGCGTAAGTCCAGGTGACATTGCCCTGGACCAGGGCCGGATGGTCCGGGCTCTGGCGCGCGAACGGCTTGATGACATCGCTGATCCGGTCCGGGAGCTCAGCCAGGATCTTCTCCACTTCCTGTGGTGCTGCCGTCCGGCTCATACTCGGCCTCGATGCCCTTGCCGTGCGCAAACGACGTCAGGGATAATAGGTTTGCTTTTCACACTGTCAATCAGCAAACTGCACATCCGCTCGCACTTCTGAATCGCGCCGTCGCGTGGCCGCCCTGCACGTAAAGTGGCGCACATGGCCTAGCGAGTCGGTCACCTGAATGCGCGCTCGGATCGGAAATTTCCTTAACACGTGTGTTTTCAAAACTAGCTATGGCAGAGGACGATTAGATCGACGACCCCTCGATATCGACCACATCCAACCACCGGCTGGAAGGAGATGACAATGCCATGATGGAAAGTTTATCACCCGGCAGGCGCATATACTCGCGAAGACAAACACGCGTTTTCAAAGAAAGTAACTGACATATATTCTCAGCCATCCTTACCAAAATTCTATGTCACGGTAGTCTTTCAAGAAATTCCAAAGGACTCGTTCTACGTTGGCGGCGAGCCCGCTCGGAATTTTGTCAGGATCCATGTGGATCATATTGCGCGCCAGCTCACCTCGGAGGCGGCCAAGACGAAGTTTCTCGCCAGGGTCGAGGGTGCCATCGCGCCCTTCATCAAAGATCGGGGGTTCAATTGGGAGCTTCATATCGACGAGACGCCCTTTGATCTGTGGACAGTCCAGGGCATACGGCCGCCGCGGGCGGGAACTGAAGACGAAAAGCGATGGATTTCCGAAAATAGACCCTCGCCAAGAACGCATGATTGAGGCGGATTGGCCGGCTGTTGGTAGATCGGAAGAGTGTGATTGAAGAGGCCGAGCTGCCGCCTGCACTGGCGCCGCAAAGGGTGATGTTATGGGTGAAGGACGAGGTTTAGCCGTCGTAACGGGTGCTTCTTCGGGAATTGGCGCCGTCTACGCCGAACGGTTGGCGGCGCGTGGTCACGCGCTGTTGCTGGTTGCCCGTCGGCCTGATCGCCTGGCAAATACGAGGGATCGATTGTCCAGCAAGTATCTAGTCGAGGTGGTCACTCTGGTTGCAGATCTCGAGCGGCCCTCGGATGTGTCCGACCTCGCGGCCAGCATTGCAGCGGACGACGTGACCTTCGTGGTTAACAACGCGGGCGCGGGCGGGTTGGGCAGGAGTCAAGATATAACCGCTGATCAACTTGAACGAATCATTCAATTGAATATCACGGCTCTAACGCGACTCTCGCACGCGTCGCTTACGGGCTTCCGCAAGCGGGGAGCCGGTGTTCTCGTGAATATTGGCTCGATGATGGCGCATGCAGCGGCGGCAGGCGCTGCCGCATACAGCGGGTCCAAGGCGTATGTACTGAACTTTACGCAATCACTGCAAATGGAATACGCCGGCAGTTCAATCCGAATTCAGCTTATTTTGCCCGGGCCTATTCGCACCGAGTTTTTTTCATCCCAGGGCTTGAGCGAGTCGATTTTCCCGCCCGAGTCATACCTCGCCCCCGAACGGCTTGTGGATGCAGCGCTCGCTGGGCTGGATGCAGTGAATCCGTAACGATTCCGTCGTTGCTTGACGAACGGGCATGGACCACTCTGGAAGCGGCGCGCGCTGAATTAGTCAAGGCCATGATGTCGGGCAAAGTTGCCCTTCGATACCAGAGCTGAAAGGCGAGGCAGCGAGCAGCAAACAATGGATCCACAGCATCGTGCAACCGTCAGCGGGCATGGTCGTGCAGTGCATTTCTCTAGCCTTGAAAGGACTGGATAATGAAGATCGGGACGATCGGCGCGGGTGCCGTTGCGTCGGCGGTTGCGCGTGAGGCGCTTGCCCGCGGGCATGAGATTGTGTTGAGCAGTCGGAGCGGCCCCGGCGCTCTCGCCGGTGAGGTGAGCGAGCTCGGCAGGGGCGCTTCGGCGGCGACCGTGGAGGAAGCGGCCAGTCTGGACTACGTGCTGCTCGCCGTGTCGTGGACAAATGTCGAGGCGGCCTTGCGCGGCCTGCCCGAGTGGAACGGCCGTGTCCTCGTCGACGCCACCAATCCCTTCGCCGAGACCAGCCCGAGGCTCGTTCTCGCCGACTCGGCGGTATCGGCGCCAGCGAGATCGTGGCTGGCTTCGCGCGCCAGGGGCGCGCATCGTTAAAGCGTTCAATTCCATTCGCATGGCTACCTTCAATGACGGGCCGGTCAAGGGCCAGGGCAAGCGTGTAATCTTCGTCTCCGGGGATGACGAGGAATCCAAGCGTGTTGTGAAAGGCCTGATCGAGAGCCTCGGCTTTGCGGCCATCGACCTCGGAGGCCTCGTCACCGGCGGACGAATTCAGCAGGCGGGCGGACCGCTCGCCGGCCTCGACCTGTTTATTGCGGCCTGACGCGCGTAGCTGGAGCTGAGCTCTTGCCCGCATGAGGATGCGCTTTGCCGAGAGGTTGACCCATTAATAATGAGGCAGCAATGCGTGCAATGAGAGCAGAGGCCTTTGGTGGCTACCAGGATCTCAAGCTTACGGATATTCCTTCATCCGCCTCTCTGACGGATGAGTTTTGGTGCGAATGACCGCTGGGCGTCACGCCCCTCGATCACACGATTCTCTCGGGCCAATATCCGACAGCAAAAGCGCCTCTGGTGCTTGGGAACGAAGGGACCGGCATCGTTGAAGGGGGCGCAACGGTCGAATATCCGAAGGGCTCGAGAGTAATGTTCACGGGCCCCTACGGTGTGCTCGAAAACGGCACCTTGAGCGAGTTGGTCGCGGTCCAAAAGGAACATCTTTGCTTTGTTCCAGACAATGTCGATGACGCCGGCGCCGCGGGGCTGCCTGTCGCGTATTTGACCGCTTACCTGACGTTAAAGGCAGCAGGATTTCAGGCTGGGAAAACGGTCCTCGCTCCAGCAATTGGCGGCTCGGTGGGCAACGCCACCACACAGCTGGCCAGAGCGCTCGGAGCGAAGCACGCGATTTCGACGACCACCAGTCACTCAAAGGCGGAACACGCCAAAGAACAGGGCTTTTCAGAGGTGATCGACCTTTCCGAAGAAGGGTTGGCAGAAGGTGTGCGGCGCCTGACAGACGATTACGGGGCCGACATTGTCGTGGATGCCATCGGCGGACAGATCTTGAGCGAAGCGCTACAAATTTTGGCGCCCGATGGGAGTCTCACCACGCTCGGGTATGCGGCGAGCAGGAAGACAACTATTGATGTGACCGATCTGATCTGGAAGCGCGCCAGCATTAAGAGTTTCTCGCTGTTTCACCAGACTCTATCGGCCCGGTCCGAGGCGTGGAAGACGATCACCGGGCTTCTCAACGCGAGACGGATCGAGCCCGTCGTGGCCAAAACGTTCCCGCTTGAAGATGCGGCAAACGCAATTCGTTACCTGATCGAGGGGCGCCCTTTATTATTACGATCTGAGTCGGTCACGATCACCAGCGAACTGGGGGACGCGGACCGATGAGGACGCGCATCACCGAGCTCTTCGGAATAAAACATCCGATCATCCAGGGCGGCATGCATCGCGTCGGCTACGCCGAACTGGCGGCTGCCGTGTCCAATGCCGGCGGCCTCGGCATCATCACCGGTCTGACGCAGCCGACACCCGAGGATCTGGCGCGCGAAATCGACCGCTGCCGCGAAAAAACTGACCGGCCGTTTGGCGTTAATCTGACCTTTCTGCCCTCATTCGCGTCGCCGCCCTACCCGGAATACATCCATGCGATCGTTGAGGGCGGCGTGCGGATCGTCGAAACGGCCGGCCGCAACCCGGCACAATACATCCCGGCCCTGAAGGCGCACGGGGTCAAGGTCATCCACAAATGCACCTCGGTGCGTCATTCGCTGACCGCCGAGCGGATCGGCTGCGACGCGATCAGCGTTGACGGGTTCGAGTGCGGCGGCCACCCGGGTGAGGACGACATCCCCAACATGATCCTCCTGCCCCGCGTCGCCGAGGAGCTGAAGATCCCGTTCGTGGCTTCGGGCGGCATGGCGGATGGGCGGAGCCTTGTCGCGGCGCTCGCGCTCGGTGCCGACGGCATCAACATGGGCACGCGCTTCATCGCCACGAAGGAGGCGCCGGCGCACGACAACGTCAAGCAGGCACTGATTGCGGCGAATGAATTGCAGACGCGCCTGATCATGCGGTCGCTGCGCAATACCGAGCGGGTGCTGACAAATGCGGCCGTCGAGGAAATCCTCACTATCGAGCGCGAAAAAGGCGCTGCCACGACGATCGAGTACATTCGCCGGCGGCGCGGGGAACCGCCGCGTCTTGCAGGACGGCGAGATGGATGCGGGCGCTTGGAGTTGCGGAATGGTCGCCGGGCTGATCCACGACATCCCGACCTGCAAGGAATTGATCGACCGGATTATGGCCGAGGCCGAGGCGATCATCAGAAGCCGCCTCGAAGGCTTGCTGGCCGCGTGAGATTTTCGAACGGAGGAGAGGATGGACGCACTGCCAGAGCTGATCGAAACCACTGAGGACGGCATCGCCACACTGACTTTCAATCGGCCGGAGCGAATGAATGCGCTGTCGACGCCGATAATGCAGGGATTGCTCGACGGCCTGCCGCGGCTGGCCGGCGACCCGGCGGTCAAGGTAGTCGTCCTGACCGGCGCCGGCCGGGCCTTTTGTGCCGGCGGCGATGTCAAGGACATGGCGCAAGGCAGCCAGCAGCGCAGCGCGGCGGAGGCGACAGCGCATCTGCGGTCGCGGATGGAAGTGTCGCGCATCCTGCATGAGCTGCCAAAGCCGACAATCGCGATGATCAACGGCCCCGCCGCAGGCGCCGGGCTGGCACTGGCCCTGGCATGCGATCTGCGCGTCGCCGGCGCTTCGGCGAGGCTCGTGACCGCTTTTGCCAGGGTCGGATTTTCCGGCGATTTCGGCGGCAGCTTCTTTCTGACCCGGCTGGCCGGCACCGCCAAAGCGCGCGAGCTATATTTCACCGGTCGCGCGGTCGAGGCCAACGAAGCGTTATCGCTAGGTCTCGTCAACCGCGTCGTTGCCGACGAAGATCTCGCTACTGTCACGATGGAGCTGGCCCGGTCTCTGGCACATGGGCCCTCGATTGCGCTCAGCCTGATGAAGCGCAATCTGAACTGCGCCGAAAGCGGCAGTTTAGCCGAGCTGCTCGACATGGAAGCCGCCCATCAGGTGCAGACCGGTCGCACCGAGGACCATCGGGAAGCGGCGAAGGCCTTTGTCGAGAAGCTCGCGCCCATTTTCAGCGGCCGGTGAACAAGCAACCGGTATCCCGGAATCAGCACAGATCCTGCAATAGAGATATTCTCCCTCTCGCCGCCATGCCCATTGCTACAGCGGATTGACAGCCAGGAGATGACCATGGCCTTCACGATCAAAATCCAATGGGAAGCATTTCGGGTCGGGATCGTTGCAGTTTTTGTAGTGAAATTCTAGTCTCTTGCAGGCGCGGTCGTCTTCTCAGCAGGGCCACCATGGTGTTCAAGATCAATGTCAATGGTGTCGAGCGCGCCGCCGATGTCGACGGCGACACGCCTCTCGCTCGGCTGCGGCGCGCCCACTCGACCCATTACGAAACGGCACTTGCCATTTTTCGGTCGGCGCTTTACTTGGCCTGCAGTGCGAACACGTTGAATTGCCAAGGGGCGTGGTCGATGAAGAGGCCGGGACCTACTAGCTCGCTGCCGTCACGGTCGTAAACTTCGGTCCCCATGGCATCGATAAGGCGCACTTGCTTACCACGATATTCGGGAAACAGCAGCTGCAGGCGGCATTGCCCCTGGTTGCCGGCGTAGTTGACGACGACGAGATGGCGGCTGCCGTCCTCGCCGGCCCAGGTATACGCAACGAAGCCGTCCGAGGTCCAGTTGCCGGACCAGGCCGGCAGCGATTGGATCTGCGACCAGGCGCCGAAGCGAAAGGCGCTGGTTTCCGTTAGTACCTGCAACAGCTTGGCATAGAACGCAGCGATCTCGGGATTTGTCGGCTCGACCGGTCCGCGGCAGAGATGAGTCGGCACCCGGACGTGAGCGCCCTCAAATTGGCCTTGGTGAAAGAAACGCAAACCGGGTGATAGGAAGGTGATGATCGCTGCCGCCTGGTGCTGCGGCCAAGGAAATTCGGACGCGGCGCGCGGCTCATCGTGGTTTTCCAGAAAGCGCGCGAGCTTGTCCTGATACTCCAGGCCGGCGAGCAAGTGATCGCGGATCGGCCCGACGTGCCCGTCTCTCAGGCGGTCGTATAGCCGTTTGTCGTAGCAGTAGTTGAAGCCCTGCCGTTGCAACGTCCATTCGAGGTCCCAATAGACCTCAGCCATGAAGGTGAAGGCGGGATACTTCGCGTGCACTGCCGCGGTCGCCTTTGGCCAGAACGGCTCGGGTGTCAATCCCCAGGTGCGCTGGAATATCTCGGGCAGCAATAGCATCGCCATGTCGCAGCGCAGCCCGTCGCACTTGCCGGCGATCGCGGTTAGTTCATCGATCCGCGCCGCTTGCAGTTCAGGATTGGCGTAGTTGAGCTGCAGGGTGTCAGGCCAGCCGGGAAAATTGGGATCGCGGCCATAGGCCAGGATCTTTGGTCCACGGTCGGTCTCGACCCGCAGGTAATTTTGCGGCGAGCCGGCCAGCGCCTGTTCGCTGCCTTCGACGTAATAGTTGGGATGGGTCCTCACCCAGGGATGGTCGGGGGCTGTATGG
>Ga0310912_10000774_pt1 | contig 16667 bp, 16 predicted proteins | sample GREbulkMGOX080_FD_203443 | JGI IMG/M metagenome (GOLD analysis project Ga0310912, IMG submission 203443) | Lab enrichment of tropical soil microbial communities from Luquillo Experimental Forest, Puerto Rico - GRE.bulkMG.OX080 | ecosystem: Environmental > Terrestrial > Soil > Tropical forest >...
ATACAGCAGATGCCGGTTCGCAGGTGGTGCTTGTCGATGCCCGAGGCGCCCAAGCGCTACCGCCGGCAAATGCGCTCGGCGCCCGCGACGCCGGTAGCCGTGAAGTCGTCTTCGACGGTGTCCGCGTTGATCCGGATCGGATTCTGAAGGGGGAGCGCGCGGCGGTTGACGAACTCTTGACGGACTGCGCGCTCGTTTTCTCGGCGGTCAGCATCGCCGGCGCACGAGCCGCAGTGTCTGACACCGTCGCGTATGTACATGAGCGCAAGGTGTTCGGCCGTGCCGTTGCTGAATTCGAAAACACCCGGTCCGTGCTGACCCGATTGTGGGCGGAACTCCTGGTAACGGCGTCCTACCACGACGACTGTGCCAAGCGGCGGGGGCTGCGCGCACTGCGGTTGGCAGAGGCCGCCGCGGCGCTAGAGCGCAGCTTTGCACTGTATGACAGGGCAGTCGACCAGGGTCTGCAGCTGCATGGCGGCTACGGGTACATGCTTGAGTACCCGATCGCCCACGCATTCGCCGACGCGAGGTTCATCGGCCTCATCGCCGAGGCAATGCCGGTGCTGCGCTCGGCGCTGTTGGCCGATCTCGGCCTGTGATCAGCAGTTCTCCCTGCACAGGTCAAACTCTTTGGAGGACAACAGTTTCGCCAACCTGCGCGCGTCGCCTCACGGCGCTGAAAGCGAATCTGCGGTCGGGCCGTTATTCATCCGATCCTTGAATCACTTTCCTCGGTGTCGGGGCTCAACGCAGCAAGGCGAAAGGTCCGTCTGGTCGGGCTGGCACGCAGCTACGCGTGCTGACCTCCTTCTGGTCTGGATCGCGATCCTTTGGTTGGCTGTACAAGATAGCAGGCGACTGCTATCTTTACTCGGAAGGAGGAAACATGACCGACGACGCGCTGCATCGGGTCCTTGTGAAGGTGTCGGCCTGGACGGGCCCAGCCATGACTGTGCTGTTTCTGATCGGGGCGGTACCACTGGCGAACTTTTTCGTACCGCCCTACTCCGCACAACACAGTCCGAGCGAAGTTGCACGGATGTATGTCGACAACCTGACCGGAATTCGCCTCGGTTGTGTGGTGATGTGCGTTGCGGCGGCGCTGTTCCTGCCTTTTGGGCTGTCGATCGCTGCGGCGACGAGGCGCTCAGACCCCGCCGGTGTGTTGCTGTCGTGGATTCAGGTGGCCTCGGTCGCGGTGGCCACGATTGTGATCGTGTTGATTCCCATCTTCTGGGGCATTGGGACCTACCGCGCGGGCGCGGTGTCTCCAGAAATTACGCAAACCTGGAACGACGCCGGATGGTTCGGGGTCTTGTTCGCCGTACCACCGTTTAGCCTATGGTGTCTGGCGATCACAGTCGCCGTCTTACGCGGCGGTCCGCAGCGCGCGCAGCTTCCCCGGTGGGTTGGTTACCTCAATTTGTGGGCAGCGATCCTGTTCGTTCCGGCCATGATGATGATCTTCTTCAAGACCGGCCCCTTCGCGCAAAACGGTGTGCTGACATTTTGGATGCCGGTTGCCGTCTTCTTCGCCTGGATCGTGACGATGGCACTGGTTGTGGTGCGCGCAGCTGACCAGCCGCCGTCCAACCTGACTGATGACGCCGACCAGCGCAGCACAACGGTTGGCAGCCAACAGATTCGCACAAAGTGACCCGTCCACGACTCGGTCTGTCTCCATCGCGATCAACGGTCGATCCCCGCGAACGGATGAGGCAGGGCGCTACCTGCGCGATACCTGGGCGAGCTGTTCGAACGAGAACCAACCGCCGTTGATGGCGAGCAGGCGCCGGCACAGAACCAACAACCGACTAACAAATCCGGTGCTCTGTTATCGTTCGCCGCCTGTGATCGCCGTGATCTCGTAGCGGATCAGCTCTTTGAGAATACGATCGCGATCGGGTCGCATTGTGGGCGGGAACAACCAGTCATCGAGCAACGCAGTCGAGATGATCAACGACATCGTCACAGGCACAGCGACTTCGACATCGATGTCAGACCATCCGCGGCTCACAGCATCCTCAAGCGCGCGAGCGACAACGTCGCTGACCGTCTGCGCGAACGACGTTTTCGCACCGCCGGTGGAATCTCCGCCGTGCGCATCAGCGGCGAGCAACGCCAGGATGAGCCCACGATGGTTGAAGGTGAAATCGTAGAGCGATTCGGTGAATCCGGCGATCAGATCGGGCGTAGACACTTCCGATGTCGAAGTAGCCCGCCAACCGTCGGTGAGCGCTGCCACGAAAGCCTGGAAGGGCGCCAGCACCGACTCCTCAAACAGTTCGGCTTTCGACGGGAAATACCGGTACAGAATGGCTTGCGTAGTGCGTGCTTTGGCTGCGATCTGGCGCAGGGAAGCACCTTGATACCCGACATCGATGAAGGCATCGCGTGCCGCGGCAACCAGCGCCTCTCTGGCTTCACCGGGTCGCCGCCGTGCGCGACGCGGCGCACTTTCAGCCGACATAGTCGAAGACTAGCCCGCGTTCGCCGGAGCTGACAGCCAAGTCAGGCCGCCGCGGGCACGTTCATTGCATACCCGGTGGTGCACCGGAGAAATTGCACCCCGGGCCGACGAAGCACGTCGACAATGGTGGGCCAGGAGTCGGCGTCGGTGCGATCTCGCCATCACCGTCACCACTGTTTTTTACCCGTGTCGCCGGCATCCAACTCAAGCGACCGCGCCAGAAATCTTGACGCGCAAGAGGACTAGACGATCGACGCTATGTTGATCGCGAGAGCAGGTCGGGCTGGCCCGCCGACTCCCGGGTGTCTCCAGGGTCGGGGAGGCGATAGACGAACACCAGCATGATTGCTGCTAGCGCGGCGCACACGATGCAGCCGATGATCCAAACGGGGGCCGTGAACGGGCCGCGCAGTGTCCCCGTGGTCAGCAGGACATAGCCGACGCCGATGCCCAGGTAGGCCCACATCTGTCGAATACCGACGCCGGTGCGGGTACCGCGGCGAACCATGAGCGCGATCGTGGCGGGCGCACACATCCCAAAGGTAACCAGAAACGTCATGAGGTAGAGCGGGTCGTCGAGGTAGTACTTGGCCACCGCCCAAAACACGATCCCGGTTGCCAAGGCGCCGAGGCAGTAGGCAGTCCACTGCGCCTGATTCAGGGTGGGTCCGAGCTCCTTGCGGCCGAACCGAATCGTCTGCACGAAGAAGATGACCTCAAAGCTGAAGGTGACGATCAGGCCCACCCAGAACAGTTTCGGGAACCAGTGGTTGTAGTGGTGGAACCAATCGTTGAATTTCAGCAGGTAGCTGCCGTCGTGACCGATGAAGACCGGGTGGCCCACAGCGCCATCGGTGCGCAGCGGTCACGTCTGGCGAGCCGGGCGCATTCGAAGAAGTAGTACCAATTGCACAGCAAAGCCAGGGCACCGAGCACGACGATCGCGACGACGTGGTTGGAAACCTGGTTGAGGACAACTCCCGGGTTGTACACGTGGACTCCTCGACGGGCGGGCGCAGCATCGTTTTGAGCCTTAGCGTCTCAGTGTGCATGCCGTGTGTACGGTTGGTCAATCACCGGGTCGGTGGATCGGATTGAACGAGACCGGCTCCCAGTGGTGCTCGCGACGGCTCGGGCGGTCACGGACAGCCCCCTTCCGACGTGCGGAAACGAGTAAAAATACGTCGCGTCGCAAAAAATAGGTCCTGGTGCCCCGAGCCGGTAGCATCCCGCGATATGTATGAACCGCAGCTGATCCTGGACGCGCTCGACCGCCACACGATCCCGATCCTGCTCGGCTTCGGGCTCGCGATGGTGTTGCAGACGATCGGGATGGTGACGGCGGTCGTGATGACGCAACGGGAGGGATGGATCTCGATTCCCTTGCCCTGCACCTATCTCTGGTTTGCACACGACCTGGGAGTCGTGGTCCGGTTCGACACGTGGTTCAACAAAATCGACCACTGGTTCTTCAAGCTGTTTTGGGTCGGGTTGCTCAGTGCTCTGCTGCTCGAATGCGTGTTCTTGGCCCAGGCCATGAGGGTGGGTCGCAAGGAGTACCTCCCCCGAGGGACACAAGCGCAGTGGAACGCCCTGCTGCTGGCCGGGGCGGCGTTGTTCGTCCTGTGCTGGGAGTACCAGAAGACGATCTGGGACGACCCGCTGTCTCAAGCGCTTGCCTCCACGACGATGTACGTCATCCCGCTCGCGGTGGTCCCGCTGGTGTTGCGCCGCAGGTCCGCGATCGCGCAATCGCCAGTGATCTATGGGTGCTTCGCAATCATGGTCGTGTTGTGGTGGGGGGTGACCGCCGGCGCCTACGGCCAAGGCTTCCGAAGCTGGCAGTATCTGCTGTCCGGGATCGTGGCGTTCGTGACGTTGAGCGCTTTGACCTGGTGGATCCACCGCCTTCGCCGTAGCGGACAGTTCGGAGAGCCGACGCTGACCGATCGCAAAGTCACCCCCGCGGCGGCGTCGGGCCAATTGTAGAGTCCCGGGGACGTTGCGAACGTTCATCAACGGTTGCAACGGCCGCGGCGACGTCTTCGTCCGGATCAAAACCCGACGACGACATCCTCAAAAGCCAACCGCCAACGAACCGTAAACGCGGTCCAGGAGCCTGCGACCATGTGCTGGAAGCCATCACCGCGTTCCATGAAGAGCACCGCGCGACTTCTCCGGAGACCAGCGCGCCCCTTCGCCCGGCGGACGGGCCATGCCGCGTCGGCCGCCTGGGCCCAGTGCCACGCAAGGACATTGACATGTGTGATCGCCGCCACTAGAGTTTTGAGATGTAAGAGCTCAAATATGTGGCGTGTCGGCCGACGGCCGAGGGCTTCGGACTGCCTTGGTGCTGCAGAACAGGCTGTTGCGCGACAGCGAGTCAGGGAACCACGGGGTAGAAATGACGGGGTCCAGTACCGACCACCGCGATCCCGTGTGTGGCGAGCGCGCCGCTGAACCGGCCGACGACCGGATCGCCTACCTCACCGTGTCGATGCTATTGGACCGCGAGGCGCGCACCGGCGCGGCGATGCCCAACGCTATTCGCGACCACGCGCCGAGAGACTACCGCGTGGAGAACTCTGGGCTACGTGAGACGAGGCCGGCGCCCATGCTGGGTGGCGGATCACGGACGAGCCAGCCCGGCGGGGATCCGCGCGACTTGGGGTCCGAATCCCGTGGTGCAAATGCCGGGTCGCGCAGGCTCCCGGTGCCGCGGGCATGTCCTGCGGCCAACGACAACGGCAACGCCAATAACGACGGAATCAGGGTCACTCCGAGTGGTGACAAAAAACGGCAGGCCGACCGGCTGGTGACGAGTGAATCCGCTCGCGCAAGCTACCGCGCAAGCCGTGCAGGCAAGCGCGGCCTCGAGGTTCGATGCCTGAGCTATCAGCCAGATCCGCGCCACCGGCTGGTTTACGATATCTGCTTCACTGCGCGGCCTGGGACCATGACCGCTCTGATCGGCACGTCAGGTGCCGGGAAAACAACGTTAGCCAAGCTGGTAAGCGGTGCGCTCGCGCCGACCATCGGCACGGCCACCCTGGACGGCCACGATATCCATCGTGAATACGGCCGGCTGCGTACCCGTATCGCGATGGTGCCTCAGGACGATCTCGTGCATGGTCAGCTGACGGTGCAGCAAGCCCTCACCTACGCCGCCGAGCTGCGGTTGCCGCCGGACACGACAAGCCCCGAACGACTTGCGCTGGTGTCCGATGTGCTTGCGGAACTTGAGCTGACCCCGTTCGCCGATCGACGGGTGGCCACCCTGTCGGGTGGGCAACGCAAACGAGCATCGGTCGCACTGGAACTACTGACTAAGCCCTGGCTGCTCGTCCTCGACGAACCCAATTCCGGACTGGACCCAGCGCTCGACCGTCAAGTGATGGCGATGCTGCGCCGCCTCGCCGACCTCGGCTTGATCGTCATCGTAGTCACGCACTGCCTGACCTATCTCGACATTTGCGACCAAGTGCTGCTGCTCACACCCGGCGGCAAGACCGCCTACTGCGGTCCACCCACACAGATCAGCGCCACGATGGGTACCACCGACTGGGCCGACATCTACGCCCGCGTCTCATCCGACCCCGCCGGCGCCAACCGCGCGTTTATGGCGCGCCAGTCAGCCGTGACACCAGCGGCAAGCCCAACCCACCCCGGTGAACCGCTCAGCCACCCCAAAACCAGTCTGATTCGGCAGATCGCAACCGTCGCGCGCCGCCAGATGCGGCTCATCGTCGCCGACCGCAGCTACTTCATTTTCCTTGCCCTACTTCCGTGCATCCTCGGAGCGTTAGCTCTGGTGGTGCCGGGCCATTCCGGTCTCGGCGCCGCCGATCCCCACGGCCGTACGCCCGACGAAGCCGCTCAGATCCTGATCCTGCTCAACATCAGCGCCATCTTCATGGGCATCGCCTTGAGCATCCGCGACGTGGTCGGTGAGCGCCCGATTTTCCAGCGAGATCAGGCCGTCGGGCTCTCGGCGTCGTCGTACTTGCTCGCGAAGATCATCGTTTATGACGTTGCGGTCGCACTTCAAACGGCGGTGCTTACCGCCGTCGTCATCGCCGGCAAGGGCGGACCCGTTCATGGCGCGCTGCTGCTGGGCACCGCGCCACTGGAGCTGTACACCACGCTCGCGGTGACGGGGATGGTCGCGGCCGTCTTGGGCTTAGCCCTCTCGTCGCTGGCCAAGTCGAACGAACAGATCCTGCCGCTGCTGGTGCTTGCGATCATGCTGCAGCTGGTGTTCTCCGGGGGACTGATCCCGGTCACCAACCGGGTCGGGCTGGCCCAGGCGTCGTGGTTGGCGCCGTCCCGTTGGGGTTTCGCAGCGACGGCATCCACGGTGGACCTGCGCAAGGTGTCTCTACTGGTGCCGCTCGACGAAACGCTGTGGAATCACTCGCCGGCCTGGTGGCTCCTGGACATGGCGATGCTGGTTGTGCTGGGCGTCGCCCTGGCGACGTTTTTGCGATACCGACTACGACTGCCTCGGCATCGCCCCAAAGTCGCGATCCGCCCCGCCAGGTGTCCCTGACCGAACGTGGTCACTTGGGCCCGCATCAAATCGAAAGAGTTAGGAGGGGACAAGTCATGACGCCATCGGAGTATGTCCATGAAAAGCTTCAACTTGCGCTCTGGGGCTGCGGCATCGGGTTCGGACTGCTGTTCTTTGTAGGGCTCATGCCCGTGGCCGGCTTTATTCCCCCACCATCACCCCAGTTGTCCGGCGCCCAATTGATGGCGGAGTTCGGCCCCAGGCTGCCGTGGGTCAAATTGGGAATCGTTCTCGGCCTTTTGGGCAGTACGTTGCTGGTGCCGTGGTCCGCGATGGTCGCCCTACAGATTGCACGCATGGAGGAAGGCCGTCGCGTCCCACTCTGGGCGCTCTTCGCGTTCGGCGCCGGCTGTGTAAACGCCGTCGCGTTCATCCTGCCCTTCATCTTCTGGGCCGGAGCCTTCTACCGTCCCGACCGCTCGCCCGAGCTAGTTCGGCTGATTAACGACATGACGTGGCTCGAGTTCCTGATGTTCTTTCCAACTTTCAGCATGCAGCTGTTCTGTTTGGCAATGGCTGGGTTCACCCAGCGGCAGGGACCGCAGGTATTCCCTCGCTGGTTCCTATATCTGAATTTCTGGATGGCAATGATCGGTGGGACCGGTCTCATTTCAATCTTCTTCTTCTCCGGACCCTTCGCATGGAACGGCATCGTCGGATTCTGGATTCCCGTCGGCTCGTACGTCCCGTTCCTCGTAGTCACGTTCGTCCAGTTCTATAAGGCGATTGTCGCTGAGAAGAACTGCTATGCGCCGCCGGCTTCCTCGGCGACCGTCGGGACGGCCGGATAGCGCCACGGGCTCGCTGGTAGATCTCGCTGATTGTCTCCGGCCACGATCAAACCGCGGACCTCGCCATCGGGCACCAATTTCGTTGAGCGGACGCTGCAAGCCCGCTGCTGGCAGGCACAGCGGTGACAGTTGACTCAGCGCACGCCACAGCCGCTGGCTGAACACGGCCGCCCACCCAGGAACTGGTATCAGCTAACCGCCGGATCGCGCCGAAGCATGGTCAGGGCTGGGTGGGCCGCCGGGCAGACCCCAGTTGGTGAATCTGTTCATCTCGTTGACCAGCTGCCTGGGCTTGGGTGTGTGTCCGGCGCCGAAGAGCCAATCGCCGTGCACCGCCATGCCCAGCGCCATCGCGATGACCAGCCGGGGAGTGATGTGCGGGTTGGTGCGGTACCCGCGCCGGCGGCCTTCCCGCCTGAACACGGTCTCAAGGCGGTCGAGCAACTCAGCCATGACGGCGCGTGATTCCGTGGAGATGGCGGGCTCGATGGTCACGTCGGAGATCGTCGCCAGGAAAACAGCCAGGAGACGGCGCTCCCGGGACAGCAGTTCCATCAAGGTGGTGTAAAAGCGCACGCCCTCTGCCTCGGGGTCACGGGCGCCGACGGGCGTTTCGGTCCACGCCGCTATCCACGACCGCAAGAAGTCGTTAATCGGCTCGACGGCGGCGGCTTCGAAGATCGCAGCCTTGGTCGGGAAGTGGCGAAACAGGCTTACCTCGGCGATGTCCGCTGCGGCGGCCAACTCTTTGGTGCTGGTGGCGTGGTAGCCACGCTCGGTAAAGCAGTCCCTGGCCGCGGTCAGGATGCGCTCTCGGGTGGCAAGCCAGTCGGAGCGCCGCCGCGTTGCTTCTGCCGGCTCTGCCGCCGCGAGCGACTCGTCGTGTGTACCCACCCAAGCGAGAGTAGCGGCTGTTGCTGCGCCGACCCGAATGGAGTGTTGACATCGTTCTCGCATAGATGTAAGTTACACCAACAGTTACGAAATGTAAGCAATACTTACAGTTATTTGTGAATCGGGCGACCGACACCGCCGTTCGCTGAGTGAGGAGAATTCGATGGCATACAAGGTGATCCAGTGGGCGACCGGTCCGGTGGGCCGCGCGGCCCTGCATCACATCATCGGCAACCCAGACCTCGAACTCGTCGGGGTGTGGGTGCACAGCGACAGCAAGGTCGGCGTCGATGCGGGCGATCTCGTCGGGCTCCCGAAGACCGCCGTGTGCGCCACAACGGATAAGGATGCGATTCTGGGTCTGGACGCCGACTGCGTCATCTACACGCCGAAGCTCTTCCTCGATCCCGCGGCGATGGACCAGGAGGTCAGCACGATCCTGCGGTCGGGCAAGAATGTGCTCACCACGGCCGGCTACTGGTATCCGTATCTGCACGGCGAGGACTACGTCAACCAGCTGCAGGACGCCTGCCGTGCCGGGGGCGTCAGTTTGTTCGGTTCCGGCGAGAATCCGGGCTATTTCTTTGAACGGATGGCCGTTTCGGCGACCGGACTTTGCGACACACTCGAAGAGGTTCGACTCTACGAGTACGTCGACTGCGCGGTGCATCCCTCCGCCACGCTGGTCTTCGATGTGGTGGGCTTTGGCAAGGACCCGCAAGAGCTGGAGCAAGGATCGGCCCTGGCGGCCATGCTGGACCGCTGCTATCCCGAGACGCTCGCACTCTGCGCTCGAATGTTGGAGATCGATTACGACACGATCGAGCGCGAGAGCACCTTCCGACGTGCCGAACGCGATCTCACCATTGCGAGCGGCACTGTCCCCAAGGGTGGGGTGAGCGTCCAGGCGCACCGCTGGTCGGCGCTTCGCGACGGCCACCGCGTGCTGTCAATCATCAACTCGTGGTTTGTCGAACGCGACGTGCCGGGCTGGGACATCCAGGACGGCTGGCGGATCGAAATCGAAGGCCGGCCCTCACTGCGGATCACGATCGAAAACCCGGTGTCGCTGGCCAGCCCGCAACTGAAGAACTTTCCCGAAATCGATGCCAACCCCCTCGACGTGATCACGGCGATGGCCACCGTGCGCGCCATTCCGGAGGTGGTGAATGCCGCGCCGGGCATCGTGTATCCGAGCAGACCCTTTGCCTCGTACACCACCCGTTATGCCACCCCCAGCTTGGCCGGCAAGGCAGCCGGACTCGGCTAGTCGGGCACAGCCCACCCGGCGATCAAGCCGAATTGTGAAAGGAGTTCACAAAATGAACCGCGCTCAAGACAAGGTCGTCGTCGTCCTCGGAGCCTCCTCGGAAGGCGGCTGCGGATGGCGCACCGCGGAATTGTTCGCCCGGGAAGGCGCCAAGGTGGTCGTTGCGGCCCGCAGCGCACCCGGAATCGAGCAACTAGCGGCGAGCATCAGCGGTGCGGCCTTTCAAGCCGACGCCGGCGTGGAATCCAACATCTCCGACCTTGCAGACTTCGCCGCCGAGCGCTACGGCCATATCGATTACGCCATCAACGCAGCCGGGCTGCCGGTACCGAGCACCGTCAGCGACCTCGACGCCGATGTGCTGCTCTCCAGCACCACGGTCAACTACTTCGGGCACCTCTACTTCCTCAAGCACATGGCCCGGCACACCATACCCGGGGGCTCGCTCGTCTCTATCGCGTCGCTTTCCGGAACCGCCGTCATCCCCGCCAACGTCGTCTACGGTTGCGCCAAGGCGGCGGTGCTGTCGGCGGTGCGCTACGCGGCCGTGGAATTCGCGTCCCTCGGCATCCGGGTCAACGCCATCTCACCTGGGATCATCGACACACCGATGGTGGAGTCGCTCACCCAGAACCCGCCCGTCTTTGCCGGCTTCCTCAAGGAGACTCCGCTGGGCCGCATCGTCACCCCCGAGGAAATCGCCGAGTGTGCACTGTGGCTGTCGGTTGGTGCGACGAGCATGACCGGCACCTCCCTGGTCGTCGACGGAGGGATGCACCTTCGCCGCCCACCGCATCCCGAGGACCTCACCGAGGATGCCTACGACCGGCTGTAGACGCGAACCGATCCGAAAGGGCCCACCCGATGCGAGCATGGATCTGCTATGACCTTAGGACACTGGACAACAGCAAGTCATCGGCCCGGCTGGCCCGCGAGGCCATCGAACAGCTCGCCTGGGCCGATGACAAACCATTCGAGGCCGTCGTGCTACCGGAGCACCACGGCTGCCCGGACGGATATCTGCCCTCCCCGTTCGTGCTTGGCGCGGCGATAGCCGCCCGCACCAAAAGGATTCGGCTCATCCATGCCGCACTGCTACCTCTGCTGAACCCGATCCGGGTGGCCGAAGACGTCGCGACGCTCGACCTGATCAACGTGTTACGCGGTATAACGGTGCCGGACGTCCGTCGAACCTGCGACGTGCCTACGGCCCGTGGCCTTCCCGCCCGCGAGTGAACGATCTTCTGGAACGGTTGTGTCCGTGGTCGAGGCCGAAGTGGTCAATAGCTCGGCCTTGCCGACGGGTGTTTTCTGGCGGGTCTTGGGTGACTATGTGTTCGCTCATCGGGATCCGTGAACGGTGCTGTTGGAGCAAGGCGCTGATGTCGTCGCCCGCGGACTTGAATGGGAGTCCTGAGAACGGCCCCACCACCGACACGCACGCCGAGAAGGCCGCGTCCCTGTAGACGGCAAGGGCTTCTTTATGCCCAGTGATGGCCAGCACACCTTGATGTGATTCGCGGGCTACGGGACATGTCGATCTCACAAAGTCGAAGTAGGGGTAGGGATCTGGGACAAGCGATGGGTCGGTGAAATAGTCGACGGATTCAAAGTCGGTCACGAAGTTCCTCTGCGGAAGGCTCATTGGTGAGCTGGTTTGCACCGTCCACCGTCAGCTGGCGGCACAACGTCGGGGCGACCGTGGGGTTGGCCGCTTGCCCATGTCGCCCATACGCCATTGAAGTACGGTCCCGGCTGACCGTTCTTCTCGTAGAACCCCTGCGGGTCATACACTTTCGTGTCCGGATAGGGCCACGGACAGGCTGCAGATGTGGCGATCTTCGTTGCCTTGATTGTCATGAACGCCGCGCCGTAGAGGAAGTAGGAGAAGTTCACGATGAGCAGCATCACCACGAACATGCCCAGTGCCGGGCGCGTGGGAAAAATTCGGGCCCGCTGCGCCAATTTCTCGGCCACGGTTCGCCCGGTGTCATCGCGGTAAACCAGCACACCCGCGGACATCATCACCAGGGTGACCAAGCTGGATTCCCAGATCAGTGGAAACTGCCAGGGCTTGCCGGCAAAGACTGAGCCGAAGGGGGGAACTTGCGAGTAGATGTAGAGGCCCGTGCCGACGAGGGTGATCTCCAGCATTGCGTCGACGATGAACCCGACCGCGAAGATCAGTGCCACCAGGCTGATCAGCGGATGGCGCCACGCGAATGAGCCCAGGGGCCGGCGCACCTGAATGCGCCGCAGGATCCAGTTGGCGGCGAAGAACGGTCCGAACTGAAACGCCACGTAGCCGAAACAGATGAAGGGCTCCACTGTTGGTGAGATTGCCGCCCAGGGGAAGTCCTCGGGGTAATGCCACAACATCGGGTCGTAAACGGCAAACGGCGCCCAGTTCATGATGGGGTCCTGCCAAACGATGATGGAGGTAACCAGTGCCATCAGCAGGTAAGGGTGCCGCGGATATTTTCGCCAGAGCACGATGAATCCCACGATGAGTACGACCATCATGATGACGGTGAAGATGTGCCAGACGTCGATCCAATGTTCGTAGCCGAAGAGGAATTTCACTGGTCGGGGCGCGCCAGTGACTTCCGGGTTCCGAATGCGATCCGAGACGGCTCCTCTGCGCGCGGTGGCCACGATGAGGCCTATGATCGCTGCGGCGACAACGACCCATATCACCGTCCAAACCCGCGGCTTGTGAGGCCCTTCGGGCGGTGGGGCCGAAGGGGATTTGATCTGTTCGGTGGTCATTGGTTACTCCTCACCAAAGCGGTCGACGAGATGCGAGTTGGTTCCGTCGGGGTCGAGCGTCCGCGCAACGAGGTATCCGGCGCCCATCCAGGCCCGCCGGGTCCACTTTCCGAACGAGACGCGAGTTCCCGGCGCCCCCGAGGCGGCCGGTAGCATCTTGACTCGCTCGAGGGCTTCCTTTACCCCGCGGGGGCTCAAGGGATGGGCATCGGCGAACGCGTAGAGCAGTGTCGTTGCGACGTCGCGGTTCACGACAGACACACACCATTCGGGGCGATTTCCGTATGCCTGCTCGTACTGGTCGAGGAATTGCTGGCCAACGGGGTTTCCCTCGTCGTACTGATCGATGCCGGTCCAGCCCATGAATGCCTCCCACAAGACGGGGTTGATCCACGCGTTCTGAAACGCCGTGCTCGTGAACCGCGGCGGGTCCCAGGCCAGTGCCTCCAGTGCGGGATTGATGAAGACAATCCCGAATCCAAAACCACAATGGACGATCGCCGGCGCATTCGCGCCACGCAACGTTCGCACAGCCTCGCCGACGTCCTGCGCGGTCTGTGCGATTGCCGCCTCGGCAACGATACGAATACCTTTGCGTTGACACGCCTTACGGAAATTCTTCAGGTATTCCTCACCGATCAAAGATTGCTCGACTAGGACCCCGACCTCGTCGAGCCCACGTTTGGTCAGCAGGTCGGTCCAGAAGATCGGCTCGTCGGTCAACGAACCCTGCGGAAACGCAAACGTCCACTCGCCCAACCAGTCGTCGGACCCACCGGCATTGATCGCCGGAACCCGAAAGCGATCCTCGATAACCTCGCGCGCCGGTACCGAATTGTCCGTGATATGCGGTCCGAACACGATAAGACAACCTTCGTCAACAAGCTCGCCGAAGGCATCGATCACGGCCTTCACGCTCCCTTTCGGCAGGCCCTCGACTTCGCGGTAGATGACCTCCACCGAGCGGTCGATGATCCCCGCGGTAAGCCCCTCGGTAAAGACGAGATCGAACGGTTGGGTCAAGCCATCGCGCAGCACTTGCGGGTAATTGGCCGGCAGCTTGAAGTCCATGAGATAACCGACCCTGATCGGTTCAGCGGTGCTCTCGTAGGACATGTCACCTCCGGCTGGACAATCGACAGAGCAGGCAACCTAATATTTGGTTCGCCTCCAAACTTAAGGTCTCGCTTAACAGTAGACGATCGTCAACTATTGTCAATAGACGACCGTCTATACTTTGGCCCATGCCTTCCTCACTGATCAGCGCCCGCCGTCTAGCGCCTCGACCGCGCACCGCCGTGCAGACCCGAGTGCTCACTACCGCGCTGGAGATGTTTGCTGACTATGGCGTCAGCGCGACGTCATATCAGATGATCGCCGATGCGCTCGGCGTAACGAAGGCGGCGATCTATAACAAGTTCAAGACCAAAGACGAGCTCGTCCTCGCCGTCGCCGAAATGGAATTGGCGAGGCTGGAGGACGCGGTGGAAGAAGCAGAAGGCCAGGACAACTCAGAAACACCCGCGCGTTTATTGGCTCGGGTGGTTGAGCATGCCGTTGAACACCGCCGAGCTGCCCATATTCTGCAGTTCGATCCCGTCGTTGTGCGCCTGCTTTCACAGCACCCGCCCTTCCAGCAATTCCTCGACCGGCTTTACGCTGCGCTGGTGCCGGGCGAGCACGAGCCGGGGGCACGGGTCCAACTGGCTATGCTGATGAGCGCAATCGGCGGCACCGTTACCCACCCGCTTGTCGCCGGGCTCGACGACGACACACTGCGATCCGAGTTGTTAGACCGCACCCGACAGCTGCTCGATTCCGCCAAGCGCGCCAAGGGTCGACCTAGAGCACGGCGCCCTTGACCTTGAGGTCGATGATCTCGTCCATCTCGTACCCGAGCTCCTGAAGCACTTCGTCGGTGTGCTCACCCCATGCGGGGCCCCGTCGGATATCAGCCGGTTCCTCATTGAATTGGATTGGCGCGGCGACCAGTTTGAAGACCTTGCCGTCCGCGCCGACGACGTCGCGCACGTAGTGGTTCGCGACCACCTGCGGGTCATCGAGCACCTCACTGGGTCGCTGCACCGGCGCCCAGATGCCGTCGAAGTCGGCGAGGATGTCCTTCCATTCCTGCAGTGGTCGTGCTCCGAAGATGCCATCGAGTACCTCGATACAGGCCGTCCGGTTCTCGGTGCGAGCTCTGCTGTCGGCGAACCGCGGGTCCTGCGCGAGCTCTGGCCGGCCAAGTGTCGCCGCCAGGTCGGCCCAATACCGGTCTGACTCCAGCATGTTGAGCTGAATGAACCGGTCGTCGGCGGTGCGGTAGATGTTCACTATCGGGTTGGGTATCTCGTCTCGACGCATCGATGGGAAACGTTCAAGGTTCCACGCGTGGCAGCCCGCGATATTGAACGCTGCCGCCCAGGCGCCGACGCCGAGCAACGAGGTGTCAACCACAAGCGCCTCTCCCGTGCGTTCGCGATGCAGGAGCGCGGTGGCGATGCCCGCCGCGAGGATCAACGCAGCGATCGTGTCGCCGTACGCCCCGCCCGGTTGCGGGATCGGATAATCCATTCCGGGCAGGAACGTGCCGTCGCCAGAGCCAGCCCGGGCCCAAAACGAGCAGTTGTCGTAGCTTCCGCGGTTGGACTCGGGGCCATTAGGTCCGTCTGCCGAGGCGCGCGCATAGACGATGTCGGGATTGATCGCGCGGATGTCGTCGACGTCGATGCACAGGCGCTGGCGAGCATCAGGCAAGAAGCTGGTGATGAACACGTCGGACCGCGCGACGAGGCGCTCAAGAATCGGCCTCCCATCTGGCGAGGCCAGGTCGAGCCCGATGCTCCGCTTACCCCGGTTGGCGTGCTCCATGACGAAGTCGACGACGGCTACGTCCTTGAACAGATCCGACGTGACGAGCCCGCGCTGCGGGTCACCAGTGACGGGGTGCTCGATCTTCACCACATCGGCCCCCCAGTCGGCAAGCACCCCGCCGGTCAGTGGCCCGAATGTCCACATGCCGACGTCGAGCACACGATAACCGCTCATGACCTTGACCATCAGACCTCCATGACCTGCGGCATTGCGGAGGGCCTCACACGACCGCGTCGGCTTGGTCGATAAACATTTCCGGGATACCGCCGAGGATCGGACCGCCGTTGACCGCGAACGTCTGCCCGGTGACGTAGGCGGCGGCGTCGCTGACAAGGAAGTGCACCACGTTGGCCACATCGATGGGCCGACCCACGCGACGCAGCGGGATGGTGGCCGCGATCGCCTCGCTATCAATGCCGGCAGCCTTTTGTCCCTCATCGGATTTTTCCGACACAATCAGACCTACGGCGATGCAGTTGATTCGGACACCGAAGCGGCCCCATTCGGCCGCCGACACCGTGGTGAACATGTTCAGAGCAGATTTGGCCGCCGAGTATTGCGCTCCGCCCAGGATGCCGGTGAGGCTGGCGCCCGACGAGATGTTGACGACGACGCCCGAGCGTTGAGCGAGGAAGTGGCGCCCGGCTTCACGGGTGCACAGATAAGCAGCTTTGACGTTCAGGTCGAAGGCCGCGTCCCAGGCCTTTGTCGGCATCTGGCTCAGCGGCATCAGCCGGTTCCCGCCGGCGCTGTTGACGAGGATGTCGATGCGCCCGAACTCATCGGCCGCTCGCTGCACGAGGTTTACTACCTCCTCCTCGTGCTTGACGTTCGTCGGTACACTCAGGCAGCGGCGGCCAGTCGCCTCCTCGATCCGCTCGGCGGTGGCCTTGAGGTGCGTCTCGGTCCGTGAACAGATAACGACGTCTGCTCCGTGGCGAGCTAGCAGCTCCGCTGAAGTTGCACCGATCCCGTAGCCGCTTGCGCCCGTCACCACGGCGACGCGTCCCGTCAGATCAAAGATTT
>Ga0310912_10000775_pt1 | contig 16666 bp, 14 predicted proteins | sample GREbulkMGOX080_FD_203443 | JGI IMG/M metagenome (GOLD analysis project Ga0310912, IMG submission 203443) | Lab enrichment of tropical soil microbial communities from Luquillo Experimental Forest, Puerto Rico - GRE.bulkMG.OX080 | ecosystem: Environmental > Terrestrial > Soil > Tropical forest >...
GCTCATCGCCGAAGGCGTCCCCGGATGCGGGATAGGCGATCGCGGCCTTGAGCGTGCCGATCGGCAGATAGGGCCGCTGCGGCAGCATCATCAGCGTGGCGTTCTGGGGGATCGCGATCGCGCCGTTGCCGAACGGCCAGATGCCGGCGATGGCGCGGAACAGGGTCGACTTGCCGGCGCCTGAGGGGCCGGTCACCAGCAGACGCTCATTGCCGCGGATCGAAAAGCGCTCGGCGGACACCAGCGGCATGCCGTTCGGCAGCCGCACCAGGAGCTGCGCCAGATCGATCCGGTCGCTGCCGGTCGCCCGCAGCACATCGATTGCCGGCGGTTTGCGAACGAGCGTGGCTGCACTCTCGATCGCCTTCTCAAAACCATCGAGTCGGGCAACCACCGCCCGCCATTCGGCAAGGTCGCGATAGACCTTGACGAAGAACGACAGCGCCTTCTGCACGCTGCCGAAGGCGGCCGCCGACTGCATCAGGCCACCGAGCTGGATGCGGTCGGAGAAGTACGCCGGCGCGACCAGGATATAGGGCACGATCACGGCAGTCTGGTCGAAGCTCGCCGTAAAGGCGACCAGCCGCTTGGTCCGCATCATGATGCCGTACCAGTTCTCGACGACGCGGCCGAACCGCGTCGCAAGCCGCTCGCGCTCGGCACCCTCGCCGCGCAAGAGGGCGATCTGCTCGGAGTTCTCGCGGACGCGGACGAGATTGAAGCGGAAATCGGCCTCATAGCGCTGCTGGTTGAATTCGAGATTGACCAGCGGCGAGCCGATCCATTGTGTCAGCACCGTGCCGAACACGGCATAGATCAGCGCGCACCAGACCAGATAACCGGGAATGACCAGATGCGTGCCGAAGAAGTTGAGGTGCGCCACTGCCGAGAGCCCCCACAGGATCACGACAAAGGACAATAGCGTCACGGTCGAATTGAGCAGGTCCAGGCCGATGCTGATGGTGCGCTCGACGAACAGCTTCACATCATCGGTGATACGCTGGTCCGGGTTGTCGGCCGCGTCGCCCTGAAGCTGCATGCGGTAGTGATTGGCGTCGTGCAGCCACTCGCCGAGATAGCGCTTGGTCAGCCACTGCCGCCAGCGGATCTGCAGCCACTGATTGAGATAGAGCTGGTAGACCGCGAGGATGACGTTGAGGGTGGCAAGACCGCAGAAGATCAGTATCTCGTGGACGAAGGTGCTCCAGTCCCGCTCCTGCAGCGCATTGTAGAAGCGGTTGTTCCACTGATTGACCAGGACGTCGATCGCGACCAGCGACAATTCGATGGCGATCACGGACGCAAGCAGGACCCGGCCGGCCCATTTGTCCTCTGAGCGAAAATAGGGAGCAGCGATCCGCCGTACGATGGCGAGCGTCGAGCGGATGTTGTTCACGTAATCACCGTCTCCTGGTGCTTGTGATCTGCCGGAGCCCTGAGGAAATTGTGGATGCTTAGACTAAAGTCGTAAGTATCATGGTGCCGGTCGTCTTGTCCGGGCGTCCACCTCAACCCTAGCATGGCACCACGACGGGGGGGCGGGACGGCTTTCATACTTCGCGAGCTTTTGAGCTTGAATTTTGGCGCTGCCGAGTTCGTGCGCTCATTCGCACATTGCAAAGGCACTTCCCGCTTGGCATGCCTGATCCCACCACGCAGGGTCGGGCACATGTAAAGGCGTGGGGAGGAAACGCAATGTGGAATCAAATCTATAATCCGTTCGGCAATGCCGTCCTGTCGACCATCGCTGCTGCCGTGCCGGTGGTCACGCTGCTCGTGCTGATCGCAAGCGGGCGCGTGAAGGCGCATCTCGCGGCGATCATCGCGGTGATCGTCACCAACCTGATCGCAATTCTCGTCTTCACCATGCCGTCGGGCATGTCGGCGCGTGCCACCCTGCTCGGCGTGGTGACCGGCTTCTTCCCGATCGGCTGGATCGTGCTCAACGTCATCTTCCTCTACCAGATCGCAGTCTTGACGGGCCGATTTGAGTTGTTGAAGCGCGCGATCGGCGGCGTCACGGAAGACCGCAGGCTGCAACTCCTGCTGGTCGCATTTTCCTTCGGTGCGTTCTTCGAGGGCGCATCCGGTTTCGGTACGCCGGTCGCGATCACGGGCTCGGTGCTGATCGGGCTCGGCTTCTCGCCGCTCGCGGCCTCCGGCCTGTCGCTGATCGCCAACACCGCGCCGGTCGCCTATGGCGCGCTCGGCGCTCCGATCCAGGGCCTCTCTTCGGTCACGGGCCTCGATCCCTATATCCTCGGCGCGATGGTCGGCCGGCAACTGCCGGTGTTCTCGCTGATCGTGCCGTTCTGGGTGGTATGGGCGTTTGCCGGCTGGCGAGGCATGAAGGAGGTCTGGCCCGCCATTCTCGTCACCGGCGTCTCCTTCGCGATCCCGCAATTCCTGATCTCGAACTACATCAATCCCTGGATCGTCGATATCGGTGCGTCCCTGATCTCGATGGGGTGCCTGATCCTGTTCTTGCGAGTGTGGCACCCAAGGCAGCTCTGGCTGTCGCCGGCGCTGCGCGGTCGCGATGAGTCGGCCGCTACCCTGGCGGCGACAAAGCCGCTCGACAAGACGTCGCTGACGCAAGCGGAACTGTGGAGCGCTTTGCTGCCATGGGTCATCGTCTGCATCGTGATGCTGCTCTGGGGCAGCGGGTGGTTCAAGACCTGGGCGAACTCGATCTTCGTCTGGAACTATGCGGTTCCCGATCTGCACCAGATGATCAACAAGATGCCGCCGGTGGTGGCGAAGCCGACGCCGGAAGGCGCGGTGTTCGCATTCACCTACCTGTCCTTCACGGGTACGGGCATGCTGATCGCGGCTATCATCTCCGGCCTCCTGATGGGCCTGTCGCCCGTCAAGCTCGTCTCCGAATATGGCCGCACCATCAAGATCTGCGCGATCTCGCTGATCACGATCTCGGCCATGCTCGCGATCGGCACGCTGACGCGGCTGTCGGGCATCGACGCCACGCTGGGCCTGGCCTTCGCTGCAACCGGTGTGCTCTATCCCTTCTTCGGCACGCTGCTCGGCTGGTTGGGCGTGGCGCTGACGGGTTCCGACACCGCCTCCAATATCCTGTTCGGCAATCTGCAGAAGATCACCTCCGAACAGCTCGGCCTGTCATCGATCCTGATGACCGCGGCCAACTCGTCCGGCGGCGTGATGGGCAAGATGATCGATGCGCAGTCGATCGTGGTGGCCTCCACCGCGACCAACTGGTACGGCCACGAAGGCACTATCCTGCGCTTCGTGTTCCGCCATTCGATCGTGCTGGCCTGTCTGGTCGGCGTCCTGGTGACGCTGCAGGCCTATGTCTATCCGTTCACGGCGATGGTCATCAGGTAACGACCGCGTCGAATTGAAATCCCCGCGAGGCGCAAATCCTCGCGGGGATTTTTGCCGCACCAGAGCGCGATAGCTCGAATCGCTATCGCGCTCTGGTTCTTGTTTGAGCATAATCTCCGCGCAAACGCGTTCCCACATTTGTCGCGACGGAAAACCGGTGCCCGCTTTTCCGGATCATGCTCTAATTTTTTCCGACACGAACCTGTTCAACGACGCACGCGTCCAATAGAAGGACGCGCGTGGCTCGTTACAATTTGAGAGGTGGCATGGTTTGCTTCAAATCCGTAGTTCGCGTGGCCGGCGCATTAATCCTGCTCACATGCTTTTCGAGCGGCCGTTCCGCCAGCGCGGAGAGCGGCTTTCCGTTCGGCATGGAGATGACATTGGATGCAACCCGCCAGCCCGGATCGAAGCGGGTACCTGACCTCGACATCGGCGAGAATGGCGAGGTCGTTCTCGAATTGTGGTGCAAGGGCGGCAAAGGCCAATTCTCGGTTGCGGGCAACACGGTGATCTTTGTCGCGGGTCCGATGGAGGACCGTGCTTGCCCTCCGGCGCGCGCGCAGCTCGACGACGAATTGGTGGCGGCGCTTTCCGAGACAACCACCTGGACACGCGAGGGCGATGTCGTGTCCTTCATCGGCAGCAAAACGCTGCGCTTCCGGCTCAATACGAATTAGGAGATCCGGTTCACCTCCGTGGAAGAGATGAACCTCCGCTGACGCGCGAGTCAGCGCCGCTCGGTTATTTCCATTGCGTTTTGTCGGCGTCCCAGCGCTGGCCTTTCAGTTCCTTCGTCAACGCTTCGATCGAGCCGGAATCGTCCCTCTGGTCGCCTTCCTCTTCGCCCGAGGATTCATCCGACAGAATGAGCTTGGCGCCCGCGCCCTCGTCGGCGGTCGAGGTCGCGGGGTTGCCGAGCCAGAGCATCAATTTGTCCGATCCTCCGGGCTTGTCGGGCGTCACCAGGCCGGTGACCTCGATCGTGTCGGTCAGCTCGAGCGCGGGATAGACCGGGCTCGGCCGCTTGAAGGTCAGCTTCAGCTTTCCGGTGGTCGTGCTCCAGCTCGAGCTTACGAATTGCGCCGAAAGCGTTTTGGCAAGCACGCGGGAAATCGTCGCAACCAGCTTATCCCTGTTGAGCTTGTCCCCGTCGCGCCAGTCGGAAGCGGAAAAGCGGATCGCGCGATCCATTTCGACGACGCCTGTGGTCCAGCCCGCCAGGGTGACGCCCGGCATCGCCTTCATTTTGCCGATCAGCGCGGCGGCGCGGTCGGGATCGACCGACATGTTGATGGTCTGCTGGCCCGCCCGCAGCGCATCGCAGGTAACCGCAAGGCTGCCGAGCCCGACCTCGACGTCCTGGCCCTTCAGACTCTTGAGGAAATCCAGCGCCGCGTCGAGCTTGACGCGCGCACCGACCGATTCCGGCGAGACTTCGCTGAAATCCTTCGGCTGCGGCGTGATGCCGTCGTCGACCACCTGGCTGTCCTGGAATTCCTTTTCGCTGATGTCGGAATTGTCGCTGGAGGCCACTTCCGTAACGCTCGAGCCGATGGTGATCTGGCCGCGAAAATCGAAGGTATCGCCGGTCGGTTTTCGCGTCAGCTTCACGGTGACGGGCGATTTGTCGAAAACGCTCTGCGCTGTGCCGGAGAGCGTCTGGCCGTTGACGGCGAGGTTGACGACAAAGCGATCCTTGCGGTCGGACGTCTTGTCGGCGGGATAGCAGACGTCAAGCACCGCGGCGCTGACGGTCTTGCCGCGCCGCGTCTCCTTCAGGATGACGTCCGCATTGCCGTCCATCAGCCCCTCGATGGCGGTGAAGTACCTCGTCTCTGTGGCGTTGGGATCGGCCTTCGGTGAGAGCTTGGCCTGGGCCAGGGCAAAGTCCGGCGTAGCTGCCAAGAGACCCGCCGCGAGAAGCAAGAGCGCGCGCATAGGACATTCCTTGAAGTCTGGAGTCGTCAGGACCCTAACTAGCAAACCTCACTGGCAATGCGGCAAAAAAGAAGGCCGCCTCGCAGCGGCCTTCCCATTGTCGGTCCCGGCAGGGGGCTAGTTTATTGTTTGAGCATGATCTCCGCGCAAACGGTTCCGCGTTTGTCGCGAGGAAAAGCAGAGCCCGCCTTTCCGGATCATGTTCTAGAAGCCCATGCCACCCATGCCGCCCATACCACCGCCGCCGGGCATTGCGGGCGCCGGTTCCTTCGGCAATTCGGCGACCATGGCCTCGGTCGTCACCAATAGCCCGGCCACCGAGGAGGCATCCTGCAGCGCGGCACGCACGACCTTGGCGGGGTCGATGATGCCCTTGCTGACCATGTCGACATATTCTTCTGTCTGCGCATCGAAGCCGAAGGTTTCCGACTTGTCCTCGAGAATCCTGCCGACCACGATCGAGCCCTCGACGCCGGCATTCTCGGCGATCTGACGCACCGGCGCCTCCAGCGCCTTGAGCACGATGTTGATGCCGGCCTGCACGTCGGCGTTTTCGTTGTGGATGCGGCCGACCGCGCGCTTGGCGCGGAGCAACGCGACGCCGCCGCCCGGCACGATGCCTTCCTGCACCGCCGCGCGGGTTGCGTTCAGGGCATCCTCGACGCGGTCCTTTTTCTCCTTGACCTCGATCTCGGTCGCGCCGCCGACGCGGATCACCGCAACGCCGCCGGCGAGCTTGGCAAGCCGCTCCTGCAGCTTCTCGCGGTCATAGTCCGAGGTGGTCTCCTCGATCTGCGCCTTGATCTGCACGACGCGCGCCTCGATGTCCTTCTTCTTGCCGGCGCCGTTGACAACCGTGGTGTTCTCCTTGTCGATCACGACCTTGCGGGCGCGGCCCAGCATGTTGATCGTGACGTTTTCCAGCTTCATGCCGAGCTCATCGGAGATGAGCTGGCCGCCGGTCAGGATCGCGATATCCTCAAGCATGGCCTTGCGGCGGTCGCCGAAGCCCGGAGCCTTGACGGCGGCGACCTTCAGGCCCCCGCGCAGGCGGTTCACCACCAGCGTCGCCAGCGCCTCGCCCTCGACGTCTTCCGCGATGATCAGAAGCGGCCGGCCCGACTGCACCACGGCTTCCAGCACCGGCAGCATGGCCTGCAGGCCGGTCAGCTTCTTCTCATGCAACAGGATGTACACGTCCTCGAGTTCCGCCGTCATCTTCTCGGCATTGGTGACGAAATAGGGCGACAGATAGCCGCGATCGAACTTCATGCCTTCGACGATGTCGACCTCGGTCTCCAGCGACTTGTTCTCCTCGACGGTGATGACACCCTCGTTGCCGACTTTCTGCATCGCCTGCGCGATCATCTTGCCGATCGCGGCATCGCCGTTTGCCGAGATGGTGCCGACCTGGGCAACCTCGGAGGAGGAGGCGACCGGCTTGGCGCGCTTTTCCAGGTCCTTCACGACCGCTTGGACGGCAATGTCGATGCCGCGCTTGAGGTCCATCGGGTTCATGCCGGCGGCGACCGACTTGCCGCCTTCGCGAACGATGGCCTGGGCCAGCACGGTCGCGGTGGTGGTGCCGTCGCCCGCGGTGTCGTTGGTCTTGGAAGCGACCTCGCGCAGCATCTGCGCGCCCATGTTCTCGAACTTGTCCTCGAGTTCGATCTCCTTGGCGACGGTGACGCCGTCCTTGGTGATGCGCGGAGCGCCAAAGCTCTTCTCCAGGACGACATTGCGACCCTTCGGCCCCAGCGTCACCCTCACGGCGTTGGCAAGAATATCGACGCCGCGCAGCATGCGCTCGCGTGCGTCTCCGGCAAATTTCACGTCCTTGGCAGCCATTTGATTACTCCTGGGATGCAGCCCTTACCGCGGAAGCGGGCGCAGGCCCGCGTCTCGAAGGATGAGCTTTTTGAATGATGATCACCCTTCGAGACGGCAGCTTCGCTGCCCCTCAGGGTAAGGACAGTGCTGAAGCCTAGCTGAGCACGCCCATGATGTCGGACTCCTTCATGATCAGGAGTTCCTCGCCATCGAGCTTGACCTCGGTGCCCGACCATTTGCCGAACAGCACGCGGTCGCCAACCTTGACGTCGATCGGGATCAGCTTGCCGGTTTCGTCGCGGCCGCCCGGGCCCACCGCCGTGATCTCGCCCTGCGAGGGTTTTTCCTTGGCGGTATCGGGGATGATGATCCCGCCTTTGGTCTTTTCCTCGGCGTCGATACGCTTGACCACGACGCGGTCGTGCAGCGGACGGAATTTGGTTTTGGCCATGAGATTTCCTTTTGGAGGCTTGCTTCGGATCGGGGCGGTTCAACGAAGGCCGATCGGAGTGCTGCCATCACCGGCACCGGGGCGGCGCCAAAAAAGGCCAACATCCTTGGCAATCGTGCCTTCGGAGTGCTAATCGAGCGCCCGAAATATGGCTTGGCGGGGGTCCTGTCAAGCAACGGGGTTTAAGGCGTTCTTGACCCTGTTTTAGAATGGTGCAGCACGAAACCGGATCGAACGGTCGGGCGTAGTTGTTGCTCCGACAGCGGTTTTGGGCTTGGCTGTAGGACAGGTGCGGCCGCTCATGCGGCGGTTGAGAAGTCCGCATCGGTATTGCCGCGAGCTTGCCATGCGGACTTCTGAACAAGGCCGAACTTAGAATAGGTTTACTCGTGTCCTTCGAACCCGAAGTTCGCCAAAGAGCCTGCCGCACGATCGCGCGAACTTTAAGTTGGGGACATGGGTCTTGTTTCGGGGGAATGCCATGATCAGTCTGGGCTACGCGCGCACGGGTGTTAGGCTTGCCGTTGTCTCGTTGCTGACGGCCTTTCTCGGGGCCTGCTCCAGCTTCAGCCCGTCCGGTTCGTCTCCGTCGGTTTCGTCCGACCCGGGCGCGGGCCCCGAAATGCCGGCGACCATCCGCGCCGATGAACTGGTCGGCAGATGGGGCCTGGCGTCCTATCAAAATCCGAACGACCGCGCCCGCACCGAGAAGCAGGCGCAGGCGCAGTGCAAGCAACCCTACGTCATCACTGCCGGAACCTCGGGCGGTGTGGTCATGCATCTCGCCGACCAGGCGACGCCCCAGGAACTCAGGATCAAGGGCAGCCAGAGCGGAAAGAATTACATTGGTCCGGCCGGACCGCCCGGCGGCGAGCAGGACCGCGAGATCGTGTCGTTCGACGGCCGCGTGCTGGTCACCCGTTTCATCGACAAGGACGCCGCGACCCGCTACGGCAACATGGTCTATGTGCGCTGCGCGCCGCGCGCGTAGGAAAGACGGTTTAACAAGAACGCCGGCATGCGCCGGCGTCTTTCATTTCCGGTCTGTTCGAGCCGTCAGTCGAACAGCGCGTCGATATCGTCCTGCGAAGCGTGACCGGCGTCGCCGTCGAGCTTCGGTCCGTTCAAAAGCCGCGCATCGCCTTCGCGCGTATCGAGGATCGCCGGTGCGTGCGCCTTGATCGCGTCGACGCCGCCCCAGATTTCCATCATCACGTTGATGTGGCTCTCGATGAACTTCATCGTGGCCATGACCTTGCTGATGCGCTGCCCGGTCAGGTCCTGAAAATTGCAGGCTTCGTAAATCGAGACGATGCGTTCCTGGATTTCCTCGGACAGGAGCTTCTGCTGCTCCGGCGAATTCACCCTGGAGAGCGCGCTTGCCGCCTGATCGATCGATTCGGCAGCCTCGAGGATCTGCTGGGTTGCCTGCTCGGTGCCGCCGACCACGGCGCCGAGCTCGCCGTTGACCTTGGCCATCTCCTGGCCGTCAAAGCTCTTGCCGTGCAGCACCGCGATCTCTCGCTTGGTGCGATTGATGGCGTCATGGATCAGGTCCAGCTCGACCTTGAGCTTCTCGCACTGCTCGATCTGGGCGCGATAGGTCTCCAGAAGCACATGCGCTTCCGCGGCCTCGCGCGCTACGTGGCCTTCTATGCCGGTTGCGCTTCTTCCCGGCATGCCCATCTGCGCGCGGATGGCACGCAGCTCCGCCATGATCTCGCGATGCATGGGACCGGCCTCGTCGGCCTCCGGTCTTGGCAGCTCGACGCCGATGGCTTCTTCGATACGAAAACGCTTGCGATGAACAGGCATGGCACTCTTCCCGAACCCAACTCGTTGGAGTTCTAGACGGACGGCGTTTAACAGCCGGTTCACGCGCGGAACCTCGATCGCAGATTCCAAAAGTGCCGCAGACGATCGATTAACCATGCACGATCGCCCTTCATCGAAAATAAACGCTAGCGGAAAAATCCGCGCCTCACCGCGGACGTGGTGAATCGAAACGGCGTTTGCGTTTACCAAACCGAGGCGGTTTTGGACTTAATTAGCCATACGCGGGCGCTAAAGCTCGCGCGCGATCAAGACCAAAAGTACAGAGTACGTCGAATGTTCAGACATCTTTCTCTCGCGCTGCTTGCCGGCGCGACCTGCCTCGGCGCAGAAATCAATCAAGCCGCTGCCTTCGACGGCGCCCCGCTCCAAGAGCCCAGCGTGATCTACGCCGGAGAGCCGCAAGCTTCTGCTCCGATGCGCTCGGCCTATGCCGATCGCTCCGATCTCGGCGGCGGCTTTATCGAATTTCTGTTCGGCGATTCGCCGGCACAAGGCCGCTACCGGTCGCAAGACTCGCAACGGCCGATCTATCAACAGCAGCCGGGTTACGAGCCGCAGCGCCTCCTGCCGCCGATGGCCCCGCAATACATGCGTCAGGACGAGTATCGCCAACTGATGCAGCGTCCGTTCGACCCGAGATACCAGAGGCAGGAAGTCGAATATTACGGCCGTGAACGCGCCGGCACCATCGTCATCGATACGCCGAACAAATTCCTGTATCTGGTCGAAGGCAACGGCAGGGCGCTGCGTTACGGCGTCGGTGTCGGCCGCCCCGGATTCGCCTGGGCGGGCGTCAAGACGATAACGGCGAAGCGCGAATGGCCGGACTGGACGCCGCCGGCGGAGATGCTGGTGCGCCGTCCCGACCTGCCGCGTCATATGGAGGGCGGTCCGGAAAATCCGCTCGGCGCGCGCGCGATGTATCTGGGCTCCTCGCTCTATCGCATCCATGGCTCCAACGAGCCCTGGACCATCGGCACCAACGTCTCCTCGGGCTGCATCCGCATGCGCAACGAGGACGTGATCGACCTTTATGGCCGCGTCAATGTCGGCACGCGGGTCATCGTGCTCTGATCACCGCAAGGCCGCGAAAACAAAACGGCCGCTCGTTCGAGCGGCCGTTTCTTTTGAGGCGTGAACGAGGCTCAAGCGTAGTCGCTGCCGTCGTCGTTGCCGCCGAAGTCGTCGTTGCCGCCGAAATCGTCGGAATCGTGATCCATGTCGTCCTGATCGTCAGACGGGTCGTATGACGCCTGGTCGAACAGGCCGGAGCGAGAATTGTCGTCGTCGCGATCCGCTGTGCGACCGACGTCGTCGACGCCGAGGTCGCGCGCCATCGGGGTGTCGGACTGATTGCTCCAGGGACTCGACGACCGCTCGTTGCTGGTCGTGGTGTCGCCGAAGGCCTGATGCTGGCCGCCGCCCATCATTCCGCGGATGCTGTTGAGCAACAGCGATCCGCCGACCATGCCGGCGGCAGTCGCCGCGGCAGTGCCGAGAAACGAGCCGCCGCCGCCGACGGGCGATTGCGGGCCGCCGTAAGGCTGCTGGCCCCAGGAGGGCGGCGACTGGACCTGTTGCATTGCCTGGCCGCTGTTCCAGACCGGACGGTTTTGGGGAAGGGGCGGCGGTACGTTCGGCACCGAGCCCGGACCGCGCGACTGGCCCTGTTGGCCAAAGATCTTGTCACGCATCGAATCGAGGAAACCGCCGGATTGCGACTGATCCTGTCCCCCGGCCAGCGCCTGTTCCAGTTCCTGGATGCGCTGATTGGCGCGTTTCAAGGCTTCGTCCTGCACCAGCACGGTCTGAACCAGCGGGTAGATGGCATTCGGCGCACTGCGCAAGCCTTGGGCAATGGCGGCGGAAGCCTCGGGATCGCGCGGGGTGCCTTCCAGCCTGGAAAGCCGGTCGAAAAGCTCGTCGATCAATTGGCGCTCTTGCGGTGTCATGGCGTCCTCCTCGCTCACCTCGAATCGCGGCCGAAATGTAGGGACGGTTTGTGTCGCGCCTAGCAGGCCCTGAGATTAAATTTAGGTATGCGACACCACGCCACCAGGGCATGGCCTTCGGCCGGCGACCGAGTCAGTCCAGGGTGAAGTCGTTTTCGGCCAAAAGACGCGGAAAGGCGTCGCTCGCCAGATAGGCATGCTCGATTTCGCGCGTGGTGGTAAGCGGATCGAGGCCGACCAGAACGTCATCGACAAAGCCGGGGTGACACATGACGACGCCGTGCGCAGGCAGGCCGTCGAGGAACTGCCGCATCAGGGCGCCGTAGTCGGGTTTGCGCGAATAGTCATAGGCGCCGGCGAAAGCGGGATTGGCGGCAAGCCCCGCACGGGCGGTGCGCCGCGCGAACTGTGCGCTCAGGATATCGAGAAACAGCGGCTTTGGCGCGCCGAGGCGCTTGAGAAGCGGCTGGTTACGTCGGGCCTGGCGCACCCAGGCGTCGGGCGCCTTCTCCTTCACCGCGGCGAGAAAGCCGTCACGGACTTGCGGATAAAGCTGCACATGCTGATGGCCGTCGACGAAATCGGGCGACCGGCCGAACATGTCGCGGAATGCGGCAAGCTGCGTGACCAGATCGGCGCGCACGATCTCGGGATCGAGCCGGTGCAATAGCCCTGCGCGCAACAGCCGCGGAAACGGCAGAAACATGCCGCCGTCGATCGGGCGGAAATGCATGGTCAGCGGACGAAATGGCGCGGTCAGCGTGGCGTGCATCCCGATCGCACAGCGCGGCCGATCCTTGGCCGCATCCAGCAGGCCTGCGACCTCGTCGCGGCCGGTCGCGGGGCCGACCACCATCACCGAGGTCGCGTTGAGGCGGCCCTTGCCGATCAGGTCGCGAATGGCGCGGTTGACGCCAGGGCTGATGCCGTAATCGTCGGCGCACAGCCAGATCGCCTTCATTCGGCGGCGGTCCGTTCGCTGGCGCTTGAGGCGCCGTCTGCCTCGGCGCGTTTTTCGGTGTGCTCGGCGACAAAGTAGATCGGCCGCGCCTTCAGCTCGGAGAGGATCTTTCCGATGTATTCGCCGACGATCCCGATCATGATGAGCTGAACGCCGCCGATGGTCATCAGGCCGACCATGAGCGAGGGATAGCCGGGCACCTGCTTGCCGGTGGTGAACACCTCCCACAGGATCGAGAGCCCGAACAGGAAGGCGGCGGACGCGAGGAGCACGCCGAGCAGGCTCGCAAAGCGCAACGGCGCCACCGAGAACGAGGTCAGTCCCTCGATCGAAAGGCCGAGGAGCCGCATCACGTTGAAAGTGGTGACGCCGTGGGCGCGCGGCGCCGGCTCGTAGTCGACGCGGATCTGGCGAAAGCCGATCCAGCTCGCAAGACCCTTGAAGAAGCGGTTGCGCTCGGGCAACTGCCTGAGCGCCGCAGCCGCGCGCGGCGACAAGAGGCGGAAGTCCCCGGCATCTTCCGGGATTTTTTGGCGCGCCCCCCAGTTGATCAGCGCGTAGAAGCCGTGCACGCCGAACCGGCGCAGGATCGACTCATTGTCGCGATGCGCTTTGGCAGTGTAGACGACGTCATAGCCGCCTTCGATCCAGTGGCCGACGAGCTGCTCGACGAGATCCGGCGGGTGCTGGCCGTCACCGTCCATGAACAACACGGCGCCGCGTTTGGCATGATCGAGGCCGGCCATCAGGGCTGCCTCCTTGCCGAAATTGCGCGACAGCGAGACGATCTGCACATCCAGCGTGTCCGCCTCCAGACCGCGCGCGATCGCAAGCGTGGCATCTGCGGAGCCGTCGTCGACATAGACGACCTCGCTTGCCAGCCCGAAGCGCTGCCGCAGCCTCGCCGCCAGCGCGCTCAAACGACGGTGCAGCAACTCCAATCCGGCCGCCTCGTTATAGACGGGGACGACGATCGACAGACCCTGCACCGCGGCGTTGGCCGCAGTGGTGGTCAGGCTTGAGACATCGCTACCCAGCTTCATCGCATCGCTTTTTCCGGCGTCCCGGTTTCCCGGTCAGAACAGGTTTCCCGCTCGGACCATATGGCAATCGATGGGGCTTGTCGCCACCATCCGGCGCGGCGGATTGGACATTCGCTTCAGTATTGCCGCGGGTCCCGCAGGAAGCCCTCGAGCTTTTCAAATAGCGGGTTCTCGCGGTCGAGCACATAGTCGAGGGACGCAACCGAGACGGTGTCGGCGCCGTGCGCGCGCAGGAAGCTGCCGAGTGCGTAGAGCTGGCTGGGCGGGCAGTGCAGCGTCAGCATGCCCGAGGACGTCGGGCCGCCGAATGGCGAAACCACGCCGAAGCGATCATGGGCCTCTGCCAGCAGCGCATCGTTGCATCCGGCAAAGCGCGTGCGCACCTCGCGATATTTGCGCGCGCGGGCGCGCGAGTGGATGTGGTCGAGGATGATGCGCGCGGTCTCGAGCGCCTCCGGCGACCAGTCGGCCTCGCGCGAGGCCACGAGGTTGGCCTGGCTGCGCAGGATGACGCCGTCGTCCAGCACTTTCAGCCCGTTGGCGGCCAGCGTTGCGCCCGTCGTCGTGATGTCGACGATCATCTCGGCCGTCCCGACCGCCGGCGCTCCTTCGGTCGCGCCGGCGCTCTCGACGATGCGGTAGTCGACCACGCCGTGGGAGGCAAAGAATGCGCGCGTCAGATTGATGTACTTGGTCGCGACCCGCATTCTGCGATTATGCTGCTCGCGGAAGCCGGTCGTGACGTCGTCGAGATCGGCCATGGTGCGGACGTCGATCCAGGCCTGCGGGACTGCGACCACCACATTGGCGTGGCCAAAGCCGAGCTGGTCGATCAGGAGCACGCGTTTGCCGGCGTCGGCGATGGTCTCGCGTACCAGGTCCTCGCCGGTGACGCCGAGATGAACTGCGCCGCTCGCAAGCTGCGAAGCGATTTCGCTTGCGGAAAGATAGGCGATCTCGACATTGTCGTAGCCCACCATCGTGCCGCGATACTCGCGGGCGCCACGCGGTTTGGCGAGCGAAAGCCCGGCATGGGTGAAAAACCCTTCGGCGTTTTCCTGCAGGCGCCCCTTCGAGGGGACCGCAAGAACGAACGGCGTGCTCATGGCTTGCTCCCGCCGCTTGCCGCAGGCGCGCGAGCAATCTGGGTCACCGTCTCGACCCACACGGAAAAGCCGACCGCCGGGATCGGCGTCGCCGCGCCAAGCTGCGTCATCAAGCCGTCGTAGCGGCCTCCTGCGACCAGCGGCTCGACGCCGTCGCCGGTCTTGTGCAGCTCGAACTCGAAGCCCGTATAGTAGTCGAGCCCGCGCCCGAACGAGGTGGAAAAACGCGTCCTGGCGACGTCGATGCCGCGCGCGGCCATGAAGCCGATCCGGCTTTCCAACTGATCGATCGCGGCCGTGATGTCGAGCTTTGCGTCGGATGCGAGCTTGCGAAGCTGCGCGACCGCGTCATCCGGATCGCCCGAGATCGACAAAAACCGTTTGATGATACTAGCCGCGTCGCGCGGCAGCGCGCCAGCCTTCAGGGTCGACTGTTCAAGGAAGCGGTCGGCGATTTCCGCAACCGTACGTCCGCCGACATTGCTGGCGCCGGCAATCGACATCAGGTCCGTGACGAGGGCCAGCGCTGCCTTGCGGTCGCTGCCGGCGAGCGCCGCCAGCACGCCCTCATATTCGTTGCCGCCGGGCCCGGTTTTCAGCGTGAGCTGCTCGATATCCTGCGTCAGGCTGATCCTGCGGTTGAAGTCCTTGATCAGCCGCCGCCGCCAGACCGGATAGAGCTGCAGCGCGTCGATCAGCGCGTTGAACAGCGCCACGTCGCCGGTCTTGATCTCGACGTCGCCGACGCCGAAGGCGGATGTCGCCTCCAGCGCAAGCGCCAGCATCTCGGCGTCGGCTGCGGCGCGGTCCTGCCGGCCGAAGGATTCGATACCGGCCTGCAGGAACTCGCTTGGCCGGTCGGCGCGATAGCGGAACACCGGGCCGAGATAGGAAAAACCCGCCGGCTGGCCGGCCTTCGGTGAGGCCAGGTAATCGCGCGCCACGGGAATGGTAAGGTCCGGACGCAGGCAGAGTTCCTCGCCCGTGGCATCCGTCGTCAGGTAGAGGCTTCGGCGGATGTCCTCGCCGGAGAGGTCGAGGAAGGGCTCGGCCGGCTGGAGGATCGGGGGCTCGGCGCGGACATAACCGGCCTGCGCGAACGAAGCCAGCAGCGCGTCCGCCCAGCCGGACGAGGCGCTGGCGGAAGCTTTGGCAGAAGCGCTCGCTGCGGCGGTTGCGGTCATGTCCTAACGTCTCTTAACGTCCGGTATCCGGTTCAAAGGTCGAAAAGCCCTTGTTGGCGCAGCCCCTTAGCATGGCCGGCTCGCAGTTTCGACAGGGATCGGACAAGTGGCTTAACAGGTTTAGACGTCGATTTAACTATTTGGCCGAGCCGATCCAGTCGCCGAGCGTGGCCTGGACCAGCGCGAGCGCGGCAACGGCCGCAGTATCGGCCCGCAGGACCCTCGGACCCAGGGCAAGCTTCACGATTTGCGGCTGCCGCAACAGGAGGGTGCGCTCGTCTTCCGCGAATCCGCCCTCGGGGCCGACCAGGACGTCCACGCCCTTACTCCCCGCCGGCCGCTCCCGCAGCGCCTGGAACGGATCGGCGACGTCAGCCGCCTCGTCGCAGAACACCAGGAGCCGCTTCTGATTGCGTGCGTCCAGGAAGCGTTCGAGCGGGACCGGATCGGCCACCGCAGCCAGGCTCAAAATCCCGCATTGCTCCGCCGCCTCGATGACATTGGCGCGCATCCGTTCGCCGTTGACCCGCGAAACCTGGGTGAAACGGGTCACGACCGGCTGCAGGAGCGAGGCGCCCATCTCGACGGCTTTCTGCACCATGTAGTCGAGGCGTGCGTGCTTGAGCGGCGCAAAGGCGTAAGTGAGATCGGGAAGGCGGTCCTGCGCCCGCGTCCGAGTCTCGATGCGGAGGCTGTCCGGCCGTTTGCGGCCGGCGATGGACGCGCGCCATTCGCCGTCCTCTCCGTTGAACACCAGGATTGTGTCGCCTGCTCCGAGCCGGAGCACGTTGCCAAGATAGTTACTTTGGTCGCGCTCGAGTGCGACCACCTGTCCGGGCACAAGCGAGGCGTCGACAAACAACCGAGGCGCGCGAAAATCCAATTCAGGCATTCGTGATCGTTCCGAGGGCCCCGGTTTTAACCTAAAGGTCTAGAATCGGGGGCAATTATTGGCATGAAGGTGCGGCTCTGCGCCGCGTTGTTGCCACGATCGACGGGTTG
>Ga0310912_10000776_pt1 | contig 16663 bp, 6 predicted proteins | sample GREbulkMGOX080_FD_203443 | JGI IMG/M metagenome (GOLD analysis project Ga0310912, IMG submission 203443) | Lab enrichment of tropical soil microbial communities from Luquillo Experimental Forest, Puerto Rico - GRE.bulkMG.OX080 | ecosystem: Environmental > Terrestrial > Soil > Tropical forest >...
GAACGCGTCATCGTTCTACGACGGTGTGCCCGACGCTTCGGTGGCCATTAATATCGGCGCCAGTTTCACGTACTACTATCTCGCGCCCGACGCCGGCACTTACTTCTGGCATTGCCACATTACCCCGCCTGAGCACCTGCAGATGGGCATGGTAGGCCAGATGTACGTGCGCCCGCGGCAGAACCGGGTTTCGGTTGGGAGCAGCCTCTACGCCGCGCTTCAAACGCAACAAGGTGACCTACGCACGGCGTGCAATTCCAACGTCGACATACTGTGCAGCAATCCGCTGCCGGCGGGAGGCGGGGCCGGTAATCCTGCAACTCGGGCAGGCACCGGCAATTACGCCTACAACGATGGTGACGGCTCGACTTACTACGATGTCGAGTACCCCATCCAGATCCATGGCTTCGATCCGAACTTCCACTTTGTCGGGATGACCTTCAACCCCGAAGGCTTCAGCGACATGAAAGACAAATACTTCCTTTTGAACGGACGCAGCTACCCCGACACGGTAACGACCGGCCCGCTGCAGACGGCATCGGCGGACGGCGTCGGCCACTTCTCGCAGCCGCTGCCTTCCATCATCAACATGACTCAGGGACAGAAGGCGTTGCTGCGCATCTCCGACCTCGACGTTACGGAGTACCAGACGCTCGCTTCACTCGGAATCCCGATGAAGGTGATCGGCTACAACGCCAAGTTGCTCCGCGACCAGGCGGGCAACAACCTGTACTACACGACCAACTCCATCACCCTCGGAGGTGGTGAATCGCTCGACGTGATTCTCGATAGCACCGGTGTTCCCACAGGAACGTACTACCTCTACACCCCCAACCTTGACCATCTATCGAACGACGCGGAGAACTTCGGCGGGCTGATGACCGAAGTTCACGTGAATTAGGAGCCGAGCCATGAGGGCGATGAACATGAAAAACACAATCTCGAAAACACAAATGCTCTTGGGGCTGACCTTGGCCGTAATGATGCTGTTTACGGCCAGCGCATACGCTGCCGCTCCCGGCATCACGGGCCCAACCTTCAACCTGACGGCGCAGCCGGCCTATCTGACCCAGCCGGACGGGCAGATGATCTATTCCTGGGGGTACGGCTGCAGAGTCGCGCCGACAGGTTTCGCGCCGGGGATGCCAAATCAAACCTGCTCCACGATGCAGGTGCCCGGACCGACACTCATCGTCACAGAAGGCCAGACGGTCACGGTGAACCTGGCGAATGGGCTGCCGGCTTCGGCGGGAAACACGTCAATCCTGTTTCCCGGATTTAACGTAACCACGAGCGGCGGCGTTGCTGGATTGATGACCCAGGAGGCGGCGCCTGGCGGCTCGGTGACGTACACATTTACCGCTACGTCGCCAGGGACGCGCTCGTACTACAGCGGGACGCAAGGCGATCTGCAGGTCGAGATGGGGCTCTACGGGGCCATCATCGTTTTACCTAGCTCGGTGCCGTCGGGCTGCACAGCAGTGGGGAGCCTCCCTGCTCATTATTTGGCGGAAACGGATTTCCGGCTGGCCGCGTCCGCATATGACCATGCGAAAAGCTGCTATGACAGGGAATACCTCTTCCAGTTTTCCGAAATGGATCCGCGTATCCACAGCCAGGCCCTGGCACAGGTTACCGCCCTGAACAGTTGCACGGCTGGCGCCGCAGGATGCAGCCTCAATGTCCCAACCGAGCCTTACCATCCGGCCTACTTCATGATCAACGGGCGCTCCATGCCCGATGACATGGACCCGAACTATGCGACCGAATATCCGCACCAGCCCTACAACGGTAACCCGCACATGCATCCGGGCGAAATGGTGTTGCTGCGGATCATCGGCCAGGGACGCTGGCAGCATCCCTTCCACGAGCACGGCAACCATGTCCGCATTCTCGGACGCGATGGCAACTTGATCCTGAGCGCAACCGACGTCAACAGCCTTGCCGGACCCTTGCTCTTCACGACGACAACGACTCCCGGCTTGGCCATGGATGGGATCTTCTATTGGACGGGAAAGGGCTTGAACTGGGATGCATACGGTCACAATACCGACCCTGCAAAGGCGGGTCACGCCACTTGTACCCCGGATGCCAACGGCTATTACACCAGCGCCCCCACTGCGCTCAATTACTACGAGTGGTGCCAGGACCACAACAAACCTCTTCAAGTCACTCCGTTCGGCGATGTGGCCTCCGGAGGTCCAACTACGCTGCCTGATCCGAACCTGTTTACGAACGGTCCCTGGTACGGCGGCAGTCCCTATCTAGGCCCCGATGCAACTGTCCGCGCGGTTGGGCCCACGGGAACTACCCCTCCTTCCGGCACCATCGCCAACTCGCCTACGGGCGAGGCCGGCTTTGCGTTCATGTGGCACTCCCACAACGAGCGCGAGATCACAACCAACAATGCGTTCCCCGGTGGAATGCTGATGATGATGCTGGTCGATAGCCGGGAATTTCAAATCGACGAGTCGAACTAAAAGAGGAGAACAGTCAATGCGATCCAACTATCTCAAAGCTTTGAAGACAGCGGTCCTGGCGGTTTGTATTCTCCTCCTCGGAGCGAGCGTTTCGGTGGCGCAGCAGGTCAACCTGACTGCGGGACCGGCTTCGGCAATCCTGCCGGACGGTACCTCGGTGCCAATGTGGGGCTATAGTTGCGGTGCGCTGGTGAGCGGTTCCGCCGCGACCTGCGCCGCCACCAACCCCGCGGCGGTAACCACCCCAGCCAGTGCCACGGCTGCGGCCGTGATGAACCGCTGGTCGCCGGTAATCATTACCGTTCCTACCGGCACGACGGGAGGACTGACGATCACCCTCACCAACAGTCTCCCCGTACCAACTTCCATTACAATCGTGGGACAACTCGGCGGCGGCCTTGGCAATTCGGCCACCAGCACAGCCAGCCCTGATCACACCAACGCACAAACCACGACTTGGCCGATCGCCAACGGGGCCCCAAGCCCTGTGCCTCCGCCCGTGCAAGGACAACGCGTGCAGTCGTTCTCTACCGAAGTAGGCCCGGGAGCAACCCTCGCTCTGCCGGCGTGGGCGACACTTCGTCCCGGCACGTATCTGATTGAGTCCGGCACGCACCCCTCGATCCAAGGGCCGATGGGACTGTACGGCATCCTGGTGGTCACTACAGCGCCGGCGGGAGGGACCGCCGGTAGCGCCTATCCGGGTGTTTCCTACAACGCCGATATCCCTCTGATCCTGGGTGAGATCGACCCGGTGCAGAACAATGCCGTTAGCACGGCGGTCGCCACCCCCGGGTTCAGCGAGACGACGGTCTGGTCCGGCCAGCCCAACGGTTGCGGCAATCCCACTTCGTCAACCTATCATACGTGTTATCCGCCGGCGGTGAACTACACACCGCTGTACTACACGATCAACGGCGTTGCGTTTGACAAGACGAACGCCGCGGCGTCATCGTTTCCAGCTTCACCGGCAACGGGTGTGACGGGTAGCGTGCTCGTGCGCATGGTGAACGCTGGCCTGCGCATGCATGTCCCCTCGATCGTCGGGGCCCAAACCGGGACGGCCGCAACACCCGGCTTCTCCCTCATCGCCGAGGACGGCAATCCGCTCCCTGGCGTCGCTCGCGTGCAGAGCGAAGTCTTCATGGCCGCCGGCAAAACCCAAGACGTGATGGTGAATGCGGTGAATGTGCCCGCGAGCGCTACCGCACTACCGATCTTTGACCGCGAATTGAGCCTCTCGGGCAATGCTGTCGGGCGTGACAGCGGCATGTTCGCATATATCAGTATCAATGGAGCTGCGCCGCCAACCGCTCCTGCTCTGGCACCCGCCGTGGCTCGCGCGGATACCTACGCTTCCCTGGTGCAGGGCCAGACTCTCACCGTCGGTGACCCGGCAAAGGGCGTCATCGCCAACGATACGAACGTCTATGGAGTTCAGCTCCTGACCGCTCCAACGGGTGGCACGGTGGTGTTGAATGCTGACGGCACGTTCACATATACACCCACCGGAAGCACTACCACGGACTCCTTCACCTATTGCGCGAACGGAGCGGTGACGGGTACGACGTGCGCATCAGGAATAAGCGCCACGGTGACCCTGAATCCATCCAACCTCGTCGACACTGCCGGCGTCAGCTGCCCTAATAGCACGTTCACAGCCCGTACGGCCGCCTACCTAGCCGTCACAACCCCGGGCGTCCTAGCGGGTTGCACGGAGGGTGCGAAACTGCCTCTTACTGTCATCGTCCCGGCGACACCTATCGTATCAGGACCAATGACCGTTCGCCTCGATGCAAACGGGGGGTTCACCGCGACGCTTTCCTCACCTTGCACTACCGCGACCGGTTGTTCGTACCCGTTTAACTTCAACGCGCAAAACTCTCATAACGTGGCTAGTGCGACGGCCGCTACCGTGACCGTCGTCTTCCCCGCTCGGAGCGGACTAGCGGTTAGGGTGCTAGATGGCAACAACAAGGCCCCGATCACCGATTATCGCTGGATCATCGAAGAGGATCGAACCTTCTATATCGACCCCAATTGCACCACGAATCCTCCCCCAACAGCCTGTAAGACGGCGACGACAACGGGTGGAACTGCGCCTGGAACCCCCATTGTGCCCACCTTCGGCACCAACTTCCACACCAGCTACATGCCAGTCGTTGCCACGGGCTGCACGGGACCGCTGTCCTGCGAATCCGGCCAGACTGTCGGTGGTGTGCCCGTAGTGTGCGATATCGGAAACGGCGTTTGCAGAACGACTGGCTCGCAGCAGACGGCTGTCGATCCCGGCCAGGTTGCTCTTGATCCGACCAAGCGCTACTACATCTCGGTTCTGCCCGGCGATGCCGCGACCCCGTTTGAAGGTGGGGCACTCGGCCACGGCATGGGCGGCGCTCCGATTCCGTTTGCTTGCCCGCCAACCTCTATGACATCGGCGGGCGTTGTGACGCCAGCCTGTCCCGCCACTCCTACATGGCCTCCTATAACCATCTTGACCGAGCCCACTCCGCTCCCGTCGGCGAAACTCGCGGTGTTTGTGTTTGAGGATGACTTCCCGTTGAACGGCGAGAACGACGCAGGTGGGCAGCTTGTCGACACCCAGCTTGGTATTCAGGAACCGGGACTGGGTGGTTTCAATATCACTCTGTTCGACGATGCCGGCGGCACGGGCGACGCCACGGGGCAGATGACATACGACATGTTCAACATGCCGTTGTCGAACAGCCTTGACGGGACGATCGACCCGGCAACCGGCCATAATGCCTGCCCGATTTCGAATCAGGCCCAGGGCATCACCGGCACGATCGTGACCTGTCCGAAGTACGAAGATGATGGTGTTACTCAATCGCCGCTGGCAGGACAAGCCGTGATTGCCAACATGATGCCCGGACGGTACGGAGTAGTCGCTACGCCCGGAGCTGACCGTATTGGCAGGGGTGAAGAGTGGCTTCAGACCAACACGCTCGACGGTCAGAAGGCCCACGATTCGTTCCTGCGAGTAGGCGAGCCAAGCTTTTTCCAGGAATATGGGCCCGCTTCCTACCACGTGTCCATCGGCTTTGCCAATCCCGCAATCATCAATGCCCGCAAAGCGGTTATCTGCAGCCCGGGCGGCGATCCCAACTTCGGCCTGGTGGGCGTCAACTGCCACAACAGCGTCACGGGTATCGTCACGACCGAACGCATGAGCCGCACACCCGATGAGAGGCTCTACAGCAGCGGTACGAACGACAGCTTCGCGTTTACCCAGTGCTACATCAGCTTTGGAGATCCGGACGGCCAAGACTTCGCCTTCACAAAGTGCAATCCTGATGGAAGCTTCACTTTATCGGGTCTGCCCGACGGCGACTGGAGAATCACGGTCTTTGACCAGTGGAACGATATGCTGGTCGATGGACTCTCCACACCGGTGCGCCTGGCGGGCGGCGCAACTGCTAATCTGGGGCAGATCGCTACCAACCAGTGGCAGGCGAATATCTACACCAACACCTTCTTTGACCAGAACAAGAACGGCGTGCGCGATCCGGGCGAGGCCGGACTGGCTCTCGTCGCCACCAACATTCGCTTCCGCGATGGAAGCTTCTCCAACTTCAACAACACAGACCTCGACGGAAACGCGGGCTTTAACGAGGTTTTCCCGCTGTTCAGCTGGTACGTGATCGAAACGGATACCACGCGCTACAAAAGCACTGGTATCCACGTGGTCTACGACGCGGGCGGGCCAGCAGACGGCACATGCACGTCATCGACAGCGCCGTGCGGAAGCTCCAACATCGGCGCAAACCTGGCCAATACCTACGAAGCGGTTCCATTGCCGGCGAATCTGCACGTGCCTGGCGCACTCTATTGCTCTGACGGGGACTGCGGGACTCGGAGCGCCACGGGCGTCTTCAACAGCACAGCCCGCGTTGATCCTCCGTGGGTTCAGTCGGAAGGCTGGCAGGGCTTCTCCGGCCAGAACAGCTTCCTCGAATTCGGAAAGATACCCTATGCACCGGGCGAAAACGGCGGCATTCATGGGCATGTAATCTATGCCTCGACCCGGCCGTTTGACGACCCACAACTGCTCCTGCAAACCAGTTGGGAGCCGCTGGTCCCGAACGTGACCATCAATCTGTACCAAGAGAGCACGGCGAGCGATGGCTCCCGCACTCTGACCCTGTTCGACACCACCCAGACCAGCAGCTTTGACAATTGGGCCCAGGGCTTCCGTACGGACGGCGTGCCGAACATGAACTGCCCCGGCCAGGGGGCAAGCACCGGCGCGAACGCGGACCTCTTCTTCTTCTCGCTGTTCGACCAGCCGAACTACCTCAACTTGTATAACTCCCAACACGGCGGCGGTGCCGTCATACCCCTTCCCAACGATTCGCAGTTTAAATGCTATGACGGCATGCACAACTGGAACCAGTTGCAGCCGGCGCCCTACGACGGCATGTACTCGTTCCCGAGCGTGACCATTGATCCGGGTACAGGCAGAATAACCGGGACCAACTGCGCCGCTTGCACTACGAATCCGGACTCGACCGATACTTACAGGTCTGGCACTCCCATGCTTCCCGCAGGCAAGTATGTCGTGGAAGTGGTTGTGCCTCCGGGTTATGAACTGGTCAAGGAAGAGGACAAGAACATCCTGATCGGCGATAACTACATTGCGCCGGTGACCCAGCAATTCGGCGGCCTCAGCAACATTTTTATTCTTCCGGACCAGGCCGCGGTCGGCACTACCTACAACGCCAACAACCCCCAGAATCCGACCCAGGATCTTGGTAGGACCACCTTCCCAACCAAGGAGTCCGATACCGGCTCTATGGAGACCTTCTGGCTCTGCGTTGGCGAACCGCGCATCGTTCCTGACTACATCAGCCTCTTCCCGCAATCTAACGAAGTAGCTCCGTTCGCCGGCGCTTTGCGCAATCTCTGCGATCGCAAGGAAGTCACGCTCGATGACCAGTCCTCTGCACTAGTGAAGTTCTACCTCTTCACTTCTGCTCACGCGGCTGCGCACTTCACAGGCGTCATCACGGACGACTTCACCTCTGAATTCGACCCGTTCTCTCCGACATTCGGCGAAAAGTTCTCTCCGCCCGATATGCCGGTTTCCATTAAGGACTGGGCCGGAAACGAAATCTCGCGCATCTATGCCGATCATTGGGGTGCTTACAACGGCTTGACCTATTCGACCTGGGAAGTCAATCCGCCGAACCCAACGGGCTATGCTCCGACCATGATGGTTACCTGCATGAATGACCCGGGAACCGGTGCCACCCCCGATCCGCTGTATAACCCGCAATACAGCAATTTCTGCTACGAAATCCCGTTCATGCCTGCACAAACCCAGTACATGGACACACCAGTTACTCCAACCTCAGCCTACGCTGGCGCTGGCTACAACAACCCCGATTGCGCCTATCCCAATAACACCCCCGCGATCAGCGAGGTTGACGGCGACGGAGTCGGGCCCTACGTGAGCGCAGCCTTGCACACGCTGACGATCCACGCCTTGGGTGACCAGCAGGTTCCCAATAACGCGTACTCCGGACCCTCAGCCTCGACAGCGCCTTACAACCAGAAGACCATCACGCGTCACTATGGATTTGGAGCCACCCAAGGGACAGGTTCGGTGACCATCGGCGGCTTTGCGGCAGCCGTCACAGGTTGGAGTGATACCCAAATCACCGTCACTGTGCCCAACGGCGTTCCTCTCTGCGCGATACAGCAACAGGCGCAGTACGGCGCTACAGGCGCTCCCGCTCGTTGCGGTCAGCTCGTGATTACGGCGGCAAACGGTAAGCAGTCGGTCGATACCGTTACCGTCACCATCGGCGGCAAGGCTCCAACCCACGTCGCGGCTTCGGCCAGTATCCAGGCAGCAATCAACGCTGCCAGACCGGGCGACATGCTGATGATCGACCCGACTTGCACCCCGACAAACACAGCCACAGGGGCAACCGGTAACCCGGTGTCGTGCTCGTCTGGCGTTCCCACTGGCTTTACGCTTGCGCATTCCAACGCCGTACACTCCGAGCTGTTGCTGATGTGGAAGCCGATCCGTCTGCAGGGCGTCGGAGCTGCTTCCAGCATCATCGACGGAAATACGCATCCAGCCGGCAAACTCGATCCCTGGCGCGCACAGGTCAATTGCCTGTTCGGCATGGGACCCAATGGCTACCCCACAACCTGGTCGAACGGCTGCGGTAGCGGCTGGTTTGGCTTCAACGCCACTGCCACCAATCCTCAAGTGGATCGTATTCCGCTCGAAGCCGTGGTTGGATGGAATGCAACCCTCAACGGCAACCTGGCCCAATTGCTCCAGGAGCCGACCCTGATGGGAGCTCTTGAAGGCGCGGCCATCACAGTCCTCGCTAAGGGCGTGGTGTTCCCGTCCAATCCGTGGGTCGCCGACACCTTCCCGACGGGTACACTCCTTCTGCTTGGCACGAGCGACCCGACAAGAGGTTGCGGGGCCAGCTCGACCACAGGTCACAACCCATTCCCGAGCAACTTCCTGTGTAACCCGTCGAGCATCGACGGCCTGGCCATCCGCGACAGCTCCCAAGGCGGCGGCGGTATCTTCGTCCACGCCTGGGGCCATAACCTTCAGATTACCAACAACCGCGTCAACAACAACTCCGGAACGCTCTCGGGCGGCATCAACGTCGGCCAGGGTGAATTCCCGACGGCGTACCTTGGCGGCGTAGGGGCCGTCAATCCCGATCCCGGTTCCTGCCAGACCAGCGCGGTCACGAACCTGCAGTTGCCTTATTGCCACAACCTGAACGTCAACGTGCACAACAACTCGATTACCTCCAACTCCTCTATTGGCGACGAATTGTTCTCGGGCACCCCGGCAGGAGCGGGCGGAATCACCTTCTGTCCCGGCTCCGACTTCTACAAATTCCAGTACAACTGGGTTTGCGGAAACCTGAGCACCGGCGATGGCGGCGGATTTGGTCACGTTGGTTTTAGCTACGCCGGCCTAATCCAGCACAACACGTTCCTGTTCAACCAAAGCACCAACCCGACGATTCAGGCCAACGGTGGCGGCTTGATCATCATGGGTGCGCCTGACGCCGACCCGGTCTGCCTCAACGCAGCAGCGGATACGGATTGCCAAGTCGCCCCGGGCGCTGTTACCCCAAGCGACGGCGTTGGTCCGCTGCTAACGATCGATGCCAACCTGATCACCGGGAATTCGGCCGAAAGCGGCAGCGGCGGCGGCATCGCCTTCCAGCATATCAACGGTGGCGATGTGACCACCTTCCCCACAACCCCATCGAGATGGAATCACGTGGTCGTCACCAACAACATTATCACCAACAACGTAGCCGGCTGGGATGGAGCAGGAATATCCCTGCTGGATGCATTGAACATCGACATCATCAATAACACCATTGCTTCCAACGATACGACCGCATCTTCTGGAGTGCTCTTCAACACCATTGGGGCTCCCGTAGCTAGCGCCATCGGTCCGTGCCCAGTTGACCCGGCCACCGGCTCAATTCCCACGCCTTGCGTCAGCACTTCGACGGCACAGCCGGCTGGTCTGGTGAGCATCCAGAACAGCGCAGTCCTGATTGCGAATCTGCCTGCGACGATTACCTGCCCGGAGGGCCATTTCGCCGGAACCACGGCCAGCAACGGAACCTGCAGAGGGTTCTCGTACCCGCTGCTCGACAACAACGTGCTCTGGAAGAACCGCGCGTTCTACATCGGGGTGGGTGCGCTTGGCGGTGGAACCCTGAACCAGCAGAACATTGTGACTCTCTACGATGGCTTCACTACCACGCCTGCACCAAGCCAGCCGCAGGCTGACGCGACGACCGCCAACGGAAACGGCGCGATCATCACCGGCGGCACGGGTGCCTGCGCCACTCCGGTGAGCTACTGGGACATCGGCGTTCGCGGCGACACAGGCCCGACCAACCACGCTTCGACCGTTACGCTCAACCCGACGTACTCGGTGATGACCAGCATCACCGGTTACAGCACAACCAACACGCTGGCTGACCCGACGCTCCTTCTCCAGTATTGCAACGGCTCGCGCATTCCGCCCGAGTTCGGAGGTACAGGCTACCAGGTACCTCCCGGCATTGCCGACGCCACGGTGCCCAACCCGGTCTTCAGCCTCACGCCGGCGGCGACCGTAGACGAAGGCAACAACTGGATCAACATGAGCTGGGGTCCACTGGCCACGAGCAACCCCGTTACAGGCGACCCGTTGTCGAACTACGGACCGGCCGCGGGGTCTTCGGTCATCAACTTCATCCCGAACGCCGGAACGGCGGCGGCAAACTATGCCGCTGCACCCTCGGTGGACTTCTACGGGAACGCGCGGAAGGGGAACAACGCTGTTGACGCCGGAGCAGTAGAGTTCGCGAGCACGGTGGCTGCGCCAACGCTGACCTCCATCTCTCCCAACACCGGTCTGCGCGGAACCAGCGTCAATGTAACACTTACCGGAACAAACCTGACCGGGGCCTTCCTCATCAGCGTGACCGGACCCGGGATAACCATAAGCAACCTGGTTGTGGTCAGCGACACCTCGGTAACGGCAACGTTCACCATCGCGAACCTCGCTCCCGCAACGGCCCGGACTGTCAGGGTTTCCACACCGGGTGGTTTGACCAACCCGGTCACCTTCACTGTAACAGCGCCGCCAGCACCGACGTTGACGTCCATCACGCCAACTTCGGGCGCGCGCGGAACCCCCGTCACCGTGACCTTTACCGGGACCAACCTGACCGGGGCCTTCGCCATCACCGGAATTGGTGGACTGATTCCCGTAACCAACCTCACGGTGGTTTCTGCCACCCAAGTGACCGCAACCTTGAACATCTCGAGGACTGCTCCGCTGGGTGTAAGAAACCTCGGCATCACCACACCTGGCGGGACCAGCAATACCTTGCCCTTCACAGTGACTGGCGGCACGCCGGCGTTCACAGGGCCGACTCCAGCCTTGACGACAACCCCGGCCAACGGAACCACGAAGACCGGAACCGTAACCCTCAGAAACTCCGCTACGGGAGCGAATGCCGGCCCGATTGCGCTGACAGCCGCGCCGGTGGTGAACAGGGTAACCGGTACAGGGGCTTTCACCGTCACGGGTGGGACTTGCGCATCCGGGACAGTGCTTGCACCGGGGGCCACCTGCACAATTGTCGTGCATTATGTTCCGCCAACGACCGGATCCCTGACCTCGACAGCACACGTCACGATCGCGGACACCGGAGTAGCAACCGCCACGCAAAACTCACCGAACTTCACCGCGAACTAACCCGGGCTCAGGGGCGACCGTAACGGTCGCCCCTACCCACTTACAACAAGATGCAACCCGTGATAATGAAGCCAATCGACATGAACAAAATACAATCTAGACTCAAATTCATGCTGCTAGCGGGGGTCTTCGCCGGCAGCATTTTTGTCTCTCGCATGGCTGCGCAAACGCAGGCTCCTTCGCAATCGGTACCGGCCTCGGAGCCCGCCAAGGTGCAACCGGCTCCACCGCCTGCGCCCAAGCCTTCCGCTTCCCCCTCGCGCTATCATCCGGATCGCTTTGCGGGTCGCGCGGGCACGTATTACCAAATGGTCTGGGGAGTGGACTCGCTCATTTTAAAGTGGGCCGAGTCTGGTGAAGTAATTCGATTTAGCTATCGGGTCCTGGATCCTGCAAAGGCCAAGGCACTGAACGACAAGAAGGCCGAGCCCGCTCTTATCGACCCGAAGGCTGGCGTCAAACTAGTGGTGCCGTCGCTCGAGAAGGTCGGGCAATTGCGCCAGACCGGCACGCCGGAGGCCGGGAAATCCTACTGGATGGCCTTTTCGAATAAGGGCCGCTTGGTTAAGAAAGGCGACCACGTAGATGTGGTCATCGGGAAGTTTCGCGCCCAGGGACTCGTTGTCGACTAAGCCCAGTTTGGGCTTCCCGGTGACCTGGTCAAGGATCGGTTTTCTGCCGGAGCAGGAGAATCCTTATAGCAAATCGCTGTGCAACCCACGCATCTCTGCGCCAGCGCGATCCTTTATCTTGGGCGGCCTTGGTCGCTCAGTCGAGCTTCGGTGGGAAGAAAAGGTCTCTCGCCTCCACGCTCCATCCATGAATGGATTGCGGGCGAATTAGACTGGGGGCACGGTTCTCAGCCTTGCTGCTCATCTGCAGAGAATAACCGTTTGCGAGATAAGAAGGAATTTCACGGTAATCACTAACCGGAATATAAGGCCCTTCTTTGCCCAACTGGACATGGTAACGGTTGTCCTTGAAACGATGCGGAACTAACCGCGTTCCAACCTTCTTGCCACGAGACACGATCGCGAACAGCATGGCCACTCCTCGTAAATCAATCCCACTTATTCTACGAGCGCGAGACTAAGCCGGTAAGTGGCCAAGACTGTGGAAAAATGTGAATCAGTTGGAAAAAATGGCTAAGGCTTGCGCGCGCAGCTTCATAGGACGGCCTCAATCAAAGAGCTCGCTCAGAACAGCGGCCCAAGTCCCCACCCCAACGCGCCCAGGCGACTGTGCAAGCGAAGGATCGTGCCGTCCGCCATGGCGAAAGTGCGGTGCAATCGAAAAATGTTGAACGAATAATTCACGCGCAACGGCACGCCCACCGCTGGTAACGTCCAGCGGAGCTCGAACCCCGTTGATCCATGAAACAAACCGTTTGTCGAATTGATGAGTGAAGGACGCGTTTGCCCGAGCCAGCCCGGTAGCAACAAGCCTGAACCGGCATCAAAGAATGTTGCTCCTTCAACTTTGCCCTTCAGTGGAATCCGATACTCCAAATTTGAAGCGGCCACGAGGTTTGCCCCAGCTGGCGCCGCCGAGTACCTCGTCGTGCCGGCAGGGGATAACGTGGCCAAAGTCTCATAAGGTCCGAGTTCTCCCGCCCGCAGCCCGCGCACGAGATCATCGCCGGAGAAAAAATGTGCGTAGAGCGGCATGTCCCCTTTGTAACTGCCCGCCGCGCTCACCGTTGTTCTAAAGGCCCAGGCATTGTGGTGATCGAGCAATGCATCGGGAAAAATGTGGCCGTATTCTACTTTGGATTTCAACAAGTTCTCGCTGCCTCCAAGCCACCCACCCGAAACCGAATCCATTATCTGTATCTTTTGTTCTCCTGTTTCGCGTGTCCATCGAATGCCCAGCGAATGGTTGGAAGTCTCGTTTCGCAGATCGGCAGTCTGCGGAGCTGGTGAGCTGGCAGGTTGGCTGACCACATAGTCTGTCAGCGCGCGCGTGCGTCCATAAGTGATTCCGAGCGAGTCCACATCAGAAATGGCATAACTCCAACCCACATTCACACCTTCGCTCTGGGTTCGTTGGAACGGAACCTGGACGCCTCGGGTAAGACGTGGGCGAATCAATGTTTCAAACACCGAAAGCGCCAGCGTACCCCGGGAACCAAGAAAACCTTCCATCGCCAAACCAAGGGCCAGCTGCAGAGTCTCCGGCCCCCAATCGATTTGCGTCGAAAGATACTCGTCTAACCCGAGCAGGTTGAAGACGGTGTAGGCGATTCCCACTGTGCTTCCAAATTGCTCGCGCCCACCAGAGAGGGTCGCGCGTTGTCTGCCTTTCTCGTGGATCTGAATGATTACATCGACTGTGCGTCCGGCCTCCCGAGTCGCAATCTGAATGTCCTCTTTCTTGAAGGGCTCAAAATAGCCCGTTCTCGCGATACGGGCGAGACCGGCCTGAAGCGTGTACTCGTCGAAAGGTTGACCTTCCCCGAGCCCGATGCGGCGGCGAAGATACCGGTCCGGGAATCGCCGGTTACCGCGAAACTCAATTCGTCCGACGACGTAAGGCGGCATGGGGTCGAAGTCAAACTTCACCGACGCCAGGTGCGTTGAGCTGTTAAACGTCGGAATAGCGCGCAACCGATAATCTCCACTGCCCTTATCCTTATTATGTTGTGTCATCCGGTGGAGTCTCATTTCCCAGTTACGCTGCAAAGAGTCGACTGCATTCTGGGAGAATGGCTGGCCGGGAGCGGCACTCGACAGGATCGCTGCATATTTCTTTTCTGAACCTAGCTTTCCCTCGAGAGCCGTGCTGACTTCCAAGGAGCCAAAGCGATAAAGGCTACCCGCCTCGATCGGTAGGCCAACTCTCAGACCGGTTTCAGACCGGCGGCGGAACCACGGCAACGAGCGGCCTGAAACGTCCACGATCGTGGCTTGAGGCGTTCCCACTCGCGCTTGCGGAAATCCATGATTTTGCAAATAGGTTAGAAGCTTGATGCGATCCTCTTCACCCTTTTCTGCTGTGAAAATATTTTTGTTTCGAAATCCGGAAAACCTCGCATCAGGAGCAATCTCGTGCATTTGCTTTCGCAGAATTCGGTCAGAAATCTCCGGATGCCCGGAAAAGCTCACGCCTACGACAGGCAAACGTGGTCCGTCTTGAATCTGGAATTCCACCCTCACCCTCTGGCCAGCCAGCTTTTCTTGCACCGGGAGCACTTGCGCCTGCGGGTATCCCATCGCGGCGAGTTCCGACTGGACCGCCACCGCGACTCGATGCACTTCGACAGGGCTCGCGGGTGCTCCTGGTTGCAGCGTGAGCTTCTTGTCCTCGAGCAGCTTCTGTATCTGTTGCTGAGAAAAAACCCTCGAACCGCTGTATCCCACTCCGGTCAGAAACGGGTACTCCCTGACATGGAATTCGAGTTTGACATGTGGGCGATTGTCAAACGCAGTTTCTCGGTAGCTATCGAGCTCCTCCGCTTTCACGAGGACATCTTCAAACCAGCCCAGCCGGTAGAGCGCTCGAAGATCGGCCGCAATCCGCGCCGCATCAAACTGTTCTCCGGGATGAACGGAGAGTTGCCATTTTGCCGTCTGCACAGCAATGTGTTGAAGCCCTGGGAATGTGATTTCGTCAATGATGGCGCCCGCCGGCACGGCATTCGAAGCCCCGCCCCTGATGGCATCATCCTGAGGATGCGCAAACGCCGTGACTACAACGAAAAGCCCAAGAAGCGGCACCGCGATGGGAGTGCTGACGCGCATGCTTTCCCTGCACCGGGAAATATCTGAACTGATGGATGAAGCGGCTTCGCTGAAGGGTTGTCCCGCTTTCTCTGACAACTTCGGTTTAAGGATGCTAAAACGAGGTGGGTTTAAGCAGACTCGCGGAACCGCTAATGGCTTACGTGGGTTAAATCACGGCGTCTTGAGGCTGGGTCCTCTTCACCAGCAGCGCCAATCGCTCCTCATGCTCCATCGGCTCCCACGGAACAAGTTTCTCGGCGAGCACATCCATTCTGCGAAGCACCGTCAACTCGAGGAAAAGCCCAAAAAAATCCAGGTCCCGGAAGACCAGCGAGCCCGCCACCTTCATCCTGTCGCTGATCCGTTCGAAATGCGCTGGCATCTCGGTCCAGTGAAGGCTTGAACGGTGGTGATGGCAGAGGTGGAACCCTTCGTTCATGAAGTTCACCTCGTCTACAACGGTCACGGTGTTCGCAAAATAATCCTCAGGGCGTTCCGGGTCGCAGAAAGCGTGCTGCACCCATGCGGTAATGGCGTTGATGAAATTCATGCACAGAATCGGAACCAGCACGAAAAGAATTCCGATTCTCCAGTCGTAGATAAACACAGCCCCGAAATAAGCGTAGTAACCCACCATTCCCCGCAACATTCGCCTTCGGTTCTTTTCATCGCCTTTCGCTCGAAAATAGGCGTATGGCGCAACCCCGAGAACCGTCCAAACGTTGTCCGCCATGTACCACAGGAAATCGATCCGGCTGGTTCGGTCGTAGCCCATCGTGTTGCGGGTGTCGTCGAATCCTGCGTTCTCTCGATGGTGCAGACATACATGCGCGGTCCGGCCGAGCTCCGGAATGTTCCCGTAAAAATAGCCCAGAAAGAATTCGAGGTACCGGCCAAAGAACTTATCGTATTTGTCGGAAAAGAAGCCCTGGCGCCGATGGGCTTCCAGGTGGCTGGCGCTGAACATCCTCACAAACCGCTGAAACTTGAGCCCGTAAAGGGCCAGATAGAAAGCGATGACCAGCAGCAGTCGCGGCTTCCCCAACACAAGCTGGATCGCAAAAACCGGCACAACGGTCAGCGTAAGGGAGACCATCAGCCGTAACGCGGGAGCGTCTCGTTGGTCCCGCAGAACCGTTTGCCCGAGCCGCTCGATACAACGGTCGTACGCCGCAGAAATA